>Ga0137384_10004242_pt1 | contig 11470 bp, 13 predicted proteins | sample SagtaG_2_FD_104922 | JGI IMG/M metagenome (GOLD analysis project Ga0137384, IMG submission 104922) | Vadose zone soil microbial communities from Sagehorn Ranch, Mendocino, California, USA - Sage2_R_60_16 metaG | ecosystem: Environmental > Terrestrial > Soil > Vadose zone | place: USA...
CGCTTCGTCAACCCGCCGCAGCAAGAGGTTAACAGCCGACAGTTCACAGCTAACAGCCAGGAATCGCTCTTCGCCTTTGTAGAGGCCGGGGCTTCAGCCCGGCGCTTTGGATTTGCTCGCCACTGCCACTCGTCGCCCGCCATCTGCGGTAGACTTGGCCTATGCTCCGTCACATTGCGCCGGTGTTCTTCACCACGGACATTCCCGCAACGCTCGCCTATTACACAGGCAAGCTTGGCTTCGCATGTCTGGGGATGTGGCAGGATCAGCCGGTCTACGCCATCGTGGCGCGCGACCAGCAGGTGATTCATTTCCGCTGCGCCGAGCCGCCCACAGCCAACCCGGACAAATACCGGGACGAATTGCTCGACGCGTACCTGTTCGTCGAAGACGCCGACGCACTTTATGCCGAGTACGCCGCCCAAGGCGTAGAATTCACTCGGGAACTTGGCAACATGCCATGGCACTGCCGCGAGTTCGTGGTGAAGGATTGCGATTGCCGTCTGCTGGCTTTCGGCGCCAACCTGTAGGGGCGGGGCTTACCCCGGCCGGGCTTTAGCCCGGCAGAGCAGATGCCCAAGAAATGAGAGTGTTTCCGGGTATCCTACGCGGCCCTTGGCCATCGGGAAAACGCCCTTGCGAACACAATCAGCGCGGCCACGGCGAGAGAATAAAACAACGTGGTAGAAACCGTTTCGATGAACCTTTCAATGGGAGCCAGAAAAGGTGCAACGATTGCTACGGTTACTTCCCTAGCCACTTTTTTAAGATAATTCCAGACCACATCCTTGGCCTTACACCCCGCCAAATGCAGGAAAATCGTCATCCATAAATTGTGGTGCATCGCTTTACCTCCGGCCCAAGGGGAAGGCAACAACATCCGGGCGGTTGAACTACTGCCACGGCTCGTCTGAATTCTGCCCCGTTGTAACTGTGCCCACGCCACTCCCCTGAGGCATATTTCCTGTACTCACTAGTCTCGCCGCTTCCGCATTCCCGGCTGCTTGTGCGGCTGCTTGAGAAGCAAAACCTCCTCCCGATTCAACAAAGATATTATTTGCGCCTCGGATTTCGTAGAACCACGCCATGATGAGCACCTCCTGACTTACTCAAGCTTGGAAACTGGGGAGAAACTGGGGAGAAACTGAAACACGGGGACAGACGGAACGTTTTTTCATATTGTCTGAAAAGATTCGTTTTACTCATGATGATTGGAGATTTTAGAATGGGGTAAACTTCCCGTCTGTCCCCAGTTTCTTTCACCCTATTCCTTCTCCAATTCGGGCCGTATGAGCATAACTTGGCGCGACTTGTTCTCGGTCAGCGCACGTTTTCCGATCTTCTCCTCCAGGTGAATCCTCGACAGAGCGGTCTTCTCATCCAAGTATCTTCTTAGCGATTCGTCGGCCTTTTGTTCCGCTAGGTTTATCGCTTTCTTCTGCCGCCGCGCAACCGCATTTGCTTGCTGCGAGAGTTCATGGCCCTCACTCGAATTCCACTTGTCGCGGCAGATGCGTGAACAAAAACCCGCCCTCTTCCCCCTTGTTGTAGGGATCGGCCCCGCACAGAACTTACAAGTCCCAGCCATTAGCCTCAATCTTATTCGACGAGCACAGCGATGTAAATGGAATGAAGGGTTTCCGGGAGCCCAGACACGCGCCGGTTCCGCGCTCATTCTGCATCATAGTGGTCAGGAGGACTGACGTGGTCAGAACGGACGAAGACCAAGCGACCATTCCGCAGGAGTGGTTGTGCTTGGGTCCACAATTGTTCCCCTCGCCGAGCAAGGGACACTGGACCGCCGAAGAGAAAACGCCGTATTCCTTCCCCCATCCCATGGGTGGCTCCTGGCCAATTTGCAAGCGCTGCGCGCAGACAATGGGCTTGGAAGGATATTTTTAGGCCGGCGCCGGCCTTGACGACAGGGGGACCGACGGGATGTTTTCCCCTGCGGTTCAAGAGGAAGTGGCGAGTGGCGAGTGGCGAGTGGCGAGTGGCGGGCGGGTGGGCCATAGGCTGGGCGGCGTCAAATAGGAGAGGGAGTGCCGCATGCTTCGCGGTTTTTGCGAAGCGTGCGGGTTTTGACCTTTCCCCAATCCTTTGCACCGGCGGGTGGCCGCGCTTTAACTCTTGGGTGGCCTACCCTTTGCGTTCTTGTTTTGTGCAAAGGGTGGGAAATTCTTCTAGTGCGAGGTTTTGGCCCTTGCGCGCTTGGACTTCTTTCGCGGAGCCGTGCTGGTTTGGGCCTTTCTCGTCGTCCGGCCACGATGATTCGCTTTCACGTTCCCGTTCTTGTTGTCGGATGAGCTACCGTAATATAAATGCGCATAGCTCCTCTTGGCCAGACTTTTCTCCACCATGTCAATAAGCTGCTTCGTGCGGCGCTTGGACAGCCCATAGAGTTGGCCAAGCTCTTCCGGAGTTGATCTGCGCATCGGACCCGTGGGCCCGAACGATAAATCCTAAAACAAATTTGGTGCCGCATACGCGGTTTCGCGTGTGGGGACTTTGAATTTGCCGTTTTCTTGCCCCTCTTGTGCGCGCCAGAACCATTCACCCCGCCATCCCGATCATTCAACCCTCAATTTCCCCCATTCCCTGCTTAATACTTGACTATTTGATACCCGCCGTGCTACTTTTCTCCGTGTTTATTTACACTGAGCCCCGAAGCGTTCACTCTAGACCTCGATCGAAGTCTTCGCCTGCGCCTGAAAGTGCCGGCTCACACCCCGCCGTTTTGAGCCCCTCCATTGCATTGTCTCTATCTAACGCATTTCTTTTCATGGACTTCCGCACTCTTCGCGCGCAATGGAGCGCTGCAACCCCTTTACAATCAACCGTTTGCGCACTCTTTCCCGTCCAACGGAGGGGTAGGGGGTCTCATTCCTCCCCCAACTTTCAAACCTTCCAACTTACAACATTCAAGCGATCTTATGTCTGCCAGTGCCCTTTGCTGCCCCTTTGTTTCCAACAACTTCCAACAATCAAATTTAGTAACCACTTTGTTTTGACAACGATACAAAATGCCCCCGGGGTGTGGGTACCCACCTTCTTCCCATTCTGGAACCCACAAACAGGGGAAGGCAGGTTCAGAGCGCTGGAGGATTGCTTCAGAAAGATTCGAGACGCCAGACGAGGCGGGCGGACCACACTTTTTGCGTTGTCAGCGGCGGGCGCCAGACCGCGAGGATTTGCGAGCCTTGGTAGACGCGCTCGAAGCCTTCTTCGGATTCGGAAACGGTCTCAATCGGCGCGACCCAGAATCCTTCGGACAAAGGCGCGTGCAACGCCGCGCGAACTCCCTGCCAGCCGTCTTCCATGCGCAGGATGGGCGCAGGGAGCGTGCCGTTGAAGCGAAGATTCGCATGGCCGCTGGGAGTTTCAAAGAAGCGGTCCGGCTCGGTGGGCGCCAGAAAGTTGATAATGGATTCAATTCCAACGGCCACCGGCTTTTCCAGAAGCTCTTTGAGCTTGAGCTGGATTTCGCACGCGACTTCAAAACCGTTCTGAGATGGATTGAACGAAAAGCTTTTGAAGAGCAGGAGCCTCGGCGCCGTTGGTTTCGTTTTATCGTGGACCAGAAGCGAGTCCGCGCAAAAGAGCTCGGCGCCGGCTGGCGCGGAATTCTTGACCGTGTACGCGCTGCCGGCAAACGCCGCATCCTCGCGCAGCTCGAGAGTTTCGTAGTCCGCCTGCGTCCGTGAAGGATCGAAAATCAGGATGCGGAACGCGTGGCGCGGCCAACGGTCGTAACGAAGAAAACGCTCCAGGCCGGGTTCCTTGACGCGCGTTTGCTCGTGAATGGAAACGGCTGCGCCAGTGGCTGGGGCCCCGGCGGCTTCGCGCAAGCGCGCGTGATAAGCCTCAGGGCGGCGAAACATCGAATTCACGAGCGCGGCAGCCGCGGGACGAAAATCGAGCGCCGCGATCGTGCCGCCGTCGCTGGGCTTCAGGAGCGCCTGAAATTCCGGCGCCGTGAAGAGCAGTTCGTTCGCGCCATCGGCGTCGTAGTCGAGCATTTCCACGCGGGGCGCCGACGCGCCGGGAGCGAGGCGGTCGGCAATCGCCTCGGCGCGAATGAGGTTGCGCGCCGGGTCCGTGCGGAGATGCGGCGCGTAGATGCCGCCGAAAATACCGTGCCAGTAGGCGTCGTTGCATTGCGCGCGTAACAGCAAATCGCGGGCTTCTGAAAGATCCGCGGCCTGCTTGTCGCGCTGATCACAAGGGGGAGCGGCAGCCGCGGCAGCAATGCGCGCGGAAACGTGCAGCATTTTTTTGTGCAGCAGGTTGGATTCGGGGTATTTGCGAAAAAACCCGCGCCAGGAGCCGCCACGCAGGAATGCGAGCACTTCCGGGCGCGAACTGAATTCCTGTAGCACCGCGTGAAAGCGCTGCCGCACGCGCGCCGGAAAGACCCACTCCATCATTTCCGTGTAAGAGGCGGTGGGAAGGTCGGCGCGGCCGAGCGGCGAATGTGAGGCAAGATATTCGCCGGGGGTACAGACATTGAGCCAGTCGGAATTTTTTTCAAGCGCGGTGAAGAAATCCGACAGCCAGCCGTCCTTGTAGCAGTGGTCGTGAGTGCCGGGCCACACGCCGAACTTTTCCATGTCGTCGCCCATAGCCGCGACGCCGCCGGGATGAACATTGGCCGCTTCGCGCAAAAAGGTGATGACCTCTTCCACTTTGCCGAAGGGAACGATGTAGCGCAGCTTCTTCTGCCCGGGATAGAGCCACACGCTTTTGCCACGGTCCTCCGCGATGTACGCGCCGAAGAGTTCCTCGGGCTCGAACCCGGCGGCGAGAAAGTGCATGTCGTCCACCAGCGTGTAGGCGACGTTCGCGTTCGCAAGAGCGGTGGGAAGCTGCGGCTCCCAGACGCGCTCGGCAAGCCAGGCGCCGGAGGGCCGCTGTCCAAAATGTTTTTCCAGGTAGCAGGCCAGGCGCGTGATTTGTTCGCACTGGTCTTCGGGCGGAATGGAAACAAGAATCGGCTCGTAGAACCCGCCGCCGACAAGTTCGACCTGGCCGCTTTGGACTAAATTTTTGAGGCGCGAGAAATATTCGGGGCGGTGCTCCTCGATCCAGGTGAGAAGCGGCCCGGAATAGTGAAGTCCTAAATGAACTTGCGGATGTTTTTCCAGCTGCTGCAAGAATGGGTGATAGGAGTCGTCGTAAGCTTTTTCAAAAACGTGCTCGAAATTGCCGCAGGGCTGGTGCGCGTGGATGAGAAGAGCAAGATGGAACGTCTGCGGCATGGGGACAGTTTTTTCTTTCTACTTTCCTGTCCCTACCATGATAGCAAGCTCCGCGCTTTTATGAATTCAATCCGCCGATGCGATGCAACAAATATGCAAGAGTGATGCGCGTCACAGGTTAGGGAGCGGTGTGCTTGAGGATCCAGTCGGAGATGGCGGAGAGGGCTTCGGGGGCGAAGGTGTCCTGGATGCCGCCGTATTCGGTGGGCGAACCGGTGGGAGCGTGCTGGTAGAGATGGTTCAGGCCGGCGAGTTCGTGAGTCTGAAAATCCTTGTTGCCGCCCTCCTGAAGAGCTTTTTGGATTTGGGCGAGGTTTTCTTTGGAGGCAATTTGCAAATCCTTGTCGCCGTTGAGGGCCAGGACCGGACACTGCGTTTTCTTCAGCGCAGGGATGGGATCGTAGTCCAGGAAGAACCGAAACCAGGGCAGGGTCATCATGCGCGCCTGCGGCTTGAGCGTTGTGGGAGGCAGCGTGGTGCTCATGCCCGTCGAGTCGACGAGATCCGTTAGCTTGGCCTCGAGGGCGTCCGGATCCTTTTCTTTACGCGCCAGAGCGTAAGACTGCAGACTGAAATCGCGTGCCCTGGCGATGCGGTCGTCGTCGAAGCCCGCGGCTTTCAGAATCAGCTCGGACTGCAGCAGCATGATTTGCTCGCCTTTCAGTCCGGGAGCCGCCAGCAGAACCACCCAGGCTACATCGGAAGAGCGCGAGGCGATCATGGGAGCAATGAGTCCACCCTCGCTGTGGCCGATGAGGCCGATTTTCGTGGCGTTGATTTCTTTGCGGGATTTCAAGTAATCGAGCGCCGCCGTTGCGTCGCTGGCGAAGTCTTCTGTGGTGGCCTGGTCGTAATTGGCAGTGGACTTGCCGATGCCGCGCTTGTCGTAACGAAAAACGGCAATGCCTTTGCGCGTGAGATGATCGGCAAGCACGAGAAAAGGGCGATGCCCGGCGACGTTTTCGTCACGATCGTGGGGTCCCGAGCCGGCGATCAGAATGGCAGCGGGAACCGGGCCCTGGCCCGAGGGAAGCGTTAGCGTTCCTGCGAGCGAGACTTGCGCTTTTGGATTAGCAAAAGTGACTTGTTCTTCGCGATAAGGATAAGGCTTCTTGGGATCTTGAGGCCGCACGAGCTCGACCAGTTGATCGGAGCGTTGAAAATTCAAGTTGTGCGTGATGCCGCCCTGCGTCCAGTTTCCGGTGATGGCTGACTTTGCAGCGTTTAGATTGCCTTCGTAGACGCCCTGCACTACGGGGATTTCAAAATGAAAGACGTTCAGCTTCTGGCTCACTTTGACCGCCGGGAGCCCGCCGATGCCTTGATCGGGACTGTCCAGAGCCGCGACAAGCTGCTTCTGGTCATCGTGTGTGACATGCAGTTGAAAACGCAAACGTAGGCCGTTGGCTTCCAGCGCGCCCTGCCACACGCCTTCCACGCTGGCAATCGCATCGCCGGGCTTTTTCGCTCCCGCGCCGGCAGCCTGACGATGAAAGGAAAGAGGAAGTCCCACATTGCCCTGAGACCATGTGCCTTGAATCCCGGCGTGGTCCGCGGAAAATTTCCCTTCGTATTGAGCGCCTACGGAAGAAACGCTGAAGCGGACGTCAGACTCGTTTTGCGTAAAAGCAGTCACTTCAATTCCGTAAACGCCCTGATCGAGGCTGTCGATAGTGGCTTTAAAAGCGCCGCCTGCAGCCTTGGAAACATGCAACACAAGATGCAGAACCGCATCGCCCGCTTCGAGCGAGCCGGCCCAATTGCCTTCGAGCGTGCCCGGATTATGAGGAGGTTGTGCCTTGTGATTCGCCGGCGCCTGGGCGCTGATAACGGAAGCGAAACCTGCGAGGAGAAGTAGAAACACAAGCGCAACTACAAAGCAACTGCGAATGGCTTTCAAACAGAACCTCCCCAGGAGCAGACTCGGTAATAGATGATTTTACGAGGAAAAGAGTTGGGGCGGGCAGTTTTGAGAGGCCTGCCTGCGCAGGCAGGCTAAAGCCGCACCCTGACGAAACCTCGGTCCTCGATTGCAAGAAAAAGGCGGCACGCAGGTGCCGCCTGAGAGTCCCGGCAAAATAAGCTTAGGGAAATCGCCTACTTTCCGCGCTTGGCGTACCAGTCAGCGTTGACGGGAGTGAAGCTGTTCCACTTTTCCGGCAAATCTTCCAGCGCAAAAATGGCGGTCACCGGACAAACCGGGACGCAGGCGCCGCAATCGATGCATTCCGTCGGATGGATGTACAGCTGCGTTTCCGCGGCGAATTCCGGCTCATCCTTGCGCGGGTGGATGCAATCCACCGGGCAGACATCCACGCAGGCGGTGTCTTTTGTGCCGATGCAGGGCTCGGCGATCACGTAAGCCATTCGAGGTCTCCTTTATCAAACTTCAGGCCGGGGCTTCTGTGAGAATCGGCACAACCGGCAAAAAAGTCCTTATATCATGAGGCCGCTGGGAGCGACAAGCAGCTACGGCTCATTGTACGCGGGGGGAATGAGTTTCTCAACCGGGAGGGCAATGGATAGAATGAGAGTGAGAGGAACGAACATGAAATTGAGAAACGGGCTGGCGGCGCTGTGTTTTCTGGCTGCGGCGAGCGCGTTGGCTGCGCCACAAACGCCGAAAACGGCTGCGCCGCGCGATCCGGAACTGATTGATGGGCAGGGATACCAGAAGCTGGTGCAGCAATATCGCGGCAAAGCGCTGGTGGTGAACTTCTGGGCGACGTATTGCGAGCCTTGCCGCGATGAATATCCAATGCTAAATGAACTGGCCAAGCAGTATGCGCCGCAGGGACTGAAGCTGATTGGCGTAACTCTGGATCAAGACGGTGATCTCATCTTGATGCGACGTTTCATTGCCCGGTACAAGCCCATATTTCCCAATTACCGGAAGACGCCGGAAGAGCCGGAAGATGCCTTCAACCTGGCGGTGATGCCCGGTTGGAATGGGTCGCTCCCTATTACTATCTTTTACGCGAAAGACGGGCGGCAGGTAGGGAATTTTGTAGGCGAGCGCAATCGGGAAGCGTACGAAGGGATGATTCGCTCACTGCTCGGTTCGGGATCGAATTAGTTCCTATCTCCTGCGGGCTGCGCCAGGTTTGTTTGCGGCGGAAGATCTTCTCGGAGGAAGTTTGTGCTCAATACCGAAGGAAATCGCATCACGTATTTTGGCCACAGCACGTTCTCGCTCACCACGCCGTCAGGGCAAGTGGCGCTAATCGATCCCTGGGTGATGACCAATCCCTGGTGCCCGGAAGAATTGAAGAATGTGAAGCGGCTGGATGCGATTTTCCTGACGCACGCGCACTCGGACCATTTGGGCGACCTGCTGGCCTTAGCGAGGCAACACCGGCCCAAGATTGCGGCGATGTTCGAGACCTGCCTGTGGATCGAGAGCAAAGGCTTCGTGGAAGAAACCTGCCCGATGGGAAAGGGCGGCTCGCAGAAAATCGGCGATTTTGAAATCACGATGACGCACGCGTTCCATTCGAATTCGATTGAGGAAAACGGCGTGCGTCATTATGGCGGAGAGCCTGCAGGTTATGTTATCCGGACGCCGGGCGGGTTCACGGTGTATCACGCGGGGGACACGGCTTTGTTCAGCGACATGAAATTGATTGGAGAACTCTACAAGCCGGACGTGGCGATGCTGCCCATCGGCGACCGCTACACGATGGGGCCGAAGGAGGCCGCGTATGCGATCCGGCTGCTGGGCGTGAAGCACGTCATCCCCATGCATTACGCCACGTTTTCTTTTCTGACTGGCACCGTGGAAGCGCTTGCTGCGGAGACAAAGATGATCAAACGCTTGAAGATTCACGCATTGAAACCGGGGGGAGAACTATGATTCGCAGCGAAAATCTGCGGAGCGGCTACATCCAAGACGACGTCGAAGAGTATCTGTACAACTTGCTGCCGGAACGCGACGCTGTGGTCAAGGAAATCGAGGATTATGCCGAGGAACATAAGGTTCCCATCATTGGCCCGGCGGTGGCGCGTTTGCTGACGCTGCTGGTGCAGGCTTCCAGCGCGAAACGCATTTTTGAGATGGGTTCGGCGATTGGATATTCGACGGTGTGGCTGGCGCGCGCGGCGGGAGCGCAAGGCAAGGTGTTTTACACGGACGGAGATCCGGAGAACGCGAAGCGAGCGGAAGTGTACTTCCGCATGGCAGGCGTGGCGAAGCGCGTGGAAGTACAAGTGGGAGATGCGCTGGCATTGGTGAAAAAGACGCCCGGCAAGGTTGACATGGTTTTCATTGATGTGGACAAGCACCAATACCCTGCTGCGCTACTGGCGGCGCTGCCAAAGTTGAAGCGGGGCGGATTGCTGGTTGCGGACAATACGCTTTGGTCGGGCAAGGCGGCGCGGCCAGCGGCGGTTGACGATAGAGACACGAAAGGCATACAGGAATTTAATCGCGTGGTGTATGCATCGAAAGAGCTCTATCCAGTGCTGATTCCGCTGCGCGATGGCGTGACGGTCTGCAGCAAGCTTTAGGATGATGGTTAGAATTTATGTCGTTGAAAAGAAGAAGAAAACATGGTCGACCGCGCAAGCGAACTGTTGCGAGAGACGCAAGAGCCTGGGCGCAACTGCGCGGCTCCGCGAAGGACATCTTCGCTGAGTTGGGTGGGGGCGAAGCCTACCTTCGCGGTGAGCGGAGCAATTTCTATTCGTCCAAGACTAACGAAAAAGATTGCGGAGGATGAAGCCCACATTGGCGGGGCGCTCGGCCAGGCGGCGCATGAAGTAGGGGAACCAGTCGTTGCCAAAGGGGATGTAAATGCGCACGCGGTAACCATCTTTCACCAAGCGGCGTTGCAAGTCAGTGCGCACACCATAGAGCATCTGAAATTCGAAATCGTCCTTGGAGACTCCCTTCGAAGCGGCATAACGAATCGTGGCCGCAATCATGCGCGGATCGTGCGTGGCGATCGCGTGATAGAAACCACTGGAAAGCAGAATCTGCGCCAAGCGGACATAATTGGTGTCAACATCAGCCTTCCGGGGAAACGCGACGTCTTCCGGCTCCTTGTAAGCGCCCTTGCATAAGCGGATGCGGCAGCCGCACGCCAAAAGATCACGCACGTCCTTCTCGCTGCGGTAGAGATACGATTGAATCACCGTGCCGACGGCCGGATTGCGCGAGCGAACGAACTTGACGAGGTCAATGGTGCGCTGCGTGTAAGCGGAGCCTTCCATATCAATGCGCAGAAAATTGTCGAAGCCCGCGGCACGTTCGACGATGGAGAGAACCAGGCCGGTACAAAATTCCGTGTTGATGTCCAGTCCGAGTTGGGTGAGCTTGCCGGAAACATTGGCCTGCAATTTTTCCTGGGCGATGGCCTCAAAAATCTCAAGATAGGCGTCGCGGGAACGTTGCGCGTCGGAAGTGTTGGCCACATTCTCGCCCAGATAATCGAGGCTGGCCATCAGGCCGGCGTCATTGCAGCGCCGGGCCGCGTCGAGGGCCTCTTCCAGTGTCTCTCCAGCAACGAAACGGCGCGCCATGCGGCGCGTGGTCGAGTTGGAAGTGACCCAGGTGCCGAATTTCTTGTTTGCGGAAAGCCTCAGAAGTGCAGACCGGAGCATGCGAGTCAATTATCGCAGGCTTGGGAGGGGCGACACTAGTGTTTGTGTTCTTCCAGGAACTTTTCCGCGTCGATCGCGGCCATGCATCCAGAACCAGCCGCGGTGACCGCCTGGCGATAGCGGTGGTCCTGCACGTCGCCGGCGACGAACACCCCGGGAATGGAAGTCAGGCTGCCGTGCTTGGCGATCAGGTAGCCGTTTGAATCCATATCCAGTTTGCCTTTGAAGACAATGGAGTTCGGGTCGTGGCCGATGGCGACGAAAACACCATCGAGGGCAATTTCTCGCGCTTCCTTAGATTCGGTGTTTCGCAGGCGCACACCCTCGACCAAGCCTTTGGGAGCGAGGATTTCATCTACAACAAACGGCGTGGCGAATTCGATCTTTTCGTTTTTCTTGGCGCGATCAATCATGATTTTCGAGGCGCGAAATTCGTTGCGACGGTGAACCAGGTAGACCTTGCTGGCGTAACGTGAAAGAAAATTGGCCTCTTCCATCGCGGAGTCGCCGCCGCCCACTACCGCAATGGGCTTGCCGCGGAAGAAATAGCCGTCACACGTGGCGCACGTGGAAACGCCGTGGCCAATCAGCTCGCGCTCCCCTTTCAAGCC
>Ga0137384_10004248_pt1 | contig 11463 bp, 4 predicted proteins | sample SagtaG_2_FD_104922 | JGI IMG/M metagenome (GOLD analysis project Ga0137384, IMG submission 104922) | Vadose zone soil microbial communities from Sagehorn Ranch, Mendocino, California, USA - Sage2_R_60_16 metaG | ecosystem: Environmental > Terrestrial > Soil > Vadose zone | place: USA: California...
TGTTGATTGAACTTGCGGCATCGAATTCAGCGAGGCCCCGCGACGCAGTTCCGATGGTCGGTGATCGGGCCGAGTCACTGGCCGCGGTTTGTCCAAGTAAGGCAGATATCGATTTTTCACTGCAGACATTAACAAAGCGACTTGTCAAAGCGGGTAAGTTACGGGTCATTCCTGTTTCAGACGAGAAGAAACATTTTCGAAATCTGAATGAGCCGGCCGATCTAGAATCGCAGCATTTTCCACGTGGACTTCATTCAACCCAACGTCCTCATTGTCGATGACGAGAAGCACACTCGCGACGGCCTTCGGCAGCTGCTCGAGAATGAGTATGACGTGTATGTCGCAGCGGATATCAGCGGTGCGATCAATGTGCTCGAACGCGAGCAGATCGACGTTCTGCTCACCGACCTGCGGCTCGGCGGCGAAGATGGAATGACCTTGATCGATCGCACCCTGAAAATGCCGCGTGCTCCCGTCTGCATCATGATGACGGCATACGGTTCCGTCGATGTCGCGGTCGAAGCGATGAAACGCGGCGCCTACGATTTTGTCACCAAGCCACTCAATCTGGATAAAGTCGAATTGCTGATTGCGCGCGCAGTGCAGGGTCGCAAACTCGAACAGGAAAACCGCGCGCTCCGGCGGCAAGTGGATGAGCGCTATGGGCTCGAAAATATTTGGGGCGAATCGGCCGCGTTGCATGAAGCCCTCGACACGATCCGGCAGGTCGCACCCTCCTCAGCGAACGTGCTCATCGAGGGCGAGAGCGGCACGGGCAAAGAGTTGGCGGCACACGGGATCCATAATTTGAGCCGCCGCAACCAGGCGAAATTTGTGACGGTGCATTGTGCCGCGCTCTCACCGCAATTGCTCGAGAGCGAACTGTTCGGTCACGAGAAAGGCGCATTCACCGGGGCGCATGAACGCCGCATCGGTCGATTTGAGCAGGCGAACGGGGGCACCATTTTTCTCGATGAAGTGGCCGAGATCGATCCGAGCATCCAGGTCAAATTGCTGCGCGTCATGAGCGAGGAGCGCGCCTTCGAGCGCGTCGGCGGTAATCAAACGCTACGCGCGGATGTGCGGCTGATTGCGGCCACAAACAAGAATCTCGAGACGCTCGTGCGCGAGGGAAAATTTCGGGACGACCTTTTCTTTCGCCTGAACGTCGTGCGCATTACCATGCCGCCGTTGCGTGAACGAAAGGAAGATATTCCGCTTCTGGTCCGCGGATTTTTGCGTCATTTCTGCAAGGCCAACGACAAGCCACTTCTCGATCTAACGCCCGACGCCATGGATGCCCTCCTCACTTACAATTGGCCCGGCAACGTTCGCGAGCTGCGCACCGCGATCGAGCACGGTGTCGTCATGTCCACCGGCCAAAAAATCACGCTGCGCGATCTCCCGATGGCAGTTCGGCAAACGGCTGGCACGGCGTCGCCCGGCGCAATTTCAACCGCGAAAGCGTGGGAAAAATCGAGTCCGCTCGATCTTCGAGAGACGGAGAAAAAATTGATCATGCAAGCGCTCGCCACGACGAATGGAAACGTGACCGCCGCGGCCAAAAAGCTCGGCATTAGCCGGCGAACGCTGCATCGAAAAATCAACGAAATGAATGTGGCCAAAACGAAGGCCGAAGCCATGGCCGCGAGCGGGAGCAAAGACTGATCACATCCATGTCGGGTGCACTCCGGCGGCGGCGGTTTCCTGCGAAAGAAATCCGATGGTTGCGTTCTTCTCGATCGTGATCGTCCCGTTATCGGGCGAGACATCACTGAGGAGGAGCGCAAACAAGGTTGATTTGCCGGCTCCATTGGGGCCGACTGATCCGATCCGATCGCCGCGATTGACCTGGAGCGAGACGTCGTCAAAGAGCGCCCGGCCAGCGAAAGATTTTGAAAGTTGTGAAACGGTCAGCATTGCGGAAAGCGCGCAGTGTCCCCTTGTTCGATACCCGGCGCAACTCGTCACTTGCTTGCCACGCCAAAGGACGAACCCGCGGTAGTAGGTCGCGCCGAAGCGGGCGAAGGCCGATCACGCGTTATCTTTCGAAATCGGCGAGACCTCGAGAAACTTCGTGAATACCGGCAAGGCACATCTGATCGATCAAATCCAAGCACTTCGAACCCCATTCGTCGGTTTCATGCTGGTGATATGTCCGAAACACGAGTTTCGACACCATATGTACGTCAGCAGAACGCGATGTCCGAACATCTCTCGCCTCATCCGCGAACCGGGATAAGAACTTTTCACAAATGGTTGCCGTTACTCCCGGTAGCTTTTCAGGTGATTCTTCCAATGCGAAAAGGATCGACGACGAATCGCTTTGGTATGCTTTGCTGTCAGCAAACGCATCAATCAGATCACCGTACTCTTCAAATGGCTCATCTTTAAGCGTACGAAAGCACGATGCTGCTTCGCGACACACGTCAGCATCTTGGTCATTGAACAACTTGATCAACTGCGCTGTGCACCAGCAGCGCGATGGCCGACTCGCGATGTTACTAGATGCAACCTTTGCAACGCCCAGCCGTTGCGGCGCGTCGCCATTGAGGGCCTCTTTAACAAGTGCCGGTTCCGAATGGAGGAGCGCCGCTAAACTTGAGAGGCGCGCGCCGGCTTCACGAACGTGGGGATGTTGAGACCGAAGCATCCTCTCAACAACCGGGCGCAGCTCAGAGAAATGGTCGCGAACGCCGTAGTAGATAAAACGATCAACATACTGGGTGCCAAGCAGTCTATCGTCATCCATTAAATGTTTTGATAGGAGCTTATCGACCCATCGCGCAACCCGTCGAATGCCGAAAGTACAGGGAATTCTCTGCCGCAGATTTATTAGTCTATTCAGCCATTTTTCTTGAGGCTGGACCAAGTTCTTGAAGAGACGTATTGCAAGTGACCAGTCGGTCTGTGCGACGGCTATTAACGTCGAGGCAACACAAGCGCGCACTGAAAGACTCCGATCCTGTACTAATTTTGGCAACGCTGTAGCAAATCGCACGACATAAGTCTTATCTGAGAAAATCAAATCGCGAATTGCGTCGGCTGCGCGTCCCCTTGTCGTGTTGATACCATGCGTCAGGATGTCACCGCCATAATACGCTGTTCCTCCACTTGCCTTTTCATTCCAGAGTTCCTTGTCGGGATCAGGATGTTCGGTCGCGAAGCGAGTCAGCATGTTAACGAGATCGTTCGGAAGCGATTGTTTGATACTGGCAAGCAGATCGGCGATCTCTCTCGCACACTCATCTGGATGTTCCGCAAAGGCCTTGCGGCACAATTCAAATTTCAACTCCGTCGGCACACTCGCTTCTTTAAGCGCATCGAGAGCTCGACCGAGATATGCCGGATTTATGTCAGGCGGTAGTTTCAGGCAGAGACGAGCGAACCTCTCGGGTTCATTGGTGACAAAATCGCGGAACATTCCGGCGAGTTCCCAAGCGCCCCCTTTCAGGAACTCACCGGGTGGATGGCTATATTCAGAATCATATTTCTTCATCGCCTTGAGCCACTGCTCGTCGCTCATTTTTTCCGCGGCGGATCTTTCGATCGGCGACGTCACTGTCCCTCCCCGAATTCCTGTCGGCGCCTCATATGGGCTTTGGAACTTTCGCTCCAGTTCTTGATAACGCGACGCGGCGGTTTTGCTTCGAAATGCCGGTGGAATTGCCGACAGCAGTGCAAACGAACTTCGACCTCGGAGCTTGTAGCCTTCCGGCGTGTGCTCATAGTCACCCGAATAATCCAAGATCACGGCTTCCAATTGTTCGCGGGTCTCAGGAGAGAGGAGCGGACAAATTTGAGTAATCAGCTGCATTGCCGTCCAATAGGGACTATCCGAGAATCCACAGTGGAAACGCCATGGCTCTGCAACAAGAGTACTGGCTGCTTCCTCTGCGAAGACCGGGGGTGCCGCTGCATAGATATTTAACAGGAGCGCATTCGACACGTAACTATTGCGCTTCCGTAATTCTGAAATTGCGCCCTTTAGCCTGTCAGGGGCCGACTTAGCGGCGGCTTGTAATGCCGAAATGAGTGACGTTAAGCACGCGTGATCTGAATCCTCGTAATGACTTGGAAAGAACAGCAGCCAAACAGCATCGCGTCCCGGCGGGCTGTGATCGCCTTGATAGATCGCGGCATCACTGATTTCCAACACCACCGGCAAGACATGTTCGACGAAGGTTTCCGGCGCGGCGGAAGCGGATTCGTGAAAATGGCGAGCTCCAAACTGGTCATGTCCGAACAGCTCATGCCAGTTAACCTTTCCTTGTTCGCCAGCTGCAATGACAAGCAATTGCCTGCGGCGGCGCAACCAATGCGCGATCACCTCAGCGATCCATGCGGGGCGTGCTTGAGCCAACCCGTACAACATGCTCCAAAACGTGCTATTGACTGCAATTGGGCCGCGCGCGTTATCGAGTGTGCCATTGTCAATCAAACGCAGGAACAACTCGAAGAACTTGCGACTATTCTCCAATTCAGCCCATTGCATTATGTGCTGAATTCTACATGGCCATTCCTGATTAGCGGTTACGTATGGTTCTAATAGGTCTGCAATTCTGTCGCCTGCGTGTCGCTGATGAATTCGCAGATAATCTGTCGCTGTGTTAGCAAGCGCGGCTGATGCCATCCACTCCACGACAAGACCTCGACGATCAGCAGCGTCAAACCAGGATTGGGATACGAAAAAGCGATTCCAAGCCAGCGTCGCAAATCTGTCGGAGTTCGGCTGGCCGGCGGTGATAGCTGCAAGTTCCGCGTTCAACCATGGTTCTAACAATTTCCATTCGTCATCGCTTGGATCTGGCACGCTTGTTAGAAACGCTAGGGCAAGATCCTTGATGTGGGCACGAATACGGCTGTCGTGAAGAAGCCCGTGCAATTCCGAAATATAACGAGGCTTGTTAGCGTCACGAAGATACGCGAGCACTTGTCTGACCTGTGCTCTGTGAAAAAGATGTTGTTCTGCGGACGCGAGGAAGTCGCAAAGCGAACGTTCGCTGGCAACAAAGCGCCGTGCGAAGCAGTAATCAAAGAAACTCTCATGTCCGAATCCGTAACGCTCGCCGTCAAAAGTCAGCACACCTTCGGAAGCCATTTGCTGTAAATAGTCTACGGAAAACCGGTCCAGTTTTCCCCGCGGCACGGAAAGTTGCTGTGTTCTCGTCATTTCTTCCGTCAACACTTCAATGACTTGTCCCCATTGGTCCGGGGCGGGGGCTGCTCGCCTTGCAACTGCGCGGCTTTTCTCATCCCAATAGCGATCAAACAACTCCTTGGCAGTATTGAATTCAGGTCTCTTAGCGGGATCGAAACCCGCTTCTAAGAATAACGATAGATTTTGTGGTAGCCGCAGTAGCTCCAGTTGTCCATGTTGGAACAACGCGGGACGAAAGTTTTCGTCTTCTAACACCCGTTTTACTTCGTCCGGCGAGAATTCGCCGACTTCGATTTTCGTATGCTGATCAGATAACAACCGACGTAGGCGATGATCGTTTTGCCAATCAAACTCTCGGCAAACGACGATCACGTGAAGATTCACTCGATCGCGAAGGCCTCGCGCTTCGTTTAGAAGTCCTTCTACAGCGTCGAAAAAATCAGAATTTCGGCCGGAAGCGCGTCCGCTTCCCCAGGTACCGAAGGTGTAATAGCCCACCTCCCAGACGTCATTTGAGGCGCTGCCACTCACGCCGTTGAGGAAATTGTCGCCGGTGCCCGCGTTTGGGCTGGAAACGATGCTCCACCTCGTGGCGTTCCAATACTCTGCAAGCGTATGGCTGTTGTCACCGACAGCCCAGATGTCACTCCCGCTGATCGCGCTCACCGCACTCAACGTGAATTGCGCGCCAATAGGACCGGAGTTGTCGCCGGCCACCTGCACCCAGGCCGTGCCATTCCACTTCAATATCAACGTCTGCTGATTGCCCCCTGTGGCATTGAAATTGCCCACTGCCCAGACGTTGTTCGTCGCGAGAGCGGTAACTCCCAACAAGTAATTGTAGGTGGCGCTGGGGTTCGGGCTGGGAACCACGCTCCACGTCGAGCCGTTCCAGTGCTCGGTGAGTGTGACCTGGCGTGAGTCGCTGAAGGTGTAGCCGACTGCCCAAACGTCGTTGGTGGAAATCGCCACCACGCTCGTTAAGGTGGGATTGATGCCTACCTGCGAGCTGGGGACGATGCTCCATTGCGTACCGTTCCAATGCAGGATCAGCGCGGACGTACCGGCTGTGCCGACCGCCCAGAGTTCGTTAGGCGAGCCGGGAACGCCGGTCACGGCATTAAGCTTGTTATGCTGGTTGGGGACGTTCGGGCTGGGGACAGCGCTCCAACTCGTACCATCCCAGTGCTCCACGAGCGTCTGGTTTAGCCCACCATTGCCGAACTGACCCACTGTCCAGACGTTTTGACTGGAAATCGCAGCGACGCCAAAGAAACGATTGAACGTGCCCGGGTTCGGGTTCGGCACGACATTCCACGATGTGCCGTTCCAGTGTTGGACGAGGGCCTGGCCGCCGGAATTGTATCCGCCGACTGCCCACACGTCATTGGCGGCAATCGCGCTGACTGCCAGGAGTTCGTTGGGGGTCGCGAGGGATGGGCTGACCACACGTCTCCAGCTCGACCCATCCCAGTGCTCAATGAGTTGCTGAGCCGAAATGCCAAGGACACCATAGGCGCCGACTGCCCACACGTCGTTAGAGGCGATAGCTGCCACGCCAAAGAGGTAATTGTTCGGTGAGCCGGTATTCGGGCTCGGGACGACGTTCCAGCCGCCGCCTGCCATGGGCGAAAATCCAAAGCAGACAATCAGGAGTAAAACTAAAATCAAAGCAGACCGCCCAGGCAAACGGTGAATGTAATTTCTGGATGCAATTGTCGTTTTCATAAACGTTCGCCCTCCGAGAGTGGTTCGATTGGGAGGCAACCTCAGACCGTTTGAAGAAATATGAGCGTTGAGGGCCGGGTTTATTCCCTGTGAACTCATCCGTATAAGTCCGCCCCCGCGTTATCTGGCCCTTAGGGCAAAGGCGGTCACCGCGGATTGGTCGTAGGAAGGAACGTACACGTTACCCCCATCAACGGTCGGTGAAGCTAAAGCCTGCCCGCCGACGGAGCCACGGAACAACGCCCTGCCGGTGGCGGCATTGACCGCGTAGAGCTTCCCATCTTCCCCGGCGGCGTAAACGACGCCGTTCGCCACCGTCGGTCCGTTGAAGATGCCAGCGTGCGAGAGCCCTCTCCGCCAGACAAGGCCGCCGGTTGCGGCATTGAAAGCGTAGAAGTCGCCTGCCTCGTTACCGATGTAAACGACGCCGTTCGCCACTGCCGGCGACGAATGCACCCAGTCGCTGGTGGTGGCGGTCCAGAGCGTCTGTCCGGTGACGGCATCGAAGGCGTAGACCTTGTGGTCATCTCGGGAGCCCACAAAGACTCGTCCGTTGTCCACAGCGGGCGAGGACCATTGCGGGCCGGAAATGGGCGCCAGCCAGAGGGTGGCGCCGGTGGCAGCGTCTAGAGCGAGGAGCCCGCGATTATGGATGGCGATATACAGGCGACCCCCGGCGACTGCCGGCGACGAATAGGCCCCTTGGTCCTGCTAGACGCTCCAGATGATCTGTCCGTTCGTAGCGTCGAGTGCTCGGATGGTGCCGTCGGTGAACGCCACATACACTCGGCCGTCGAGCACGGTAGGGGAAGAGATGATCTGGGCGATCGGACCGCCGTGACTCCAGATCCGCCCCCCAGTGGCGGCGTTGACGGCGTACACCACCGGACCGCCACGGTTCACGCCGAAATACACAATCCCGTTCGCCACCGCGGGCGTCGTGGTCGAAAAGTCGCCAGTGAGAGCGCTGGGTGGGAAGTTCCACAGCTCCTGACCGGTGTTCCTATCCAGGGCATAGAGCTTGCCGCCCCCCTCGTTGTCGTTCGCGCGCTCCCTGACCACATAGACCCGACCGTCGGCCACGCTCGCAGAGGCATCGCCGACGCTGGCGCGCCACTTGACCGTGAGGTTCCCAACGGTTGCGGGAGAGAGGATTGTCTCGTTGGGATTGACTCCGTGGTGGGCTGGGTCGAAGCGGTACTGTGTCCAATCCCCTTTCGCAATCGATCCCGTTACCGCGATCGCCGCGCAGAGCAATGCATATGCCGGGAGACGGCGGCGGGGAACGTGGCGGATTGAGGCCGCGAACGATGCAATGAGCAGTCCGGCTTTGTTGTTTTCTCTGACTCCTTCAATGCTGAACATAAGGTGATTTCCTTTCTGTGGTTGAATGGTGAACTTATTTGCTGAATTAGGGCCACTCACTGTTGTACTGCGTAAAATCCGACGAATTGTTACGCGGAAAGTTTGGAATTTTTCAAAACAGAAGGAAACGATGGCGACGAAGACTCCGTTTCGTTTCGGCGAAAGCCCGTCTTTGTACCGAGTCTCAACCACTAATGAACACGAATTCCAGAAACCGGATTAGTGTCGATTCGTGCTTAGCGGATCCGCAAGGAATGTAGTTCGCGGTGAAGTTTATTTCGGCGCGAGCGAAGCGACGATTTTTTCGAAGCAGGGTTCGCCGCGCAACGGGTCCCAAAACGGCAGCAGTTTCAATTGACCATAGCTGAGCTCTCTGGAATCGCCGATAGCCTTGGCAAGCTGTTCACAGGCCAGATCTTTTTCGCCGGTCCAGCCGGCGATCATTGCAAAATAGAAAACCATGCCACTGCCATTCAGCGCATCTTTTTCCACGGGAAGAAGCTCCACGGCGCGCCGGCCTTCCCGTAGCGCCTCGTCTTTCCGGCCGAGAGCGGCGTCGATCAAACCAAGCACGCACAGCGCTGGGGCGTAATCTGGCTGAGCCCGGACGACTTTCTCCTGTTTTGCTCGCGCAGCAGTGAAGGCCGACGATGCTTTCTTATCATCGTTGGTCATCCGGGCAATTAGGCCTTCTACGAAAGGGCGACTGAATTTTATGATGTCGTTACCATAGTTAGTTTCGCCGAGCGCCACCAAAGCATCGGCAGCGCTGGCAGGGTCGCGTTCAGCCAGTGCGCACGTAAGCCAGTTATCGGCCACATTCTCAACATCAGCAGGATTCTTCGCACGGATTTCATCGATCAATTGATGCAAGGGCAGGGTATCAGCTTTCCAGTCCAACTCCACGCCAGCGCGCACGACTTTTGTCTGTACATCGTTTGGCTCGATGGCCAGCGCGCGATCCAGGACGGTCTTTTCGTCGGCATAACGCCGGAGATATTCGTCACTAAGCGAAACCTGCAGCAGCGTGGAAAAGTTAAGTGGATCTAGCTCGGCCGCTCGCTCGAGATTCCGCAACGCCTCTTCTTGTTTGCCTTGGCGACGCAGAATGTAACCCTTCAGCTCGAATACCTTGGGATCATTGGGAAGGCTCTGGCTCGCTGTGGCGAGTTCAGCTAGGGCGCCATCATAATCGAGGTACACCATGTACAGATTCCCCGCGCGGGCGAGGTGGGCTTCGCCCGCGTCGGGACGAAGGCGGAACGCGGCTTGGATGGCTGTGTCCGCCAGCGCTAATCGCGCAGGCGTGCGATCCAAACCGAAAAGATAGAGCTGCTCGTGAGCCTGGGCGAGTTGACAATACGCCTGGAAAAACGCTGGATCATGCGTGACGGCCTGGTTCAGCAGATCAATCGCCCGCAAAAAGTTCGGTTTGGCGCCGGTCGTAAAATTTGTAGCGACAAGAAGATCTTTGGCGCGGCTGTAGAGATCGAAAGCGGTTAGATCGGCAGTCGGTGGGCGCTCGATGGCTAATCTCTCAGCGGGTGAAATTCTCGCGTGAAGCTGCTCAGCGACCTTTTGCGCGATTTCACTCTGGATCGTGAATACGTCCTTCAAATCGCGATCATATTGCTCAACCCAGATGTGTGTATCAGTGCGGGTGTCGATCAACTGGGCGTTGATGTGAAGCCAGGAACCCGTCTTACGCACACTACCCGCTAAGACGTGAGAGACTCGCAGCGCCTTTCCGATCTGGCGCATATCCCGTCCCGCGGCTCTCGGGGGATATTGCATCATGCTGGTACGGCTGATGACTTTTAGAGCGCGAATTTTCGCTAACTTCGTTAAGAGATCATCCTGAATGCCGTCGGCAAAAAACGCGTCCTCTCTGTCGTTGCTCAGGTTTTCAAACGGCAACACGGCGATGCCCGCCGTAGGGCTAGGCACAAATTCGCTTTTCCAAACATTCCAGCCAATGGCCCCTCCCAAGGCGCCCAGTGACAACATCAACAGGGTCAAGGTGGGATTCCGGCGCACCCATTTTTTCCCACGACCGAAAATTCCTATACGCCGCGCACGAATTGGCTCGTGTTTGAGCCACCGGTCAAGGTCTTCAGCCAGGGCGAGGGCGGACGCATAACGACGCTGCGGATTTTTCTCGAGACACTTGAGGCAGATGGTTGCCAGGTCGCGATCTGTTTTTGGATTCCAGAGACGGGGCTGTCGTGGTTCGGTTTCCAGCAGCAACCGGATTGTGTCATAGGTTGTTCCTCCAGCAAACGGTGGATGACCAGTAAGCAAATGGTAAAGCACCGCGCCCAGCCCGTACACGTCTGTTCCGCTTGTTAGCTCACTGCTATTCCTCAGCACCTGTTCCGGCGCCATGTAACTGGGTGTACCCAGCGTTTCCAGCGTACGCGTAACGGTACTATCCGTTTCGACCAGGCGCGCCAGGCCAAAGTCAGTAAGATACGGTTCGCCCTTTGCATCGACTAGGATGTTGCCAGGTTTAATGTCTCGATGGAGAATGCCGCGCTCGTGTGCGTAATGCACAGTGCGCGCCAGCTTGGCAATTAATTCCGCTGCATGTCGAATCGGAATCGGCTTGCGCCTGAATACGTCCTCAAGTTGGCCGCCTTCGATCAATTTCATGCTGAAGTAGTAGGAGCCATCGCCCTCGCCCACATCGTAAATCGGAACGATATTGGCGTTATCCAAACTTGCGGCAGCTTCGGCTTCGATTCGGAATCGCTGAAGGTGCGCTTTGGTAGTTTTTTGGCCCGGTCTAATGACTTTTAACGCGACTATGCGATTCAGACTTTTCTGTCGTGCACGATACACAACGCCTTGGCCGCCGCGGCCGATTTCCTCCAGCAACGCGTAGTCGGCCAAGTCGCCCAGCGTCTTTTCTTCGAAAGCATTCGGTGCGGCCGCAGATGCGTGCGCGTCACCGGCGCGATCAGCTTGGCCGGCGAACACATCCAGGCCTGTCTCAAGCAAGCAGGCAGTGCAAAGTCCTTCCGGCGCATCGGCGAGGATTTTCGCACTGCACTTTCTGCAGAATCTGACCACGCCCATCATCCCGAGAGAATTACTCGCCGATGCCTGGCCCATCTTGCGCGAAATTGTATCCCAGTGGGGGCGCAGCGGCAACGACGGCAAAAGTAACTTTCCCGTTACTTTCGCAACACAGCGATTAGATGACGCAA
>Ga0137384_10004254_pt1 | contig 11449 bp, 9 predicted proteins | sample SagtaG_2_FD_104922 | JGI IMG/M metagenome (GOLD analysis project Ga0137384, IMG submission 104922) | Vadose zone soil microbial communities from Sagehorn Ranch, Mendocino, California, USA - Sage2_R_60_16 metaG | ecosystem: Environmental > Terrestrial > Soil > Vadose zone | place: USA: California...
GCCGCGACGGGAGCTGAGGTTCCCCGAAGACCCGAAGGACTACTTCGGGCTGACGGACGGCGTCGGGCTCCAGGCGTTTGTGGTGGTAGCCTCCGACCGGCCGTTGCCCATGGCTGCTCGCGCGCCGGCGAGGAGCGCGGCCGCGGAGAGCGGCGAGCGAACCGGAACCTGATGGCGCCAACGGCTCATGGGAGGAAGCGGACGAGTCGGGCGCCGAGCAGGTTCGCGATCGGTAGCGGCAGCCGTCGCCACAGGCGCGGCCCCCAGGAAAACGCCGGGTCGTGGGGCGACGGCGTCGCCACGTGGCCCCGCCGGGCGAACTGGCACCACGGCAGCGGGACGTCGCGGCTGCCCCATTGCCGCTTGAACACGTGCGTGCCGGAGCCCGGCGTGCAACGTCCGAAGTTGAACGCGCGCACACCCCGAGCGATCATCTGTTCCATGAAGGAGCAGTACAGCAGCATGTTCGACCCAATGCCGCGTGTTTCCCGTCGCGCGCCACTCCACGTCATCTCGAACTCACCGTTCCACACGAAGCCGCAGCCGGCAGCCACCGGTTGCGCGCCGTTGTACACCGCCCCGAAGACCACCTGCTCCGGGAACACCGCCGCGATGCGCTCGAACAACGCGCGCGGCAGGACCGGCGGGCCCAGGTCACGCATCGTTCGCGCGAACACTTCGTAGAACGCCTCGCGCTGATCGAGGCCGAAGTGCGCGACGCAGCCCTCCTTGGAGGGCCGCCGGATCTGGTTGCGCAGCTTCGAGGTGAAGCCCTTCCACAGCTCGTCGCGCGTCTCCGGTAGATCGAGGATCACCGTGATCTTTCGCGACGACACCGGCAGCTGTAGGTCCCGAGCGTCGCGGGTCCGCAGCTCCAGCAGGTCGGCGCGCGTGTGGAGGGCTTCGTTCACCGCATGCTGCGTGAGCCGCTGCCGGGCCGCGGTCGACCCGAGCGGCCCGCCGTAGTTAAGGAAGGGCAGCGACACGAGGTAGTGGCCGAACACCCGACTCTTGACGCGCACCAGGGGCAGAACGCCCTCGCATTCCCCTCCCCCCCCGGCCCTCGCAACCCAGTACAGACACTCGGCGCCGAGCACGTCACTCAGGATCTCGTGCCAGCCCGCGAGATGGCAGAAGGTACTGTACTCGGCGCGCGCGACGAACGCATCCCACGCCGCTGCGCCGCCGGCGACATCGTCGAGCGGGGACACCGTCAGGTCGCGGCCCAACGTCTCGAGGGGTGTGACGCCGGAGAACATGCCCCTACCGGTCGAGGTCGATAGGAAGCAGGCGCCACTCGGCCCCGGACTCGATCGCCTCCGTCCCGGGCGGCGTCAACGGCATCGCGACGACCGGAATGCGCTCCTGCCGCGGCAGGAACCCGGCCCGCCGCACCTCCGCCGCGACGCGCGACTCACCCATCACCGAGAGCTCGAGCCGCTGCACGCCCGCCTCCCGCAAGGCGCGCCCCAGAACGAGCAGCACCGAGCTCACCAGCGTGAGCCGCTCACAACGCAGCTCGCACACCACCGGGCCTCGCACCAGCGCGGCGGCGACCGCAGCCGCAGACGAGCTGCTCAGATGGAACGTGTACCACGAGTCGCTCGGGCTCGGATAGCCGGCGAGCCGGTGGCGATACACCGCGGGCCGCGGTTCCGGATCCAAGAAGCCGGCGTCCGTCGCCCGCACGCTGGCGGGGCCCGCCGGCGTCTCGCTGGCGGGACGCGCGGTCGCGACGAGCGCCGTGGTGTTCGCGCGGAGTCGCCCGAACAAATGATAGAGCCGAATCCCCAGATCGACGGGGCGGCGCCGGTCGGCGAGGGGGAGGACAAAACGCTGCAGCGCACCGACGGAGCGGAACCCCGCGGCTCGGAGAATCGCGAGCGCGGCGTCATTGGGATCGCCATATAGGAGGTCGACGGAGCCCGAGCGCCGGGAGTCGTTGACCAGTTGACGGACCAGCGCGAGGGCCGGCCAAAGGGTGCGGTGCTCCTTGGCCACCATGAGATTGGCCAACAACGACCCGCGCACGACGCGCGTTCCGAGGCGGAACGGGCGCGGAAACTGCGCGATGTGCGCGCAGATGGCGCCCCGCGCGTCCCGGCCGACCCAGCTGGTCGCACCGTCGGCGACCGCATCGGCGTACGTGCGATCGAAAAAGGCGGGGAATTCCGCACGCTCATTGGCCAGGAAGAGTTGCTTGATCTCCTCCGCGTGCTCGAGCGGGTTGACGCGCGTGTAAGCGAGCCGGGCGGGGGCCGGGGGGGGGGCCTCCGCTACTGTGGTGTTTTGAGAGTCGCGCACACGGGTCCAGCCCTGCAAAAGCCGGGCTAGGCGTTAGCGACGACGGAAGCCCTTTGACTGTTGCGAGACAGCAACAGATTGGCTTCGATGGCGGTGAATCGAAACTCGCCCAACAACCGGTCGAGCCGCCGCGGCGTGCCGCGCAATCCGCCGTAATGACGCAGGCGCGTGGACCACGGCACGTCGAATCGCGGCTGCGCAGGATCGAGCTCCCACGGATGGATGTAGAACGTGCCGGAAACGCCGTGGCGATCGCATTGCCGCAGCGCGGCTCGCACCATGCCATAGGGGAACAACCGGAAGTACGCCCCACCCGCGGCCGGCACCCGCAATCCCCACCATTCGAGCGTGCTGGGCGGAAACTCGGCAAGGCGACCGGCGGGACGGTCGAGCCAATGCGGGTAGGGATGGCTGTTGGGATAGCCGTAGCCTCCCCCGGGACGCCGCACCGGGAAGAGGCTCGAGTCGTAGCGATAGCCTTCTTCGATCAGGACATCGAGCGCCCACTCGCGCCCGGGCACGATCGAGAAGCTCGGCGCCCGGAAGCCCTGCACCGGCACGCTGGCGATTTCCTCCAGCACCTGCTTGCTGCGCCGCACCGAGTCGCGGAATTGGCGCGGCGTCTGATGCGTCACGCGTACGTGATCCCAGCCATGTGACGCGATCTCGTGGCCGGCGCGCGCGATCGTCCGGATCAACTCGCATTGTCGCTCGGCGAGCCACCCGAGCACGAACACCGTCGCGCGCGCCTCGTGCCGATCCAGCAGCTCGAGGAGCAGCTCGACCTGCGGGGTCACCCGCGACTCGAGCCGCTCCCACTCGCACCGCGCGACGCGCCCCTCGAACGCCGAGACCTGGAAGTATTCCTCGAGGTCGACCGTGAAGTGATGGGCGCGAGTCGCGTCGCTCACAGGATCAACGTGATCACCTTCGTATCGGAGCCCGACGCGCCTCTACTGTCGGTCACCGTGACGGTGATGGTGCGCGTGGTCAGGATACCCGTGTACGTGTGCCCCGCCGAGAACGAGCCGGTGGTGGAGCGGCTGCCGCTCGAAGACGAGCCGTCGCCCCAGTTGATCGTGTAAGTCCACGGACCGTTGTCGGGATCGCTGAACGAGGCGTTGAGCGTGTACAGCAGGCCCAGGATCACCGTCTCGTCCGGACCGGCGTTCACGACCGGCGCCGTATTCGGCGGGGTGACCGTCACGCTGTGCTGGACGGAGTTCGTGGCGCCCCGATTGTCGGTCACCGTCAGCGTGACGGTGTACGTGCCGCCCGCGCCGTAGGGATGGGACGGATTCTGCGCCGTCGAGGTTTGGCCATCGCCGAAATTCCAGCTGTAGCTCGAGATCGAGCCGTCGGGATCGCTGCTCGTGCTCGTGAAGCTGCACGTCAGGCCGCTGCAGCTCGAGCTGAACGCGGCGACGGGCGGCCGGTTGACGGTGACGGTGTGCGACACCGAGTTCGTGGCGCCCTGGTTATCGGTGACCGTCAACTGCACCGTGTACGTGCCGCTCGCAGTGTAGGTGTGCGACGGGCTCGCGGTGATGGACGTCTGGCCGTCGCCGAAGTTCCAGCTGTTGCTGGCGATCGAGCCGTCGGGATCGCTGCTCGTGTTGGTGAAGTTGCAGGCGTCGCCGCTGCAGCTCGAGCTGAACGCCGCGACCGGCGGCTGGTTCGGCGCCGTCACCGTCACCGTCTTCGACGTCGGCGCGCTCTGGGCGCCCTGGTTGTCCGTCACGCGCAACGTCACGGTGTAGTTGCCGCCCGTGGCGTAGCTGTGCGACGGATTCTGCGCCGTCGACGTGCCGCCGTCGCCGAACGTCCAGCTGTACGACGCGATCGAGCCGTCCGGATCGCTGCTCGTGCTCGTGAAGCTGCAACTCAGCGCGTTACAGCTGAACGTGAAGTTCGCCGTGGGGGCCTGGTTCGGCGCCGTGACCGTCACGGTCTTCGACGTCAGCGCGCTCTGGGCGCCCTGGTTGTCCGTCACGCGCAGCGTCACCGTGTAGTTGCCGCCCGCGGCGTAGCTGTGCGACGGATTCTGCGCCGTCGACGTGCCGCCGTCGCCGAACGTCCAGCTGTACGACGCGATCGAGCCATCCGGATCGCTGCTCGTGCTCGTGAAGTTGCACGACAGGGCGTTGCAGCTGAACGTGAAGTTCGCGGTCGGGGCCTGGTTGGGAGCGGTCACCGTGACGGAGTGCGATACCGACCCCGTCGCATTCTGGTTGTCCGTGACCGTCAGCGTCACGGTGTACGTGCCGCCCGCCGCGTAGCTGTGCGACGGACTCGCGACGGTCGAAGTCGTGCCATCGCCGAAGTTCCAACTATTGGAGGCGATCGAACCGTCGGGGTCGCTGCTCGTGTTCGTAAAGCTGCAGCTCAGATTGGTGCAGCTCGACGTGAATGCCGCCGTGGGCGACTGATTCGCCTGCGACACGGTCACGCTGTGCACGACCGAGTTCGTGGCGCCCTGGTTGTCCGTCACGGTCAACGTGACGTTGTAGCTCCCCGCCGCCGTGTAGCTGTGCGACGGACTCGCGACGGTCGAAGTCGTGCCATCGCCGAAGTTCCAGCTGTTGGAGGCGATCGAGCCGTCGGGGTCGCTGCTTCCGTTGGTGAACGTACACGTCAGGTTGGTACAGCTCGACGTGAACGCCGCGGTCGGCGACTGATTCGCCTGCGACACGGTCACGCTGTGCACCACGGAATTCGTCGCCTGCTGATTGTCGGTCACCGTCAGGGTGATGTTGTAGGTCCCCCCGGCCGCGTAGCTGTGCGACGGACTCGCGACCGTCGACGTCGTGCCGTCCCCGAAGTCCCAGCTGTTCGAGGCGATCGAGCCGTCGGGATCGCTGCTGCTGTTCGTGAACGTGCACGTCAGGTTGCTACAGCTCGACGTGAAGGCGGCAGTGGGGGACTGATTCGCTTGCGACACGGTCACGCTGTGCACGACCGAGTTCGTCGCGCTCTGGTTGTCCGTCACCGTCAACGTGACGTTGTAGGTCCCCGCCGCCGCATAGCTGTGCGACGGACTGGCGACGGTCGAGGTCGTGCCGTCGCCGAAGTCCCAGCTGCTGGAGGCGATCGAACCGTCGGGGTCGCTGCTGCTATTGGTGAACGTGCACGTCAGGTTGGTACAGCTTGAGGTGAACGCCGCGGTGGGCGGCTGGTTCGACCCCGTCGGGGCCTCGTTGAGCGAGAACACGGACGCCAACCACGTAGCCGGGTGGGTCCCCGCGGCGCTCGAGTTGAAGCCCCACACCCAGGTCGGATGCGCCGTCCCGGCACTGCCCTGGATCATGCGCTCCGCGTCGGCCTTCAGGCCCATGCCATCGGACGTGGTACTGATGTTGACGAACCCCGGCGGGGGATCGAGCCCCACGAGCTGATTCGCCAGCGTCACCGCGTAGACGAGCGCGTTGGCGGCGACGGAAACGGTGCCCGCGTCTGCCATGGTCTGCGCGTCGCTGGAGCCCGAGCCGTGCGAGGCCGCGCCGAGCGCTTGCGCGAATGTCGGCTGAACGCCGCTGTAGGCCGTGATCGTCATCCCACCCCTCGTGATCGACGTCGAGAGGTCCGCCTGGATCGCCAACACCGTGTTCGGGTCCGGATTCCCCGACGCGTCGACGTTCGGATCCGGGAAGTTCTGCACGTTCACCGCGACATACGTCGCCATCCCGATGCCACCCGCGGTGACAAAGTCGACCAGCTGGTACGTATTGCCGACGGGCGTCCCGTTCGCCAGGTGATCGCTCACCGACGTGATGATGTTGCCCTGCGTCGTGGGGAAGAAGAACGTCGCGACGATCGCGTCGCCGTGGTGCGGGTTTGTGGGGTTGAACCCTTTGAGAATCGCCGTGCCGCTGGTGGTGAACTGCCCGTTCGGCTGCACCGAGGGCACGATGGCAAACTCGGGCTCGAACGGACCGAACAGGTTCGGTGCGGCGGCATCGGCGCACCCGACCAGGAACAGGGCGGCCAGAACGCGTGTCGGCAGGAGTTTCGGGCGCATAGGGGGCTCGTTTCTCAGAAGGCGCCGATGTTGAACGGCCCGCTTTCGCCCCCGCTTACGCTCGCCGCATTGACCACCAGGGTGTAACCGCTGCCGGGTTGGTCGATGCTCAAGTTCGAGAAGGTGGCAACGCCGTTCACGGCGTTCACCGTGAGCGTGCCCGACAGCGTACCGGCCACCAGGAGCCCGCCGTTATGGCCGATGGAGATCGTGACCGGGCCGTTGAAGGTCGTCGCCCGATTGCCTAAGGCGTCGAGCACGGTCACTTGGACGGCCGGCTGGATCGTCACCAAGGGAAGCGTGGTGCTCGGCTGCACCGTGAAGCTCAGATGCGGCGCCGGGTTGAGCGTGATCGAGCTGGCCAGCCACGTGCTCGGCGCCGTGAAGCTCCAGGTCCATCGCGGATCGACCGTCCCCACGGCGGCGGACACGAGGTATTGCCCGTCTTCCTTGATGAATTGATCGGCCCCGGCGCCACCAATGCTGGCGAAGCCGGCGGGCGGCTCTGTCGGCACCACTGCGTTGGACATCGTCACGGCATAGGCCAGTGACCCTGCGCCGATTGCGACGGGACCAGGGCCGCCGGGGGTGCCAGTCGAGCCCGAACCGGAAGCCGACCGGTGCGAGCCCACTGGCTGAGTGGTGACCACGTCCACGCCGCTCCACGCCGAGAGCTTCACGCCACCATCGGTGATCGGTTCGCGAAGGTTCGCTTGGACCGCGTACACGACGTCGCCGGTGTTAGGGTCGGGGAAGTTCTGCACGTTCGTGGCGACATAGGTCGCCATCGAGATGCCGCCCGCGGTGACGTACTCGACGAGCGTGAACTTGTTGCCGACAGGCGTGAAGTTGGCATCGCTCAAAACATCGGTGACCGAGTCGATGATGTTCGTCGAGCCGAGCCAGAAGAAGGTCGCGATGATCGCGTCGCCGTGGTGGGGATTCGTGGGGTTGAACCCCTTGCGGATCAGCAACCCGCTGTACCCCAGTGCGCCGTTGTCCTTGTTGAGCGTGATCCCATTCTGTTGGGCGGCCACGGCAAAGGACGGTGCCATGACGTCCGTCATGCCGGCATTGCTTGGTCCAGTGGCCTCACTACAGCCCACGACGACGAGCAACGCGGTTATCAGGCCCGGAAGGCCGGCAATCGATGTGCGCGTGTTCATGAACCCAGTCTCCCGTTGTGAAAGCGTGCGCGAATCCAAGCGTTCACAGCACGTTTTGCAAAGCTCGCGCCAGAGCGTTGCACGTCGAACGCCATGCTGAGCCATTTTCCCTTGTGCGACTCTGCGCCACACCTTGCCGCGCCGCCGCCGCAGCCCGCGCGCCCTGCCGCAGCAGCGCGGCGCCCCGTCGCGCTGGCACCGCCTATGCGCCAACCACGGACGCTATGCGCCTCGCCATCATCTCGGACATCCACGCCAACCTGCATGCCTTGAGCGCCGTACTCGCCGACATCGCCACGAGCGGTGCGGACGACGTGCTGTGCCTCGGCGACCTCGTGGGCTACAACGGCTTCCCACGCGAAACCCTGGCGCTGCTGCGCGACCAAAAGGTCCGCTCGGTCCACGGCAACCACGACCTGATGGCGCTGGCGCGGCTCCCCGACGACGGCTGCGGCACGCTCGCCCGCAAGGCGATTCGCTGGACGCGCCGGGTGCTGACCGATGAGGACTGGTGGTATCTCGCGGGCCTCCCCGCCGAGCTGCGCGAGGACTCGTTGCTCTGCGTACATTCGGCGCCGGGCGATCCGCTCGTCCGCCTCGATCACACGGATCAATTCCGCTCCGAGGCTGAGGCGCTGGTCGAATCGGATGCACACGTGAACGTGTGCTTCACGGGCCACACGCATCGCCAGGAGACGGTCGTGGTGATGCCGAAGGGAGAGGTGCGACGTGGCGCAGGCGTCGATGCCGAGCTGCCGCGCGACGCGATCTGCTTCGTCAACCCGGGGACGGTCGGGCAGCCTCGCGACCGCGACCCGCGCGCCGCTTACGCCCTCTTCGACTGCGACGCCTGGCGCGTGTCGTTTCGCCGGGTGCTCTACGACCGCGCGCCGCTGCTGCGGCAGAATCGCAGCGTCGGGCTACTCGCGCCGTCGAAGCTGCAGCGAATGGCCGCTCGTGTCTTGGGTTATCCGCGGCCCTGACGCCGGGGGAGAACCCAACGCTCGCACGAACGCGTCCACGCAGCGCGTGATGCGCTCATAGCTCTGCTCGAACGCCTCGAGCGGCTGGTCCACCGGGTCGTGAATCGCCCGGGTGGCGATCGCCTCGGGATCCAGGTCCCCCAGGACGATCACCTCACTCGGTGCCCGTCCGAACCGTTCGCACACCATGCGGTGCTGGCGCGCGTCCATCACGAGGATCACCTGCGCCTCGGCGGCGAGGACGGGTGTGAGCAACTGCGAGCGGTGCCTCGACAGATCGATGCCGCGCCGGGCGGCTGCGATGCTGCCCTCGGCCGGCGCGGGCCGCCCGGGCCCGACGAACCCGGCGGACGCGACGCGCGTTCCCGCGGGGCCGAGCGCCCGCGCCAGCAGGCCCGCGGCGAAGGGACTGCGGCAGATGTTGCCGTGGCAGACGACGAGAATCGTGCGCGGCCACGGCCGAGCCCGGAGCGCCCGGGTCGCTGTGCGTCGGCGCAACGGGTGCAACAGGCGGTCGGGCGCGTGACGCAGGCCGCGCGCTGGGACCATCAGCAAGTCATCGGCCATTGAGCCTCCAGGAAGAGCCGCGAAACAGGTGTTGTCGCGGTGCGACAACGATGAGCGGCAAAACCGGCGGCAAGAATCGGGCCGACCGATGGCCCGGTTCGTGCTTGGAACGACGGCATGCGCTATCTCGTGACCGGCGGCGCCGGATTCATCGGGTCCCACCTCGTGGATCGGCTCGTAGGGGACGGCCACGAGGTCGTCGTCCTCGACGACCTCTCGGCCGGCCGCCGCGAGTACCTGGCCCCGGTGCGGCATCGCATCCGCTTCATCCGCGGGACCGTGTTGAGCCCCGAGGCGTGCCGCCGCGCCGTCGAAGGGTGCCACTACGTGCTCCACCACGCGGCGATCACGTCGGTACCGCTTTCGACCAGCGACCCCGTGACGGCGCACGCGGTCAATACCACCGGCACGCTCAACATCCTGCACGCGGCGCATCGCGCCAACGTGCGGCGCGTCGTGTTCGCGGGATCGACCTCCGCGTACGGGGACAGCACCGACCTCCCGAACCACGAGGAGCAGATCCCGCGCCCGCTGTCACCCTACGCCGCGTCCAAACTCGCCGGCGAGGCGTACGCCCGGGTGTTCTACCACACGTACGGGCTGGAGACCGTGACGCTTCGTTACTTCAACATCTTCGGACCCCGTCAGGACCCGGCCTCGCAGTACGGCGCCGTCATCCCCCGGTTCATCGCGGCGGCGCTCGCCGGCGACGCGCCGGTCATCTTCGGCGACGGCGAGCAGACGCGGGATTTCACGTTTGTGGCGAACGTCGTGCACGCCAACTTGCTGGCGTGCCGCGCCCCGAGCGGCCGCGTCGCCGGAGGTGTGTTCAACATCGGCTCTGGCAAGGCGCTCTCCGTCCGCGAACTGTGGACTCGGATCTGTGCAGCCGCCGGCATCGAGCTGACGCCGACGCATGCGGCGCCGCGCGCCGGTGACGTCCGCGATTCCCTGGCCTGCATTGACCGGGCGCGGGAAGTGCTGGGGTACGAGCCGCTGGTGGATTTCGACGAGGGCCTCGCCCGCGCCGTGGCCTGGTACCGCGGCACAGCGCGCCGCGGCCGCACCCGCTTGAGGGAAACCGCCCCCACGCTATCTTAGGCGGCATGACACGTGCCGTCCGATTGATCCCGATCGTCGCCCTCCTCGCGTTCGCGGCGTGCGGCAAGAAGCGCGACCGGCGGGCCGAGGTCGTCGAGTGCAGCTCCATTTCGCTCGACGTGAAGGGCACGACCCAGTGCCTCGTCCAGCTGTATCGCTGGGACGTGGCGGAAGCGACGCGGACCGCCACCGCGCGCCACCACGAGCTCGACAGCCTCAAGACGTCGCAAGCGGACTCCGTTTGGAGCCTCGGCGCCGCTCAGCACCGTACCCAGCTGGCGGCGTGCCGCCGCGGCGCCGACCCGCTGGACCGTTGCTTGCTCGTCGCCGGCTGGCCGCTCTCGCGCGTCAACGCCACCGCCGACTCGTTGTGGCAGACGGAGTCGCAGCAGCACCTCTACGAGCTGCATACCTGCCAGCGGCGCAAAGACGTGGCCCTCGCGTCGTGCCTCACCCTCTATTACAAGTGGGACTCCGACCGCGCCCTCCGCATCGCCGACTCCCTCACCCGCGAGCGGCTCGGCGGACGGCGCTGACGCCGTAGACCATCTCCCCTTCAGGAGGTCGCCGTGCCGTCGCTGATCGCGCTCGCGCTCGCGGTTCAGGCCGCCGCGCAACAACCCTCGCCTCCCCCCGCGGCATCTCCCCGTCTGACCGCGCTCAAGCAGGAAGCCGTTCAGGACGTCGCGAGCCGCGCCCAGTTCACGCAGCAGATGGTCGACCAGATCTTCAGCTACGGCGAGCTCGGCTTCCAGGAAACGGAGACGTCGCGCTACCTCGTTGAGGTGTTGCGCAAGAACGGCTTCACGGTGCGGGAGGGAATCTTCGGCATCCCCACCGCCTGGGTCGCGACGTGGGGCTCGGGGAAGCCCGTCATCTCGCTCGGGTCGGACATCGACGACATTCCGCAGGCGTCGCAGAAGCCGGGGGTCGCGTGTCACGCGCCGATGATCGAGGGCGCCCCGGGACACGGCGAGGGACACAACTCCGGGCAGGCCGTCAACATCACCGCCGCGCTCGCCGTCAAGAAGCTCATGGAGCGCGAGCACCTGCCCGGCACGCTGCAGATCTGGCCCGGCGTCGCCGAGGAGCTGGTCGGGACCAAGGCGTATTACGTCCGCGAAGGTCTCTTCCGGGACGCGGACATCGTCCTCTTCTCCCACGTCGACGACAACCTGTCGACGTCGTGGGGCGACATCGCGGGCAACGGTCTCGTCTCGGCGCTGTTCACATTCCAAGGGCGCAGCGCGCACGCCGCCGGCGCGCCGTGGCGCGGCCGCAGCGCGCTCGATGCCGTCGAGCTCATGGAC
>Ga0137384_10004256_pt1 | contig 11444 bp, 8 predicted proteins | sample SagtaG_2_FD_104922 | JGI IMG/M metagenome (GOLD analysis project Ga0137384, IMG submission 104922) | Vadose zone soil microbial communities from Sagehorn Ranch, Mendocino, California, USA - Sage2_R_60_16 metaG | ecosystem: Environmental > Terrestrial > Soil > Vadose zone | place: USA: California...
TCACCCTCACGCGCTGGCTGGCGTTCGATCCGCTCTCGGAGGAGGCGTACCGGCGCCTGATGCGGGTCCACCTGGCACTGGGTGATGCAACCACGGCCTTGCAGGTCTACGCCACTTGCCGCGCGCGCTTAGCCGAGGAGCTGCAGGTCGAGCCCTCGGCGGAAACTGTGGCCCTGGTTGAGCACATTCGCGCCACCGCGGCTCGCCGCGGGAACTCGCCTGCCCGTCCCTCCCCCACCACAACTGAAAACCAACCGCCCAGCGAACTGGCGGCCCCGCTGGTGGGACGGACTGCGGCTTTCACCCAGCTTGTCGGCCGCTACCAGCAGGCGCGACGGGGGCAGCCGCAGGTCGTGCTGCTGGTGGGCGAAGCTGGCATCGGCAAAACGCGGCTGGCCACGGAGTTTGTCGCTTGGGTCAAGGCACAGGGCGCCGATGCGCTGAGCGGGCAAGCCTTTGAGATGGGAGGACGACTGCCCTATCAGCCGCTGGTGGAAGCCTTGCGGCAGCGCCTGGAGGCGGAAAACGCGCCGGAGGATCTACTGGAAGACCTGTGGCTGGCCGAATTGTCGCGCCTGCTGCCCGAGCTGCGCCTGCGCTACCCCGACTTGCCGGCCCCCACCGAGGATGAGCTGGCCAACAAGGTCCGACTGTTTGAGGCAGTAGCGCGCCTGGTGGAAGCCCTGGCCAGGTCTGCCCCGCTAGTGCTGCTGCTGGATGATCTGCACTGGGTGGATGGAGCCTCCCTCGACCTGCTGCGTTACCTGGGACACTATTGGAAGGAGCATAGCACGCGCGTGCTGTTGCTGAGCACGGTGCGCAGTGAAGGGCTGGAGCTGAACCCGCAGCTGGCCGCGCAGCTTGCTGACCTGGGACGCGACCTGCCGGTCACGCAAGTCGTCTTGCAGGCGCTGAGCCAGGGCGAGACCATCCAGCTGCTCGAGGTCATTGCCGGGCAGGGGGAGCCTGGCACTGCTCAACCCTTTCCTGCTGGGCCAGGGGCAGAACCTTCGCCTGCCTCGGAGACGCCCCTGAGGGCGCTGGGTGACTTCCTGTTTGCGCACACCGGTGGGCAGCCGTTTTACTTGCTGGAAACGCTCAAACTGTTCCGAGATTGGCAGTGGCTGGCGCCACGGCTGGCTGCCGATGGCAGCTGGCGGCTGGAGCTGGCTGTGGAGATGGCTACCGTTGTTGGGCAGGAGCGGTCCCGGCGCGAGCTGTTGCCGCCCTCCGTGCGCGCCATGATCATGGCGCGCCTGGCGAAGCTCACCCAGCCAGCACGTCAACTTGTGAGGGCTAGCGCCGTGCTAGGCAATCAGGCCACCGCAAAGTTGTTGTGGCAGATGGCCGAACTGGGGGTGCAGGCCGGCGTCGAGGCCCTGGAGGAGGCCATCAAGAGTGACATCCTGCGTGAGGAGCAAGCCGGAGTAGGCCGGCCGGGTAGCTATCGCTTCGCCCACGAGTTGATGCGCGAAGTGGTCTACACCGAGCTGGGCCAGGCGCGGCGGCTCGTCTTGCACCAGCGCGCCCTCGCGTTGCTGGTAAGCGAGGGAGCAAGGGCCTCCAAGCTAGCCTATCATGCCAGGGTTTCAGGACAGGCCGAGGCCGCCTCTCGCTACAGCGTGCAGGCCGGGGATGAAGCCATGGCCGTCTTTGCCGTCGAAGACGCCATCAGCCACTATGAACAGGCACGCGCTTTGCTCCAGGAGCATCAGCCGCAGCAGACTGTGCTGCAGGCCTCGGAGGTCGAACACCTCTACGTCTCCCTGGGGCAAGCCTATGCCTACCAGAACACCTGGGAGAAGGCCCAGCAGGCCTATGAAGAGCTGGCCGCCTACGCGCGCCAGCAGCGTCTGCCCACGCTGGGCAGTCTGACCCTCAACCGCCTGGCGATCCTGGCGGTCCAACAATCCTTCGACAAGCCACTGGTGCGCGCGCTGCTGGAGGAAGCGTGGCGTATGGCCCAGACCAGTCACGATCAACAAGCGCTGGCCGAAACGGCATGGAACCGGACCCAGATCACAGCTCTCACGTGGGATGATCCTGTGAGCGCTTTGCCTCATGGACTGCAGGGGCTGGAACTGGCACGAGGAATACACGACAAGGAACTGGAGGCAAGATGCCTCGCTATACTCGGTGTGATCCATAATCGCGTGGGAGACTTTGAGGAGGCCATGCGCTGGCTGGAAGCGTCCCTGGCGCTCTATGCGGCCCTTGGCACCGAGCCGACCGCTTCGCGGGAGCTTTCCCTTCTCTCTCTTACCATTGGTGCTACGCTCACCCAACCTTTGACGTATCGCGCGTCGGAAGCCGTGTGCTGGGCTACGCTGACTATGGCGCAAGTCAATAGTGGGCAGGTGCTGGGCAGCCTTCGCAGTGGCCGCAGGGCACTCGCACTCGCGCAAGAGAGCAAGAACGACTGGGTCCAGGTCACCAGTACGGTCGACCTCGCGCATGCATTACTGGAGGCCGGGGCTTATGAAGAGGCGCTCGTGCTCACGCAACACACCGTGGCGCTGGCGCGGACCCTTCCTCTGAGAATCATCTTCCAGCGCTTTCTCACTGTCCTGGGGAGTGTCTATCAAGCCTTGCAGCAGTGGGAAGAGGCACGCAGCACGCTCGAAGAGGCAGTAGCCGTGGCCGAAGGACCATTGTGTGTGCCAGCCCTGACGCGGCTGTGCATGCATTATGCTCTGGCAGGGCAGTGGGAACAAGCCTACAGGTACGCCTTGAAGGTCATCAGCGTACGCAAGCGCTTTGAGAGGGTGTTAATCATGTGGGAATTCTACCCTCATTATGAAACAGAGGCCCTCCTGCGCGGTGGGGATGAACGCCAGGCGCGAGAAGCAGTGCAACGACACGGGGAACGCCCGGGACGCAATCGGCGCTACCGCCTGCCCTACCTGCGCTCGTTGGCGGTGCTGGCCCAGTGGGAGGGGCACACAGAGCAGGCCATCGACCACCTGCGCGAGGCTGCCCAGCTGGCCGCAGACCTCGGCTTACCCGCAGAACAGTGGCAGATCCAGGCGGCATTGGGAAGGCTGTATGAGGCAGCGGGCGATCCTGCGCAAGCGCGCACAGCATTTGGGGAAGCAGCGACGATCATCCAGGGGCTGGCAGAGCGGATCGGGGATGAGACGCTGCGTTCGTGCTTCCTGGCTGGGCCACCAATTCAACAGGTAGTGCAGCAAGCCCACCGTCTCGCCAACCGGGTCCCGAAAGACAATGCGGCGCCGGGAGGGCTTTGAGGTGCCTGGTGCTGCATGCTTGACGCGAACACCAGAATTCTCAAGAGGAAGGACTATATTCGACCTTCCTTTCGTGGCATCAAAATGTGTCACGAAGAGAGTCTGATTAACCCGGCAGCGCCGGCCCTGTTGATACCCGTTTCCCCTCCATAAACAATAGTTCAACACCGATTGGTATAAGGTAGACGCCCCTGGCTGGAGTCCACGCCAGTCGACTATGCGCGAAAGTTTGGACTGTCCCGCCTCCCACCATCGGGTTAGCATGCTCAACCGGGTTGACCGCTCGCTCTTTTTCCAGCGGCAGATTGTTGGCATCCCATCCCTCCAGAACTTTGGCGCGGAAACCCCTTACGACCGTCACTCCATTGGGCGCGGTAAGCGTTGTCCCATCATCTTTCCAATTCGCTGGTATATTCACATCTCCTTCTTCTGCACGCACATGCTGCCTCCTTTCACCGTTCGCAGTTCGCTGCTCTGAGTAAGAGTAATTTTACCACCCTTCAATATTCTACTATCAGGGTGTGTGAATGATCGAGAACATACCTCTATTGCACCTTTTGCCTGACGACCGCCAGGGTCGCCACTGCATCACCTGGGAAATCCTCGCCACATCCGGTATACTTCCCTGAGCAAGTGTAAACTCGGTTCTTCTCATGATTGGCTTTGACCATGGTCACGAACGCTGTGTGTGCTTCAGGAGATTCGCGAGAATGGCAGCTTTGAAAGTCATACGAGAGCATTTCGCCTGTAAATAGGATATTTTCATCCGCTTCCCTGTCAGCAAAGACATCGCGCTTCCTAACTCCAAAAAGAGGGAAAGCTGAACTGATCGGATTGGGGCCGAGGTCGGTGGTCTTCCTGCCAGGCGCGTTCTAGCTCATGTGGGGGTCAGAGTTTCAGACCACTGCCCATGATGATGTTCATGGCACTGCTCATTACGCGTTCATGACGCTTCCTCCTTATACTAGGACCAGAGAGGGCGAGATGCATCAGTTGGGGAGTGGCCCGAAACCCTACCGACTGTCCTCACCCTCCAACAAGAGGTATACCTTTGTAACCTTGTGAAAAGTGGTCTGATCAGAACGCTCTATAGAGAGCAGACTCTTGCTCCAAATAGCAGATACATGTAGGGAGAACATACAATGATTCTTAAACGCTCTTTAGTGATCACGCTTGGCCTCTTTATGGCCATGTTTATCGCCGCCTGCGGTGGCTCCACCACTACCGGGGGTGGCCCTTATGGCAGTGGCGGTAGTAATCCACCTGCAACCCACAATCCAGCGACTGGCGGCAGCGATTCCTCCGCCGTGATTCAAACGGCAACCGTCACCGTCAAAGGTCAGTCGGAGACGGTGCTTACCAATGCACAAGGGATGACCCTGTACCACTTCACCCCTGATTCAGCGAAGCAGTCAGCCTGCTCTGGCGCCTGTGCTCAGACGTGGCCTCCGCTGGTCTTCACCGGTTCAGGTGGACCCACCAGCTCGACTACCCTCGCCGGGAAACTGAGCGTACAAATGGATGCAAACGGTAGGCAGGTGGAGTATAACGGTCATCCGCTCTACACCTTCTCAGGCGACACTGCTCCTGGTCAGACCAATGGTGAAGGCCTTCTCGGCAAGTGGTTCGTGGCCACGCCCAGTCTGTCTGTGCAAGGCGGCGGATCGACGAGTGGTGGTTCCGGTAACGGGTATTAAAACTCCTTACTGCGAAGGACTGGGAATGCGTGGAGCTCCATCGGCTCTCTGGGGTAAGCCGCAGGCGAAGGCCAGGGCAGGCCAACTCACGAGCCAGTCATGCACATCCTGGTAGGAGGGCCGGAAGAAGCGTTTTCAGTAAGGCGATCAGCAGCAAGGATTCTTCACGATAGGTACGCGGAGCACCGCCTGGCCCTTGAGGTAAGGGCGGTGGACAGCGTCGCTGGGCCGTTCAACCGGCCCAGCGGCACAAGGCCAGCAGGTGCAAGGTTTCGATCAAGCTGCATGAGAGAAGAGACGATGACAATGTTTGTTGACCGGATAAACCGGTTGAGAGCCATCTGGGCAGAGTGTGTCGTAGTTGTTGAAGCTATGTGCGAAGACGTTTGCAGACTTGAGTCCTTTCAGGACATGGGAGCAGCATATCTACTGGAGTCAAGAGATCACTGCCCTGGCTCTGACCAGCCAGGACGTACCCGGATGGAAGCACGAGCGGTCTGCAATGAGACACGGTAGACCAGCCCTTCGTCTGCAGCCGTTCTGCGACGCCGGCGCAAGCACTGCATGCCGGCGTCGCCATCTCACGGCAGCAGCTTATCCAGGGTGATCGGCAGCTCGCGGACGCGGATGCCCGTGGCATGATAGACGGCGTTGGCAATCGCAGCGGCGGTGCCGACGATCCCGATCTCGCCAATGCCCTTGGCGCCCAGTGGGTTGACATGCAGATCCTCCTCGTCGATCCACATCACGTCGATGGTACCAACATCGGCGTTGGTCGCGATGTGGTACTCCGCGAAGTCGTGGTTCACGTAGTCGCCGAAGCGCGGGTCCAGGACGCTCGCCTCGTGCAGCGCCATCGACAGCCCCATCGTCATCCCGCCCAGGAGCTGCGAGCGGGCCGTCTTCGGGTTGATGATGCGACCGGCGGCAAAGACCCCCAGCAACCGCGGGACACGGACCTCACCGGTGTCCACATGGACACGGACCTCGGCGAACTGCGCGCCAAAGGCGTGCATGGAGAACTGCTGCGCTTCGGGGTTCGTCTCGAATTCGCCGGTTGCCTCCAGCCCCCCGGCAGGGACGATCCCACCGTACTCTTCGTGCAGCCGTGTGCGGAGCTTCTGGGCCGCATCGAAGATCGCCCACCCCCACGAGGCGGTGCCCGTCGAACCCCCGGCCAGGCCCGCCTTCGGCAGGGAGCTATCACCGATCTTAAGCTGCACGCGTTCGGGCGGCACTTCGAGTGCGTCCGCCGCGATCTGGGTGAGCGCCGTCCAGGCTCCAGTCCCGATGTCCGTGGCGTCGATGCGCACCTGGTAGTTTCCCGCCTGATCCACCTGCACGAGCGCGGTCGCTGGACGCTGGTGGCTCGGATACGTCGAGGCGGCAACGCCGGTCCCGACGAGCCAGCGCCCCTCTCGACGCGTCCCGGGAGCCGGGTCACGCCGCTGCCAGCCGAAGCGCTGCGCCCCTTCCCGCAGGCATGCGACCAGGTTGCGGCTACTGCATGGATGCCCGGACTCGGGATCGACCGCCGGTTCGTTGCGGATGCGCAGCTCGATCGGATCGAGCCCACAGGCGATCGCCAACTCGTCCATCGCCGACTCGAGCGCGAACATCCCTGGGCACTCGCCCGGCGCGCGCATCCACGAGTTCGCTGGGACGTCGAGCCGCGCGAGCCGGTGCGTGGTGCGGCGGTTCGGCGCGGCGTACATGATGCGCGTCGCGATGGCGGTGGGATCGACGGACTCGTGAATGGTCGCGGTCTGCTCGACGACGTCGTGTACGATCGCCATGAGCCGACCGTCACCATCGGCCCCCAATCGAAGGCGCTGGATCGTCGGCGTGCGATAGCCGACGAGCGCGAACATCTGCTGCCGGGTGAGGGCGAGCTTGACGGGCCGCCCCGCTGCCTGCGCTGCCATCACGGTGAGGATCACGTGCGGGTGCGGGAACACCTTGGACCCGAACCCGCCGCCGACAACCGCGCGATGACGCGAACGCGCTCGGGCGGGAGTCTGAATGCCGTGGCAACGGCATCCCGGATGGAGTGTGAGCCCTGGTTCGCATCGTAGAGAGTGACGCCATCGCCGCTCCAGATGGCGGTGGTCGCGTGCGGTTCGAACGGATTGTTGTGGTAAGGCGGCGTCGTATAGACCTGATCGAGCGAGACGGCAGCCGAGGCCAGCGCGGCCTCGACATCGCCGTAGAATGTATCAGTCTGGTAGTAGCCTAAGGCGATGCTCTGCGGCTTGTAGAGGTCGGCGCGGTCGGCGCGCAGTCCGACGTCGTGCGGCTGCTCCTGGTAGCGGACGGCCACCAGGCTCGCGGCCTGACGCGCGATCTCGGACGTCTCGGCAACCACCGCAGCGACGAACTGGCCATGATAGGCGACGGCATCCGATTGGAACACCGCCAGTTCGGCATCGTCAAGCGGCGCAAGCCGTGGGGCGTTCTCGTGCGAGAGCACGGCGATGACGCCGGGCAGCGCTCGTGCGGCGCTCGCGTCGATGGACACGATGCGGCCTTTCGCGATCGTGCTCTGCACTGGGAAGACGTAGGTCACGCCCTCGACCGGGTACTCGTAGGCATATTTCGCCGCGCCGGTCACCTTCTGCACCCCGTCGATGCGGTTAAGAGGCGCGCCGATGGTGCGTGTGATAAGTTGCATCTTCATCGTCGCTCTTCCTCCTCTGTTGTCAGGTCAAGCAGCGTCCGCACCAGGGTGTTGCGGGCGAGCGGGATTTTGAACGCGTTGCCGGGCAGGGGCTGTGCATCGGCCATCTCAGCCTCGGCGGCCCGACCAAACACTTCCTCGGTGGCTGGTGCACCGCGCAGCGCGGCTTCGGCTCGCACTGCCCGCCACGGCACAGGCGCGACGCCACCCAGCGCAATGCGCACGTCTCGCACCACGCCGTCGGCGACGTCGAGCGCCGCGGCCACCGAGACGAGCGCGAAGGCGTAGGACGCGCGGGCGCGCACCTTGCGATAGTGTGAACGTGTCGCGAACGGAAGCGGCGGCAGGTCGACCGCCGTGATCAGTTCGCTGTGCTCGAGCACCGTGTCAGTTGTGGCTCGTCGCCCGGCAGGCGGTAGAGGTCCACGAGAGGGATCGTCCGTTCCCCCTGCGGCCCGAGCACGCGCACGCTAGCCCCAAGTGCGGCCAGGGCGACCGCCATGTCCGAGGGATGCGTGGCGATGCAGGCCTGCGAGGCGCCCAGGATCGCGAGTTCGCGGTGATAGCCCTCGCGCGCGGAACAGCCGCTGCCCGGTACCCGCTTGTTGCACGGCTTGGAGATGTCCTAGAAGTAGACACAGCGTGTGCGCTGCAGTAGGTTCCCGCCAGTCGTGGCGAGATTGCGCAGTGGGCCCGATGCGCCCGCGAGGAGCGCCTGCGCGAGCAGGGGATAGCGCGTGCGAATCGTGCGATCGGCCGCGAGGTCGGCGTTGCGCACCATCGCCCCGATGCGGATGCCCCCATCGGGGAGCGGTTCGATACGGTCATAGGGCGGGTGGGTAATATCGATCAGCAGATCTGGTTCCCTCACCCCGAGCTTCAGATGGTCGACGAGGTTCGTCCCTCCAGCGAGGAAAACTCCGTTGGGCGCCTGGGCGAGGAGCGCGACGGCGCTGGACGGGTCGCGGGCACGTTCGTAGTGGAAGGGATTCATCACTGTGCCTCCTTCCCCACTTGCTGCATCCGCAGCGGTTCTTGTGCCTGCTGGGCGACCTCCTTGATCGCCGGGACGATATTAGCATCCGCAGCGCAGCGGCAGAGATTACCGCTCATGCGTTCGCGGATCTCGTCGTCGTCGAGCGTGACGTGCTCAGCATTCAGGTCGGTGCTCACCACGCTGGGCCAACCGGCCTCGGCCTCGCGCAGCATGCCGACCGCTGAGCAAATCTGTCCCGGGGTACAGTAGCCGCACTGGAACGCGTCATGCGCGATGAACGACTGCTGGAGGGGTGCAGGTGTGCGCCATCTGCCGCCAACCCCTCAATCGTGACGATCTGGGCATCCTGGTGCGCGGCAGCGAGGGCCAGGCAGCTATTGACGCGTCGCCCGTCCAGCAAGATGGTGCAGGCCCCGCACTGCCCGTGGTCGCAGCCCTTCTTGGCACCGGTGAGTCCGAGCCGCTCGCGCAGCGCATCCAGCAGCGTGGTCCGGGTATCAAAGGAAAGCGGTGGGTGGCCCCGTTCACCCGCAGAGTGATTTCAAGGTCCATAATGTGTGTCTCCTTTGGTCCTGTTGGTGACAAGTCGTCACGTAGACAAACACTGGTTGCAAACAAGCGAGAGCCATCTCGTGATGAGCGAGCATGTTGGAGGGGCGAGGAGAGCAGTTCCTCGCCCAAAGGCCCACCAGGCAGGGTTTGGGGCCACTCCTCAGCCGACGCGCCTCGCCCTCTCTGCTCCTAGTGTAAGGAGGAAGCGTTATGAAAGCGCAATGAGCATCGTCATGAGCAGTAGCCCCAAACGCTGATCCACGGATGAGCAAGAACGCACTTGGCAGGAAGCACATAGACCAGCCCGACGACAGAGAATGGCTTTACAAGTCTTTTCGTCAAAATCACACCGATAGGCCAATTGAAACATCTGCGACAAGTGCGACAAGTGCGACAATTTTCAGGACCGTCTGCTGCTCGAAGTGTGTGATAGAATGACCATACAATGAACCTGTGGGCCGAATTTGAAAACCAGCACGCACAAAAAGAAACTGTGGGACACAAACCAGCACGCCGTCTCACTGAACAGATCGTTTTGTCCAGCCTGCGTGAGTGGTTGCTGCAGGACTATGCCCTTCCTTATTGCAGTTCACTTGCTGCCATGCGTATCTATCGCCGCTGCTATTGGATCGATGGCTGGGGTATCAACGCGCGCACAAATAACCGGGATGCCGGTACAGAAAGTAACTCCGGCTCAGAAGCGTCTCAAGTTCTTTCACCGGTTCTCCAGCCGCTAGCCTTGCTTTCACAAGCCCTGGCCCAGGCAAGTAAGCCCATATCCCTTCATGGCATCGTGCTTGCACCTGGGGGCAGCAAGCGAAAAGAGAGCAAAATGGGACAACATAGCGCTGCGGACGGAGAGGAAAATGCAACAGCCGTGCCGCTCAAAGATACGCTAGTTTTGCCTCAAGAGAGCGGTATTGTGCGCGGCAGCTGGCTAGAAATTGCCCCGGCTATACTCAAAGAAATAGCATCATCCCCGGCCATCTTCCTGCTCAATCCCTTTGGGCAGACAATCTTTACCCATGATGATCTCTTGCCCCTCTACCAGCGTAAAACGGCGCCAACCGAACTCTGCTTTCTCATCCCCCACCAGCAAACAGAGATACGTTTGCTGTCATCGTCTCGTAATCCAGCCGTCGCAGCCGCGTTGACGGCTTTGCTGCGTACAGATCGTTGGAAAGCGTTTCTGCCGCAAGATGAAGAGACAACGCCTCTCTTAGAGAGCGTAATGGACCTGTTCGTGACGTCCATGCAGCAGCATTTTCTCTGGGTACAACGTATTGCTTTCCAACTGCAGGTGCGACCGGCTGTTGTAGAGACTGCCCCCTATACCCTCATCTTTGCCACGCGCAGCAAAGATAGCCTTGCCACTATGAACGACGCAGTCTGTCTCTATCATCGACGCCTGGCTCTACAGAGTCACCGTGGACTATTGGGAGAAGAGTGGTTTGCCGCACAACAACAGGAGCGCTTCGCGGAGGAACTGCAGCAGCTACGTCAACACATACTGCACCAGGGAAAGGCGCAGCGTGTACGACGGTGGCCTGATTTACGCCAGCAGTTGCTTCCCGCCTACTTTGGTCAATTTACTCTCAACGATTATGACAAGGTTATCATCGTATTGTTAGAGCAAGGAGATGTACGCTGCGAATGGAGGCGCAGGTCAGTAGGGGAAGAGAGCCAGAGAGTGCCAGGTAACGAAGATACATTACTCTGGCGATGAGCAGCGAATCTGAGTGCTCCCCCGTCCAGAAAAGAGGCATTACTAGGGGGAAACGCTGGGCATGGGGAATCCCAGTCGTTTTAGTAATACCTCTCAGTATAGGAACGTTGGGTTTTGGTGATTGGTGGCACAAAATGGCTAGGAAATACTAAGAATGAATAACTTTGAAACGAAAGCTAACGTATGTCTGCATATATATACATTGTTATTTATCAGAACAGGAATGTATTCCAGGCCATTTGATTCCCTAGGGGGATGGAGAGCCCGTATTGTGTAAGCAAGCGAGCCAGGAAAACACGTGATCGTTCGATAATTATTGCACTACCATAGAGGTTCGCAAACGTATATAATTATGAGACATAAAAAAAGATAAACACAACTACTACTTCAACCCCCCACACTAACAAAAAGGGAGAACAGAAACAGTGACACGAAAAAATAAATCTCCAATGGATTCCGAGGACGCATCGGACCACTTTAGCATTCAGCACGATGAACAGAATTCTCATCACTACGAAAGCGAGGATCTGGAGACAGACCCTGATGA
>Ga0137384_10004259_pt1 | contig 11440 bp, 10 predicted proteins | sample SagtaG_2_FD_104922 | JGI IMG/M metagenome (GOLD analysis project Ga0137384, IMG submission 104922) | Vadose zone soil microbial communities from Sagehorn Ranch, Mendocino, California, USA - Sage2_R_60_16 metaG | ecosystem: Environmental > Terrestrial > Soil > Vadose zone | place: USA...
CGACCTCAAAGTCGGCGATCGGCTGCTGGTCCGCGGCCCAGTGCAAGCCAACGGGAGCGTCAACGCCACCCGCATCGGCGTGCTGCCGCGCGAGGACGATGACGAGCTCGAGGAGATGCACGTGACCGGCAGTGTCACCGCCGTAGGCGCCAACAGCTTCACGATCGGCGACACCGTGATCACCACCGACGCCAACACGGAGTTCGAGGGGAGCGGCTTCCACGGCCTCGCCGACCTCAAGGTGGGCGACTTCGCCTTTGCCGAAGTCATCAAGCAGGCCGACGGCTCGCTGCTGGCCAAAGAGGTGAAGAAGTTCACGCCGACGCCTCCGGGTTGACGACATGAGAGACTTGATGGTTTCTTCGGGATAGGAGGAGTTGGGCCTGCGCATGGTGGATCGCTGTTGGATTATCACTTGCGTTTTCCCGGTTTAAGGCCCGCAAGTTGATTCCACAGTTCCCGCGGCGAAACGATGGCGAGGTCCTCGATTTTCCGAAGATCGAGCAATTCCTTGTCGCCGGTCACGAACACATCCGCTTTCCCGCCAATGGCGCACGCGAGGATAGGGATATCGCTGGCGTCTTTGATCGGAATGGAGAGATTTTTGCGTGATTCGACCACCGTGCCTTCCGCTTTCAAGAGGGCAAGGAGGCCCGAGACAACCGCTTCGGGTAGGCGGAGCTTTTCAGTGAGGACCCGGTCAAGCTCCTTGAGCACCGGCTGGCAGGTCAGTAGCTCGTGGTCGTGAATGACGCTTTCCAGCAGTTCGCTGCACAGGCCGCGCGTGGCGATGCCGCTCGCGAGGACGTTCGTGTCGAGAAAGACCTTCAAGAAACGTTGCGGAACACGTCCTCGTCAGTCAGATAGCCTGCGGCTGCCGCGTAGGGCATCGCTTCGCGGCGCAGAGTCCGGAATCGCTGGATGGAAAGTTGGCGGCGCAGGGCTTCACGCGCGACCTCGCTCTTGCTGCGGCCGGTCCGCTTGGCCAGGCGGGCCAGTTCGCGTTCAAGCTTCTCGTCCAAACGTATAGTAAGAGTACCCATCGAGACATCCTCCGGAAGGCGTAAGACATTGTAACACAAGCGTCGGAGCACCCATGTCATAACCAGCCGGCTGCCAGTGGGTGTACTGCGTTACGAACAATTCTCTTTCGCGGCCTCGAGAACGTTCACGAACAGGTCCTCCGGCCGGATACCGGGGCTTTCGCCGAGCAGCTCCGTCTACGGTTAATGAGGTCACTCGGGTTCACCGTGTACGGCAAAGCGTCGGCCGGTCCTAGCGCGACGAAGTCACGATCTTCATCGACGTCATGTTCATCCGGCGCACGAGGTCATGAAGGCGCGGATCGGCGCGCAGCGGAGCAAGTTGCGGGTCGACCTTTACCCAAACCATCCGGTCGCGGTGCTCGCGGTAGGCCTTTTCTAGCCGGGCGAACGCCTCGTCATAAGCGCCAAGCGCTGCATGCGCCCAGATGAGAGGGAATTCTGGGAGGACTTCGCCGGACGCCTCTCGTAGCTGCAAGCTGCGCAGGAGCTGAACCGCCTCGGCCCGCTTACCGGTGCTCGCGTAGGCTTGCGCGAGCGCGCCTACCAAGTGCGCTTCGTGCGGAATATCGGCGAGGCCCTTCTTAAGCACTTCGATCGCGCGATCTGGCATGCCGCGCGCCATGTAACTTCCGACGATCGCTAGGTAGCAGTGTGCATACTTGGGATCGAGCTCGAGCGCGAGCTGCCACGCCGCGTTCGCATCGTCCAAGCGGCCGGCGAAGAAGTAAGCGCGCCCTGCCCAGGTGTTGACCATCGGGGACGCTGGTTCCAGCTCTTGCGCCCGCCGCGCCTGCAGCGCCGATTCCTCGAACCGCTCCATTCCGTAAAGGTACATCGCATACCAGATGCGACCTATGCCGTAATTCGGGTTAAGCTCGATGGCGCGCCGATAACCGCGCTCCGCCACCGCCCAGTCATATTCCTGCTGGGCGATCCAGGCCAGCGCTGCATGCGCTTCTGCTCGACTCTCGTCCAGGGTCAGGGCCTTTTCCGCCCATTGGCGAGTCGCCACACGGATGTCTTCATAGCCGGAGCGCGGGTCTTTGGCGAAGCGCCATCCGACCATGGCGTAGAGCTCCGCCAAGCCGGCATAGGGAGCGGCGTAAGTCGGATCGATGGCGATCGACTTTTGGTAATACTCCCTGGCCTTCAATGCGCCGACGGACGGCGTCTTCAAGAAATAGGCGCGCCCAAGCATGTACGCCTCATGCGCTGCGGGATGAACATGGCGTCGATGCTCGGAGGTCGATCCGCTGTCGCGCCAGCCGGACGCGCTTCCTCCGACAAGCACGACGAGCAAGGCCGCGAGCGCGAAAGCTCCTGCTTGCCGGAAGCCGTGCCGCTCGCCGCGAGGCCGAGCAGGCGAATGCGCAGCCGCTAACTCGACGGCATGAATGAATCGATAGCCGCGGCGGGGCAAGGTTTCTATGAAACCCGGGGTCTCCACCGAGTCGCCGAGCGCCTCGCGCAACCGCTTCACCGCAGCGTTGATGCTGTGCTCGAAGTCGACAATGGTATTGCCCGGCCAGAGCTGCTTACGAAGCTCCTCGCGAGTCACGAGGTCGCCGGCATGCTGGACGAGAAGGGCGAGGACTCGCAGCGGCTGTCCCTCCAGCCTTACCTTGCCACCCGCCTTGCGTAATTCCAAGGTCCGTGGGTCGAACTCGAGGTCGGCGAAGCGATAAATACGAGCGATGCTGTTATCCGAGTTGGCCACGTGAGCTCCCGCGGTTAGCGTATCACCTCCGTTGCATCTTGAAATCACCCCCGGTGCATTGCTTGTGCATAGCCAACGGCGGCTAACTAACTCGGTCGGAGGACTGGCAAAATGGGGAGGTGACCGTGTTTGTGACCGTGTCTGTGTTTGTACTTGGAAAACAAGGGGATGTGGCAAGACTGGGAAGACTGGGCGCAGTGGCCTTGTTCGCCTTCGCACCGCTCTTCGCGGACGCACAAACCGTGGTTGTGGGCGCGAATGATCCGGCCGTCGACCTGCCGGCAGTCCAAGCGGCAGTGAACGGCGGTGGCCGCGTTATCCTCAAGGGAACCTTCGATTTCGGCAGCGCTGGCCGCGTAATCATCAAGAACGACGTCGACATCGGCGGCGAGATCGATGTACACGACACCCCGGTAACGACCATCGGTGGCGGAGAGTGGTCGTTCCACACGCCGTACCCAACGCAAATGCCGCCGCCTGTGGCCGGCCCAAAGGTCGCAGTGCACGACCTGCATTTCGTGGGTGCGCGCGGCACGGCCATCCATCTCGCGTACTGCGGTGGCGCAGAACTGCGCAACAACCTCATCCATCAAATGAGGCCGCGGCAAACCGGCGCCACCTCCGAGCGCGCCGCGATCGTCGTCGGCCCCGCTATTCTGGGCAATCTGCCCGGGAAAACGTTACCCAACAGCAGTTTCGCCGATCTACTTATCTCCGGCGACATCGTCATCGCGGACAACCGCATCGACGTTTCCGTCGACCCATCGGCGACACCGACGGAAACGACGACCACGATGCGCAGCACCGGCATGTTTGTCTCCATGTACAAGGGCGCCGATGTGCGTATCGAGCGCAATTTCGTGACTGGAAACACCCGCACCGGTCTCGCCATCCTCGACGGCGACTTCGACACCGCCGGCCGCGGCAGCGTGCTCATTGCCGGCAACACGATCTCCTCGGACGTCCATATCGGCTTTACGCAAGGTGCGGGGCCGCGCGCGCCGATCGGCATCGTCACGGGCTTCAACAATCAGCGGCCGATCGGCGCCGAGCCGCGCCGGGCGATGATTCCCGTGCTGATCACCGACAACGCCATCGAACTGAATGGCGTGACGTCGATGGGCATCATCAACATCTGGAATGGCGCCGTCCTCACCCGCAACCGGATCAGCGTGCACAGCGACATCGCGGCGGTGACCGATCGCTTGAGCACGAGCGGCGGCATCCTGGCGACCACGTCGAACCAAATCCTCATGCATAACCGCATCGAAGGCGAAGGTTGCAACGCCATTCGCTACGGCGGCACGACCGACGGACAGGAGCGCTTCGGGAATCTCTCGAAAGCGAACCACGTGAGCCACTTCCAGCCCTTCGAGGGCGGATTCGAAAAATGCGCCACGTACTGGCTGGAGCCGGGCTCGCACGACAACGTCGTCGTGGGCGACAGCGGGAGCGTCATCGACGACGGAGTCGACAACAAGGTCACTGGATTTCGCGCAGTCGCAGGCGGCGTCGGCCACGCCGTATCGGCGGCCGTGTATACGGCGGCGGAGAGGAGCGACGAACTGCAGAGCTTCGGTTTCGAGTAAGGCCGCTGACACCACTTCGCCGCCGAGGCCAGGCTGATCTCCCTGAAGTACAGCCGGTCTCCGGCCGGGTTGAACCCCGGCCCGGTGATCTCGGAGCCGTTGTGGCCCTCCAGCTCGAGAAACGCGGCTACCGTGTGCTCCGGCGTGATGAGGCAGATCTGCATGTCGCCGCCGTCTTCCGCGACGTAGACGTCGAATGGTGGAGGCGGCGGGAATCGAACCCGCGTCCGTAAGTCCTCCGCAGTCAGGCCTACATACTTAGCCTGGTCATTTGGGTCTCGCCTCGCGCCCGCCGGCCGGCAGGCTGACGCTCAGCCAGTCGCTTCGACGGATGCGCGCGGCCAAGCGACCAAACCGCGCACAGGAGCTGATGTGAATGACGCTGCACTCCTTTTAGGGAGCCTGGCCCATCAGCAAACCAGTGCAGCGTCTAGCCGGTATTAGGCGGCTAGAGCGAAACGCTCGTCGTTGGCGTTTGAGAATTTCCAGATGGATTTACGAGGTCACTGGTCCTCGGTATGCCCTGCGCTGCTTCGATACCCACGTCGAAACCAGGTCGCCCCCGATTTCTGCGTAGCGGATGAATTATCCCATAGATGGGGCGGGGCGGCCGCGTTGCAACGGCCTCACTTCGGCGCGCCTTCTCCCGCCTCGATCATCACCAGCTCGTTCTCGCCCACCTTGTTCCTGCGGCGGAACGCGGCCGCCTCCTTGTACTCCTGCGAGTTGAAGCACGCGACGCCCTGCTCGAACGTCGGGAACTCGATGACGACGAAGCGGTTGAATCTCTCCGGGCCCTCGAGGGTCTGGTAGCGCCCGCCGCGCGTGAGCACCCTCGCGCCGTACTTCGCGAGGATCGTGGGCACGCGGTCCGCGTACTTTTTGTACTCCACGGGATCGTTGACTTTCGCCCGGGCTACCCAATACGCCGGCATGGGTTCTCCTTACGAGAGGAAGTCGAGGATTTCGCTGGGGTGACCGATCACCGCATCCGCGCCCCAGGCGTTCGGATCGCCGCCTTCGCCGTGATAGCCCCAGCCGGCGGCGACGAAGTGCATTCCCGCGGCGCGCGCGGCCTGCGCATCGCGCAGATCGTCGCCGATGTATACGCAATCCGCCGGCTGCTGCGAGAGGAGCGATGCGGCGAGCAGGAGCGGGGCCGGGTGCGGCTTGATGTGGGCGGTCGAATCGCCGCTCACCACGCAGCCGGCGAGATGGTCCACGGCGAGCAGGCGTAAGAGCGGCTCGGTGAAGCGCTTGCCCTTGTTGGTGACGATTCCCCAGGGCAGCTTGCGCACCCTGATTTTCGCAAGCAGCTCGGGAATCCCGTCGAAGAGGCGCGTCTCGACGCACAGTTCCTCTTCGTAGAAGTCGAGGAAGCGATCGCGCAGCGCGCGGTATCCCTCGTCTTCGGGCGCGATGCCGAAGCCCGCCTTGAGCAGGCCGCGTGCGCCGCTCGAGGTGTGCGGGCGCGCAGCCTCGGGCGGCAGGGGCGGGAGGTGCTGCTCGGCGCGCACCCGGTTCAACGCGCGCGCGAGATCGGGAGCGGTGTCGGCGAACGTGCCGTCCAGGTCGAACAAGACCGCGCGGATCCCGTCCGGTTTCACTCGCGCACGCAGTAGAGGAGGTAGTTGACGTCGGTGTCGGGTCCGAGCGAGTAGACGCGCGTGAGCGGGTTGTAGCTCATTCCCGTGATCTCGCGCACGCTCAAGCCGGCGTCGCGGCAGTGGCGCGCGAGCTCCGAGGGCTTGACGAACTTCGCGTAGTCGTGCGTTCCCTTCGGGAGGAGCTTCAGCACGTATTCGGCGCCGATCACCGCGAGGACGTAGGACTTCAGGTTGCGGTTGATCGTCGAGAAGAACACCCGGCCGTCGGCTCGCGCGAGCCGGGAACAGGCGCGCACCGTGCTCGCCGGATCGGGCACGTGCTCGAGCAGCTCCAGGCAGGTGACCACGTCGTAGGCGCCGGGTGAGCGCGCGGCGAGATCTTCGGCCGAGATCGCCTCGTAGTCCACGGCGAGCTTGCTCTCGTGCAGGTGCAGCTGCGCGACCTTCAGCGCCTTGTCGGAGAGGTCGATGCCCTTGACGCGCGCCCCGCGCCGCGCCATCGCCTCGGCGAGGATGCCGCCGCCGCAGCCGATGTCGAGCGCCGATTTTCCGGCGAGCCTCGCGATGCGGTCGATCCACTCCAGGCGCAGCGGATTGATCTGGTGGAGCGGCTTGAACTCGCTCTCCGGATCCCACCAGCGGTGCGCGAGCGCGCTGAATTTTTCCAGTTCTTGCGGATCGGCGTTCATATCGCGTTGTCATCCTGAGCGCTGCGAAGGATCTGCTTTTGATTAATCGAAAGCAGATTCTTCGGGCGGAGTTTACCCTCGAGCCCTACGCATTCGCTCAGGGTAAACTCCGCGAAGGGCCCTCAGAATGACATTCTAAGGACTATCCACGCTCGGGCGTCGCAATAAAAAAGCCCTGCCTGGGCAGGGCCTTTTGAAAGGAAGCGCTCTTACTTCACTGCGGAGCCGACCGCTTCGCTCTCGACGCGGCGGTTCGGCTCGAGGCAGGCGATCAGCTCTTTGGTCTTGGCCGAGCCTTTGCAATCCTTGACCGGCTGGCGCTCGCCCTTGCCTTCGGTGTAGATCCGGCTCGCCCCTATTCCCTTGCTGACGAGATAGGCCTTCACCGAGTCGGCGCGGCGCACCGACAGCTTCATGTTGTAGGCGTCGCTGCCGATGCGGTCGGCGTGCCCGACCGCGATGATCACCTCGAGGTTGACGTTGCGCAGCTTGCCGACCAGGTCGTCGAGCTTGGACCCCGCATCGGGCCGGATCACGTACCGGTCGAAGTCGAAATTGACCGTGGACGCGGTGGTCACTTTCTCCGGCTTGGGCGCTGGCGCGGGCGGCGGCGCGGGCGGAGGCGGCGGCTCTACGCGCGGTGCGGGTGCCGGAGCGGGCGGGGGTGTGGGTTCCGGCGTGGATGCACAGCCCGCGAACGCGAGCAGGGCAATCACCGATAGCGCGGTGCTCAGTCTTTTGTTCATGCTTTCCTCTCGTAGGTTGAGGCTCGAGCCGCGGCTCGAGCAGCTTGGGTACGCCTCAGGACATCCGCAAAACGCCCGCCTTAAGCTTTTGTTTCTGCTGCTAACTTATTCTGCCACAGAAGGGCGCGGTTATTCAAGTTGCGATTTTCGAATCCGACGAGCTTTCTCTCCAGGACGCGGGGTTCTCCCGCGACCCACACATGCGATACGTGCTCGCGCCCTGCCGAATAGACCAGATGCGAGACCGGGTCGTAGCAGGGGGCGAGCTCCAGGCCGTCGAAGGCGACCGCGCACAGGTCGGCGAACTTGCCCGGCGCGAGCGATCCGATGGCCGCGTCCAGGCCGAGCGCGCGCGCGCCGTTCAGCGTGGCCGCGGCGAGAGCCTGATGCGCGGGCATCGCCTGCGCGTCCTCGCCCACCGCCTTTGCGAGAAGCGCGGCGGTGCGCATTTCCTGGAACAGGTCGAGGCGGTTGTTGCTCGCCGCGCCATCGGTGCCGATGCCGACGTTGACACCTCGCGCGATCATCGCTGCTACTGGCGCGAAACCGCTCGCGAGCTTCAAGTTCGACGAGGGGCAATGCGCGACGGAGGCGCCGTGGTGCGCGAGCGTCTCGATCTCCTCGCCCGTCACGTGCACCGCGTGCGCCGCGATCAAGCGCGGGCCGAGCATGCCGAGAGCGCGCAGGCGCTCAAGCGGCCGCGCCTTGTGACGGGTGAGGCTCTCCTCGATCTCATGGCGGGTCTCGTGCAGGTGGGTGTGGATGGGAAGGTCGAGCTCCTCGGCGATGGTGACGACCTTCGCGAATGTCCTGTCGCTGACCGTATACGGAGCGTGCGGGGCCATGCAGAAGGAAAGGAGCGGCTCCTCCCTCAACGCGTCGCGCGCCGCGAGCCCCTTGGCGATGTAGTCGTCGGCGTCCGCGGCGTAGGACGTGGGGAACTCGAACGCGATGATCCCTAAGGCGGCGCGCATTCCGGAATCGAGGGCCGCGCGCGCCGCCGCCTCCGGAAAAAAATACATCTCGTTGAAGCAGGTCACGCCGCCGCGCAGCATCTCGGCGCAGGCGAGCAGCGTGCCGTCGTATACGAATTCGGGCGACACGTGCTTCGCTTCGGCGGGCCAGACGTGATCCTGCAGCCAGGCCATAAGGGGAAGGTCGTCGGCGAGCCCCCGCATAAGCGTCATCGCCGCGTGGGTGTGCAGATTCACCAGTCCCGGAATGAGCGCGTGCCTGTCCAGGCGCAGGTGCTCGCGGGCGTCGAAGCGCTCGCCGGCCGCGGCGGAAGGCAGCACCGCGACGATGCGGCCCGCGCTCACGGCGACGCAGTGATCCTCGAGGACGGCCCCCGCGGGCTCGACCGGGATCACCCAGCGCGCGCTGATGAGGAGGTCGACCGCTTGCATTTCCAAGAACCGGTTTCGAAAATCAGCCTGCTGTCATCCTGAGCGAAGCGAAGGATCTGCTTGTCGTTGCCAGAAAGCAGATTCTTCGGGCGGCGCCCTCAGAATGACACTCTTTTTGAAACCGGGCCTTATCTTCCCGGGCCCTTGATCGAGACGATGGCGCGCCGGTTGGGGGCGAGGCAGGCGATCAGCTCTGACCGCCCCTTGATATCGGGACAGAATTTCGCGGGAACGGTCTTGCCCATACCGAGCGTTTCGATCCTGTCGCGGTCCACGCCCTTGCTCACCAGGTAGGCCTTGACGCTCTCGGCGCGCCGCTCGGAGAGCTTCTGATTGTACTTATGGCTGCCCATCCGGTCGGTATGCCCTTCGACGACGACGGCCTCGACGCTCGCGCAGCTCGCGAGCTTCGCGACCACGTCGCGATCGAGGCGCGCCCTGGCCGCCTGCGTGAGCTCCGACTTCATGAATGCGAAGACTTCCTCGTTCTGGAAAGTCACCGCGGCGTCGCATCGCCTGGCCGCGGCGGCCGGCGCGGGAGCCGGCGGGGGCGGAGGAGGCGGCGCGACCTGAACGGGCGGGGGCGCGGGCACCGACACGGGCGCCGGCGCGGGACGCGGCTGCGGCGCCGGCTCGGGAGCGCTTGCGCAGGATGCGAGCAGGATGACGGCGGCGCTTCCGATTGCGAGTTTCAGCTTGTTCAAGGGATCCTCCTCGTGGCGGAGTTGCCGTGCGCTCGTTCGTGCGCGCAACTTCTTCGACGCCGGGGATCATACACCACATGGCCGAGCGGCAAGGAGATTTCCAGAGGGAAAATCGCCCGATCGCGAGCGCGAATCCGGTGGTTCGAAAGGTCCTAAGCTGATAAAATTTCAGCTTCCCAAAGGCCCGCCTCGTCTCCGAAAAAACCGCGCTCTAATGGATCAATTCGCCAAGGAAACTCTCCCCGTCAGCCTCGAAGAGGAGATGCGCCGCTCCTACCTCGATTACGCGATGAGCGTGATCGTGGGGCGCGCGCTCCCGGACGTGAGGGACGGGCTGAAGCCGGTGCACCGGCGCGTGCTCTTCGCGATGCACGAGGCGAACAACGTCTGGAACCGTCCCTACGTGAAGTGCGCCCGCGTGGTGGGCGAGGTGCTGGGCAAGTACCATCCGCACGGCGACTCCGCCACCTACGAGGCCCTGGTGCGCATGGCCCAGGACTTCTCGATGCGCTATCCGCTGATCGACGGGCAGGGAAACTTCGGCTCGGTCGACGGCGACTCGGCCGCTGCCTACCGGTATACCGAATGCCGCCTGGACCGCATCGCCTCCGAGATACTCGCCGACATCGAGAAGGAAACCGTCGACTTCGTTGCGAACTACGACGGCAAGGAGCAGGAACCCTCGGCGCTGCCGACCAAGGTCCCGAACCTTCTTATCAACGGCTCCTCCGGAATAGCCGTCGGCATGGCGACCAACATCCCGCCGCACAACCTGGGGGAGGTGGTGGACGCCTGCCAGGCGCTGCTGAAGAAACCCGAAACCACGATCGACGATCTGATCAAGCTGATGCCCGCTCCGGACTTTCCCACCGCAGGGATCATCTACGGCGTGTCCGGCGTGCGCGAGGGCTACCGCACCGGCCGCGGCCGCATCATCATGCGCGCGCGCACCCACTTCGAGGACGTGGAGAAGGGCAACCGTCAGTCGATCATCGTCGACGAGCTGCCCTACCAGGTCAACAAGAAGACCCTGCTCGAGAGGATCGCGGAGCTCGTCAACGACAAGAAGATCGAAGGCATCGCCCACGTTCAGGACGAGTCGGACAAGTCCGGAATGCGCGTGGTGATCGAGCTGAAGCGCGGCGAAATACCGGAAGTGATCCTGAACAACCTGTTCAAGCAGACCCAGCTGCAGGATACCTTCGGGATCAACATGGTGGCGCTGCTCGACGGGCAGCCGCGCGTTCTCAATCTGAAGGAGATGCTCCACGCGTTCCTCGCGCACCGGCGCGAGGTGGTGACGCGGCGCACCCTCTACGACCTGCGCGAGGCGAGGAAAAAAGCGCACATCCAGGAGGGGCTCGCTGTCGCGCTCTCCAACGTCGACGAGGTCATCGCGCTGATCAAGAAATCCCAGACTCCGGCCGAGGCGAAGGTCGCGTTGATGGCCAAGTCCTGGCACTCGCCGGTGGTGGAGGAGATGCTCAAGCGCGCCGCGGCGGACGCCTCGCGGCCCGAGGGCCTGGGACAGGAGTTCGGCCTGCAGAAGACCGGCTACAAGCTGTCCGACGCGCAGGCGCAGGCGATCCTCGAGATGCGCCTCGCGCGCCTCACGGGCCTGGAGCAGGACAAGATCGTCGCCGAGTACAAGGAGCTGGTCGAGCAGATCGGCGATTTCCTGGACATGCTCGCCAAGCCCGCGCGCATCACGGCGGTCATCTCCGAGGAGCTGAAGGCGCTCAAAGGCCAGTACGGCGACAAGAGGAAGAGCGAGATCGTCGAGCAGGCCGAGGACCTGCAGATGGAGGACCTTATCGCGTCCGAAGATGTCGTCGTGACCTTTTCGCACGCGGGCTACATCAAGTCGCAGCCCCTCACCGACTACCGCGCGCAGCGCCGCGGCGGGCGCGGCAAGCAGGCGGCCACTACGAAAGAA
>Ga0137384_10004260_pt1 | contig 11439 bp, 10 predicted proteins | sample SagtaG_2_FD_104922 | JGI IMG/M metagenome (GOLD analysis project Ga0137384, IMG submission 104922) | Vadose zone soil microbial communities from Sagehorn Ranch, Mendocino, California, USA - Sage2_R_60_16 metaG | ecosystem: Environmental > Terrestrial > Soil > Vadose zone | place: USA...
CACATCGTCGTCGCGCTGAGCAAGGCCGACGCGGCCGACGAAGAGCTGGCGGAACTAGTCGAGCTCGAGGTACGCGAGCTGCTGTCCAGGTACGGCTATCCCGGCGAGGAGGTTCCCGTCATCAGGGTGTCCGCGCTGGGTGCGCTGGCCGGCGAGCCGCGCTGGGTCGCCTCCGTCGGAGCGCTGCTGGAAGGGCGGCCGCCGGACCGAGGTGCGCACGGGTTACCGCCCCCAGTTCTTCGTCCGGACCACCGACGTGGTGGGCGTGCTCGACCTCGGGCCGGACGGTGCCGCCGCGCCGGGTGACCGGGTGAGCGTGACCGTCGAGCTGGGCAAGCCGGTAGCGCTCCAGCACGGGCTCGGCTTCGCCATCCGAGAAGGCGGCCGGACGGTCGGTGCCGGCACCGTCACCGGCCTGCTGGACTGAACCATCAAGTAAAACCCCGGTTTGCGGCTCCCCGACGAGGAACCGCAAACCGGGGCAACTTGCCCATGTGCTCTTGTTCACAAACGCCCACTGGGGGCATCGTGACTGATAGACGGCTGGTAAGGACGCCTGTGCCGTCCGAGGAGCATTGCGAGGTGGGTCACCGTGCCCAACGCGTTGGCGTACAACAGCCTGTGGCAGCTCAGGAACGATACCTGGTCCAGCCTGGAGGAATCGACCACTCAGCTGGCCCTGGCCGGCGCCCAGCAGCGTTCCGTCGAGCAGTTGGTCGAGACGGTGACCGGGTGGCTGGATGTCCTCGGGTCGATCGAGCGTTTCTGGGCGTTTCCCGGCGCGCGGGCCCTCCAGGAAGTGCAGCGGCTCTTCGCGGCCGGTAAGTACCACCGGCTCGCCGCCGTAGTGGGCCGGGCCAACCGGGCACTGGTCACCGAGTCCTACCGCGGCGGTCAGGCCTGGGACTTGCGCGCCGAAGATGACGCATACGAGCGCGATATCCGCCCGGCGAAGCAGTTCGGCAGCGACCGGCCTTATTTCGAGGTTCTCGTCGTCGAGGACTTGACCGAGGAGCAGGAGAACTCACTGCGGGAAGAGCTGCGCCGGTGGCGGCGGCCAGATGACCAGTTCATCTATGAGATCGTCGTGGTGCCCAGTTTCGACGAGGCGGTGATGGCCGCGCGGCTGAACTTCAGGCTGCAGGCGTGCGTGGTCCGCCGCCGGTTCACCCACCGGTCCCGGCACGACTCGCCCTTGCTCGCACAGTTCGTCGGCATCGACGGATCTGACGACCTGATGGAGCACACGCCGGATGACCGCGCTCAGGTACTCGCCAGAACGCTGGCCAAGATCAGGCCCGAACTGGACCTGTACCTGATGACGGAGATCTCGGTCGAGGATCTGGCCGGCCGGCTCAGCCACCATTTCCGGCGCATCTTCCACGCCCGGGAAGGGTCGCTAGAGCTGCACCTATCCATCCTGGACGGCGTCGCGGCCCGGTATCGGGCGCCGTTCTTCAGCGCGCTGCGCGACTACAGCCACCGGCCCACCGGGGTGTTCCACGCGCTGCCGATCTCGCACGGCAAGTCGATCGTCAACTCCCACTGGATCAGGGACATGGTCGACTTTTACGGCCTGGAGATCTTCCTGGCCGAGACGTCTGCGACCTGCGGCGGCCTCGACTCGCTGCTCGAGCCCACCGGGCCGCTGCGCGAGGCGCAGCAGCTCGCGGCCAAGACGTTCGGCTCCCGGCAGACCTACTTCGTCACCAACGGCACCTCGACGGCTAACAAGATCGTCGTCCAGGCGCTGGTCCAGCCCGGCGACATCGTCCTGGTCGACCGGAACTGCCACCAGTCGCATCACTACGGGCTGATGCTGGCCGGCGCCATGGTGACCTACCTCGACGCGTACCCGCTGAACAGGTACTCGATGTACGGGGCCGTCCCCCTCACCGAGATCAAGCGCCAGCTGCTGGCGCTGCGGCGGGCCGGCAAGCTGGACCGGGTCAAGATGCTGCTGCTGACCAACTGCACGTTCGACGGGATCGTCTACGACGTTGGCCGGGTGATGGAGGAGTGCCTGACTATCAAGCCCGACCTGGTCTTCTTGTGGGACGAGGCCTGGTTCGCCTTCGCCCGGTTCCACCCGGTTTACCGGCCGCGCACCGCCATGCGGGCCGCCCGCACGCTCGCCGAGCGGCTGCGGCTGCCCGAGTACCGCGAGCGTCACGACGCCCAGGCCGAGGAGCTCGGCGCGATCGATGCCGCGGACGACGAGGTGCTGCTCGAACGGCGGCTCACGCCCGATCCCGCCCGGGCTCGCGTCCGGGTGTACTCCACCCAGTCCACCCACAAGACGCTGACCTCGCTGCGGCAAGGCTCCATGATCCATGTCTGGGACCAGGATTTCAGCCAGAAGGTGGCGGCGACCTTCCACGAGGCTTACATGACGCACACCTCGACCTCGCCGAATTACCAGATCCTGGCCTCCCTGGACCTGGGCCGCCGCCAGGCGGCCCTGGAGGGTTTCGAGCTGGTGCAAAAGCAGATCGAGAACGCGATGCGGCTCCGCGACGCGGTGGACCACCACCCGCTGCTGAGCAAGTACATGCGCTGCCTGACCACCGCCGACCTGATCCCGGCCGAATACCGGCCGGCGTGCATCGACCAGCCGCTGCGCTCCGGCCTGCCCAACATGATCAGGGCCTGGGACTGCGACGAGTTCGTCCTGGACCCGTCCCGGATCACCATCTACATCGGCGCCACCGGCATCGAGGGCGACTCCTTCAAGCGCAGGCACCTGATGGACCGCTACGGCGTCCAGATCAACAAGACCTCGCGGAACACCGTGCTGTTCATGACCACGATCGGCACCACCCGTAGCTCGGTGGCCTACCTGATCGAGGTGCTGGTCACCATCGCCCGCGACCTGGAGGCCCAGCTGGCCGACATGAGCCCGGCCGAGCGGGCCGCCCACGAGCGCGCGGTGCTGCGGCTGACCGCCCCGTCGGCGCCACTGCCCGACTTCAGCGGCTTCCACCCCAGCTTCCAGGACGCCAGCGGGGAACCCACCCCGCCAACCCCGGAGGGCGACGTGCGACACGCCTTCTACCTGTCCTACAACGACAGCTACTGCGAGTACCTCAAGCCCGAAGAGGTCGAGCAGCGGGTGGCGAACGGCGAGCTGGTCGTATCCACCACCTACGTGACGCCCTACCCGCCCGGCTACCCGGTGCTCGTCCCCGGCCAGGTGTTCAGCCCGGAGATCCTGGCCTTCATGCGCAGCCTGGACACGCCCGAGATCCACGGCTACCGCGCCGACCTCGGCTACCGCGTCTACCTGGATAAGGCCCTGGAGATCGCGGCCACTGGCGTGACCGGTCAGCCGGGAGGCGGGGTGCCGCCGCGCCCGGACCTGGCTGAGCCCCTGAAACCCCTGGGCTTACTCCCGCCCGAACCAGGAGCCCGGGGACCTGGCGGGCCGCGTGATAGGCCAGCCTTCCTCGGCCGGGAAGCCGGCCGCCGGCGGGAAGCCGGCCGCCGGCGTCACGGGCCCGGCGGCGGGGTATGCCGCCCGAGCCCGGGACTGGGCCGGGACCGCGGGCGCCGGCCGCGGGCGGACGGCCTGCCGCTGTACCTGTAGCTGTCCCTGTCCCTGGCGCTGTACCTCTCGCTGGGCTGTGCTGGCCAGCGCCAAAGTGCCGACGTAGCACAGCAGCGCCACCCCGGTCAGGAGGGCCATCGCCATCGACGCAATGTCCTGGCCGTTGCGGACGAAGATCTCCCCGGCGCCGAAAGCGCCGCCGATGGCGGTCAGGCCGGCCGACGCCAGCACGGCAAGCAGCCGGTCCCGCACGCCGACGGCCTTGACCACCAGCAGGATCGCGGTCCCGATGAGGGCGAGCCCGAGCAGCGCGTGCACTGTCAGCGCCAGTGGCGCGGTGGCGATTTCGGCGAAGATCCCGGCGTGCGCGTCGGAGGCCGGGACCGCGACGTAGATGTTCAGGAAGATGCCCAGGCCGTACTGGAGCACCAGCATGATCAGCGCCGCCACGCACACCCCGCGCAACCCGGCCCGCCCCGGCCGGCGGGTATGCCTTCCCGGAGCCACGAGTTTGTCAAGACCGCTAGCCATCGGACCCGCTCACCATTCCTCTCCTAGGGTTCTAGGGTCCCCGTCCATGCGCTCCCATCACTAACTACGGCCCTTTGAACGCCGCAGTTCAGCGCTGCCCGGTAACGCCCCGAAGGTCACGATTCGACCGGACCTGAACCCGCCAAACCCGCCGGACCCGGCCTCACTACGGCAGCTCGGTCTCCGGCACCATTCCTCGGCGCTCTGTTCCTCGGCGCTCTGTTCCTCGGCGCTCTGTTCCTCGGCGCTCTGTTCCCCGGTGCTCTGTTCCCCGGTGATGGGGCCTTCGCCCGCGAGGGCTGCCTGCCAGTGCTCGTCACCGGAGATGGCGTCTAGGACGGAGCGGTGGAGCACGAAAGCGCGGCTGAGCCCGGTGATGTTGAAGAGCTCAAGGATCCGGCCGCTGTTGGTCACAAGCTTGAGTGATCTCTGATGCCGCCGCAGTCGCTTGAGGCTGCCCACCAGGGCGCCAAGGCCGGTCGAGTCCAGGAAATCCACGCCGCGCAGGTCCCCGATGATATGGCGGGTGCCGTTTCGGGAGGCGCGGCAGATGTCGCTCACGCAGCTGGGCCAGGCTATGGGCCGCTACCTGGGCAAACCCTGGAGCCGCCAGGCCGTCCACCAGGCCGAGCGCGGGCATCGTGCCTTCACGGCGGCCGAACTGGCCGCTGTCGCGCTGGCCCTTGACACCTCGATCCCGGCGCTGTTCCTCTGCGACGCCGGGCCTATCGAGCTGCCCGGCGCGACCGTCTCGGCCGAGGACTACCGGACCATCCTGCTCTACGCCGGCGACGACGTCCCCCTGGACGGAGTCGAGGAACTGATCGTGGCGCTGCACGACATCGCCGAGGTGGTGTCGCGGCCCACCCTGGCCCGGCTGGCCAAGATCGGCCGGATAGCGGAGCAAATAGCAAGCGCGCCACCCGCGCCAAGTCAGGACGACCACCCGGTCCGGCGTGGCGTAACCCGCCGGAAACATCCGGCATAGATCATGAATCATGGAGACGCGCCGGATTCTGATCGGATGCGACTTCACCTATGTCGCCGCCGTCAGCACGCCGGTGATCTTCCAGGTGCAGCCGGCCGACTCCGCGCATATTTCCATCCAGGGCGGGCAGTGGGCCTCCGACCCGGCCATGGCCATCCGCGGCTACGCCGACCTGTACGGCAACCCGTGCCTGCGCGCGGTGCTGCCCGCGGGCCGGTCCAGCTTCCGGTACCAGGCCGTGGCCGTGGTGCCCGACCTGACCGAGGAGGTGGACGAGGATGCGCCCGAGTGCGCGCCCGACGCCCTCCCCGACGAGACCTTGATCTACACCCTGCCGAGCCGGTACTGCCTGCCCGACGTGCTCGGCGATGAGGCCTGGTCCCGGTTCGGCGGGCTGAAGCCCGGGTACCGCCGGGTGCAGGCCATCTGCGATCACGTGCACGGCCACCTGACCTTCGAGTACGGCAGCACGACGGCCCTGTCCAGCGCGGCCGACGTCAACCTGGGGCGGCGCGGGGTCTGCCGTGACTTCACCCACCTCGCGATCTCGTTCTGCCGGGCGCTGAACATCCCGGCCCGCTACGTGTTCGGCTACCTGCCCGACCTCGACGTCCCGCCGGATCCGGCGCCGATGGACTTCGCGGCCTGGATGGAAGTGTGGCTGGGTGACCGGTGGTGGACCTTCGATCCCCGCAACAACACCAGGCGCAAAGGCCGTATCGTGATCGGCCGGGGGCGGGACGCCTCCGACGTCGCCATGGCCACCACGTTGGGCGGCCCGCTGCTCGAGTCGATGCTGGTCCAGGCGGAGGAGGCCGCATGAGGCTGGATTCTTCAGTGCTGTGTGCCCCGGTGCTCGATCACCGCGGGCTCGACCTGGCCGCCGCCCGGCGCGTCAGGTACGTTCTCGAGCAGAGCTTCCGGTACGAATACGACGCCCCGGTGGAATCGCTGCGGCAGCGGCTGGTCATCGTCCCGCCGGTCCGCCACGGCAACCAGTACCTGCGCGCGCACCGGCTCGAGGTGACCGGCGCCCAGGTGCGGCGCCGGGTCCGCCGGGACGCGGCCGGCAACGTCGTCGCCTGGCTGCAGGCCGAACGGGTGCCGCACGCGATCGAGTTCCGGCTGGCCGCCGTGCTCGAACGGGTCCGCGACGACGGCCCGACGGTGCTTCCGGCCGCGGCCCTGCACACTGCGCGCCTGCTGCGCCCCACCCGGCTCACCTCGGCCGACGAGCGGCTGCGGGCCATGGCCGCGGACGTCGGCGCCCGGCCTGGCGAGAGCACCCCCGATGAGATCGCCGAACGGATCTGCGCCGCCGTCTTCGCGGCGATCACGTACGAGTACGGCGTCACGTCGGTAACCACCTCGGCCGCGGAGGCGCTGGCCGCCGGCCGCGGCGTCTGCCAGGACTTCGCGCACGTGATGCTGGCCCTGTGCCATCTACTCGGGCTGCCGGCCAGGTACGTGTCGGGACACCTGCTCGGCCAGGGCGGCACCCACGCCTGGGTGGAAGTGATCGTGCCGCGCGCCGGCCACGCCGAGGCCGTCGCGTTCGACCCGTGCAACGGCCGTCGCACCGACAGCGGCTACGTCACCGTCGCCACCGGCCGCGACTACTCGGATGTCGCCCCCACCTCCGGCTCGTACGTCGGCGCGTCCCCCGGCCGCCTCACCGCCGGCCGCCGTGTCGGCGTCCTCGCCGCCGCCTGACCCGACGAGCGGGAATCCATTGGCCAGACCCGGCCCGCAGGAGTGCCAGGTCTGTCGCCCTGGCGCGGTCACTAGTACGTCTGCGCGGGGTATTGTGCCCATCACGCTGGCAAGCGAGAGTATCCGTGCCGGTGCGGGGCTTTCATTGGTCCGGCGCTGGGCCCGGCAGCGGAGCAAGGGGTTGAGATGCCGTGGTTTCCGGAGTTCACCAGTGCCGTGGAGCTGGCGCGCAGGCAGACTCGTGCCGCGGGTCACGCTGATCCGGTCGCGCAGTACTTCACCGCGCTGAACAATGGTGACACCCACGTTCTGGAGACGGTGTGGCCTGGCGAGGTGGTGATCTATGATCCCCGCGCAGGCGAGATCCGCGGCCACAGGCAGCTGTGGCGGTTCGTCAGCCAGAATAAATCCTGGCTGGCCGGGCGCCATGCCCGTATCGAGACCGTGGCCTCCACTGTCGCCGGCGGGCGGGCCGTAGTAGAACTGCTGGCGCATTTGGCCGGCGACGGGCCCGAACTGGCGTGGCCGGTGGCGGTCGTCGCCGAATCCCCGGACGACCGGTCGGTGGTGTTCCGCACCTACTGCAGCCAATGGCCGGTCGACGGACGGCGCCATCTCCGGCCTCCCGTACTCAAGCCCGGGCCCGCCCGCCCCGGTGATGTCGTCGGGCGCTATCAGGCCGCGCTGGACGCTGGTGACGCCGAAGCGATAGTGGGCACCTTCGCGCCGGACGGGTACTTCCGCGAGCCGATCGGCCCGCACTACGCCCACCGCGGCACCGCTGAGCTCCGCTCGTTTTTCACCATGTGCTTCAGCGCGGGCGGCGGCATCGGCTTGCAGCACTGCGCCGTGACCGACGACGGCGTGCGCTGCGCCCTGGAATACAACTGCGTCCGCTGGGGCAGCCACGACCTGCCGCCCCAGGCGGGAATCGCCGTTTACGAACGCGGCCCGGAGGGGCTGCTGACTGCGGCCCGCGTCTACGACGACGTCGAAGCACCCACCGGGCCCCCCTGAGTCGCACGAGCCAAAAGGGGCTCCGATGAGCGCGTCCGCTTGTGTGTGCTTAGCGGGGTTTTAGGCCCCGCTATCCTTTAGCAGCGGTATAGGCTCACGTCGGGGCTGCAGCTCACCTAAGGCCGTCTAGCCATCTGCCTCCCGCGCATGAGGGGAACCGATGCAGAACCAGATCCGGAGTTATGTGAGGACGGCGTTGTTCGTTGATTTCGACAACGTCTACTCCAATCTCAATGCCATCGATCCTGCTGCGGGCAAGGCTTTCGCTACGGAGCCCGACCGGTGGTTGCGGTGGATACAGGAAGATATGGGGCAGGTGGTGCGGGACGCGGCAGAAGACGCGGGCCGCGAGATCCTTGTGCGCGCCTGTTACCTCAATCCGGTCATGTATGGGCGTTTTCGCCCGTTCTTCACGCGCGCTGCGTTCCGCGTGGTCGACTGCCCGCCTTTGACCACCCGCGGGAAAAACAGCGCGGACATATATATGGTTCTCGACATTCTAGACGCTCTTGAGCACCCGACCATCTTTGACGAGTTCGTTGTCCTATCTGCCGATGCCGACTTCACCCCGGTCATGCTGCGCCTTCGAGCGCATGATCGGCGGACCGTATTGCTGGCTACGGGACCCTCGGCCACCGCGCTGCGCAGCGCATGCGACATGGTACTCCCGCTGGAAATCTTCCTTAATGAGGCGCTTGAGATCGATCTGGAACAAGGCGGTGCGGCTCAACCAGCCGAATCTGTGTCACGCGTCGACACGACAAGGAAACCCGTCGCGACCGTGGCCTCACATCGCTCCGGTGAGGGCATCCCGGCGGCTGACAGCAAAGATGTCGAGCGTTTGCTCCAGCGAATGCGCCAGGAGTTGACAAGCGTAGTGGCGGCTGCTCAGGCACCAGTTCCAATGGCTGCAGCGGCGCAGCGGATACGGGACCGGCTGGGGGATATCGTTCTACAGTCCAGATGGGGCGGCCATGGGACGTTCCGGGCGTTCGTTCAGACAGCTACTAATGAAGAGCTGAGGATCAGCGGCCCTTATCCCCCCGGATATTTGGTAGACTCTCGGCGCCATGAACCGCTTGAGCCTGAGGAGCCACAAGACCCACTCCCCGACAGTGTGGCTGACCTCGCCCACAGGGTGGCCCGGATAGTTGGCGTCCCGCAACTGACGTCTGAGGGATACCGGGTCCTGTTCGAGGAGATTGCCCACCTATCAGCGAAAGGAACGGTCAATGCTCCGCTGATCGCAATCGAGCCGGACCTCCGCAACGCTTGCCTCGTGCGAGGCGCTCGTATACCCCGTCCAGCTATAAATTTTGTGCTACAGGGGCTCCAGTTGGCAGCCATGGACTGGAGGCAGCCTGGTCAGGGAGCAGCCACGCTCGCCGAGGCATTCGCCGACAATGTCGTTAAGCTAAGCCTTAACGCCCGGATGGAACTCACCGATGATGAGACCAGGCGTTTGCGTGCCTGGATAATCGGATCTGGCTAAAAGCTTCCATGTTGCGCGTCCGGCCATGCGGCGATGGTCAGCAGGTGATAATGACGGCGCGGTTCGCGGCGGCCACAGCAAGCCGGGTCAGGTCATCAGGATCGCTGGTCAGGATCCGGTCCCCCGGCTCGGCCAGCAGGACGACGCAGGCATCGATCGGGTCGGCGGTGCCGACCTGGCCGAGCAGGACACCGGCCTGGCGGCCGTCCTGGTGATCTATTGCCCGGACATCGACCGCGCGCAGCAGCCGCGCCAGATTGGCCTGGCGGCCCTGCCGGTCCCGCCAGACCTGGGCGACCACCATCGCGTTGGTACGCAACTCCACCCCGCGCTGCTGGGCAACGCGCAGCCTGGCGATCATCGAGCGGTCGTCGCGGTCGATTGCCACTAGCGCTCCTGCGTCGAGAACCAGGGCGCTCACGCGGCGTTATCGTTCGCCGCTACGCCAAGTTCCCGTTCCGCCCGGGCGATCTCCTGCGCCGTCAGCGCGCCGTGCTCGGCCTCCCAGCCGGCGAGGAAGTCTGCGAGCGCTTCAGCGCGCAGCTTGCTCGCGGCCGCTTCGGCCAGCCACGATGACAAAGGCTTGCCTGCCCGCGAAGCCGCGGACCGCACGGCGTCCCCGAGCTCGGGGTCGAGCGACACGCTCATCTTATCCACCTTCACACGACCATCCTACCATGGTAGTTCCTACCATGGTAGGAACTTCTCTGCTGCCGCAGGTGGCTCAGATTCCATGGCCTTCCAGCGGCTGCGGGGAGCAGCCGCAGTGCGCTGTCCTAGTCGAGTTCGTCGCGTTCTGCCCATTCCAGCAGGGTGTCCAGCGGGTAGGCGGAGTCATCTATGCCCTGGTGCAGATCGCCGAGCTTGGCGAAGCGGGCGGGCACGGTGGCGATGGTGAACTGGCGTGGGTCGACCTCGTCGATCTCATCCCAGGTGATGGGGGTGGATACGGTCGCCTCCGGCACGCCGCGCACCGAGTAGGCGCTGGCGATGGTGTGGTCGCGAGCGTTCTGGTTGTAGTCGACGAACAGCATGGCGGGGTCACGATCCTTGCGCCACCAGGTGGTCGTGACGTGGTCCGGCGCACGGCGTTCGACCTCGCGGGCGAAGGCGTGCGCGGCCCGCCGCAGCTCGGCGAAGCCCCACCGTGGCTCGATCCGGACGTAGATGTGCAGGCCATTGCCGCCCGAGGTCTTGGGCCACCCGGTAGCTCCGAGGTCGCCAAGTATCTCGTGCACAATGCGGGCGACCCGGCGCACGGTGGCGAACTCGCAGCGCGGCCCGGGATCCAGGTCGATACGCCACTCATCGGGCCGTTCGACATCGGCCCGCCGGGAGTTCCACGGATGGAACTCCACGGTGGACATCTGCACCGCCCACACCACGCTGGCCAGTTCAGTCACGCACAGTTCGTCGGCGTGCCGGCCGTAGCGGGGGAAGTCCACCCGCACCGTCTCCAGCCACGGCGGCGCACCGTGCGGAACCCGCTTCTGGTGCACCTTCTCCCCGGCAACCCCGGCCGGGAACCGGTGCATCATGCACGGCCGCTCACGCAGCGCGCGCACGATGCCATCGCCGACCGACAGGTAATACCGGACCAGGTCCAGCTTGGTCTCCCCGCGGGCCGGGAAGTACACCCGGCCCGGATTGGAGATCCGCACCGACCTGTCCCCGACCTCAACCTCCACCTCATCTGTGGCCTTAGGCGTCATTGCTGACGCCTTTTGTCACATCTTCTCGCGAAGATGGCGGTCGTGCCGTGTCGCGGCCAGGCGCCGGCCCGCTCGCGGGGCCGCCCGGGCGGGCGTGCGCGCGCAGGATCTGCGACCAGCTCCGCGGCGGCGCGGCCGCCGGAAGCTGAGCGTGCGGCTGGCCGCCGACGAGAACGACCGGGTACCGCCGCAGCTCGTAGCCCGCCGCGGTCCGGCACCGGCCGGTGGCCAGCTCGTAGCTGTACCAGTGCCACGGGCAGGTGACCACGCCGTCGCGGACCAGGCCCTCGGCCAGCGGCCCACCGTTGTGCGGGCAGGCACCATCAGTAACGTAAAAGGCGTCCCCGGCGCAGAACACCGCGTAGGACCGCCCGGCGTGCGAGAACGTCCACTGCGTCTGCCCGTCCGGGCGGTCGAGCGGCACCAGGGCCCCGCCTGG
>Ga0137384_10004263_pt1 | contig 11437 bp, 9 predicted proteins | sample SagtaG_2_FD_104922 | JGI IMG/M metagenome (GOLD analysis project Ga0137384, IMG submission 104922) | Vadose zone soil microbial communities from Sagehorn Ranch, Mendocino, California, USA - Sage2_R_60_16 metaG | ecosystem: Environmental > Terrestrial > Soil > Vadose zone | place: USA: California...
CCAGGCAGTGTGAACTGATGAGGTCTGCACCATGCCTGCGGCCAGGTGCCGAACAGCGGCGGGCCGGGAACAACCATCGTTCCTGCTCCGGCCGTTGACGTGACCGTTGACCGGGCCGGGAAGGTCATATTGGCTTGGGTTGGATGAGACGCCGGAGGAGCCGCCATCGGGCGGCGGAGCGGGGGGTGGCGGGTCATGCTCACTGTCATGACGTGGAACCTGGAGAACTTCGAACGGCCAGCAGCCAGCGCGGCGGAGGCCGCCAGGGACCGGCTGGCACGCCCCAGACCTGCGGCGAGCCGTCACAGTGCTCGCCATCGGATTGATCGCCGCCCTTGTTCTCCTGCGGTTCGTGACGTGGAGGCTGGCTGTGGCCGGGGGCTGGGACGCCGCCGCGCTCACCTTCCTGCTGACTACCTGGCCGATCATCACCCAAGCCAGCAGCTCACGCGCTGAGCAACCACCTGCCAGGACCCAACACGCGGCGCCGCGACGGTGCTGCTGGCGGGGGCTAGCGCAGCCAGCCTGCTGGGGCGGGCTTCGCGCTTACCCTGGCCGGGCGGGCGACGCTGGCGCTGGCGGCCTGTCCCGGTGCCAGCACGATCAGGCTCGGGCCGGGGTCGTGCGCGAAGTAGGTCGCGCCCCAGTGCGTCTGCGAGTGCAGGACGTGGTGGGCACCGTCTTGCAGGCCCAGGCCGGGATAGCCGTACATGGAACAGGACGCCGTGCCGGCATTGGTTAGCGTGATGAGCATGCCCCATTGGCCGCCCCCGACGTTGTATCTGCTCACACCGGCGGCGAGGTTGTGCTCCCGGCAGCGTGGCACCGGGCAGGCGTCGCGCCGGCGGCGGCCGGCGCCGGGCTGGCGGCGCCGCCAGCGGGAGGCGAGCTGGAGGGCCCGGCCGTGTCCGCGGCCGCGGCGGCTGGCGGGTGCGGGCTCGCGACGGCAGCGCGCGGCGGGGCCTGGCTGGCGCAGGCGGAGGCTAGGATCACCGGGCACACGGCGGCGGCTAGGGCTAGGTGGCGCGGTCTCGGGTGCAGCAGTGCTGCGCGCCGCGGTTTCTGATCCATGTCCGAGGTTTCATTGGCCTTCTCCTTGTGATCTGGTGCGCGGTGTCCCCCGCGCTTGCTCAACGGTTAAGGACCTATGAGTGCTAAGAGTCCAAAGTTGCCTTCACGGATGCGGATTTGGGGAGGCCTCCCCATCCCGCAGCCGGGGCGACGTACATCACGCACGAGCAGGACGACGATTAGGCGCAAGGCCGGCGTCTCGCGGCTGCGCAGCAGGGGCACCAAGGAGGTGACGATCCAAAGTGCTGATAGCGATCCGAAAGCGTGAACATAAAGCCAGGTCAAACGTGAAGACCTCGTGGTGGTCAGGGGCGGGGTCGAACCGCCGACCTTCCGCTTTTCAGCCGGTTTTTCCCTTGCCGGGACCATTTTCCAGAGGCCGCGTGAAAGCCCAGCTCACCAGCGTAACCGCTGGTCAGTGAACCAACGCAGCCATGCTACCGCTGGTCCGCCCAGGTTCGCCTACGTCCGTATGATCTGTGGGTTTCTTGTGTCAGAACCCTCATTCGCTGGCGCTCTGTGGGGCATTCTGTGGGCCCGGCAACCACAGCCGATTAGTTTTCCCGCCCCCAGTTGGCCGCTCTCGATCGCTCCAGTCAAGTTGCGGCCATCCATAAGGCATTGCCCGTCGACAGCCAATCAAGCCCGGACAGTGTCGGCCGTCACGCAGGTGAACGTGCGCAGGGGTCCTGGAGCTGCGCAGTTAGCGCAGATCCCTGCCGAATAGGCGTGTCTTCGCCGGACTGCGTACGGCGAAGACACGGCACGCAGATCAGCTCCTTATGTGCACGGACCTTACGTCTTTTGGAGCCGGTAGGGCTCTGCGGCCCGGGTGGTATCGGATGGCTGGCGGGGGAAGCTGACCTGGATGCGCAGGCCGCCTTCGGGGCGGGCATGGGCGGCGATTGCGGCGCCGTGGGCGTCGGCGATGGCGGCGACGATGGACAGGCCGAGCCCGTGCCCGTTGCCGTTGCTGGCGCGGGGCGCGGCCAGGCGCTCGAAGGGCCGGAACAGCCGGGTGACCTCGGCGGGCGGGATCACCGGGCCGGTGTTGATCACGGAGATGACAGCGCGGCCGTCTTGCTGGCCGGTGCTGAGCTGCACCGTCCCGCCCATGGTGTTGTGGCGCACCGCGTTGTCGAGCAGGTTGGCGGCAAGCCGCTCGATCAGGTGGGGGTCGCCGAGCACGGGCGCGGGGTGCAGCGAGGTCTCCACGCGCACCCGCTGCCGGTCGGCCTCGGGGCAGGTGGCGTGCAGGCTGGCGGCGGCGGCATCGGACAGGTCGGCGGGTTCGCGGTTGCTGATGCCGCCTTCGCTGGTGGCCAGGGTGAGCAGTGCCTCCAGGAGGCGTTCCTGCTGCTGGCCGGATTCGAGGAGTTCCTGGCCGGTGGTGCGCCACTGCTCGACGCTCGTGCGGGGGTTGCGCAGCGCTAGCTGCAGCAGGGTGCGGTCGAGGGTGAGCGGGGTGCGTAGTTCGTGGGAGGCGTTGGCGACGAAGTGCCGCTGGGCGGTGAAGGAGGCTTCCAGGCGGGCCAGCAGGTCGTTGAGGGTGGCGGCGAGTTCTGTGAATTCGTCGTCAGGCCCGGTGAGGGGGAGCCGCTCGTGCAGGCTGGTGGCGGAGATCGCCCGGGCGGTAGCGGTGATGGTGCGGACCGGCCGCAGGACCCGCCCGGCGACTAGCCAGCCGAGGGCGAAGGCGAGGGCGGCCATGACGGCCAGTGCGATGCCGGACTGGGCCAGCAGCGTGTGCAGCAGGCCGGCCGCGTACTGGTCCCGCCAGGCGCGGAGGAGCCGCATGCAGTGGTGGTCTTTCTGCAGGCACTCGATACTCCTCTGTCCCGGCGCCAGTACCGGGAGGATTCTCTTGCCATCGTTGGTGGCCCGGTCGAACAACCAGTAGGTGAAGCCGAGCAGGGCGGCGCCGGCCAGCGTGAACAGGCAGCCGTACAGCAACGTCAGGCGGAGCCGGGCGGTCGGCCGGGGCCGCCGGAGCCGGGAGAGGGGGGCAGCCAGCCGGGCCGCCAGGCCGGTCATGGTGATTCCCCGATCCGGTAGCCGCCTTCCCGGACGGTGTGGATGAGCGGCGGGTCGCCCAGCTTGGCGCGCAGCCGGCCGATGGTGGTCTTGACGGTGGTGGTGAACAGGTCGGCGTTCTCATCCCACACCCGTTCCAGCAGTTCCTCGGCCGTCACCAGTGTTCCGTCGGCGGCGAGCAGGCATTCCAGCACCGCGAACTCCTTGGCGGTCAGGGCCAGCCGCCGCCCGCCGCGGACGGCGACCCGCTTAGCGGGGTCGGCCGACAGGTCGCCGTGGGTGAGGACCGGGGGGAGCGGGACGGCGGCGCGGCGGGCCAGCGCCCGGATCCGGGCCACCAGCTCGGCGAAGTCGAACGGCTTGGGCAGGTAATCATCCGCACCCAGGCCCAGGCCCTCGACCCGGTCGGCGATGGTGATGGCGGCGGTCAGCATTAGCACCCGGCTCGGGCACCGGCGCCCGGCCAGATCCGCGCAGACCTGGTCGCCGTGCACCCCGGGCAGGTCCCGGTCCAGCACGATCACGTCGTAGCGGGCCAGGGCCACATGATCCAGCGCGTCTTGCCCGTCGAAGGCCACATCGACGGCCATGCCCTCATCGCGCAGCCCGCCCGCCACCGCCTCGGCGAGCCGCCTGTGGTCTTCCACCACCAGCACTCTCATGCTCACTCCCGGTCGCACCTGCCCGGCTGTCTGGCCAGCTCAGGCGGATCCTCGCTGCCAGGATGCCAGCCACCAGGTGACAGCCAGGTCACAAAGCCTGTGACCGTGCTGTCACCTGCCGCCCAGTAAACCTGGCCAGCGTCGGCACCAGCCACGACCGTGGCGGCCCAGGCACCGGCGGGCAGGTCCCGCACGACAACAAGGACAAGGTGATGAACGGAACCACCGTCAGCCACTGCTGTACGCCCCAGCAGCGCCCGCGAGGGCAGGCGGGCGTGCTGGCCGCCGTCACGGCCGGGGTCGCTGTGCTGGCGGCGGCCTGCGGCAGCGGCGGATCCAGCCCCGCCGGGTCATCCCCGTCGCACCCGCCGGACTATCAGCAATACCACGCGTACTCGCAGTGCATGCGCTCGCACGGGGCGCCGTTCTGGCCCGAACCCTCCGAGGTACCCCAGGGCGTGTGGGACAACCCGAACACCTACAAGATCACCCCGCAGATCCTGGCGGCCGAGCACGGCCCGGGCTGGCAGGCGGCGCTGACAGCCTGCCAGCATCTGGCACCCCGGCAGCTCCCGTATACCGCAGCGCAGATCAACGCGCTGCGCTCCCACCTGCAGAGGCTGGCCGCATGCATGCGCACGCACGGGATCACCCACTTCCCCAGCCCGGTCGCCGGGCCCTACGGGGCCGGTTTCCCCAGCCCCGGCCCAGGCGTCAACCCCGGCTCCAGCCAGTTCCAGGCCGCGCAGCGGACCTGCTGGGTTTATGCCCCCGGATCATGACGAAAGGCGGCACAGCGGCAATGAGCACTACCAGGGCCGGCGGCCAGGGAGCCAGGGCTGCGCGGCGGTCACGGGTGAGCAGCCGGGCGGCCCGGTCCGCCCGCCGGGCGCGGTCATGTGGCCTGGGCAGCTGGCAGCGGGCGGCCTGGCTCGCCGTGATGTCGGCCGGGACCGTGCTGCTGGCCGCGGCCTGCGGCGGCGGCTCCCCCGGGCCCGCGGCGTCGCCGAGCCGGCTGTACCAGCAGTCGCTCACCTATTCGCGGTGCATGCGCTCGCACGGGGTGCCGGACTTCCCCATCCTCAAGCAGGGGCCCGGGGGCAGTCTGGTCCACCCGGTGAGCCCGCCCGCCGGGATGCTGACCGCCCCTGGTTATGACGCGGCGTTCCGCGCCTGCCTGAAGCTGGCGGTCATCGGCGGGGGGTCCGCGGCGCGCTACCGGGCGGCGGCTCTGCAGGGGCTGAAGCAGTCGGAGTGCATGCGCGTGCACGGGATCACCAGCTATCCCTCCCCGGGGGCCCTCGACGGCGGCCTCCACGAGCCTGACTTCACGGCCATCGGCCTCGACCCGCACACGCTCCAGTTCCAGGCGGCGGCGAAAGCCTGCGGCATGGGACTGGCGTGGCAGGTGGTGTGGTGGTGGCCGGCCGCGGCGGTCCAGCCGGGACCGGCCAGGTTGGTGCAGCGGTGACCGGCCGGGCGGTGCTCAAGGCGGCGTCGGCGGGCGCTGCCCGGCGGCTGGTGCAGACCGTGGTGATCTTCGTGGTGCTGGCCATGGCCACCACGGCCGCCCTGGTCGGGCTGACCCTGGCCGCCACCCCCACCCGGGCGTTCCAGGCAGTGTCCACCCGCAACCACACCGCGGACCTCGCGGTGACGATCGACGCCACGAAGGTGACCAGCGCCCAGCTCACCGCCACCGGCCACCTGCCGGGGGTGACCAAGGCTGTCGGTTATCCCGCGACCACGGTCAGCGTCACCATCCCGGCAACGCCCGGCTACCAGGGGGGCCAGCCCGTTTCCGGCCCGCTGACCGTGGTGGGCCGGGCCTCGCGGTCGGGCCCGCTGGATGAGATCACCCAGAAATCCGGCCGGTGGCCTGCCCGGCCAGGCGAGATCGACCAGAACGACCTCTCCGGTACCCGCGGCTCGGTCGGCCAGCTGACCACCATCAGCGTGACCAGCCTGGCGGGCAAGCCGAAGCTCGCCATCGTCGGCTGGGCCTCGCTGCCCGCGCAGGACGAGACGCAGAATGCCTGGGCCGTGCCCAGCGAGATCACCGCCCTGGAAAAGGCCGGCGCACCCAGGCAGTACCAGATGCTCTACACCTTCCGCCACGCAGCCACCGTCGCCCAAGTCCGCGCGGACCTGGGCGAACTGCGGGCGGCGCTGCCAGCCGGGGCGATCATCGGCGGCGCCACCGCACTGCCCTCCGCCGGCCTGGAGATCCTGGGCCAGGGGATCAAGACATCGTCTGCCATCCCGTACGCCGTCATGGCCCTGCTGCTCGCGGCGGTGATCATCGCGAGCGCCGTCGCGGCCGCGGTGATGGCAGGCTACCGCCGGATCGGTGTGCTCAAGAACATCGGCTTCACCCCGGCCCAGATCGCCGCCACCTATCTGGCCCAGCTCGGGGTCCCGGCCCTGGCCGGGTCGCTGGCTGGAACGGTGCTCGGCAGCCTGTGGGCGCTGCCCCAGATCCAGGAGCGCTCGCTTTTCAAGGTCACCGTGGCCATTCCCGTCTGGATCGATATCGCAGCGCCGGCCTGGATGCTGACACTGGCCGGGCTGGCTGCCCTGCTGCCCGCCGTGCGGGCGGGGCGGCTGCCAGCGGTGCAGGCGATCACCGCCGGGCAGGCGCCGCGGGCCGCCCGTGGGCACGCCGCTCAGCGGCTGGCTGGCAGGCTGCCGCTGCCCCGCCCGGTCACCGCCGGGCTGGCCACCCCGCTGGCCCGCCCCGCCCGGTCGGCAGCCACCCTGGCCACGATCACCATCGGGCTGACCGGGGCCGTCCTTGCCGTGGGCCTCAGCTCCCAGATCACCAAGATCGTGCTCAGCATCGGCCAGGCATACATAGCCCGCGCGCTGTTCCAGCGGCTGACCTGGCTGGTGGTCGTCCTAGCCGCCATCGGCGTCTTCGCCACGCTGCTGATGCAGGCCCGGGAGAAAGTCCGCGACCTGGGGATACACAAAGCGCTCGGGATGACACCCCGGCAGGTCATCACCATGGTCAGCTGCTGGGCCATCGCCCCCGCCATCATTGCCGCGGCCATCGCCCTGCCCACCGGTGTGGCACTGGAACCGGTTGTCGCCCGGGCCATCGTCAGCGCACAGGCAGGCCCAGCCGAAAACGCCCCCCTCCTACCCGGCCCTCGCGGCCAAGCCGCGGGAAACGCCCGCCCGCCGCGCCAGCAACCCCGCGCCGCTCCCGGCGGGGCGGTGCGGTATACCCGCCACGGCAAAACCGTGATCAATGCCGGCCCGCCCGGCAGTGGGCAGCGGCCCGGCCAATCTCTCTTCTCCGGCCCGCTCAGCATCGCCGGCCAGAACCCTTACACCCCCGGCGAGTTCGTCCTGCTGGTACTGGCCGGGCTGGCCATCGCACTGGCCGGCGCGCTCGGGCCCGCGATCTGGGCCGCCACTACCAAGACCACCACCGCCCTGCGTGCCGAATGAGTCGGTGACAGCCAGGTCACAGCTTCCGTGACCGTGCTGTCACCCCCCCGCCCGCTAGATCTGACCACGACAAACGACTCCGGAAAGGCCTGCTGGTCATGAATGCGCTGATCGAGCTGAGTGAAGTGACCAAACGCTACGCCGCGGGCGGCGCGCCCGCGCTGGAGCGCGTCACCCTGGAGGTTGCGGCGGGTGAGGCGGTGGCGGTGATGGGCCCGTCGGGGAGCGGGAAGTCGACGCTGCTGAACCTGGTGGCCGGGCTGGACAAGCCCACCGGCGGCGCGGTCACGGTGGCCGGGCAGCGGGTGGACACGCTGTCGGAGACCAGGCTGGCCCGCTACCGGCGCCGCCAGGTGGGCATGATCTTCCAGTTCTTCAACCTGCTGGACGACCTGACCGTGGCCGACAATGTGCTGCTGCCCGCCCAGCTTACCGGCACCCCGCGCCGCAGGGCCCGGGCCCGATGCGGTGAGCTGCTGGGCCAGCTCGGGATCGCCCGGTACAAGGACTCCTACCCGGGGCGGCTGTCGGGGGGTGAGCGGCAGCGGGTGGCGATCGCCCGTTCCCTCATCAACGACCCAGCGGTGCTGCTGGCCGACGAGCCGACCGGAGCGGTCGACACCGCAACCGGGGAGGAGATCGGCCAGCTGCTGCTGGACCTCAACGCCGCCGGCCAGACCCTGGTACTGGTCACCCACAGCCCGGACCTGGCCGCCCGCTACGCGCACCGGACGGTGCGGCTGCTGGATGGCCGGATCGCCGGCGACACCGCCACCGCAGGCGGCACTGCTGACACGGGCAGACGGCCGGGCGCGGGGGCGCGGCCGTGACCGGCGGGGCGGTACTGCGGGCCGCCTCGGCCGGGGCGACCAGGCGGCTGGTGCCAACCGTGGTGATCTTCCTGGTGCTGGCCGCGGGCACGGCCGCTGCCCTGCTCGGGCTGACCCTGGCCACCAGCTCCAACGAGCTGTTCCTGACCGCGTTCACCCGATCCCACGGCGCCCAGCTGGCCGTGACCGTCGACACCGCCAAGGTCACGCCAGCCCAGCTGGCGAAGACCCGCCAGCTGCCGGGGGTGACCCAGGCCGCCGGCCCCTGCCCCATGACCTACATCACGCTCACCCCGGCGCACGCCTCCGGGCAACGGCCCGGCCACAGCAAGATCTCCCGGCTGGCGGTCCCCCGCGGGCAGTTCAACCCGGGGGCTGTAACACCGGACAAGCCACTGGGCGTGGTCGGCCGCGTGGCGCCCTCCGGCCCCCTCGACGACCTCGCGCTGCAGCAGGGCCGGTGGGCCACCCGCCAGGGCGAGATCGACATCGACCCCCATCTCGTACCGATCCCGGCGCCGATCGGCGCCGCAGTCACCGTGGCCAGTGCACCGGGCAAGCCGACGCTCACGGTGGTGGGCTATGCCTCCTCGATCGGGCGGGATGAGGCCGCCTGGGTGGTCCCCAGCCAGATCGCCGCGCTGCGCCCGGCGGGCGCGCCCGCCCAGCAGCAGATGCTCTACACCTTCACCAGCGCCGCCACCGCCACTCAGGTCAGCGCGGACCTGGCCGCACTCAAGGCCGCGCTACCGGCCGTCGCGGTGGACAGCTGGGTGTCCTGGGTGTCTTCGAACAGCCTGATCGCCGCCGCGCAGGGGATCAACACGCCGTTCGTGGTCGCCTTCGCGGTCATCGGCCTGGTGCTGGCGGTGCTGATCACCGCCAGCGTGGTCGCCGCTGCGGTGCTCGCCAGCTACCGGCGGATCGGCGTGCTCAAATCCATCGGCTTCACCCCCGCCCAGGTCACCGCCGCCTACCTGGCCCAGATCGGCCTGCCCGCCCTGGCCGGGGCGATCGCGGGCACGGCGGTGGGCGTCTGGCGAGCGCTGCCGCTGGTCAACGGCGGCAGCACCTTGTTCAACATCACCGTGACGGTGCCGGTGTGGATCGACATCGTGGTGCCAGCAGGGATGCTGGCACTGACCGGGCTGGCCGCGGCGCTGCCCGCCATCCGGGCCGGGCGGCTGAGCGCGGTGCAGGCGATCGCCGCCGGGCAGGCCCCCCCGGCCGGCCGCGGCTACGGCGCCCACCGGCTAGCGGCCCGGATGCCGCTGCCGCGGCCGGTGACCGCCGGGCTGGCCGCCCCGCTGGCCCGCCCCGCCCGCTCCGCGGTCACCCTCGCCGCGATCACCTTCGGGCTGACCGCCGTGGTGCTCGCCACCGGCCTGGACACCTCCCTCGCCAAGATCAGCCACGGCGGCGACCAGTGGCACCATGCGGTCGTGGTCTACGCCGGCCGGCCGGGAACCCCGCAGGCGTACATGCCCAGCCAGCAGCACACGCTGGCCGCCGCGCTGGCCATCCAGCCCGGCACGGCCAGCTACGCGGCGATGGCGACCACCCTGCCCCGGCCGTTCCGGCAGGCCACCAGCTCTCCGTGGGACGCCAGCGTGCCCGGCGTGGGCCAGCACGTCCCCATCACCGCCTTCCAGGGCGACGCCGCCGCGCTCGGCTGGGACCTCCTCAGCGGGCACTGGTACACCCGCCCCGGCCAGGTGGTCGTCAACACCGCCTACCCCGCCACGGCGGGCCTGACCACGGGGCAGGCCATCCACATCACCGTCGGCGGCACAACCGCCACCGTCACCATCACCGGCACGGTCTACGACCCAGGCGACATCACCGGGGCTCTGCTCACCAGCTGGCAAACTCTCCGCGGCGCGACCGGCCTGACCGTCCGCCAGTACATCGTCACGCTGCAACCCGGCGTCAAACCCCCCGCCTACGCGGCGGCGCTGGGCAAGACCCTGGGCCACGGCTACGACGTGGAAGTCATCGTGCCGGGACAGAGCGGGAGCGTCGGCCTCTACGGGGACATCGACACCTCCCTCATCCAGTTGCTCACCATCCTGGTCGCGGTGCTGGCCGGGCTCGGCGTGCTGAACGCGACGCTGATGCTTACCCGCGAGCGCGTCCACGACCTCGGCGTCTGCAAGGCGGTCGGGATGACCCCCCGGCAGACCATCGCCATGGTCACCTGCTGGGCCATCGCCCCCGCCATCGCCGCCGCGGCCATCGCCCTGCCCGCCGGGATAGCCCTGCAAAACGCCGTCATGCACGCCATCGCTGCCGACCAGGCAGGGCAGCCGCAAACCCTCAGCATCCCGCCGGGCAGCCTCGTACACGTCTACACCCCCGGCGGGCTCACCCTGCTCGCCATCGCCGGGCTCGCCATCGCCGTCATCGGCGCACTTGGGCCAGCCACCTGGGCCGCCGCCTCGCCGACCACCACCGCCCTACGCGCCGAATAACCGTTCGGGCGCTACCCCCGATGGCCAAGCCAACGACCGGACTGCCGACCATATCGGCGGCACTGCGCGTTCCTCCCTGACATCCGCCGTCACTCAGCGTGACGCTGTCGATCGACGTAGCCGATGCCGACCGCCGACTCGGCGCGGCGTGACTGGCCTGGGTCGCCGCCGGGCAATGGTGCCCGTCGATGATGCGAGGGACGCCTCGGCCGCCGGTAGCCAGATCCTGCATGACTTGACGCGCGCCGTATGCGGCATGAGCGGATGGCGCAGCGGACGGGAACAATCGCTTCGTGCCCGATTCAGCGGAGCCCGCGATCTTGCCCGATGACGTGATGTGCGCGCTGGCCGCCGATGCGAGGATCCGGAGGGTCGAGCTGACCGGATCGCGCGCCGCCGGCCGTGCGGGGCCGCTCTCGGACTGGGACTTCGAGGTCACAGCGGCCAGGTTCGACGAGGTCCGCCACGCACTTCCCCGGACGGTCCGGCCGCTGCGCCCGGTCGTGGCGCAGTGGGACCGGCTCAGCCGCACGTGGTGCTACATGCTGATCCTGACCGGCCCGGCCAAGGTGGGCCTGATCTTCGGCCACCCGCACCAAGCCCTGCCGCCCTGGCAGGTGAACGCGTCGACGCTGCGCGGGATCGACGATCAGTGGGCCACCTCCCAGACCCGGTATCCGGTGTTGAAGAGGGAGACCAAGACCACGGCCTCAGACAATGACGCGCTCGGCAGCATCTTCGGGAACAGCAGATCCACCACCACGGTCCGCTGGCGTACCAGGTTGCTGCAGTTAAATGGGGCGGCTGCCCACACGTTCAGCCTGAACTTCGCTAGCCATGCCAGCTCCACCACGGCCGGGCCGAAGCCCCGGAACAGGTAGGGCGCCTGGATGCGGGCCTGGTCGGCCGCCCG
>Ga0137384_10004267_pt1 | contig 11434 bp, 9 predicted proteins | sample SagtaG_2_FD_104922 | JGI IMG/M metagenome (GOLD analysis project Ga0137384, IMG submission 104922) | Vadose zone soil microbial communities from Sagehorn Ranch, Mendocino, California, USA - Sage2_R_60_16 metaG | ecosystem: Environmental > Terrestrial > Soil > Vadose zone | place: USA: California...
GAGAACCGCCTAGCTACGCCGAAGTCGAGCACCTTAACCCGGCCCTCCGGCGTCAGCATGATGTTTTCCGGCTTGATGTCACCGTGGAGAATCCCCTTCTCATGCGCGGCGTTCAGGCCTTCAAGTCCTTGAGTCGCCAGTTTGAAAAATTCCTCGGTAGTGAAGCCCTTATGGCCCTGCATGATGGCCCGCAGCGGCGTGCCTTCGACGTATTCCATGATGAGGAAGATCTCACCCTGTTCCTCAATGACGTCGTAAATGCCGGCTATGTTCGGGTGATTCAGTGCCGACGCCTGCTGTGCCTCTCGAAGAAATCTGCGACGGTCACGCTCGTCCTGCTGCAGCCGCGGAGCCATGCGCTTGATCGCTACCACACGTTTAAGTTTCGTGTCCTGTGCCTGATAGACCTGCCCCATGCCGCCGACGCCCAGGAGCTTGAGAATGACGAAGCGCCCAGCAACTGTGCCTGTCAATGCCGGCGCGCGAGGGGAAGAGGGTCCAGATTCGGATGCTTGCATAGCCTGGCCAGAAAAAGTGTTGCCATTCTACTCCGATTTGCTCCACAACGAGGTTTCGAGATGGGCCTGTTCTTGGCAATGCCAGTTGGCTTCTTCCATTTGGTTTTCCGACGATTGATCTCTCTGGCACCGACGCCGTCCTGCCTACTTGATCCCAAGTTCGTTGTGTAATATTCTGCGGCTACACCGGAAAGGAGGTGGTCGGATGACAAGTTCTGACAGTAATAGATGTAACCAAAGACCAGGTGAGGTGGCTGAGACTTAGGGCGGTCGCTCTGAGTGCTTCGCAACTCGACCGGTGAGTTTGGATTGATTCCGTCCGGCGTCTAAGGTCGCGCCGGGGGCGTCAATGATGGGAACCCGGAGTTCGCCGAAGAGGCCACTCCTTGAGTGACCACCTCTTGGTCAATCCCAAACAGTCCACCGGGCGGCCCGCAGGCGAAAGCTTGCGGGCCGTTCTGTTTTGTAAGGCTGTGGGACTGGATTCAAGGAATGCCCATGATGCTCACAATCGTGGTTCCCACCCTTTCGCAGAGAACGCGAAAGGATGGGGCACCCGGCCCGGGGGGCTGCGGGAAAATGGCAGGTTTCGCGCGGAGGTGGTACCGAGCCGCGCTGGCGCGGTGATGGCAAGGGAATTTTCTATCTGGGACCAACGGGCATGTTGACCGCGGTGCCGGTGAACACTGAAGGCGCGTTTTCTACGGGCACGCCTGCGCCCCTTTTCCAGTTTCACGGGCGCGCGCCGATCTCCTCCACCGATGTTTTCAGCTACGACGTCGCCAAAGACGGCAAGCGCTTCCTGGTGAACCGGTACGTGAGACCTGAGCGCATAACGCCGCTCACGATTGTGCTGAACGCGCAAAGTGATTTCAAGTCAATAATTTCGAGTTAAAGACAAGTCGAAACGCCGCGCCCAATTCTAGCCCTTGGGCCGCACTTGAACCGCAGTCCCTTCGGGAAGTGATCCGTCCAGCAATTCGATTTTTCCTCCGCGCACGACTCCGTTGAACTCTTGCCGCGTGGCCACTCGAATGAGTGGTGCTGCCGCGGTCACCCGTCCTGATCCTTGGTCCATAGCGTCGTTCGCCAGTTGGTCGGCTTCGCGGTTGTGGCCTCGCAAAACGTGCTCGATGTTGAACCACTCGAGTTGTGAGATGAGGTGGCTGGCCCGGGCGTGTAGATCACGCAGAGTAGGCTCCTTCACCTTGTAAATGCCCTTGATCTGGCGGACGAGAAGTTCCGAGTCACTGATCACTTTGAGGGCTTTGTGTCCATACTCGATGGCATACTCCAACGCGCCGATGAGCGCTTGATATTCCGCGACGTTATTCGTCTGATGTCCCAGGTACTTGCTCAGTGCAGCGACTTTGTTCCCCTTTGAGTCATGGATGACAACTCCGTAACCCGCCGGCCCAGGATTGCCGCGAGCACCGCCGTCGGTATGCGCGATGAGGTAGTGCTCCGGTGCAGTTTTCATGGCTTTCACCTTCCAGCCGCCAGCCTGGTGCCGAGCCGTTGCGGAAGATTGGCGGCGAAGATTCGCTCTTGCGCCGACCTCACATCGTAAGGAACGCGGCAAAACGTCACAACCCGGCGCTCCGAATCGAACACCGCGAACGCCGCCCGCCAGTCGCCGTCGCGTGGCTGCCCCACCGATCCTGGATTGACCATGTAATTGGCTCCTGTTTCCAGTTGAAAATCAGAGGTGTCGATCTGCCCGATGCTGGCATACGTTGGGTGGATGGCCTCGGCCAGTCCGCCGCGAAGCGAAAACGTCCCCTGAATGTGTGTATGGCCGAAAAACGTGAGGCTCACGTCTGACTCGATCAGCGGTTGTAGTGCCTCCTGAATACTGACCACATACTGGTCTTCGTCGAGCGGCGAGCCATGCACAAATTGAACGCCCGACAATTCCGAAAGCAACACCGGGCCCTGAGGCAGAGCACGCAGCCAATTCAGATTCTCGCTGGTGAGCTGATCGCGGTTCCAGAGTGCGGCAAGACCAGCGATCGGATTGAAGCTCTCGACGTTGTCCAGTCCGGCAACCACCTTGTCATGATTGCCGCGAACGAAGGTTCCGCCGAGCTCCCGCGCCTGCGCAGTGACTTCGTTGGGACTGGCGCCATAACCGACGATGTCGCCTAGATTCACGGTCGCATCGTGCGGCGGCGCTGCCGCAAGGCAAGCTTGCAAGGCTTCCAGATTGCTGTGAATGTCACTGAGCAGGAGTATGCGCATCTTTACTCGGAATTGGGGATTATAAAGCTCACGCGTTCATTACCGGGCATCGGGCCCAATGACCAGAACTGACTTCCGTCAAAGGTGGCAGGTGGCGGGCGCACTCGGGCACCCGCAAATCGCATCGTGGTTCAAAAGGACATCCGCTGGGCATACCATGCAATGGAGGAACTGTGCCTTCAATCGTCTGCAGCGGGCGGTTGCGTTCCGTAGCTAGGGTGGGAACAGCTTCAAGCAGTCCGCGGGTGTAGGGATGCGCGGGCGCGCGGAAGAGTTCCTGGCGAGTAGCGAGTTCAACCAGGCTTCCGGCGTACATCACTGCGACCCGGTCTGCGACCTGGGAAACTACCGCGAGGTCGTGGGAGATGAAAAGCATGGTGAGTCCGAACTTTTCACGAAGGCTAGCCAAAAGGTCGAGGATCTGTGCCTGGATGGTGACGTCCAATGCTGTGGTGGGTTCGTCTGCGATCAGCAACTCTGGCCGGTTAACGATTGCTATTGCGATCATTACTCTCTGCCGCATTCCGCCCGAGAGCTGGTGGGGATAGTCGCGAGCACGGCGTGCGGGATCAGTAATCGCTACTTCGCGCAGAGCTTCGACTGCCCTGTCCCGCGCCTCTGCTTTTGAGACATCGCCATGTGCACGAACCGCTTCGGCGATCTGCTCTCCGACCCGCATGACGGGATTCAGGGCGGTCATCGGCTCCTGGAAAATCATGGAAATCCGTGAGCCGCGCAGACGGCGCATTTCTTCCGCATCCAGTCCAGTCAAATTTCGTGGAGCACTGCCGTTGGTTGCGAATAATATCTCTCCGCTGACCACAGCCTGCGGCGGCAGCAGACGCATGATCGCCAGGGAAGTTACTGATTTTCCTGAGCCGGACTCACCGACCAGGCCAAGAACTTCTCCCCGCGACAGGGCAAATCTGACATCGCGGACAGCGGTGAGTGCGCGCGGTGTCGCTGGGAATTCCACGCTCAGATTTTGGATTTCGAGCAGCACACGCTCATGTTAGCAGTGTCGGCTCTCACGAGTGACTGACGTGAGGCGGCGGAGTGAAGATTCGGAATTCGTGGGCTGGTTCCACCCACCTTTCCAAGACCAGGGAAAGATGGGGCAGCCCCATTTAGCCACCCCGGCGCCCGTCCGCAACTACCTGGCCAAACTCTATAATCAGTTGCTCACCAACCTGCTCTTTCCACGTCTATCTCCATGCAGCCGGGGAAGCTAAGCTGACCCGGCTTCGCTGAGGACAAAAGAGATGCCGGCCGAAGCGTGGGCTGTATCATTTCCGGTTGGCAAGTATTCTCATCCGGCGGCAAGTCGCGGCCAGGTGGAACGAAGCAGTGGAACGCGGGAATCGCAATCGCGGGACCACATGTTAAGTCAGGTACCACGCCGCATTGACGACACTATGCTGGTGCGGGAGGCGCAGCGCGGCAGTCGCGCCGCCTTCGAGGAATTGGTGCGCCACTACGACCAGGCAGTGCTTCGCCTGGCGTTGCACTTGACCGGATCGGAACACGAAGCCCAAGACATTTATCAGGAAGCCTTCCTGAAGGCATACAAGAACATCGGCAGGTTCCGTTTCGAGTGCTCGTTTTACACCTGGATTTACCGGATCGTGACCAATTTGTGCCTGGACCAGATCCGCAAGAAGCACGTGCGAAAGGAAGATGCGCCGGTTGCAACGGATGCTGACGGCGAGCAATACGATGTGCTGGCACAGGTGGCGGACGGACGCAGCGGAGCGAATCCGGAGCGGGACCTGATGCGGCGCGAGTTGGGCGGGCGCATTACGCGAGCTCTGGACAAGCTGACGCCGCGTGAACGCATGGTCTTCGAGCTGAAGCATTATCACGGACTGAAGTTGCGCACCGTCGGCGAAGTGCTGAATACGACGGAAGAGACCGCCAAGAACACGCTGTTTCGGGCAACCCAGAAGTTACGTGGGGCGCTGGCGGATATCAGATGACAGTCCCCGCCCGCTCGCAAAGAACGCGAGAAGGACGGGGCACCCTCGGTGGTTTGAGAGGCAACTATGAAATGTGAATGGGTACAACAGAACGTTGTTTTGTACGTTTATGACGAGCTGCCGGATGATGCCCGGTACGAACTGGAGCAGCATGTCTCGCGGTGTACGACCTGCGCGGCTGAGGTCGAATCCACAAAGAAATTCCGAGCGGATTTTTCAAAGCTCCCAGTGCAGGAGCCGAGCGCGAATTTTATTGCTACCTCGCGCCTGCGGCTGCAGGAAGCGCTCGAGGGAGCCGAGCAAGGGGGCTGGTGGCATCGGATTGCCTTTGATCCTCTTGCCTGGCTGAACCAGATACGCTTTGCTCCCGCGCTGGCCGCGGCGATCTTTATCGTAGGCTTCGCGGGTGGTATTGGGGCGACCTACAGGATGATCAAAGGCACTCCCGTCGAAATTGGGCCCGTCACTCAGACCACTGGGGCCCCCACGCAGGCTTCCATCGGAACCATCGAGTCCGTCTCACAACAGCCTGGCTCCAACCAAGTCACAGTCAAATATGACACTGTCTCTCCCCAGGTGCGTACTGGATCGCTCAACGACCCGAATATCCAGCAGCTGCTGCTGTACGCCGCGAGAAACAACTTCAATGCTGGCGTGAGGATGGATTCGGTGGACTTGCTCACGCAGCAGCCGAATGAGGCCCATGTACGGGAGGCGTTGATGTATGCACTCAGATACGACTCCAACACTGGCGTGCGCTTGAAAGCGCTGAATGGCCTGGGCCCGTATGTAAAGGATGACGTGCAGGTCCGCGACACGGTCTTGGAAGCGCTGATGTCGGATGCAAATCCTGGTGTCAGGATTGAAGCTTTACGTCTGCTGGTGCCGGTGCGCGCGGACAGCAGCGTGCAGGTTGTGTTGCGGCGTTTGGCTGCGAGAGACGAAAACCGCTACATACGTTCGCAGGCGCGCACGTTGATCGCGCAATTGCCTGAAATGAATTGAAGGAGTGAAAAGAACACAAACGACAATGCTGAAAAACCTATCCAAATTCGGACTGCTGGCCTTGCTTGTTACCTTATGTGCAGCACAGCAGACATCCGTACAGAAAGAAGGCAGTAACTGGACGAGCATAGCCAATGGCTCGCTTTCCGGCGTCCGCAACCTGCACATCAAGGTGCAGGTTGGGGCTGTACGGGTCGAGGGCGGTTCGAACCAGGGGATCACGTATGTGATCCGCAACTACTCGAATGAATCTTCCGAAGACCGCGCCCGGCGGCAATTCGACTCTTACAAGATCAGCTCGTACGTGCGGGGCGACACCGCCTGGATTGTGGGCGAGTGGGAAGGCGGGCGCCCGCACAAGTTTTCTTCGGATGTGACGGTGAGCGTGCCGCGTGACATGGAACTGGTCAAGATCGAGACCGAAGGCGGCGCAATTGTGACCACCGGCATCTCGGGCCGGTTGGAGGCGAAGAGCGGTGGAGGCGGGATCCATTTAGACGACATTGGCGGAGCGATCAGCGCGGAAACCGGCGGCGGTGGGATTGACGTTGGCAACGTTGGTGGAGACCTTACGGTTCGCACCGGCGGGGGGACGATTCATATTGGTTCCGCGAAGGGCAAAGTGATTGCCGAGAGCGGTGGCGGAAACCTGGTGCTAGTCTCGGGATCGCAGGGAGCTTCGCTTCAAACCGGTGGTGGCACTATTCATGTGGACAAGTGCACTGGAGAGGTGAAGGCCTCGACCGGCGGCGGAGGAATTGAACTCGGCGAGATCGGAGGCGGGGCGCAGATGGACACTGGGGGCGGGAGCATCAAGATTTCCTCCGCTACTGGCCCGGTCAAGGCGGGGACCGGCGGTGGCAGTATCGAACTGTGGGGAGTGCCTACGGCGCATGTTGAAACCGGCGCTGGATCGGTCATCGCCAAGTTCATCTCGTCCAGCGGAGAACGCAGTGACTCGATGCTGGAGACTGGCGTGGGAGATATTACTGTGTACCTAGTGCCGAACATCAACATGACCGTTCGAGCCAGCATTGAAGCCGCGAACGGCCATCACATCGTGTCCGATTTTCCGGAGATCAAAATTTCGTCGGAAGGCGGACAGTGGACGAAGTTGGTTACGGCAGAAGGGAATCTGAACGGCGGCGGACCAGTCCTGAAGGTACGTACGACTATGGGCAACATTTATATCCGCCGTGCGCAATAGAGGGGGGAGAATTATGAGAATCAGAACAACAACCTTGGCGATTTTGGCGGTCCTTTTGGGAATAGTGGCCTTGCCGGGCGCGTCGTTGGCGCAGCCGGGGGGACAGCCATACGTCTTCTACAGCGAAGAGCCCTGGGGTGGTTCGTACCTCGGAGTAGATACCCGAGATGTAACGCCTGATCGCGTAGGTGCGCTTCACTTGAAGGAAGAGCGCGGCGTTGAGGTCACTATGGTGGACCAGGACGCTCCTGCCGGCAAAGCCGGGCTGAAAGAGCATGACGTCATTCTCAGCATCAATAATCAGTCGGTTGAAAGCGTCGAGCAGTTGCGGCGGATGATTCGCGAAATCCCTGCCGGACGCACGATTGACATTGGCATCAGCCGCGACGGCCAGACCACGACTCTGAAAGCCCAGCTCGCCGAGCGCAACAAGTCGTTGAGCGCTAACCACAATTTCAATTTCACCATGCCGGCGATTCCACCCATCAACATTCCGCAAATCAACATGCCGGAGATGGATCCGTTCACCGTGGTGGTAATCCATTCGCTTAAGCGCAGTGGCTTGCTGGTTGAGAACCTCTGTCCACAACTCGGAGACTATTTCGGGGTGAAGAACGGTGGCGGGGTGCTGGTGCGCTCGGTGGAAAAGGGCAGCCGGGCCGAGCAGGCCGGCTTTCGGGCTGGTGATGTCGTGATTCGCGTCAACGGCTCGGCGGTCAACGACGCCAGTGATTTTACCCGGCTGTTGCGGGCGCGCAATGAAAACAAAGCCTCGGTAACAGTGATGCGAGACCGCAAGGAGCAGACTCTGACGATCACGCTACCGGAGCCCAAACGCTCCGGGTCCGTCGGTGACAGTGGCGATGAAGCCCTTGATTCCGAAACCAGCATCGAGATCGACCAGGCGCGCAAGATGGCCGCATTAGCGCCGGAGTTGATGACGGCTGAGATTAAGAGAATCCAGCCGGAACTGGAACGCGCGAAGAAGCACATCCAGGAGGAAATCCTGAGTCATCGCGGTGAATTGAAAAAAGACATGGAGAAAATGCAGCAGGAGCTGCGAGAAGAGCAGAAGGAATTGCAGATCGAAATGAAGAAGTGGAAATCGGAAGCAGAGATCTAGCGGTTGCGAACGCCGACTTTCACCGCTGTTGCTGGCGCGAGCTGCGGCCCCATCGCGTGAAGGTCTTGATTGCCCCGAGGACCACGAGGCAGAGCCAGAAGTCCAGCACAACCCCCAGATCAAACCGCATCGGCACATGGCGGGCCACCGGCGGGAGATGGGGCATGAGCAAGAAATACACCACATTCCCCGCCACCACGGCGATCAGAGATTGGACGAAGTTCTCTATAGCTGGTTTTGACACCGGACAACCCGCATTTGATCTAGCTTTCGTTTACTCCCGGGGAAGCTACTATGGCTGAATACCAAGCCAATAGCTAAGTGCTGCTTTTGTTACCATCCCTTCAGATGCTGGAACCTTGCACCGCTGTTCAATATGTGAAAGGGATTGGCCCGCGGCTCTCTGAAATTCTTGCCGCTAAGGGCATCCATACGGTGGATGACCTTCTCCATTATCTCCCTTTCCGTTACGAAGACCGCCGGAATCCTCGCGGGATTGCAGAACTAAGGGCAGGAGAGATGGCCACGGTCATTGCCGAGGTGCGCACCTCGGGGCTATTCCGTACTCGCCGTCTGCCTATTTTTCAGATGACTGCCGGGCAGGGTCGCGCCCGCCTGAAGTGCATTTGGTTCAACGCTGCTTACCTTCGCGACAAGTTCCAACCTGGCCAAATGGTTGCCCTTTATGGGCGGGTGGAGGACAACCGCGGCGAGATGCAACTGGTGCAGCCGCAGTTCGAGATTATCGGCGACGGCGAGGGCGAGGCCGAACAGAAGGTCGCGGAATCACTCGAAATCGGGCGCATTGTTCCGATCTATGAGTCGGCGGGTCAGGGACGGCTGACCTCACGCTGGTTTCGCCGCATTATCCATGCCGCATTGGAAAACCTTACGCCCGAGCTGCCGGAGGCCATTCCCGGCGCAGTGCGCAAGCGGCTGAACCTACTGCCGCCGCGCGAGGCGCTGTGGAAAGTGCATTGGCCGGAAGCGGGGGAGAGTCTCCAGGATTTGCAGGCATCGCGCACACCGGGGCACGTCCGGATGATCTTTGAAGAACTCTTCTTCATTGAACTCGGCCTCGAACTGAAGCGCCGCGAGCAAAAAGCCCAGACAGGAATTCCTTTCCGGCTCAACGACGGGGTCCGCGAAGCGATCAAGAAGATCCTGCCATTCCATCCCACGGCAGCCCAGAAACGGGCGGTCAAAGAAATCGCTGTGGACATGGGGACGTCATCCCCGATGCGCAGACTGTTGCAAGGTGACGTGGGATCGGGAAAGACGCTGGTCGCCTTCGAGGCCGCCATCATTGCGATTGAGAACGGATACCAGGTAGCGCTGATGGCGCCGACAGAAATTCTGGCCCAGCAACATTGTTTCTCTGCCAGACGAATTCTGGAGCCTTCTGGATATCGCATTGTGCTCCTGACCGGTTCCCTTGAGGAGGACCGTAAACGCGAAACCCGCCGCCACATTGCGCAAGGAAACGCGCAACTGATCATAGGGACGCACGCGCTGATCGAGCAGAGAGTTGAATTTGCAAAGCTAGGGTTGGTGATTGTGGACGAGCAGCACCGCTTCGGCGTCCTACAGCGTTCTAAGCTGATGAGGAAGAGCGGAGAAGGTGGCGCTGGCGATGCTGATGTGGAGACACGCGGCCATGTGGGGACGGACGCCCTCGGCCGTCCAGTAGAGCGGAGCTCGATAACGACCGCGGCAGAGCCGGATGTCCTGGTCATGACCGCGACTCCCATTCCCCGCACCCTTGCCCTTACGCTCTACGGCGACCTCGACATCAGTGTACTGGACGAAATGCCGCCGGGAAGGACCCCAATCATCACTCGCCGCGTAGGCGATGAGCGCTCAGACGAGGTCTGGCAATTCGTTCGCAAGCAAGTAATGGCGGGACATCAGGCCTACGTCGTCTATCCGGTGATCGAAGAAAACGAAGAGACCGAGCTCAAAGCTGCCATGAAGATGTATGGCGAGTTGAGCAAGAAAGTCTTTCCCGATCTTCGCGTAGCGGTGCTGCACGGGCGAATGGAGCCGGAGTTGAAAGAGCAGGTGATGCGGCTGTTCCAGAAGGGCGAGATCAGCATCCTGGTTTCGACGACGGTGATAGAAGTCGGCGTGGACGTTCCCAATGCGGCGGTCATGGTGATTGAACACGCCGAACGCTTCGGCCTGACCCAGCTTCATCAGTTACGCGGACGCATTGGTCGTGGCGCGGCGAAGTCGTATTGCATTCTGATGACGGGCGGGAAAGTCTCTGAAGAAGGCGAACGCCGTCTGGATGCCATGGTCCGCACCACCGACGGCTTTCAAATCGCTGAACTAGACCTCGAGCTGCGCGGCCCAGGAGAATTCTTCGGCACCCGCCAGGCAGGGCTGCCCAGCTTCCAAGTTGCCAGTCTGATCCGTGATCGTGATCTGCTGGAACTGGCCAAGAAGGAAGCCGGTGCGGTGCTGTCTGGGCCGAACTCAGAAATCTCGCAAATTGAGATAGACAGCGCTTTGCGGCAGATGCGCACTCGGTGGCAAAAGACGTACGGGTTGGTGGAGGTGGGCTGAACCGTGTGGCGCGGACATTCTTGTCCGCGAGAGGTGGTACGCCGACATTTCGCGGCGTACTTCGCTTTTGTTTCACTTAGCTGAAAAGGGACTTGTGTGTGGTGTACTCAGCAGTCTAACGTGTGTGGCTGTGAAGCGCGCGTCGATTGCTTATGTTTTGTTGACTGCCATAGCGATGGCCAAGCCTCGTAGCAGTCACCATTCACGTCACCGGCAGCCATATCGACTGGCATCCATATCCGAACGTTGCATTCAGCGCGTTTGCTGACGTTACCGTGCCAGATGGTTCGAAGGCCACGATTTAGTGTGAGCAGCATTTGCGTTATTGTACCGATCTTCAGCCCGGGGACTACAAAGCCGAGATCAGCAAAGACGTGGTGTGGGTATACGTCGAGCTTCCTGTCGAAAAGGTCACGTATAGCCCCGACGGCACTCTCTTGCCGAGAAAAACGCGGGCTAGAGAAACTGAAGTATCACGTCGCGTTTGCGGCCCACTGACAAGGCCAGGTGAACAGCGCGGTCGCGTTAGCCTATTTGAAAAAACTTGCCTAGCGAGACTGTTACTTCAGCCTTTCCATTCGCTGCCAACTGACTGCGAAGATTGTCGTCGAAGCTAATTCCGTATGCATAGGCTACATGCTGTAGCATCGCCCTGGGGACGGAACTCTTCACAAGTTCCCCGTCTCGTAAAAAATCGAATTTCCCGTCCTTTTCCACAATCTCCATTTCATCTGAGAAATCCTTCGTATTTGTGAATTCCGATCCCAAAATATTAGATGCTGGAAGCCTCACGTCA
>Ga0137384_10004272_pt1 | contig 11430 bp, 9 predicted proteins | sample SagtaG_2_FD_104922 | JGI IMG/M metagenome (GOLD analysis project Ga0137384, IMG submission 104922) | Vadose zone soil microbial communities from Sagehorn Ranch, Mendocino, California, USA - Sage2_R_60_16 metaG | ecosystem: Environmental > Terrestrial > Soil > Vadose zone | place: USA: California...
AAGAAGAACACCCGCGCTCTGAGCCGGTCGAGGTCGTCCTGGATCTGCTGGCGACTCTTGGAGGTGGTGCCGCGCAGCAACATCCTCGCCACGAGTCCGGCCGCGGACCCCCGATTCATGAGGGTTTGCTCGGACCCGTAGCGGAGATTCAGGGTCACAAACACCGCTCGCCCGCGGGTCTTCTTCGGCAGCAGCGCGAGCTTGAATCCGCTCGGCAGCGTGATCCGTGTGGTGCGCGCCTCGATGTTCGCCGGTGAGGGGTCAAACGCCTCGCCGACGGCAAGTGCCGTGTCTCCTCGATAATCCTTGACCAGCGCGGCGACGTCGGGCGTCGCGGGCATTTCGGCCCGATCGGGCTTCTCGGTCGGGTAGTACAATCCCACGGTTCGGTTGTCCGCCTTCAAATACGTGGTCGCCACCCGCTGCACGTCTGCCACCGTCACGCTCTTCAGCCGGTCACGATAGAGGAACAGCAATCGCCAGTCACCCAGCGACGCCCATTCGCTCAACCACAGGCCGACGATCTCCGAATTGTTAAGCGTGAGTTCGATGTTCTTCACGAGCCAGGTCTTGGCCCGCTCTACCTCTTCGGCAGTCGGCGGCCGCGTGACCAGGTCGTCGACGGTGCGGCTCAAGGCCGTCCGGGCGCTGTCGACGGAGTTTTCCTTGCGGACCTCGGCGTACGTCCACAGGACGCCAGGCTCACGGAGCTGCCAGGCGAAGGCACCGATCCGCGCGGCCAGCTTGGTGTCAACCAGCGCCTTGTAGAGGCGGCCTGATGGCTCGTCGGCGAGGACTCGGCCCAGCACGCTGAGCGCTGGGAAATCGGGGTGCGATCCCGCCGGGATATGGTAGATCCCCATGACTCCTTGCACGTCCCCCACGCGCCGGAGTGTCACCAACCGCTCGCCATCCTGGGGCGGTTCGGCGGTGTAGGTTGCGAAGATCTCCGAGGCGCCCATGCGACTGGGGCGTGGAATGCTGCCGAACTTCTCCTCAATCAGCTGGAGGGCCCGCCCGGGGTCGAACTTGCCGGCGACAATCAGCATCGCGTTGTCCGGCTGGTAGTACTTGCGGTAGAAGCCCTGGAGCCGCTCGATCGGTACGTTCTCGATGTCGGCCCGTGCGCCGATCGTGGCGTGCCCATAGTTGTGCCAGAGGAACGCCGTCGACATGGTACGTTGGAACAGCACGTTGAAGGGAGAGTTCTCGCCGGCCTCGAACTCGTTGCGGACCACCGTCATCTCGGACTCTAGGTCCTGCTTGGCGATGTAGCTGTTGACCATGCGATCGGCTTCCAAGTCGAGCGCCCAGTCCAGGTTTTCAGCGCTCGCCGGGAAGGTTTCGAAGTAGTTGGTCCGATCGAATGCCGTCGTCCCGTTGGGTCGCGACCCGTGCTCGGTCAGCTCCTGCGGAATGTTCCGATGTTTGGGCGCGCCCTTGAAGACCATGTGCTCCAGCAGGTGTGCCATCCCGGTCTCGCCGTACCCTTCATATCGCGATCCTACCAGATAGGTCATGTTGACAGTCGTCGTCGGCTTGGATGAATCGGGGAACAACAGGAACCGGAGGCCGTTCGGCAACGTGTACTCCGTGATACCTTCGACCGTCGGTCCCTTGGTCGCCTTGACCGACGGGGTGCTTGGGGCTGCTGGCTGTTGCGCCGGCATCCGATTCGTGAGAACGAACGCCGCGGCTGCAAGGGCAAACGGCGTGAGAAGGCGGAACGTGCTTGGCATGATGGACCTCCAGGTCGGACAGTGGCCGCGTGCAGCCACTCGCGGAGCGTCAGCCGCGGATATACAGCCATTCCGGCGCGGGGGCAACGGGCGCCGAATGGTGTGACCCTAAGATTTGACCGCCGACCAAGCTCCGATGGACATGCCCGCACGAGTGTCCAGCTTGATAAAGGACGCCGCGATGGGCGACACACCACGTACGTAGTCCCGGGATTAACGACGAGTTGATCGGCAGTTTAAATCCGACGTTGTTCGCCGGACGCCCGACGGGCCCGCACTGTTGCTCGTTAGGCTGGTGGAGCAGAACCCCGCGCTGGTTCTTTCGTCTTGGAGGCTGGTGAAGCGTGGTCGCCAGCGGGCCAAGAGGGACCCGAGGAGCATGGATCGGGCGCGCAGGGTTCGGACGAGAGCATGACCGAAGAATCGTGCTGCGTGTCGCCCCCGCCGTTCTCGGACGTGCAGCCCGGTGTGAGGTTCCATGGTCGTCTTCGTGAATCGTATCCCGAGTTTTAAGGCGCGTAGCCGCTCTCGCGCAGGACCGCCACCGGATCACGTAACTCGAGCAGCTGGCGTACGGCCGCGCGTTTATCGGCGGCGCGCGCGTAATAAGCGGCGGCGATGCGATACCCCGCCCAGTAGCCGATGTCGACAGCGCCGTGATTCTTGTCCGGCGGCACCATGCCGTTGTACATCCACGTGCGGATTATCGAATCACTGGCCATTTCCATTTCGTCCTGGAAGTCCACCCAGACGTCGTGCTCATGCGCGCGCCCGTAGATCTGGCGCGGCGTGTTCGCCGCCCATGGTCCTACCGCGAGCTCGGAGAGGAAATCGGCGATGCCTTCGCCGAGCGCGTGGCGCAGGAGCGTGTCGTGCTGGCCCGGGGGCATGGACTTCTGCTGGGTGTGCACCGCCTCGTGCACGACGAGGCCAACGAGCGATTCGAACCGATGCGTGGGGAAGCCCTTCTGCGCCCAGGCGGGGAGCTCGTCGAGCGGCGTCTCGGGGCCGCTTGCGGACTGCTCCGTCCCGATGAGCATGCCGCTCCGCGAAGTGGTGCCGCCGGTCGAGAGGGTGCCGATCAGGAAGTAGATGTTGGGGAAGCGGGCTGCGGGATAGAGCTCGGCGAGTTTCGCGAGACCCTGGCGGATGCCCTGCCTGATGGCGAAGTTGGTATCGACCGCGAGCGTCCTCGCGCGCACCGCCGCGTAATACCGTGGGTACGCGCTCAATGCGTGGAGCAGCTCCTCGGCGGCCGACTGTTCGGCGAACGGGGTGCTCGCGCGTTCAAGCGAGTCTCGATTCAGTGAGTCGAGCCCAGTGGCGGTCCATCCGGACGCGATCATCCGTGCTCGCACGGTGTCCCGGTTCATCAGGCGCACACGCATCCAATCGCGTAATCCGGGGGAGCCGGGCTGGAGGTATACCGTCCGGAAGATGTGTGTCCGCTCGGTGCTGTCCTTGCCCGCCGCGAGATCGTAGGCGCGCCAGAAAGTGGGGATGTCGCGCGTCACGAGTGCAACGGAATCGACAGGTATCTGTACGGCCAAGAAAACTGCGAGCAGCAACATTGCGACCTCTCTGGGACACGGAAAGAGAAGGGTGTTCGGTAGGGAGAAGCGGGTCAAGGTAGGGAGCGTACACATTGTCCCCGGGCGCGCGCGTTCGCGCCCTGTGCACATTGAGGTCCGACCAGCGCCATAAGGAGCGTCGACCAGAACTCTCTGCCAGTATTTTGCAAGCGTTTCTCCGGGCACGAGCGTGCACCGGTGTCAGACCGACAGGGCGACGATCGCCCGGCAGGCGCGGTTGTATCTGCAAGGCACGATCGCGATTTAGCGGGCAGGGGACGGAACGATGAGCGGTCACGTATTGTTCTCGGGAGGACAACCGTCTGGAGATTCCATGTCGCAAACAATCCTGGTCACGGGCGCCTCATCCGGTATCGGTCAGGCGACGGCGCGACTGCTGGCCGAGCGTGGGTTCACCGTATTCGGGACGGCCCGCAAGCCTGACTCGGCAAAGCCCCAAGGGTTTACGATGCTCGCACTCGATGTTCGGTCGGACGACTCGGTCCGTGCCTGCGTGGAGCAGGTCATCGCGCAGGCCGTCCGGCTCGATGTGCTCGTCAACAACGCGGGATATACGGTCACCGGGGCCGCGGAGGAGACGAGTGTCGAGGAAGCCAAGGCGCAGTTCGAGACGAATTTCTTCGGCAGCGTGCGGATGGCGAATGCGGTGCTTCCCAGCATGCGCGCGCGCGGCGCCGGCAAGATCATCAACATCAGCTCGCTCGCCGGCAACACCGCGATTCCTTACAGCGCCTTCTACTCCGCGAGCAAGTTCGCGCTCGAGGGATACTCCGAATCGCTCTGGCACGAACTGCGTCCGTTCGGCATCAGTGTGATCCTGGTCGAGCCCGGATTTGTAAACACGCCAATTGGTGAGGCGTCACCGGTCGCGGCGCGACCACTTGCGGCGTATGACGCACCCCGCAACCGGATGCTCGCGGCGTTTGGTCACGCCTTGGAGAGGGGCATCCCGCCGGAGCAAGTCGCGCGGCGCGTGCTCCAGATCATCGAGCAAAAAGCCCCGGGATTGCGCTACCGTGTGGGCGCGCAAGCGACCTGGTTGCCGCGGGTGCGGAATGTCGTGCCGTGGAAGGTGTACGCGGCGGGGGTGCGGAAAACTTTCGCGGTGTAAGCGGCGGCGTGCTTTCTAGCGGAGTCCCGGCAACGGAACGCAGGACCCAACGGAGCCTTTCGGCGACGCCGAAAAGACGTGGACGCCGCCTGCGAGCACGCAGCTGTGCGAGGTGACGATCACCGACGCGGGCTGGATCATTGCTAACAACAATGACCGTGCCAATTTCGGTGGCAACGCCAAGGTTCTCGCCGACGGGACTGTGCAGGGGCAGCAGCAGTACCAGGATCGAGGACCCGCCCAACCTATGAACGTGCAGTCGACCGTGCTCACGGCGACGACCTGCAGCCAGGACCGGACGACTGCCAGCATTTATGGCAACGCGACGATCGACGGCGCTGGTTCGCCCGTCTTCCGGATCGACGTGACTGACGCACGTAGCGGCGGATCGAACGACACCTACGGGATCAGGTTGGACACCGGCCACATGTCACGCCAGCACAGGCTCGGTGGGGGGAACATCACAATCCACTAACCCGCTAGGCCGCATGCTCAGGGCGACAAAGGCGAGGGACCCGCAGGTCTCTCGCCCTTGTCGCGATGGTCGGTCTACGAACTCGCGTACAGGGGCGAGTCTGCGGCCAACATTCCGGCAAAGCACCTTCCAATCACAGCAGGCAGAGCCGGTTAGCGCCGCGCAGCGGATGACCAATCCGCTGCTCGTCGGGCTCCCAGTGTGAGCGGACGCGCGTGGATCCATCTTGCATCTCCCGACGTGGTAGTTGGTGGTCGACAGAGTCCGACACCCGCATGGTTCGAGCTCAGGAAGGCGGGTGCTTCGCCTTGCTATCCGTGAGCACTTCGCCCGAAGCTTTCACCGTCTCCATCAGTTTCCGGGTTTCGGCGCACGGGCGCACGCCGTACTCCCGCATGAGCCGGCCAGCGAACTCGTTGTAGGCGTGTAGGGCGGCGGCCCGGTCTCCCATATGGTAGAACAGCACGATCAGCCGTCGCAGGGCGCCCTCGTCCATGGGCGTGAACTCCATCGCCCGGCGCACCCACTTAACGACGGCGGCATCCTGCCCGTCTTCCCCTAGGAGCTCAGCTAGGGCCCACGCCGCGCCCGCGGCCAGCTCTCGTAGGCGCGACCGTTCGCGGTCGACCCAGCGCTCGAACTCGGGGGCGCCGGACACGAAGAACCCGTCGAACAAGTCGCCCCGGTAAAGCTCGAGCGCCTCATCGAAACGCTGCGCCGTGAGAACGTGCTCGAACGCGACCGCGTCGCACCACACCGCCCCGTCGGCCAGCCCTAGGTCCTCGTCGCCGCGCCCGACCAGCACCTCCGCGCCGAGCTGTCGACGCACCACGTGCACGGCCTTGCGGAGCGCCGCCCGTGCTCGCTGTTGGTTCAACTCCGGCCAGAAGAGCGCGAGCAACACGTCTCGCCGGTGGAAACCACGCGGCCTCGCGACCGCCAGGTAGGCGAGGAGAGCGAGACGTTTGGGTTGGGCGAGGACGGCTTGGACGTCCCGCCCGGCGGCGTCCCGCAGATCCACCGACCCCAGCGCTCGAAGTTCGATCATCGCAGGATCACTCAGGGAACGCTCACGCCACGGATGGGCAACGCCGATGCCTTAGCGTACCGGAAGCGTACAGGCACCACCACTGTGCCGCAACTCCACAACCGGAGGTCCGGGCAATGAGCCGCGAGCGACTGGCAGGCAGGATGGCCCGGTTCCTCCGCGCGGGCGCTGCTCTGCTCGCACTGTGGCTCGTCGCGGCCTGCGAGCACGCGGTACCCGCCACGGTCGGCGAACCGCTCCCCGCGCGCCTTCCCCCGGCCGCGCCGACGTCCCCGGACGCGCGGACGATTCTCCCGCGACCTGAAGGGCCGGCACCCAGCACCGCCAGCGTGCTCGCCCTCTCGGGCCAGGCGCGCCGCTTTCTGGCGCTTCAGTACCGGTCGTCTCCCACCGAGTTCATGGGGTGCATGATCGGGGCGGTGCACGGCGACACCGTCGTCGTGGAACGGATTGCGCCGGCGGACGTCGAGCCGGAGCAGTCCACCACGACGTGGGTCGTTCCGACGCAGACGTGCGAGGGAGCCGGCTGGGGCGCGGTCGTCGGGATCATTCACAGCCACGTGGCGGCGCAGCGCTGCTGGTACTTCTTCCCTGGCACGAGCGTCCCGAGCTCCGACGCCGAGATGTTCGCGCGCACGCGCTACTCCGCCGACGCCATCATGTGCGGCGATCGCGTCGTGTGGATCAACCGGCGGATGGAGCAGCAGCAGGTCGCGCTCCAGGCGCCCACGTCCACACGGGAGTGAGCGTTGACCGGTTGATTCTCACGGGGCTGGCTGGCAACACGAGAGTGCCCCCCGTGTAACGGGATTTACTTTGATCGGAGGCGCAGCATGAACTCGCAGCGTTGCTTCTCGACTGTACTGACGGTGATCGTCGGTCTTAGCGTTGTAGCTGCCAAGGCCGCTAGCTCCGCGCTCTCACCGTCTAAGTACGCACGCGTGATGGGATTGAGACAGCAGACGCCAGGCGAAAGGTCGGGCGTCCAGCAGGCAGGGTACCCTTCCGGGAGCAAGTGGCCGCGGCCACAGTACGAACGCGTGCAATTGGATCTCAGGCTCCAGGCCAAGGATCTTGCCAACGCAGCAACCGTCGGCCTGGCGGGCGCCGATTTGATCCAAACGAGATTGAAACTCCCCGACGGTCTGACCCTGGGACAGGGGAGCGCGGCACGTATCACCCTGAAGGTACCTGCGGCGCGTTTGATTCAGCCGAGTCTGATGGAGCGGATGGACGAGCAAGAAGCGCCGGGAATGGCCGAGGCGGCAGCAAAGACGAGGACGGTGGAGAAATGGTTCGTGTTGTATCCCCTGGCATACCACGGGATCCCGCTCGCCAAGGCCAGCGATCTGTTGGTGATTGCAGCTGGGGATGGCCGACTGTTGTATCTGCGGAAGCGCAACCTGCCACGGACCGTCGACGCGACCGAGGCGACGGTCGCGCGTGACGTGGCCGTTTCGCTGGCACGGCAGCACGCCGCGAGCACGCTTCCCGACACTAGTTTCGAGGTGAGCTCCGCGTCGCTGGAGATCTGGCTGAATCCCAATCTGGATGGCCACCTCGCCTGGACGTTCTCCCTCACGTCAGGGACATTGACCGATAGAAAGGCCCGACGGTATTGGGTCGCGGCAGTAGGGCAACCTCAAATATTGGACTGGGAGAATACCGTCTACACCTTCTCTGATGACGACCTGGACCGGGTGACCCGGCCGCCAGCATGGCTTCGATCCACGTCAAGCCGGAATTCGCTTACCCATTTCGGCACGGTTACCGGGACTTTCTGGCAAACGTCTCCGTCCGGCTCGATCGCGAATCTTCCGCTTGCCAATCTGGAGGTGACGCGCAGCACTGGAGGGACTACGGTCACCGGAGTCGACGGTCGTTACAGCTTCCCCGCCGGCGCGGGACCCGCGCAGATCGTGGCCACCCTGAGGGGCCCGTCCTCCGTCATACAGAACGCGGCAGGCAGCGTGATGCAGATCACCGGTTCTGGCACCCCGGCCGCGGCGATCGATCTTCACTTCGGCGCCTCGGGCGACCTTGAGACGGCCGAGGTCACCGCTTTCTACTGGACTACCGCTTCCCACACGTTCGCTAGCAGCATCCTATCACCCACGGATCTCGACCATCTTACCACTCGGGTGAACATCAACAGCTCATGTAACGCCTACTGGGACGGCTCCTCGATCAATTTCTTCAAGGCTGGGGGCTCATGCCCCAACATGGCGTACGCCGATGTCGTTGCGCACGAGTACGGGCATGGCGTCGACGCTATGAAGGGGGGCATTCTGGACGGCGGATACAGCGAAGGTTATGGGGATGCTTCGGCGGAGCTGATCACTCGTCAACCTTGCGTTGGGCGCGATTTCTTCGGCGTCGGTACGTGCCTGCGATCCGGCACGGATGTGGACTTGTGGCCGCCCAGTCCGGCAGAGGAGGTGCATGCAATTGGGAAGCGTTACGCGCAGTTCACCTGGCAATTGATCCAGAGATTGCGGAGCACATATGCGGAAGAGGGGGCGTACGCGATCGCCAGCCAACTGATTCTGGGGGCGGCAGCCGGCAACCCAATTGACATACCGGATGCCGTCCGCCTGAGCTTCCTGGCGGATGACGACGACGGAAATCTCGACAATGGGACGCCGCACTGCGCGGAGCTGGCTGCTGCAGCTGACTCTCGGAACATCCCCCATCCGGCGTGCCCGACCAAACGGCTGGCCTACGTCTGGGCCAACAACCCGACGGCAAGCTCCTATACCCCTATCCCAACGTACTCCTACAATTCGTCGGGAGGGTCCGTGCTGATCACACGAAGTGGCCCCGGGGTCTACGCCGTGCGGTTTATGGGGCTTGGGGGAAATGGGAAGGCTGGTGGGCAGGTCCAAGTAACAGCGTACGGGTCCGGTAAGGAAAACTGCAAGATCCGAAACTGGAGTTCTGGAGGCGCCGATTTTGTCGTCAACACCCAGTGCTTTGCCCTGCACGGAGCGCCGGTCAATACGAGGTACACGGTCCTGGTGATTTGGCCTTGAACACGTTGTAGCTTTCCGAGCAGAATTGGTCTGAAGAGGCGAGAAGAGGTCTGTCTCGCCTTTTCGGCATCTTCCCGGTATGACGAGCGCCCTTTGCCCCCGGACCCTTACTGCTTGTCCGAATCCTTCAGGAGCGACTGAACTGTGTCGATGATCGAGAGAAACCTGCACCACAGCTTCGCCTGGGCATCCGCCTCAGAAACCGACTTCCGGGTGGCGAGCTCGCCCGCGTTGAGGACGAGAGTCGACCGCTTCTTCCCGACACTGATGGTGATGAGGTGGCGATTGACCTTGACGTCACGGCCGAAGGAGTCGGGGAGTTCAGCGAAGCTCTGGGATTGGAGCACTCGTGTGAGCGCCAGGAGCTGTTCCGGGGCCAATCTCCCTTGGCGATACGGCAGGTCGGTCTTGTCGTTGACGAAGCGGGCTATCTGCCACTTTCCAGAAGGTGCTATGCTCCAGAGTTCTCCGGTGACCCCGACGAACCCCTCCTGGGCATCCCGGACGACAATGGTATCTTGCAGCATCGCATGACGTGCCATCAGCCCCCCGAGGGCCCCCCCGTATTCTCTTGCGCGGGGTCCCCCCAATAGTGCTGGAAGCACCAGGGTCACCGACCACTTCGTTACAGGTCCCACCCGACCATCCGAATCTGATCTCCGGCTCAATGAGAGCAGACTCGCCTCGGGCCAAATGATGGGATGCGATGATCACTCCGATCTGGCCCTAGGCTGCATCACTCCCGGCTCAACCTCCTACCCCCAAATCCCAGGCCCGTTCGTTAAGACCTCACGCTGAGCGTTGGGGCTGGCTTTGGTCCGCGCCGCCACCCGGTGCGTTGTGCCTGGACCGTCAGAACGTTCTGGTCTCGTGCAAGGCTTCCTGAACTAAAGCGACGCCCGGCAGCGAAGCGAGCCTAGAGGCCCTGGTGAGCGAACCCGTGTTCGCTCTCCTGTCGGGCCGGATGGTCGGTACGCGGGACACCGCATGGAGCGTGCTATCATGAGTGCTCTCTCCGAAAGGGGTCGTCTCAGACTGGCCAGCGGCGTACAAGGGGCCCGGCCCTCCGGCGCCCCGAGCGAACACGGTCGGCTTGCGATCCAAGTCATCCTGTCTGGCAGTGATTGGGAGATGGCCACCGTCGGCCCCGGTCATGCGAACGCCGAGGCTGGCGACTTGCCCGTCGACAAGCAAGAATCCGGTGGTCCAACTCGCCCAGGCAACATGGAGCGGCACATTACGCACCGCGGACTAGCGATCCGTCGCGCACGTCCAATTCCCATGGCTGTCTTATGTTTCCGGGCGCTTTGCCGTGCTGTTTGCCGAAGCGGGGCCGCTCGCTTGGGCGCGCGGGCAGGTCACGACCGTGCCGTCCGCCATAAGCCAAAAAGCTGACTCAAGTAGTGCGTCCCAGTTCCAGACAGAAGGGGCAACGATCCTCCTCGAGCGAAGCGCAGGTGAGGCAGACCTTGACTGATCGAGCAAACAGTCCGGAGCTTTGCTAGGTGAACCCGTCTTGAAGAGCCACCAGTGCGTCACGTGACCCTCGCCCTCGGCGTCATCTTCCTCGCTTGTTGCCCACTCCGGGCGCAGGACCGACGGGCTACGACGGTGCGGGGGCTCGGCACGATCACCTTCCCCGTATCCACGGGGGTAGCGGCAGCACGGCAATCGTTCGTTCGGGGCGTGCTCCTCCTGCATCTGTTTGAGTATTCCGATGCGGCCGCGGCCTTTCGCGAGGCAGAGCGGTTAGACGTGAGCTTTGCCATGGCGTATTGGGGCGAGGCCATGACCTATGACCACCCCGTGTGGAACGAGCAGGACGTGGACGCCGGGCGTGCCGCGCTGCTGAAGCTCGCACCCACCCCAGCCGAGCGAGCGGCGAAGGTCTCAACCGCGCGGGAGCGCGCCTATCTGGGGGCCGTGGAACTCCTGTATGCCGACGGGCCGAAGCCGCGCCGCGACACTCTCTATTCGGCTGCGATGGGAAGCCTCTCGCGCGCCTATCCGAGGGACGACGAGGCTCGTCTCTTCCATGCGCTCTCGCTCCTGGCCTTGAGCCAGGGAGTGCGCAACGTGCGGACCTACCTCCGCGCCGGTGCCATTGCGAAAGGCGTTTTTGTGCGCAACCCGAGCAACCCGGGCGCGTCGCATTACCTCATCCACGCCGTGGATGATCCCAATCACGCTTCGACGGGGCTCGCCGCAGCCCGCGCCCTCGCCGGCTTGTCTGCCGACGCGGACCACGCCCAACACATGACGTCGCACATCTTCGTGGCGCTCGGGATGTGGGATGATGTCGTGCGAGCGAACGAGACAGCGGTGCGCGTCGTAAACGCCATGCTGCAGCGGCGGAACCGGGGCCCGTTCTATTGCCGCCATTACAACGTCTGGCTTGACTACGGCTACGTCCAGTTGGGTCGACTGGCCGAC
>Ga0137384_10004273_pt1 | contig 11430 bp, 9 predicted proteins | sample SagtaG_2_FD_104922 | JGI IMG/M metagenome (GOLD analysis project Ga0137384, IMG submission 104922) | Vadose zone soil microbial communities from Sagehorn Ranch, Mendocino, California, USA - Sage2_R_60_16 metaG | ecosystem: Environmental > Terrestrial > Soil > Vadose zone | place: USA: California...
GCCTCTCAACTCCACGTCGTGCGTGGTGGAATTGTATTGTGCGTAATCGGCGTAGATGTCTGTATTGCCAATGTGAATCGCGACATTATCGTGCGCCGTTGCCAGCCCATTTTCATACGTCGTTTCCCCAGTGGAAGTGATTTCAATCGGCGCATTCTCCGGAGTCTTGATTTCTCCGAAGATCAAACCGGCGCTCGCAAAAAGAGCGGCGAGCAACAAAACCAGCGTTCGCATGGCCGACACCAAAAGTACTGCACCAGAAGCTCCCTGCAAAGCTAAAACCACTCTATACGAAAGATAAATATTGCCGCCGGACCCCGTTACGAGCTGGCTCCATGGCAAAAGTCATTCGTGTTCTGTCTTGATTAACCTGGCAATCAACGGTTTTCTTCACCCGGGATGAGCAAATCTATTGACCAGGCCTTCGTCCACGCCAAGCAATGGCTGCTGTCGTGGCTGGCGGGATCGCCCGGTTGGGTGGTCCAGGTAGCGTCTATTCTGATCAATATTTTCATGCTACTCGCTGTATTCCTCACGCTTTTCGCGCTCATTTCCGTGCTGGAGCGCAAAATTCTCGCAAGAATGCAGAACCGCTATGGACCGAATCGGGTCGGGCCGTTCGGTCTGTTCCAACCAATTGCCGATGGCATCAAAATGTTGATCAAGGAAGACATCGTGCCGGCGCGCGCGGACAAGATCGTGCACTTTCTGGCACCAGTTCTCATCGCCGCTGTGGCGATCCTCACCTTGGGCGTGATTCCGTATGGCCGAAACATGACGCCGTTCACTATAGATGGTGGCATTCTCTTTTTCTTCGCCGTTGGATCGGCAACGGAACTCGCAGTCTTCATGGCCGGCTGGGGCAGCAACAATAAATTTTCCATGCTCGGCGCGATGCGCGCGATCGCGCAAATGTTCAGCTACGAGCTGCCGCTGATTATCAGTGTGCTGCCGGTGGTGATGGTCGTCGGTTCGCTTACACCCGACCGGATTGTCGCTGCGCAGGCTGGTTACACGTATGGATTGGTACCGCGCTGGTTTGCTTTCACACCATGGGGCGCGGCGGCGTTCATTCTATTTTCTGTCTCTGGTCTGGTGGAATCCAACCGCACACCATTCGACGTCCCGGAAGGCGAATCTGAGATCGTCGCCGGACACATGACCGAGTATTCCGGATTCAAATACGCCACGTTTTTCATGGCTGAATACATCGGAATGTTCGCAGTCAGTGGGCTTGCGACGACCTTGTTTCTGGGCGGCTGGCACGCGCCCGCGCGCATACTTGAAATTATTCCATCCTACGTCTGGTTTTTAGTAAAGCTTGGCGCGCTGCTTTTCGTTTACATCTGGGTCCGCGGCACGCTCCCGCGCACGCGCATCGATCAAATGATGAATTTCGCTTGGAAATTCATGTTGCCGATGGCGTTCACGTGCATTGTCGCCGCCGCCGTATGGCATTACGCCGGGCGCGGCCTGCGCGGATGGCTCTGGTCGCTGGTGGTTATTGCCGTCGTTTACACTGCGCTGTCGATCCTTCTCGACACGAAAAGGAAATTCGCGCCGCGCGTCTATCGCTTCGCCGAATGAGCAGCGCCGCCTTCGTGATCATTTCCATTTTCACCCTCGCAGCGGCGCTGGCGGCTGCAACGTTGCGAAAACTAATGCACGCTGCGCTTAGCTTCGCGGTGGCCCTTGTTGGTATCGCGGCATTCTTCTTTTTACTCGGCGCGGAGTTCGTCGGCCTGGCGTTGGTCTTCATTTACATCGGCGCGGTGGCGGTGTTGATTGTTTTCACTATTCTTTTGACGCGACGCCATGCTGGAAAAGATCGCGGATTTAATTGGAGCGGCGTTGCAATCGCCGTCGCTGTGTTTGGCGGCTTGACGTGGTCGATTGTGAAGACGCAATCGCTTTCCATTGTCGCTCCGCACGTTCCTGCGCTCACGGTCAAACGAATCGGCCAGGCGTTAATGACCAGTTACGTCTGGCCATTGCAATGCGTCGGGCTTCTGCTGACTGCCGCGCTGATCGGCGCGTTGGTTCTCGTTATGGAGGAGAAGCGATGAAGAAAGTTAAAAGAGTTACAAAGGTTACAACTTTGAATCGGCGCAGCCGCAAACTTCCTTTTTAACAATGTAAGTCCGTTTAACTCTTGTAAAGCCTTAACCATGACACCCACGCTCCAGGTTTTCCTCATCGTTTCCGCGGCGTTGTTCTCCATCGGCCTCCTCGCCGCGCTCAGTCGGCGCCACGCCATTTTCATTCTCATCGGCATTGAAATGATGTTGACCGCGGCGAACTTGAATTTCATTGCTTTCTGGCGTTTCAGTCCGCCCGCGCAACAGCCAGTCGGCGTGATGATCGCAATTTTTTCCATTGCCATCGCCGCCGCCGAGGCCGCTGTTGGCCTTGCGATGGTGATTGCCGTTTACCGCCATTATCGCACGACCAACGTGGATCAACTCGACCAGCTAAAAGGATGAATTCTGAACTCGCGCTCGTGCTTGCAATCGTCGCATGAGCTGGATTATCGATCATCTTTGGCTGATCCCGGCGGTGCCCTTTGCGGCGTCGCTGGTGATTTTGAGTCTGTCGAAACTGCGGCGCAAAAGCGCAGTCGTGCTCGCGATCACGGGGCAAGTCGTCGCACTCGCAATGTCGGTCCTGGCATTCTTGCTGACACTGCAAACGCAGGGATTCCGCGTCATTCAGAATTTCACTTGGTTCACGTTCGGCGAACAAACGTTGCGTCTAGGATTTGTTCTCGATCCGCTTGCGGTGGCAATGCTGGTGATGATCTCGCTGGTAGGACTTTGCATTTTCGTCTTCAGCGTCGGTTACATGGCCGAGGACAAAAATTTCACACGTTTCTTCGCTTACATGTCGTTCTTCTCCGGGGCGATGCTTGGGCTGGTTATCGCAAACAGTTTGCTTCTGCTTTTCATTTTTTGGGAACTAGTGGGGCTCGCGTCGTATTTGCTCATTGGATTCTGGATCGAGCGACCGAGCGCGGCAGCTGCCGCAAAAAAAGCATTCATCACCACGCGCATCGGTGACATGGGATTTTTTCTCGGGATGCTCTGGCTTTACAATCGCAGCGGCACGCTTCTCTTTTACGATGGCGGAAACGGTTGTCTTGAAAGCGCCGGTCTCGCGCTCCTGGGTGCGAGCGCCACGTTCATTGCGCTGCTGATTTTCTGCGGCGCCGTCGGCAAGTCAGGGCAATTCCCGCTGCATGTCTGGTTGCCGGACGCGATGGAAGGTCCCACACCGGTCAGCGCACTTATCCACGCGGCAACGATGGTTGCCGCCGGGGTGTTCCTTGTAGCACGCGTCTATCCGCTTTTCTCATTGGGCGCAATCAACGGCGTAACGTCGTCGCTCACGGTCGTTGTGTGGATCGGAGTGACGACAGCGTTGATGGCAGCGCTCATTGCAATCGCCCAGGCGGACATCAAGCGCATTCTGGCTTACTCGACCGTCTCGCAACTTGGTTTGATGATGGTCTCGCTTGGGGTCGGCGGTGTTGCTGCTGGGATAATGCACTTGCTCGCGCACGGTTTTTTCAAAGCCCTCCTGTTCCTCGGTGCAGGCTCCGTGATTCACGGATGCCACGGCGAACAGGATATTCGCAAAATGGGCGGCCTGCGGCGTTTCATGCCAGTAACTTTCATGACGTACGCGGTCGGCATGATGGCGCTCAGCGGTGTGCCGATCTTCTTCTCCGGCGGCTGGACCAAAGAGGAAATTCTTCATGCCACAGCGCATTGGCCGCCGTCGCATGTGCCTTATTACCTGATTCTGGTCGGAGTCGTTCTCACCGCGCTCTACATGACGCGACAAATCATCTACGTCTTCTTCGGCAACCCGCGCGCTGCTGCCGAGCGTGCACACGAGAGTCCACGTGTCATGACGATGCCTCTGATCGTGTTGGCGTTTGGCGCAATTTTGTTGAGCGCTGTGCTTACGCCTGCATGGCCGTGGCTGCACGGGTATCTAGCCGGCGAACCTACGTACGTCGACGTCGCGCGTTTAATTCAGCCGATGCTGTTTGTTTCGCTCGCGCTCGTTAGCGCAGGTGTTGGCGTCGGTTTCTGGATTTATCGCAAGGCGGGTACACAAGATGGAGGTCGCCCAGCTGAGGTCGATCCGCTCGAATATGCGCAGCCCGCGTTATTTCGATTTCTCGCGAACAAAATGTGGATCGACGAACTTTATGCTCGCACGGTGATCTCCTTCAGTTGGATGGCCGCACGGTTTTCCGACTGGATGGATCGCTATTTTTGGGACGGGCTGGTGCGCGGCTTCGGCGCAATCGGTCAACTCTTTGGAATTTTTACAACGAGCGTCGATGAGCATGGGATCAACGCGGGAGTCGACGAGACGACCGCCGGTGCGCGCGGTCTGGGCCGCGTGATGTCCACAGCGCACTCAGGACAAATCCAAACTTACCTCGGCGCGATAGCGATCGGAATGCTCGCGCTGCTCCTTCTCTACGCATGGTTGGCGTGATTACCACAATTGTTCTTCTTCCTCTTATTGGAGCGATTGCGGTGTGCCTGTGGCCGCAGAGGAACGGCCGTCCAATCGCTCTGATCTTCAATGCCACCTCCGCAGTATGCGCTTTAGGATTATGGCGGAATTTTGATACCACCGCGGCGGAGCTCCAGTTCGTCGAACGCCACGCATGGATCCCGGCAGTCGGCGCTGAATATCTGGTTGGCATCGATGGCCTGAGTCTGCTGCTCGTCCTGCTCACATCGTTGATTATTCCTTTCGCGTTTCTCGCTCAACCAGCCCCAGACGGCCGCGCGTTCTATGCGACCATGCTCGTAATGCAGTCTGCCCTATACGGCACGTTCACGGCGCAGAATTTCATTCTCTGGTTCCTGTTCTACGAAATGAGCCTGATCCCTGCGTTTCTGCTGATCAGAATTTGGGGCGGCCAAAACCGGGACCGCGCTGCGACTAAGTTTTTTCTTTACGCATTTCTCGGCAGCGTGGCGATGTTGCTTTCGTTTCTCGGAATTTATCTGGCGAGAGGCACTTTCGATTTTGCCGCTCTTGCTGGCTTCGGCAAAAGCGGTCTGCTGACAGGTAAACTGGCGTGGCTTACGTTCGCCGGAATCTTTGTTGGTCTTGCAGTAAAGGTGCCGCTGTTTCCGTTTCACACCTGGCTGCCCGACGCCTATCAAACCGCGCCTACCGGCGTCTCGATGGTGCTCACGGGCGTCCTCTCGAAAATGGGCGTTTACGGTTTCGTGCGTCTGTTGCTTCCACTTTTCCCCAACGAAATCAAGGTCATCGGTCCTTGGCTCCTTGCGTTGGCGATCTGCTCGATTGTATTCGCTCCGCTGGCTGCATTGGCGCAGCGGGACTTGAAACGGATGATTGCGTATTTGTCGATCAATCATCTCGGTTACTGCATGCTTGCTCTTTTTGCAGTAGCTGCCTCGCCCGTCGTCGCCGCCAGGATCGACACGCACGCAGTATTGAGCGGCGTCTTCATGCAAATTTTCAACCACGGAATCACTGCAGCCACGCTTTTCTATTTTGCCGGTTTACTTGAACAGCGGCGGGGTTTGCGCGGCATCGATGATTTTGGCGGCCTAATGCAGCGAACGCCGCTGCTCTGCGGGTGGATGAGTGTCGCGATGTTCTCTTCGTTAGGTCTGCCGGGCCTAAATGGATTCATCGGAGAATTTCTGATCTTTAAAGGCTCATTCGCTATCACGGCCGCGTTCACCGCCATCGCTGTGATTGGTCTTCTCGTGACAGCCGTCGTCTTTGTGCGCGCCATGCAATCGCTATTCAGCGGGCCGCTCGCAGAGAGTTGCAGCGTGTTTCCCGATCTTCTACGGGGCGAAAAATTCGTCGTGGTACCTGTAACACTGCTCATGTTCGCCATCGGCATCGCACCGCAATTCATTTTCAACATTTTCAACACAACGGTCGTTCAAATGGCGCGACTGTTTGCATGACTCGATGAGCAAACAAATCATTCCCATCGAGCGGATTGCGCAGTCGATCCGCTGGATTCGTGGCCAGAAAGTGCTGCTCGATTTTGATCTCGCGATTTTATATGGCGTGACTACGGGCAACCTAAATAAAGCAGTTAAGCGCAATGCTGATCGATTTCCCTCCGATTTCATGTTTCAGCTTAAGCCCGAGGAACTTGCAAACTTGAAATTCCAATTTGGAATATCAAATTGGGGCGGGCGCCGGCGATCGCGGCCTTATGCTTTCACAGAGCAGGGTATCGCCATGCTCTCGAGCGTCTTGAACAGCGAGCGCGCGATCAGAGTGAATATCGCCATCATGCGCGCGTTCGTGAAGCTGCGTCAGCTGCTCAATACAAATCCTGAACTTGCCCAAAAGTTTTCGGAACTGGAACGTCGCATTGATAAGCAAGACGAGGAAATCGCCGCAATCCTCGAGGCGATCCGGCAGTTAACGGCTCCGCCAGAAAAATCTCGGCGTGAGATCGGATTTCATGTGCGCGAGACGGCCCCGCGTTACCGGGTACGTAAACGGGCATGATTGCCTGGACGATTTACATCACGTTCGGTGGTGCAGTGCTATTGCTCCTTTTGCCGCGCACGTTTGCACGCTGGAGCGCGCTGCTTACGACAATCGCCGGTTTGGTTCTGGGTCTCATCGCATTGGTTCGCACGCCAATTGCCGATCTTGCGCATTTCACAACAATCGTGCGCGCACCGTGGGTGCCCGAGTTGGGCATGAATTACCACCTGGCGATCGACGGCGTCAGCCTCACGATGGTCCTTGTCACGGGTATTTCCGCGGTGAGCACGGTGTTATTTTCATGGGACGTCGAAGATCGGCAGAACGAATTCTTTTTCTGGTTACTGCTCGTGGTGGCTGGCTGCTACGGAGTTTTTCTCAGCGCCGATTTGTTTCTGTTTTTCGCGTTCTACGAACTGGTGATCGTGCCGAAGTATTTTCTTATCGCCGTCTTCGGCTCCACCAACAAGGAATACGGGGCGATGAAGCTAACGCTCTATTCATTCTTTGGCGGCATTTTCGTATTCATCGGGGTCCTTATCGCGTACGTAACTGCCGGATCGCTGGATCTGAATCAGCTCTCGCAATTTCAATTTTCGCCACAACTGCAATCGTGGGCGTTTCCCGTGCTGTTTCTCGGCTTCGCCGTGCTCGCTGGCATCTGGCCGCTGCATACGTGGGCACCGACGGGTCATGTCGCGGCGCCTACAGCGGGTTCCATGCTTCTTGCCGGGATCGTGATGAAACTCGGCTCTTACGCAGGACTCCGCGTGGCGATGAATTTGTTTCCGCAGGGCTTCCAGATGTGGAGCAAGTGGATCGCCTTTCTCGCGGTCGTTGGGATTGTTTACGCCGCGGCGGTGGCACTCCGCCAGCGGGATCTGAAATTTGTCATTGGTTATTCAAGCGTCAGCCACATGGGTTTCGTGTTGCTCGGTCTCGCAGCGTCAACGGCGCTGAGCGTTTCAGGGGCAATATTGCAAATGTTTTCGCATGGCGTGATCGCGGCCCTTTTGTTTGCAGTCGCCGGACGCATGATCTATCCGCGCACACACACGCGTGAGCTCGACGCGCTCGCGGGTATGAACCTGAGCCGCGCTCTGCCGTTTGCCGCGTTCACGTTTGTGATCGCGGCAGCCGCGTCGATGGGCATACCTGGTTTCAGTGGATTCGCGGCCGAGATCACAATTCTGATCGGCGTATGGAAAACTTATCCGCTCGCGGTTTGGATCACAGGCGCGGGCATGGTGCTCGTTGCTGCGTTCACGTTGCGTGCCTTGAAGCAATCATTCTTCGGCGAGGCGGAGGCAGGCGTCCATTTACAGGAGGGCCGAGTAGCGCTCGATCCAGATTGGATTGAACAACAAAGCATTACGGCCGCGGAAAAATGCGGCGCTTGCCTGCTTATGTTCGCCACACTCGCAGTTGGACTTTACCCCAAGCTGCTGCTCGATCGGATCATGCCCGCAGTAGAAGCGATGAGGTTTCTGAAATGAAATCCACCGATCCAACAAGTTAACTCAGCGACCGAACGATGTCTTACCTCGAACTGCTCAAGCTCGCCTCGCCTGAGATCGTCATAGTCATAACTGCGCTTGTAGTTCTTGCGATTGGATTGGTGACGGGCCATGCGAAATCGAGCGCAACAATCTCCACGGCGAAGCCTGCTCACGCTCTGAGCCACGCGTCTACCGCGACGGGCATTTGTTCCGTTGTTGCCGCACTCGGGCTCGCAATCGCGATCGGCGCGATTTTGGTGTTGCCGCAGAGCACGACCCTTTTCGGCGGAATGCTCGTGATTACCCCGCTCACGCGCCTTTTCAAAATTATTTGCATCGCGTTGGCGTTCTTCACCGTCCTCCTGATCACCTTACAAAAGCCGCCGCGTCATCCAGGCGAATATCTGGCGCTCATTCTGTTCGCGACAGTCGGCCTGATGCTGCTCGTCGGCAGCGAGGAGTTACTCATGATCTTCATCGGACTCGAACTGCTCGGGTTGTCGCTTTATGTGATGACTGCATTCGACAAGACCGATGTGCGTTCGGCGGAAGCGGGCCTGAAATATTTGCTGTTTGGCAGCACGTCCAGCGCTTTCACACTTTTCGGCATCAGCTTGATCTACGGCATGTCGGGGACAACCGGTCTCGCTGCGATTTCGGAAAAATTGGCGACCGCATCAGTGCAACCGCTGCTTGCAGTGGGCATCGTCATGACGCTGGTCGGTTTCGCGTTCAAGATCGCCGCCGCGCCATTTCACCTTTGGGCACCTGATGCGTATCAGGGTGCGCCTGTTCCGAGCGCGGCGTTTATCGCTTCCGGTTCAAAGGTCGCGTCGTTCGTGGTGCTGGGGAAAATCGTGCTGGTCGGGTTCGCTCCGATGCACGGCAGCGCCGACTGGCACGCTATGACGGCCGGCTGGTCACCCGTGCTCGCTGCGCTGGCGGCATTATCAATCCTCATAGGCAATATGGTCGCGCTGGCGCAATCGAACGTGCGAAGGCTTCTAGCGTACTCTGCGGTCGCGCACGGTGGTTACACATTGATCGGACTTGTGGCGGGTGGGCGCGACGGTTTTTCCGCGGCATTGTTTTACACTACCACTTACGCCATCACGCTCGTCGGCGCATTCGGCGTGGTTGGACTGGTGCGGCGCGAAACCGACGGCGACGATTTATCGAACTTTTCCGGATTGTGGTCGCGTTCGCCGCTCATGGCCGGATGCATGGCAATCTTTATGCTCTCTCTGGCGGGCATTCCGCCGCTCGCCGGATTTTTTGGAAAGTTCTATCTGTTCAGCGTTGCGTTACGCGCTAGCCCAAATCACGGTTTGCTCTGGCTTGTGGCACTCGCGCTCCTTGGCAGTTTCATCTCCCTTTACTATTACCTGATGGTTCTCAAGTTCGTCTTTGTGGACAAACGGGCCGAGGCTAGCGTTGATCGTTCATCGCTGTTCAGCCATCACGGCCTCGCGAAAGTGACAATCTCTCTGCTCGCCGCGGCAGTTCTTCTGCTCGGTGTGATGCCGGACATTTTGGCGGGGCAGATCCTCGCCGCGGTACCGTGAGAAATTTCGGCAAAAAAAACGCGATTAAGGCTTGACGGCCACGCTAGAAGTTTTGCATCAAATCGGGTAGCACTGATTGCGAAAGTCGATGATGTAAAGATGGGCAGCATCAGCGAGTTCATTGATCGCCATTTCCGGCATTTCAACGCGGCGGTGCTGAAAGATGCCGCCGACGCTTATATCGCGCATCTGGATCGCGGCGGAAAAATGATGATCACGCTCGCGGGCGCCATGAGCACCGCGGAACTCGGCGTTTCTCTGGCGGAAATGATTCGCCGGGACAAAGTCCACGCCATCACCTGCACCGGTGCGAATTTGGAGGAAGACCTTTTCAATCTGGTCGCGCGCAGTCAGTACGTCCGCCTTCCGAATTATCGCGAGCTTAGTCCGCGACAGGAGGAAGAGCTTCTCGGACGTCATCTAAATCGGGTCACCGATACTTGTATCCCGGAAGAGGAAGCCATTCGCCGAATCGAGCGAGTGGTCATCGATGAATGGGTGGCCGCGGCAAAGAAAAAAGAGCGCGGTTTTCCGCACGAATTTCTTTATAGGATCCTCAAAGAATGCCGTCTCAAGAAATTTTACGAGATCGACCCGGGCGACAGTTGGATGATCGCCGCCGCGCACAAGGACCTTCCGATTTTCGTGCCTGGCTGGGAAGATTCGACTTTGGGAAATATTTATGCCGCGCGCTGTGTCACAGGCGCAATCGCCGAGGTTCATACGGTTCGCTCCGGAATCGAATACATGATCGCACTGGCCGAATGGTATCGGCGGATATCGCAAGATTCGTCCATTGGCTTTTTCCAGATTGGCGGCGGCATCGCAGGGGATTTCCCCATTTGCGTGGTGCCGATGCTAAATCAGGACGTGGTCAGCACGCCTGTGCCGGAATGGGGTTATTTTTGCCAGATCAGCGACTCCACGACCAGCTTCGGATCGTATTCGGGCGCAGTGCCCAATGAAAAGATCACGTGGGGAAAACTCAGCGTCGATACGCCGCGCTTCATTATCGAGTCTGATGCCACAATCGTTGCGCCATTGATGTTCGCGAAGGTTCTCGGCTGGTGAGACGCCCTGACGAACTTCTAATCACTGGTAACGATTTGCCGGTTGTTTATTGCCAGTGGCCTGGAATATATGCCCAACCGCCAGGGCGACGCACCCAATGTCCTTCCACCCAAACCGCGGTTGTTGTTGGGCGGACTACCCAAGTCCCTTGCACCCACACATAGTTGGTTCCGGTCCATCGCCAATAGCCGCTCGTCCAGACGTATCTTGGTCCAGGGGCCACCGTCTGAGCTTCAACGCGAATCGGTGGCGGCGGTTGGGTAACCAGGACTTCTCGGGCTGGTCCGGTCGTTGTTACTTGCTGTGTCGTTGTAGTCGTAGTCACAGTCGTCGGTTCCTCGGCGCAGCCAGCCAACGCTAGCGCGGCCACCGCCGGTAGATAAATGCTTCTTCTCATGGCGCCTCCTTTCCTCTTTGGATTCGCTTCGTGAAGCAGTTTCGGTTCTGTGTTGGCGCGCTGAAGAGGATTACTTACCTCCGTCTGCTCGTCTATTGAATGGCGAAGAATGAATTCCGAAGCGATGATCGAACATGCTTTACGTCGTCGCCACACCGATTGGCAACTTGGGCGATATCACCTTGCGCGCGCTGGACGTACTGAAATCGGTCCATCTGATCGCGGCTGAAGACACCCGGCGCTCAGGGATGTTACTCAAGCATCTCGGAATCAAAAAGCCCTTCATCAGTTATCACGAGCATAACGAAGCCACGCGCACGCCGGAACTTGTTGAACGCCTCATGCGCGGCGAGAACGTTGCGCTGATTACGGACGC
>Ga0137384_10004275_pt1 | contig 11429 bp, 9 predicted proteins | sample SagtaG_2_FD_104922 | JGI IMG/M metagenome (GOLD analysis project Ga0137384, IMG submission 104922) | Vadose zone soil microbial communities from Sagehorn Ranch, Mendocino, California, USA - Sage2_R_60_16 metaG | ecosystem: Environmental > Terrestrial > Soil > Vadose zone | place: USA: California...
GCCTCTGGGGTCGCGGCCGGACTCGTGCCAGCGGCCGACGACGCGGCGGGCGAGGAAGCTGAAGCACCAGAACACCACCACGCCCAGCATCGAAGAGGCGAACACGGCGGCGAAGAGCTGCTCCGACTGGAGCCGCGCGCGGTACAGGTCGATCAGGATGCCGATGCCCGGGTCGCCCTGCTTGAAGAAGAAGTCACCCACGATCGCGCCGATCACCGACGCACCGGCCGCGATGCGCAGGCCCGTGAAGATCGCCGGCAGCGCCGCCGGCAGCTCCAGCTTCCACAGCCGCGTCAGCCGTCCGGCGGCGTGCAGGGTAAACAGGTCGTGCTGGCTGGCCTCCACCGACTGCAACCCGAACAGGGTGTTGGCGATGATCGGGAACAGCGCGATCAGCACGCACACCAGCACGCGGCTGGGGAACCCGAACCCGAACCAGAAGCCCAGCAGCGGCACCAGCGCCAGGATCGGGATGGTCTGCAGGATCACCGCGTACGGGTACAGCGACCGTTCGATCCAGCGCGCCTGGTGCATCAGGATCGCCATGCTCATGCCCAGCAGCACCGCCAGCGCCAGCCCCAGCAGCGCGACCTTGGTCGACAGCAGCAGCCCCTGCCCAATCTCCAGGGCGTTGTCGCGGACCAGGAAGCCGACGTGAACCACCTGGTGCGGCGGCGGCGCCAGGAAGCGGCGCTCCGGCGACAGCACCAGGTAGCTGACGGCGTACCAGGCCCCGAGCACGGCCGCCAGGACCCCGAGCGGCGGCAGCCACAGCCCCAGCAGGCGCCGCGCGCCCGAGCGCCGCCCGGCGGTCGCCGGCCCACGCCGGGCCGGCGCCTCGGGCCGGGAGCCGTTGCCGCGCTGCGCGTCCCGCGTGGCGACCCGCATCACGCGCTCCCTTCCCGCAGGCAGGCCGACACCGCGCCGGCGACCCGCGAGAACGGCTCGGCATAGCGCAGCTCCGGCGCCCGCGGGTACTCGAACGGCACCTCGAAGCTGCCGAGCACGCGCCCCGGCCGGCCGGAGAGCACCACCACGCGGGTCGACAGGAACACCGCCTCGCCGACCGAGTGGGTGATGAACAGGGCCGCGAACCTCCGTGCCAGGAAGAGCTGCAGCAGCTCGTCGTTGAGCCGCTGGCGGGTGATCTCGTCCAGCGCGCCGAACGGCTCGTCCAGCAGGAACAGCTCGGGGCGCAGCGTCAGGGACCGCGCCAGCGAGGCCCGCATGCGCATGCCGCCCGACAGGGCGTGCGGCAGGTGCTTGGCGAACTCGGTCAGCCCGACCAGCTCCAGCGCTTCGCGGGCCAGGCGGCTCCGCTCGGCCCGGGGCAGGCCGTCCAGCTCGCCCAGCAGCTCGACGTTGGACTGGACGTTGCGCCACGGCAGCAGGGTCGGGTCCTGGAAGACGTAGCCGATCTTGTCGGTGGCGACCCGCAGCGCGCCGCCGCTGGCGGTCTCCAGGCCCGAGGCGATCCGCAGCAGCGTGCTCTTGCCGCAGCCGGAGGGCCCCACCACGGTCACGAACTCTCCGGGAGCGACCTGCAGGTCGACGCCCTCCAGCGCGACCGTGCCGTCGGCGAACCGCTTGCTGACGCCCTCGAAGGCCAGCATCCGCGAGGCCGGACCGGACGCGGCGGCTGACGACGAACGCGCGACCGCGGTCATGACAGCGACCCGCTCCCGGCGGGCCGCCCGGCCGCCGCGGGCGCCTCCACCCGGAGGGGCAGCTCGCGGGACAGCGCGGTGCGCGCCACCACGCGGCCCTGGTGGACCACCACGCGTTCCGGGCTGGCGGTCGCGACCGCCTCCTGGACCGAGGCCGCCCGGATCGCCAGCAGCTCGGCCGGGAAGCCGGCTTCCACTCGCACCTCCGGCAGGCCCATCACGGCGCGGGACGAGGCGCTGACGGCCCGGTACGCCTCCTCCGGGCTCAGGTGCCCGGCGGCCACCAGCAGCGACGCGATCTCCAGCGGGTCCCCCCGCCCGACCGTGTTGAACGGGTCCTGCAGGTTGTCGCCACCCGCCGCCACCAGCACCCCGGCGTCCAGCAGCGCCCGCAGCGCCGTGAGCCCCCGCGGTGGAGCGCTGGCGTGGCCGCGCGCCTGCAGGAACAGGTTGGTCTGGGGGCAGGAGATGACGCCTACCCCGGCCGCGGCCAGCTCGGCGGCGACGCGCTTGGCGACCTCGGCCGGCTGGACGCCGAGGCTGCAGCAGTGGCTGGCGGCCACCCCATGGGGGAACCGGCTGGAGCTGACCAGCTCGGCGAGCTGGGGCAGGTTCAGGACCGCCGGGTCCAGGCACTCGTCGCTGTGGAGGTCGAGCGGGCGCCCGAGCTCCGCCGCCAGCTCCAGGCACAGCTCCTGGGAGGCGGTGGGATCGTCGTCCCGGTACGGGCAGCCCCCCACGACGTCCGCGCCCGCTTCCATCGCCGCACGCAGCAGCGCCGCGTTGGGCCGGCCGGCCTCCCCGGTGAGCGGCAGCATCGGCAGCGCGACGAGCTGCAGCTCGACCTGCCCGCGCAGGGCCTCCCGGACCTCGGCGACCGCCTCCAGCGAGCGCAGGCCGATGTCAGGTCCCACGTCGACGTGGCTGCGGATCGCGGTGACGCCGTTGGCCAGCTGCGTCAGGGCGGCGGTGGTGGCGCGCCGGACCACGTCGTCGTGCTCCATCGTCGGGCGGTACGCGCACCACGCCTGCACCGCCCCGTCCAGGTCACCGGCCGGGTTGGCGAGCCGGCCGGCGGTCAGCGCCTTGTCGAGATGACCATGAGGCTCGGCCGGGGCGGGCAGGACGAGGTAGCCGTGCAGGTCGAGCCGCTGCGCCGCCGGCGGATCGAGGCTGCCGGGCGCGGCGACCGCGCTGATGGTCTCGCCCTGCACCAGCACGTCAGCGGTCTGCCCGGTGGGCAGCGTGACGCCGCTGAGCAGCACGGCATCCTGCATCGGTGTGACCTCCCTCGTCCTCGCTCCTGCGGTCCCGCTCTATCTGTCCCGCTCTACGGTGTCTGCTCGAATGACTGAAACGACATGACTCGATGACCCCGGAATGGGGACGGGATCGTCCCGCGCGATCGCGGATCAGGTGTTGTCGCCGGCCAGCTCCTGTGGGAACACCACCCGCGCGGCGTTCGGGGTGATCCGCTCGACCAGGGCGGCGGCCTGCACGTTCTGTCCGGTCTGGTCGAAGCGGATGCCGCCCCAGGGCATGATCGTGTCGCGGCCAGGAACGTTGAGGCCCAGCATGGCCGTCCGGATCGCCTGCGCGTCCAGCGACCGGGCGGAGTCGACCGCCTGTGCCAGGGTCAGCACCGCGGTGAACGTCTCGGCGGCCGCCTCGGTCATGGGCGCCTTGAAGCGCCGTTGATACAGGCTGGCCACCGCACTGGCGGCCAGGTTGCGCTCCGCGAAGTCCTGGGTCCAGACCGCGCCGTGGAGCACCGCCGCGCCGGCCCCGAGGCCGGCCTGCCCAACCGTCTGCGGCGAGAATCCGGCGCCGATCGCCAGCGACTGCGGTCCGGTGGTGCTCAGCGCGCCCGTGGCGATCAGGGCCCTGGCGTCGCCGGGCTGGGAGGCCACTGCGATCAGGGCCTGAGGACCGGCCTTGCGGACCTTGTCGACCGCCTGCCGCGGGCCCTGTCCGGACTCGAACACGCCGGGGACAAGGGGGGCGAGGGTGTCACCGGCCTCGGCGGCGACCCTCTGCACGGAGGTGGCGGAGTCGTTGCTGGTGTCGTCGTTCGCGTTCACGATCCCGATCTTGTTGGCCGCGCCGCCGCTGTTCTTCTCGACCAGGGCCAGCGCAGCCTCGGCGACGAGCTGATCGGTTGGCGTCGCGCGGAAGAACCAGTCAAGCCCCCGCTCTGTCAGGAAGTCCGCTGAGGCGACCGAGCCGAGGAACGGCACGCCGATCCGCTCGGTCCGCTCGCTGGCCACGGCGGTGGCCTTGGCGGAGTCGGCGCTGATCAGCCCAACCACGTGCTGCCTGGCGACCAGGCCGGTCGCCTGGGCGGCGGGGTCGTTCGGGTTGGCGCCCGGGTCGGGCTGGACGATCCTGATCTTCGCCCCGCCGAGACCGGGCAGCCCGGCAGTGCCGGAGAGCGGGAGGGGCAGCGACTGGACCTGGTTGACGACCAGGGCGGCGAGCTCGGCGCCGCGTGACGCCTCCTGTCCGGTCCCTGGGCCCGACAGCGCTCCCAGCAGCCCGATACGGACCTCCGGTACCGCGGTCGACTGGTGTGGTGTGCCGGTGCAGGCGCTGAGTGCGACGAGGGTGCCGACGACAATCAGGGGCACTGGTGACCACCGTCGCATACCGGGTGTGCGTTTCATCGGGAGACGTTGGCTCTCTCTACTAGGACCGGATGGACCGGACGCAGAACGGAAGAGTTTCATCTCTGGGCATAGTTGCGTTGTGCGGCGCGTAAGTATAATCCGCCCAGACAACGCACGCTATGCGTAAAGTCAGACGATATCCTGTATCTCCGTATAATTTCCTAAACGGACAGGCCGGAAACGTGCGGTGGTCGGAAACCCGGCCGCAACTCCCCCCGCTCCCCCAGAGACCGGTCCGTCTCGACTCCAGAGAGGTTGCGAAGTCTGGTGGAGACGTCGCAGGAACGCCCATCCTCGCTGCCCGAACACCGCCCGCAGGCGGCCCGCTTCCAGACGGTGGGGCTCCGGAACTGGCCGGTCCGGTCCAAACTGATCGCGGTCCTGGCGATCCCCGCTCTCGTGCTGCTGGTGCTGGCCAGCATCAACGTCAAGGCGTCGCTGAACGACGCGCAGAGCCTGCGCACCGGCGGTGAGCTCGCCCGCCTCGAGCAGTCCAGCACCGCTCTGGTGCACGAGCTGCAGCTCGAGCGTGATCTCACCGCCGGGGTGATCGCCAGGCAACAGAAGGGCGACCTCGGCGCCACGCAGTGCGGGCCGGACGAGCATTCCGACGTGGTGCACGCCGCCTTCTGCGCGCTCGGCAACCAGCGAGGCGCCGTCGACCAGGCGGCCGCAGCCTTCAACGCCGCCGTCGCCGGGCCGCGCGGCTCCGCGAGCCCGGCGATCCGGGCGCAGCTCGACGCCATCCGCGTGGAGCTGGGCGGGCTCAGCGGCCTGCGAACCGCGATCACCCGGGGGGCGCTCACCCAGCAGGCGATCCTCGACGAGTACTCGCAGCTGATCGGCAAGCTCCAGGGAATCGACCTGCAGGCCGCCCTCCGCGGTGGCGACGAGCAGCTCGCGCAGCAGGTGCAGTCCTTCTCCAACCTGAGCCGCGCCAAGGAGCTCACCTCCCAGGTGCGCGGCACGCTGTACGGCATCGCCATCGAGCGGCGCTTCGGGTTCGGCCAGTTCCAGAACCTCGCCGACCTGCTCGCGCAGCGGCAGGCGGCGCTTGACCAGTTCGTCGCCGACGCCGACGAGCAGCAGCGAGGCCTGTTCGCCGCCTCGGTGAAGGGCCAGGCGGTGCTCACGGTGCAGCGCGTCCAGCAGACCGCGGTCGACCGCCAGGCCCAGCGCGACATCCACGTCGACCCGGAGCAGTGGCTGGCCGCCAGCACCACAGAGATCGAGCTGCAGCGCACCGTCGAGACCCAGCTCCTCTCCACCGTCATCCAGAGGGCGGAGGACCTCAGCGGCGCGGCCCAGCTCCGCTCGCTGCGCGACGCCGGGCTGATCGCGATCGCGCTCGCGATCGCGCTGCTGGGCGCGCTGGCCGTCGCCCAGTCCATGGTCCGGCCGTTGCGGCGCCTGCGCCGCAACGCGCTCGAAGTCGCCGAGCACCGCCTCCCAGAAGCGGTCCACCAGACGGCCGCCGGGCAGGTCGACGTGCCGGTCATGCGGATCGGCGAGACCGCCCGCGACGAGATCGGTGAGGTCGCGCGCTCGTTCGACGTCATTTACATGGCGGCGGTCGACCTGGCGACCGAGCAGGCCGCCCTGCGCCGCTCGATCAGTGAGATGTTCCTGAACCTGGCTCGGCGCTCACAGACGCTGATCGACCGGCTACTGGAGCGGCTCGACGACCTCGAGCGCGAGGCGGACGCCGACACGCTCGAGAAGCTGTTCGGCGTCGACCACCTCGCCACCCGCCTGCGCCGTACCGCTGAGGGCCTGATCGTGCTCTCGGGCGCTCCCGAGCCGCCGCGTCGCTGGCTGGAGGCCATCCCTCTGATGGACGTGGTCCGGGGCGCCGTTCAGGAGGTCGAGGACTACCAGCGGGTCGAGGTGCTCCCGATCGACGACGTCCAGCTCACCGGGTACGCCGTCAGCGAGGTCGTGCACCTGCTGGCGGAGCTCATCGAGAACGCCACCCGCTTCTCCCCGCCCGGCACGGTGGTGCGGATCGGTGGCCAGCCGAGCGCCAACGGCCACGTGATCGAGATCGAGGACCGCGGCATCGGGATGAGCGACGTGGAGCTGGAGCGCGCCAACCAGCGCCTGGCCGAGCCGCCGGCGGTCGACGCCGCGGTCGCGCGGCAGCTCGGCCTGGCCGTCATCGGCCGCCTGGCCAGGCGCCACGACATCCGCGTGCAGCTGCGCCATTCCTTCTACGGCGGGATCACCGCCTTGGTGCTGCTCCCTTCCAGGCTCACCTCCAGCATGAGCCAGCCGCCCGTGCCGGCGCCGTCGGGGATCATGGCCGAGCTGCCGGCACCGGCGCTGGCCAGTGGCCTCGGCAGGCCGTACGGCAACCCCCCCGGCCCGGTTCCCAGCGCCCGGGCCGGCAGCTACGCCGCGCCCGCCGGCGGCGACAGCGCCGGCCCGATCCCGTTCGTCGGGCCAGGCGTCCAGTTCGATCGCCCCGAACCCATTCTTCCCACGCGGAAACCTGGGCCGCCTCCAGGTAGCGGTCCAAGGGGCCCTGAGGGCGCTGACAGGCGCAGCGGGCCTGACAGGCCTGATGGGCCTGATGGGCCTGAGGCTCCTGAACCGGCCGGCCAAGGACCCGCCGAGGAGCTTCCCATCTTCGAGCAGGCGCGAGCGCAATGGTTCCAGCCGCCGACCGGGGCGCACCGGCCACGGCGCCAGTCCCCCGCACCCCCGCCGCCCGCCGGCCCCCGGCCCTCCCGGTCAGCGGCCTTCACGCCCACCGGCCCGCCGGCACCTCCGCCGCCCACGGCCGCGCCGCCCGCCGGCCCACCGCCCGCTGCGCGCACGGACGCCGGCATGACCGCCCCGCCGGCGCCACCGGCACCCCCCGGTCCCGGTCCGGCCTGGTCACCCCCGGCCTCCGGTCCCAGCCCCGCCTGGTCGCTGCCCCCGGCTCCAGGTCCGGGCCCGGCCTGGTCACCCGCACCCCCCGGTGCCGGCCCGGCCAGGTCACCGGTCCCGCCGGGGCCTGGTGCGGCCGGCCAGCGGACGGGCGGCCTACCGAGGCGGATGCCACGGGCGAACCTGGCCGAGGGCCTGCGTGGCGCCCCGCCGACCGGATTCGAGCCCACGTCCAACACCCCCACGCCGCAGCGCAGCGCCGCCGGGCCGTCCCGGTCCCCGGAGGAGATCCGGGCCATGCTGTCCAGCTATCGCAGCGGTGTGGAGCGAGGACGACGCACCGCCGCGAGCCATCCAGCCGAGTCCCCCCGGCGCCCCGATCGCCGCTTCGATGATCCACGCGGTGGCGATTGGGGATGACCGATCACAAGGTAGTCAAGCCCTGATAGCGAGGCCCTACGCATGGATCATCCCGAGGCCTCACCCCCATCGCATCCAGGGCGGCTGCTACGTCCCTATGCCCTGACCCGCGGGCGCGCCCGGCCGAGCCATGGCACCGATCTCGAGATCGAAGCACTGGTCAGCACCACCGTGATCGGCGAGACCATGCACATGCCCGCACCGGAGCCCCACTCGATCGCCCTGCTGTGCCGTGAGCCGCTGTCCGTGGCGGAGATCGCGGCCCACATGAAACTGCCGCTCGGCGTCGTCCGGGTGCTGGTCGCCGACATGGCGGATCAGGGCATGGTCGAGGTGCACCGGCCCAGCCAGTTCGGCACTGGCCCCGACGTCACCCTTCTGGAGAGAGTTCTGGATGGACTCCGCAGAGTCTAGGCATCGACCCGGCCCCGGCGGCCCAGTCCCGTGTCCCGCCAAGATCCTCGTCGTGGGCGGGCCCGGCTCCGGCAAGACCACCTTCCTGCGCAGCGTCGCCGATCAGGCGCTAGCCACGCCCGCCACCGCGGCTGGAGGCCGGCGGCGCCGCCCGTGCAAGCGGATGCGCCACGCGGCAGCTCTGGAGCTGGGTCGCATCACCCTGGACGACGATCTCGTCCTCTACCTGTTCAGCGCGGCCAGCGCTGGCCCCGACAGGCAACTCTGGGACGAGCTTGCCCACGGATCCATCGGCGTGGTCGTGCTGGCCGACCCCCGCCGCCTGCAGGACTGCTTCGCCGTCCTCGACGACGTGGAGCAGTGGCACCTGCCGTTCGTCGTCGCCGTCAACAGCTTCGGCCCCATGACCCACACCGCCAACGACATTCGCGAGGCCCTCACCGTTCCCGCCGAGGTCCCGGTCATGTTCTGCGACGCCCGCCAGCCGCTGTTCGTCAAGGCCGTCCTGCACCGACTGGTTCGCCACACCATCACGCGGACCGCCATGTGGCACCTCGCCACGACCCGCCGCCGCCCGAGGATCGGCGCCCCACTGCTGACCGGCAGGCCGCACCTCTCGACCCGCTCACGCCGGTAGCAACTGGCACCAGCGGGCGGAGGCGGCCGTCAGCCGAGGTCGTCCAGGTCCCGCACCGTCCGGTATTCCCCGTGCAGCCACGCCAGCGGGTCGTCGAGGTCGTGCAGCTCGATCTCCTCGACCACGCCCTGCACCAGCTCCGAGTACCCCACCGTGGTGGACCCGGACAGGCGGCAGCCCGCTCGCGGGCGGGTGCCGCCCAGCACCGGCCCCCAGCGTGACGCCGCCACCTCCAGGCCGTCGAACATCCCACGGATCGGCGGGCGGACCTCCGCGAACCGCTCCGCCAGCGACCGGTCCCCCTCCGCCAGGACGTGCACCACGAACGCCCCGGCTTGCCGCATCGCCTCCCAGAACGCCGAAGCCGGGTCGATGAGCCCGAGCAGCCGCGCCGGCTCGCCGTCGGCCACCAGCACCGAGGAGACGGTCAGCCCAGCCCCTTCCCGCAGGCTCCCGGCCGTCCACACCGTCACCGGCGCCACCAGCCTTCCCCGCAACCGCCTCGCCAGGCCCCGCCGCTCAGGCGGGGTCGCGAACGGATGCTGCCCACCCACCCGGATCGCATACCCATCGCCCATCCGGACCCTCCCACGACGACTCTGCTTGCCAACCAGGTTCACCATCCCATACACCCGCTTCGAGGAGAACCGCGCCAGCAAGCCGACCCCGGATCTCATCCAGGTCTTATGCGCGGTCGGGTTGGCTCGGACACTCCGCCGACCCTCCGACCACCATCAGGAGCATTCGCCCACGTGATCAGCTACTTCCAGGCCATCGTGATCGGGCTGCTCCAAGGCGTCACCGAGCTGTTCCCGGTGTCGAGCCTTGGCCACTCGGTCCTGCTCCCAGCCCTGCTCGGCTGGCACCAGGTGGTCGCCAGCCAGGCAGCCCAGGAGTCCTTCTACCTCGCCTTCCTGGTCGGCCTGCACGTGGCCACCGCCCTGGCTCTGCTGTGGTTCTACCGCCGCCAGTGGGCCCGGATCGTGGCCGGGCTGGTCCACTCGCTGCGCAGCCGGCGCATCCAGACCGCCGACGAGCGCCTCGCCTGGCTGCTGGTCGTGGCCAGCGTCCCCGCCGGGCTGGTCGGAGTCATCTTCGAGCACGCTCTGCGCGTCCTGTTCGCCAAACCGCTGGCCGCAGCGGTGTTCCTGACCTGCAACGGCGTGATCCTGCTGGCCGGCGAGCGACTCCGCCGCCGCACGGTGCGTCCGGCCACCCCGAACCCAAAGGCCACGGTCGCCGTGGCCACAGCCCCGACCGGTCAGCGCGCGCCCAGCGGGACCGACGAACGGTCCCGCGAGCTTTCCAGCTTGAGCTTCGGGGACGCGCTGCTGATCGGCGCCACCCAGATCCTGGCCTTCTTCGCCGGCATCAGCCGCTCGGGGGTGACCATGGTCGCCGGCCTGGCGCGCGGGCTGGACCACGAGGACGCCGCCCATTTCGCGTTCCTGCTCGCCACCCCGATCATCCTGGCCGCCGGCCTGTACAAGCTGCCCGACCTGCTCGGCCCCAACGGCAACGGCGTCCGCGGCCAGATCCTGGCCGGCAGCGTCGTCGCCGGACTCGCCGCCTACCTGTCCGTCCGCTTCCTCACCAGGTACTTCCAGACCCGCACGCTCACCCCATTCGCGATCTACTGCCTGCTGGCAGGTACCGCCTGCATCGTCAGGTTCGCGTGAGCGATCGGACCGCCGCCGCTCCTAGCCATTGTCCTTCGGCGAGGTCGTGCCGGTCGCGGCGAGTTTTCGGTGGCCGTGCGGGGGCGCGGATGGCTTGGGGTCGTAGTCGCCGAGGCCCCGCTCGAGCAGCGCGAAGGCTCGCTGGCCGAGCCGCCGGAGGTCGGCCGGGAGTCGACCTGGCTCGTCGTCGGCCAAGATGCGCCGGCGCGCGTAGTCGATCAGCACGCGGTGGACGCCCATCAGCGCGTTTGCTGCCACCCGGGCTCGGACGTCGCCAGCGGGCACGCCAGTCTCGGCAGCGAGCAGTCCGGCCAGGGAGTCGGTGACGCCGGCAAGGGCCTGCTGCTCGCGCGCCAGCAGTGCCGGGCTCTCAGCGATCATCCGGTTGACGGTGCTCAGCCGCTCCAGGGCCTCGGAGTCACCGGCTTCGACCTGGGCGAGCAGGCCGCCGGACTCGAGCAGGTATCGCCGGAAAGCGACGAGCACGGGCTGCCCCGCCGGCCGCGTGGCGACCGCTTCGAGGAGCCCCACGCCGAAGGCCTCCAGGCGGAAGTAGAAGAGGTCCTCCTTGGTCCGGAAATAGTTGAAGACGGTTGCCTCGGAAACCTGCGCCTCGCGCGCGATCTCGGCGACCTTCACGTGGTCGAAGCCACGTTGGGCGAACAACCGCCAGGCGGTTTCCGCGATGAGCCGGCGTGTCTGCTCTTTCTTCAGTTCGCGAAGTCCCATGGTCCTCTCGTCGCGAGCTCTCGATCCGTCCTCGCCAGTCTAGCGTGGCCCGAATTTTAGTGCTACTCTATACTTAGAGTCACCCCAGTCAGCGGGAACGCGATCAAGGGAGGACCGATGACAGCGTTGGCAACCACACCCGGCACTGGAGACAGCGGCTTGAACCGGGAGCTCCTCGTCCTCGGCGCCGTGGTCGTGCTGGGGACGATCATGTCGATCCTCGACGTGACGATCGTGAACGTCGCGATCCCTACGCTCGGAAGCGATTTCCACACCTCGATCTCAACGATCCAGTGGGTGCTGACCGGTTACCTGCTGGCCTTTGCGAGCGTCATCCCAATGA
>Ga0137384_10004277_pt1 | contig 11428 bp, 9 predicted proteins | sample SagtaG_2_FD_104922 | JGI IMG/M metagenome (GOLD analysis project Ga0137384, IMG submission 104922) | Vadose zone soil microbial communities from Sagehorn Ranch, Mendocino, California, USA - Sage2_R_60_16 metaG | ecosystem: Environmental > Terrestrial > Soil > Vadose zone | place: USA: California...
GCATCGACCGTCGAGACCGCGATCGACATGCTGGACCGGACGCCCCCCAGCATCGCCGTGCTGGACATCAATCTGGGCGGCGAGAAGAGCTATGCGGTGGCGGAAGCGCTGGCCAAGCGCGGGATAAAGTTCGTGTTTTCGACCGGCTATGCCGACGGCCGCCTGGAACCGCCCTGGCAGGACCGGCCGGTGCTGCAGAAACCGTTCGGCCAGGAGCAGCTTGCCGAAGCCCTGGAGGCGGCCTTGAAGGTCTGAATTGATCTCGGCGCCTCCCTCCCCGCTGGCGAAGAGGGGTCGCGAGCAACCGGATCGGCGGCACCGGCACAAGCCTGGAGTTTTTCGCAAGGCCTCGGAACCGACCCGGTAGGCGAGGGTTCTTCGATTCAAATCGTTTAAACCATGCCGGGGGTAGTTCGGGAGACGATCCTGTGGGTAATTACGGCAAATACCGCAAGGCCGCGTTGGATTGCATCGAGCTGGCGGACGCGTCGAAAAACCAGCAATCGCGCATGGTGCTGCTGAAGATGGCCCAGATGTGGGCGAGGCTCGCGGACCAGGCGGCGCAGAACAGCACGACGGACCTCGTCTACGAGACTCCGCTTCGCCCACGCGATGATCGCCCCGACCATTAGCCTGAATATCCGTTTCGAACCGACGCACCACCCGGAGCGCTGACTCGCCCGCCCGCGGGAAATTCCGCAGCGCGGATCGCGCAATGGCGACGTCGGCAAGCGCCTGCTCTCATATTTATTCTTGTGAGATCTGTGGCTGCACCCAGCGTGTCTCAACAAAAGGCCGCCATGGCATCCTCCAATGGAATGCGATGCCATTTGTTGGGCAGGTTTCCAAGTTTCCTAAGACGCTTTTCGGCCCCAGGCGTTCGGGGGATTCTCGCAAGCAAGGATCGTCGCCCTGGCCTTTTCGACGGCCCTGGAGCGCGGTCCGTAGACGGTGCCGGACACCAAGGTCCACCCGCACGCGTCCACGACTTCCCACAGCCAGAATGCCAATCCATCGCCTCTGACTTGCTTGCGCACCATGAAGTGGAGTTGTTGTCTGCTCATCGCCATGCACAGGAAACTGCGGTCGCGCTTGCTTGTTCCGGTGCAGCTTTTTCCGAAGCTGCACGACTTCCAACCGAGGGCTTGCATTGCGCCGCCAGGCGCGCTCGCAAGCAATCAATCTTCACCGGCGGCCGCCGAAGGCAGATGACCGCGCGCGCCGGTGCGCACCGACCCCGTGAACGAGGGATCGCCGCGGCGTCCTGCCACGGCATCGCCCGGAATGGCCGGGGGATTGCAGATGCCCCGCCCGCTCCCGCGCCGCGCAAGATCGACATGAATATGGTCGTAATGGAACGCGTTCGAGCCGGGCGCGAGCACAGTCGCGAATTGCCGGCACGCCGCGGCGTGAACGTCGTGCAGGAAGCCGCGCTCCTCGGGCGGCCCGTGCCAGCCGTCCCTCACCGTGACCTTGCGGCCGTCCGCCAGCGTGAAGGCGGCGACGTCGAGCGCATTGCCGAAAGCGTGCTCGGAAATCGGCGCGCCGCGCTGCCCGTTCATGCTGCGGCACGAATAGGCCGAGATCTGCTTGATCTCGATCACGCCCTCGCCGAACCAGCGCTGCGCCGCGGGCTGCACCGCCTCGGTGACCCATTGATCGAGCGCCGAGACCATCGGGCACGCCAGCGTCGCCGCCGGCGCAACCGCTGCCGGACCCGACGCGATCGCCAATGCCGGATCCCGGCTCGGCCCGAGCGGCACCTGGCTGCCATAGGGCTGCGGCGCGGGGCGCCCATAGGTCCCGGGCCGTGTCTGATAGACCGGATCGGGCGCTTGCGGCGGCGGCTCGGGCGCAAGCCTCGGATCCGCGCTCGGGCCGGGCGGCGCACCGGGCTGGGGCCGATATGGCGGATAGGACGGGACCGCGAGCTCCCGCGGGTAGGCCTGCGGCAAGGTCGAGCCCGGGATTGATGCCGGCGGGCGCACTTCGTCGGCGAAGCCGAGCGCAGGTCCGGCCCCGAGGGCGACCACCTTCAGGGGAAAATCGGCGCCGCAGATGCCCGGCCCTTCGATCGGGCTCATCCGCGTGACGCTCGAGCCTTCCCGGACCACACCCGACTGCAGGCATTCGACTTCCGCATCGTGCCGCCAGGGATCGCGCTGCTCGAACCAGCGGCCGCACCCCAGCAGCGCGACGAGAAGGAGGGAGCCGACGAGGAACAGGGCCACTCCGCGCGCCATGGCGCGGAGCATGCCCGCCATTGCGTTAAGGATGCTTCAATGCTTCTTTCGCGGCGGGCGCTGTGCTGTCGCCGCCCTCTCCTCTCCGGATCGAAACGCATGAACATCCATGCCTTGAGGACCAGCGAGCGCGCGCTCCATGCGCTCGATCTGGCGTGCCGCATCGAAGCCGGAGCGCTGACGCCCGCGGCGGTTCTGGAGAGCTGCGAGCAGGCGATCACGGCGCGCGAGGCCGAGATCGGCGCGTTTACGGCGCTCGATCTTCCGCGCGCGAAACAATCCGCGGCCACTTCGGCCGGGCCGCTGCGCGGACTTCCCGTCGGCGTCAAGGACATCGTCGATACGGTGGATTTCCCCACCGAATACGGTTCGTCGATCTACGCCGGCCATCGCCCCCGGACCGACGCCGCGGTGGTCTCGCAGATCCGTCGCGCCGGCGGGCTCCTGCTCGGCAAGACCGTGACGACCGAGTTCGCGCATCTGCAGCCCGGCAAGACCCGCAATCCGCGAAATCCGCAGCACACGCCCGGCGGCTCGTCCTCGGGTTCGGCCGCGGCGGTCGCCGCCGGCATGGTTGCAATCGCGATCGGCAGCCAGACCGGCGGCTCGGTGATCCGGCCGGCGGCGTTCTGCGGCGTGGCGGGCTTCAAGCCCTCCTATCAATTGCTGCCGACGGTCGGCATGAAATGCTTCTCTTGGCAGCTCGACACGGTCGGCCTGTTCGCGGCCAGCGTCAGCGACGTGGCGTTCGCGGCGGCGGCCATCGCGGACCGCGATCTGCGGGTCGATCGCACGACGCCGGCTGCACCGCGCATCGCGGTGATGCGCATGCACATCTGGTCGCAAGCAAGCAAAGCGATGCAGGCCGCGCTCGAGGCGGCGGGGCGCGCGGCGGCCGCCGCGGGTGCTCGCGTGACGGACATGTCGCTGCCGCCCGCGCTCGAGGACGCCTGGCGGGCGCATCCGGTGATCCAGGACTACGAGGCCTATCGGGCGCTCGCCTTCGAGTACGATCGTCATCGCGATCGCATCGCGCCGACGCTGCGCAAGCTGCTCGACAACGCAGCCGAGATCACGGCGGAGCGTTACGACGACGCGCGCCGCGCCACGCGGCGCGCGCGGCAATTGCTCGGCGATCTGCTCGACGAAGTCGACGTCATCTTGACGCCGTCGGCGCCGGGCGCGGCGCCGCACGGCCTGCAGACGACCGGCAATCCGATCTTCAATCGGCTGTGGACCCTGATGGGCACGCCGTGCGTGAACGTGCCGGGGCTCGCCGACGATGCCGGTCTGCCGCTCGGGCTGCAAATCGTCGGACGGTTCGGACGCGACAGGGGCGCGCTCGAAGCCGCGCTGTTTCTCGAGCGCGCGATCGCGCGCGCGCACGGGTGAGCGCAACGGGATCTTAGGTTCGAGGATCGCGGCTTGGTCAGCGGAGCCCGCGCGATCGGACGATTTGCCAGCTCGCCGTTTGCAGCGATTTGTAGAAGAATTGCAAAATTCGCATGAATGCTCACGATGCCGGCCGAGCGGAAGGGTATTTTGGAATCTTCATAAAGTTCGCCGGTAAATCGCAGCCTGGCCGAATCTGGAACGATCCCAATTCGTTGGCGTGCGATGATCCATCGCTGCGCGTTCGCGCTGCAGCATGTTTCTTTCTTCGGAACGAGATCGCGCTCTGCTATACTATAGCTTCAACTGCGAGGGAGGTGGATGGTCGTGGATCTTGCCCTGAAACTCAATGTCCTGGCGGTGTTCGCGGTGTTTCTTTTCATCGCCGCGATCCTGCTCGGCGCATTTTGAAGGGGACTACAACAAAAATCTTTCTGCCAAATTGCCGGTCGCGAATGAAAACGGCTACACGGTTCCGACACCGGAGAGAATTTCTCTCCGGTGTTCGCATTTCAGGCAATAGAAATCGGTCCTCAGCGGTCGTAAAAGCGGCGCGGTTCCCGACTTCGTCTGATTACTGACCTCTGATCCCGATCACGGCGGCGGCGGCGAGAAGGAATCGCGCGCCACCGCCTCGACCCAGCCGAGCGCGATCGAGACGCGGCGCGTCTGGCGCACCCGCCGCTCGACCAGGAGCCACAATTCGCGCGGCGCCGGCGGGTCCGCGACCGGAACCAGCATCAGCCCGCTGTCGCGTCGGGCGATCGCCAGCGGCAGCAAGGCGCGGCCGATGCCGGCGCGCGCCGCCTGATAGATGGTTTCCATGTCGGCCGCGCGGGCGATGACCGGCTCGTGCTCGCGCTTGGCGAGCCAACGCGCCTCGGGCAAGTCGCCGAGCATCTCGTCGAGCCCGATCCACGGCAATTTCCCGCGATCGGTGCCGCGGCGCGCGAACACGCCGTATTCCACCATGGCGATGCGCCGGGCGAGGAAGCTGCCGCCGGCGGGTCGGGTCAGGCGCAGCGCCACGTCTGCCTCCCGATGCGTCAGCCCGAGGTTCTCCGGCGCGCCGATGAGCTCGACGATGATGCCGGGCGCGAGGTCGCGCAGCAGCCGCAACGCCGGCGCCAGCACGTGCGCGGTGATCATCGGCGTCGCCGTGATCCGCACGACCCCCTCGGGCTTGCCCTCCACTTCCATGTCGAAAACCGAGGTGAGCGCCGATTCCGCGGATTCGGCCTGTTCCGCCATGCGCCTGGCGAGATCGGTCGGGATGAGCCGCGTGCCGTCGCGCAGGAACAGCGGAGCGCCGATCACATCCTCGAGCCGCAGCAATCGCCGCGACACGGTCGCCTGGTCGACGCCGAGCGCCTTCGAGGCCGCCCCTTGCGTGCCGTGCCGCACCACTTCGAGCAGGATTCGCGCATCGTCCCAGGACAGGGCTTTATGCATGTGCGCATGAATACCATGCGCTGATTCCCGTTTCGACGCTGCCGTGCCGGTATTTTCGAACCTTCACTCCGCCGCTTCCCGCGTCGGCGGAGCGGGCGTGTAATTGAGGATGGGCGCGAGCCATTTCTCCGCCTCGGCCAGCGACCAGTTCTTGCGCGCGGCATAATCCTCGACCTGGTCGCGCTCGATCTTGCCGACGCCGAAATAGCGGCTCTCGGGATGGCTGAAATAGACGCCGCAGACCGAGGCGCCCGGCCACATGGCGAAGCTTTCGGTGAGCCGCACGCCGATGCCGGTCTCGGGCTGGATGAGCCGGAACAACATGGCCTTCTCGGTATGATCGGGCTGCGCCGGATAGCCGGGCGCCGGCCGGATGCCGACGTATTTCTCGGAAATCAGGTCCGTAGGCGCCAGCGCTTCTCCGGCCGCATAGCCCCAGAACTCCTTGCGCACGCGCTCATGCATGCGCTCGGCAAGCGCCTCGGCGAGCCGATCGGCCAGCGCCTTGACCATGATGGCGGAATAATCGTCGTTGGCGTTCTTGAAGCGGTTCGCGAGATCGTCCTCGCCGAGTCCCGCGGTGACGATGAAGCCGCCGACGTAATCCTCGCCCGCGCTCTCCAGCGGCGCGACGAAGTCGGACAGCGACAGATTGGCTCTGCCCTCGCGTTTTGCCGCCTGCTGGCGCAAGCCGTGCAGGACCGCGACGGGTTTCTTGCGGGTTTCGTCCGCGAACAGCACGATGTCGTCGCCGACGGTGTTGGCGGGCCAGAAGCCGATCGCGGCCGCGGCTCCGAACGGGCGATCCTTGACGAAGCTTTGCAGCATCGCCTGCGCGTCTTCGTAAAGGCCGCGCGCCGCAACTCCGTATTTCTCGTCGTCGAGGATCGCCGGAAATTTTCCCTGAAGCTCCCAGGTCGCGAAGAACGGCGACCAATCGATGTAATCGACGAGCTCGCCGAGCGGATAATCGGCGAATAGTTTCGTGCCGAGAAAGCGCGGCCGCGGCGGCCGATAGCCCCGCCAGTCGAATTTCGGGGCATTCCCCCGCGCCTGTTTGATCGAGAGCCGATGCCGATCCTCGTGCTGGCGCGCGTGCGCGGCGGCGATCTTCGCATATTCGGCGCGAACCTCGGCGACATAGGGTCCGCGGCTCGGCGCCGAGCGCAGCGCCGCCGCAACGCCGACCGCGCGGCTCGCATCGGTGACATAGACCGCCTGGCCGCGCCGATAGTTCGGATGGATCTTCACCGCGGTGTGGACCCGGCTGGTGGTGGCGCCGCCGATCAACAGCGGCAGATCGAAGCCCTGGCGCTCCATCTCGGCCGCGACATTGCACATCTCGTCGAGCGAGGGCGTGATCAGGCCGGACAGCCCGATCATGTCGGCGCCTTCGCTGCGCGCCGTCTCCAGAATCCTGGTCGCCGGAACCATGACGCCGAGATCGATCACTTCGTAATTGTTGCATTGGAGCACGACGCCGACGATGTTCTTGCCGATGTCGTGCACGTCGCCCTTCACCGTCGCCATGACGATCTTTCCGGCGGCGCTCGCCTGCTTGAGGCCCTTGTCGCGCTTCTCCTGCTCCATGTACGGCATCAGGTGCGCGACCGCCTGCTTCATCACGCGCGCCGATTTCACCACTTGCGGCAGGAACATTTTTCCCGAGCCGAACAGATCCCCGACGACGTTCATGCCCGCCATCAGCGGACCCTCGATCACGGCGAGCGGCCGATCGGCGGCGCGCCGCGCTTCCTCGGTGTCCTCGATGATGAAATCGGTGATGCCGTGGACGAGCGCGTGCCCGAGCCTTTGCTCGACCGGCCCGTCGCGCCAGGAAAGATCCGGCTCCCGGCGTTCCCTGCCGGCGCTCTTGAAGCGCTCGGCGAGCGCCAGCAGCCGCTCGGTCGCGTCCTTGCGGCGGTTGAGCACCACGTCCTCGCAGGCTTCCCGCAGCTCCGGATCGAGATCGTCGTAGAGCGCGAGCTGCCCGGCATTGACGATGCCCATGTCCATGCCGGCGTTGATGGCGTGGAACAGGAACACCGAGTGCATCGCCTCGCGCACCGCCTCGTTGCCGCGGAACGAGAAGGAGAGATTGGAGACGCCGCCCGAGATGTGCACGTGCGGCAAGTTCTGCCGGATCCAGCGCGCCGCCTCGATGAACGCCACGCCATAGGCATCGTGCTCCTCGATGCCGGTGGCGACCGCAAAGATGTTGGGATCGAAGATGATGTCTTCGGGCGGAAAGCCGACCCCATTGACCAGGATGTCGTAGGCCCGCGCGCAGATCGTCCTCTTGCGCTCGATGCTGTCGGCCTGGCCCTTCTCGTCGAATGCCATCACCACGACGGCGGCACCGTAGCGGCGCACGATCTTCGCCTGCCGCACGAACTCCGCTTCGCCCTCCTTCATCGAGATCGAGTTCACCACCGGCTTGCCCTGCAGGCATTTCAGGCCGGCTTCGATGATGCGGAATTTCGAGGAATCGACCATCACCGGCACGCGGGCGATGTCCGGCTCCGCGGCCATGAGATGCAGGAACTCGATCATGGCCTGTTCGGAATCGAGCAGACCCTCGTCCATGTTGACGTCGAGCATCTGTGCGCCGTTCGCGACCTGGTCGCGCGCGACTTCGAGCGCGGCGGCAAGGTCGTTCTCCCGGATCAGCTTGCGAAAGCGCGCGGAGCCCGTGACGTTGGTGCGTTCCCCGATGTTCACGAAGCGGATTTCCGGCGTCAGCGTGAACGGCTCCAGCCCGGAGAGCCGCAGCAGGCGCGGCGGCTGCGGAATTTGCCGCGGCGGCTTGCCGCGCACCGCCTCGGCGATGGCGCTGATGTGCGCGGGCGTGGTGCCGCAGCAGCCGCCGACGACGTTGACGAGCCCCGCGGCGGCGAACTCGCCGATCAGCTCGGCCATGAATTGCGGGCTTTCGTCATAGCCGCCGAATTCGTTGGGCAGCCCGGCGTTCGGATAGGCGCACACCAGGGTGTCGGCGACGCGGCTGATCTCGGCGATATGCGCGCGCATCTCTTTGGCGCCGAGCGCGCAATTGAGCCCGACCGCAAGCGGCGCCGCGTGCCGCACCGAATTCCAGAACGCCTCCGGCGTCTGTCCCGACAAGGTGCGGCCGGAGCGATCGGTGATCGTCCCCGAGATCATGACCGGCAAGCGCAGGCCGCGCTCCTCGCACAGCTCGGCGATCGCATAGAGCGCCGCCTTGGCGTTGAGCGTGTCGAAGATGGTTTCGATCAGCAGGACGTCGACGCCGCCGTCGAGGAGCCCGCGCGCCTGTTCGGCATAGGCCGCCTTGAGCTCGTCTAAGGAAATCGCGCGGAAGCCGGGACGGTTCACGTCGGGCGAAAGCGAGGCGGTGCGGTTGGTGGGCCCCATGGCACCGGCCACGAACCGCCGCCGGCCGTCCTCTCCGGCGGCGATCGCGGCCGCCTCGCGCGCGATCCGCGCGCCGTCGCGATTGAGCTCGTAGGCGAATTCTTGCATGCCGTAATCGGCCTGCGCGATCGCGGTCGAGGAGAAGGTGTTGGTCGCGGCGATGTCGGCGCCGGCGCGGAAATAGGCAAGATGGATGTCGCGCACCGCATCCGGCTGGGTGAGGTTGAGCAGATCGTTGTTGCCGCGCACCTCGCGCTGCCAGTCGGCAAAGCGCGCGCCGCGATAGCCCGCCTCCCCGAGCGCGAGCGCCTGGATCATGGTGCCCATGGCGCCGTCGAGCACGAGGATGCGCTCGGCCGCGAGCTTTTTCAGCTCGGCCTCGACCGGGGAGATAGTGATCGCCGGCGACGCTACAGACATCGGGTTCAGCAACCTCGGCGCTTGTTCTCCCTCTCCCCGCAAGGGAGAGGGTCGGGGTGAGGGGGTTCGGACCTGGCGAGGAGGTTCAGAATCGATTCCAGAACTCCGTCGATGTTTTCGTGCACCTCGTTGTTCCAAAATCTCAGCACCAGATATCCCATTGCTTCCAAAACCTTCGTCTGGTTCGTTTCGTCAGCCGTGGCATGCTGCCCACCATCGACCTCGATCACCAGATGAGCATCGGCACAGAAAAAATCCACGACATATCGGTCGATCGGTACCTGTCTCCTGAACTTCAGCCCATTGAGCCTGCGATCCCGCAGTTTCAGCCATAGAATACGCTCGGCGTCCGTTTGATTGCGGCGCAATCGCCTCGCCGTTGAAGTCCTGCCGCTCACATTCATTCAAACGCATTGCGCTCCCTATTTCTTCCGATCCCCCTCACCCCACCCCTCTCCCCTCCGGGGAGAGGGAGTCGCATGCCGATTCGCTCTGCCCTATCTCTCCGCCTTACTTGCTGCAGGTCTCACGAATTTGTCACATCCCCTGACTTCGTCGCACACTGCCCGATCTCATCTACTGCAGGCATGCTCACGCCACGGCTTTCTTGGCTTCCGGTGCCGCATTGGGCCGCAGGCCGAGCAAATGGCAGATCGCGTAGACGAGATCGGCGCGGTTCATCGTGTAGAAATGAAACTCGCTCACGCCGCGATCGACGAGGTCGAGCACCTGCTCGGCCGCGACCGCGGCCGCGATCAGCTTGCGGGTCGCCGGATCGTCCTCGAGCCCGTCGAAGCGCTCGGCGAGCCAGCGCGGCATCGAGGCGCCGCAGCGCTCCGCGAACGCCTTCGCCTGCTTGAAGTTCTGCACCGGCAGGATTCCGGGCACGATCGGAATGTCGATGCGGCGGGCGCGGACGCGATCGAGATAGCGGAAATAATGCTCGTTATCGAAGAAGAACTGCGTCATCGCCCGATTGGCGCCGGCGTCGACCTTGGCCTGGAGCATGTCGAGGTCGGCTTCGACCGTCGGGCTGTCGGGATGCTTCTCCGGATAGGCGGCGACCGAAATCTCGACGTCGACGATCTTCCGGATGCCGGCGACGAGTGCGGCCGCATTGGCATAGCCGCCCGGATGCGGCGCATAGCGCTCGCCCACCCCGCCGGGCGGATCGCCGCGCAGCGCCACGATGTGCCGCACGCCGGCTTCGCAATAGGCGCGCACGACCGCGTCGATCTGCGGGCATGCCGCCGCGACGCAGGTCAGGTGCGCGGCGGGAACGAGCGCGGTCTCGGCCAGGATGCGCTTCACCGTCGCATGCGTGCGCTCGCGGGTCGAGCCGCCGGCGCCGTAGGTCACCGAAACGAAGCTCGGCGCGAGCGGCGCCAGGCGTTGGATCGATTCCCACAGCGTCTTCTCCATCTCCTCGGTCTTCGGCGGGAAGAACTCGAACGAGACATGAATCCGGCATTGGCCGGCGATGCCCGCGGAACGGCTCGCGTGGAATTGCTCTTGCGCAACCATCAGGCGACCTCGCGCGCCGAGCCCGCGAAGGCGATGCGAGGATCGCGCGCAAGCCACAGCGATACGGCAATCTTGCCCTCCGACCCCGCTTCCGGCGCCAGCGTCTCTTGCAGCACAATGTCGAGCCCGGCGGCGGTCATCCATTGCGCCACGGTCTCGACCGCAAACCCGAGCCGCAGGTGCGCATGCTCCTCGCGCAGGAACTCCAGATCGTGCGGGGCGAAATCGACGACCAGCATCGCGCCGCCGGGACGCAGCACGCGGGCGGCCTCGCGGATGGCTCTCGCGCCGTCGTCGAGATAGTGCAGCACCTGATGCACGAGCACGACGTCGAAGGAATCCCGCGCGAGCCGCAGATCGTAGATATCGCCCTGCCGCACGCTGCAATGCTTGAGCCCGGCGCGTTCGAGACGAGCGCGCGCGAGCCGGAGCATGTCGGGGGAGAGGTCGATGCCAAGTCCGCGGTCGATCTGCGGCCCGAACAGCTCGAGCATGCGCCCGGTTCCGGTGCCGAGATCCAGCAACGAGCGCAGCGGGCGTTCGGCGAGCGCGGCGCGGATGGCGGCTTCGACCGCCACGTCGGATACATGCAGCCGGCGGATGCGGTCCCACTCGGCGGCATGCGCGCGGAAATAGGCTTGCGCGGCCGCGGCGCGCGCGGCGCGCACTTCGGCCAGGCGCTCGCGGTCCCGGGTCACGACCGGGTCGGCCGGATCGAGCCGGCCGATGAGGACCCGGGCGACCTCGGCGCCGCCGCCGCGCTCGGCGAGACGAAAGAATGCCCAGGAACCCTCGCGATAGCGCTCGATGAGCCCGGCTTCGGAGAGGAGCCGCAGATGGCGCGAGATCCGCGGCTGCGACTGGCGCAGGATCTCGGTGAGGTCGGAGACGGTGAGCTCCGCCTCCGCGAGCAGCGCGAGCACCCGCAGCCGGGTCGCTTCTGCGGCCGCCCGCAACGCGGTATGAAGCTCGCCGAAGGGTAACTGGCCGGGGTTCGACATGGC
>Ga0137384_10004287_pt1 | contig 11419 bp, 8 predicted proteins | sample SagtaG_2_FD_104922 | JGI IMG/M metagenome (GOLD analysis project Ga0137384, IMG submission 104922) | Vadose zone soil microbial communities from Sagehorn Ranch, Mendocino, California, USA - Sage2_R_60_16 metaG | ecosystem: Environmental > Terrestrial > Soil > Vadose zone | place: USA: California...
CCTCCTGGTACGCAATAGAGCACGAATACCGTTGAAGCGATTGACGATACTTTCGCTGGCAATTATTGCCGCGCACCTGATTGTGATCGCCGGCTTCAACCCCTGGAATGGCGGATTTTGTTACGGGCCGCGCTACACAACCGGCATCATTCCATGGTTTGTTCTGTTGGCAATCGTCGCGATCAAATCGATGCTGGAAAATCGAGGCACCGTTTCGGCGAAGCGAGTAACCCCGTGGCGCATGCAAGCCGCGGCGGGCGCGTTGCTGCTGACGATCAGCGTGCTGATGAATGCGCGCGGCGCGTTATCGGAGGAGACCTGGGCCTGGAACAACTGGCCGGTGAGTGTTGATAAAGTACCTGGCAGGATTTGGGATTGGCGGCAGCCGCAATTTTTGGCGGGCTTAATCCATCCGCCGCGTCCGCAAAATTTCCCGGTGCTCGCCGGCAAAATCAATTTCGCTTCGCCAGAGGCAGACAAATACCTTTGGTACGGTTGGAGCTGGCCGGAACCGCAAATTCGCTGGAGCGATGGCAGCGAGGCCGCAGTTGTCTTCACGCTCGACAAGATCAGCGATTCAATTCTGCGAATTAGGATGGGTCCTTTTCTGGCTCGCGGAATACTTGATCAGCAAAGGGCAGCTTTGATTCTCAACGGCAAACCAATTCAACAATTTATTTTGAAAGATGACGAGGCCAAAATCGTGGCGGTTTTGTGCTCCAGGGAAATTCTTAGCCGCGAAAACGTTCTGACTTTCGAATTCCCGGATGCAGTCCGTCCAAAATCTCTGAAAGTCAGTGATGACTTGCGCAAACTGGCGGTGAGAGTTGAATGGCTGGAGTTGGAAACACAACCTTGAAGTGCCGGACACAGCCGCTTATGAAGATTCCCAACTCGGTCAAGCGAGTTATTGAAAATCGCATCGCTGCGTTTGTTCTTTGTCTCGCGTTCACACTGTTGATGCTCAACCACCGGGTGCTGCCGCTCAATGTCCTGCCCTATTACGACGGCAGCGCCGGTCAGGACTGCTACCAAATGGTTTGGGATCTTTGGGAGGTAAACGAATCAATCACCAGCGGCCACAATCCTTACCGGACAGGCTTGATCTATTACCCGCTGGGCGCCGAACTCGGCCGGCACTCGCTGGCCGCCGGCTTTTTTCCGCTCACTTTCATCGTCAAGGTTCTCACGCGCGGTGATCTGATGTACCCAGTCTACGCCTATCGCGTCGCTATTCTGCTTTCATTCACTCTGATTCTGTATTTCACCTATCTCGCTTTGCGCGAGCTCGGCTTTGACTCCTGGGCGGCAATCATTCCCGCGATAGCGTATGCCTTCAGTGCCTTCTACACGGAACATTTTTTTCATTTGACGCAGGTCGCCGGCTTTTTCATCCCGTTAACTGCTTTTCTGTTTATTCGCTGGTACAAACAACCAGGTTTCGCGCGGTTCCTGGCCGCGGTGGTAATCGGATCCTGCTCGCTCTATTTCACGGAATTCGCGATTTACATTTTGATGGGTGCAATCCTGACAGTGATATGCATGCTGATTGTTGCTCGCGAAAGAAACTTACTTGCAGACAACTTTCGACGCACGGGCACAATGCAGTCGATTATTGCCGGAGTGGCCGGTTTGTTGATTGCGACGCCCTTCGTGATGAGCTTTCTAATGGCGCGTACGCTTAATCCGGCGGCAACTGAGTCCTCTTATTACTCGGCGAATCTGGCGGGATTCATTCTTCCCTTGCCGCAGGACGCGCCGTTGTACGGAAACATTTTCTTGCGACTCACTTCCGGGATCGAGACCGGATTCGGCGAGCCTTTTATTGGATTCGCGGTCCTCTTCCTGGTGGTCGTAGCTCTTGCTAAATCAAAAAGCAAAGTCGTCTGCATAGGCGTCTTGATCTCTGTATTTTTTTTCATCTTGAGTTTGGGGCCGGCGTTGAAGATTCTGCGCGTGGAGACACATGTTCCCCTGCCCTACGCTCTGCTGATGCACATGCCGCCATTCGATGCCGGGCGCACCCCGGTTCGTTTCGTCGCAGTCGGAATGTTTTTTCTGATGATTGTTGCTGCCAGCGGAATGACCTGGTTACAGGGAAAACTGGACAGCAGCAAGTCTCGCTGGGGAGTGTTGGCGCTGTCGCTGATTCTTGCCTGGACTATTGCCGAAAAGTATTCGCCCATTCCCCGTGCACAATCCTTCGCCCCGCCAGGTGGCCTGGAAAAAATTGTCAGTGGTCCGGTGCTGAACCTTCCTTTAATCAGAAACGATGGCTACGCGGAAGCTCTTCAAGTTTTTCACCGGCAGCCGATTGGCAGTGGTTATTTGGCGAGGTATACAACCGGGCAGCGGCGGCACTTCGATGAATTGCAAAGGCTATTCAACAAGGGCGGCGCGACATTCTGCGCCGGAGTGAAGTCAAAGGGCTTTAGCAACATCGTGATCGCGCCGCGTCAGGTTGTCTCGTATCCGCTTGTTCTGGCGCCGCTTGAATTGTCAAAGTGCTCACTCAATATTGTTGATTTACGCACTGGGACCTTGTATGCGCCAGGCGACGGCGACGATGCCGAGATACCGGGTCAATTTCCGCTCTACACGCTCGGTGCGCGCATCGATTTGACGTCACAAGTTTCGGATCAGTATTTGTGGTATGGCTGGAGCGACAGAGAAACGCAATTCCGCTGGACTAATAGAAACCGAGCCGCGGTTGTATTCAGCATCGGCGGAGTTGAACCGGCAATCCTGAGAATAAAGCTGGGCGCGTTTTTGGTTGCCGGCCAGGTTCCCAGACAGCGAGTTAACGTCGCGTTGAATGGTCATCAGCTCGCGCAGTTTGAAATCAGGCACGAAGATCTAAAGGAATATTCAATTACTCTGCCAATTGAGTTTTTGCGAATGGGAAATGTTTTGACTTTCGATTTGCCGGACGCGGAATCGCCGGCGGCGATCCATCTGAGCGAGGACGAGCGGGTGCTGGGAATCAAAGTGCAGTGGATCGAGATTGATGCTGCGAAGTGACTGCCTCGACATCTTCGATCCACGCCTGCAGCAGACCCAGCTCCTTATCTTCAATCACGTTCATGCGCACGAGTTCTTCATAGCAGGTGGTGAGATTTTCTGCGATGCGTTCGACGCCTGGTTCGAGCGTAAGCCGATCCAGCGCTTCGCAAATCGCGCGGTTGTTCAAATAACCGGGAACTTCGTCTTTGAAGTCGCGCATCAGATTATGTTCGTTGCGCTCCTGGTGTCCCGTCGCCTCGTGAAACAGGATGTTCCAATCATTTGCCCAGGCAATTCGCTGTGCGATGAAGCTCCGCCAAATATCGGTCATGCGAAAAGAACAATACGCGGGCAGATACATGAGCATGAATGCGTCTCGCCACCACGAAGTATTTTGACTGTTAAAGGGACTCCACGTTCCTTTTTCCAGCCCCACCCGTCGATCTTTTCTGAACGAGACCGGCAACGGCAGCAGCAAACGATAGATTGCATCGACATCCGGATCTTCGTCACTTAATCCCTGCTGGATCGGACAATCGAGTTCGCGAGTGGAAAGACTTTCATAATCAGGCACTGCGGTCGTCACCGAGTCAAGCGGCAAGCCGCGCGGCCAGATTCGTTCGTCAGTAAAATAGCGATAAATATTAACCCAACCGCGATTCACAATCGCCGGCACGTTTTGAATCCGGCTGCGCTCTGTCCAGAATGATTCATATGGCGTGTTGTCATCGTCTGTCTCAACCAGCAAGGTGGCGCCCTCGCGCATCGCGACCAGATAACCTATGTTCTTGCGCGCGTAATGTCTGGTTGGACACTCAAGCGCGGATCTCAAGCCCAGTTCTCTTTGCGCTTTCAAACCAAAGAAATCACAACCTTCAAGTTCGAAGGTGGGCGGACTCGGCTCGTCGCCAATCACAATGAATTGATATCCGCGTTCACGGCACCCCTGGGCAAGTGACCGCAACATAGCGTTTGGTTTGCCGATCGAGGTCACGACGACGGCGATCTTTTCGCTATTTGAATTCATTAAGGAGTTTCTAAGACTGAATTGGATCTTTACAGCGACCCTTGCAACCTCAGGCGAAACAATCGCCACAAGCTGGTGAATGAATCTTTGAGCGCCGCCTTTCCCACCTGATGACTGGCCGCGCGATATTGAATCGGTACTTCAGTAATCCTGAAGCGCCGGCAATACGTTTTGACTTCCACCTGGAAAAATGGCCCGCGGGAACGGATGCCGCGATCTAAAACGTGCTGCAACGAATCGCGCGTGAACAGCTCGAACCCGCTGGTCATGTCCGCCAGCTCAGTTCCCAGAAACAAGTTGCTCAAAATGGTCCCGCCGCGACTGATGATTCTTCTTGACAGGGCCGTTTCAGCCATTGACCCGCCACGGCAAAAACGGCTGCCAAAAACACATTGGTACCCTTCGGCCATTTTATCGAAGAACTGCGAAATGTCGGCAGGCTGATGGCTGAATCCCGCGTCAATCTCCAGAATCCAATCGGCGCCCGCACTCAAAGCCTCGCGATATCCGCGAACGTAAGCATCGACGACGCATCTATTTTCCGGCGCCCAAATAACTCGCAGCGCTGGTGACGCCTGCGCGAGTCGCTCGAGGATTTCACGCGTTCCATCGGAGCTCTTTCTGTCGAGGATCGCAAAGAACTTAACGGACTTGAACCCGCGCGTCGCCGTTTGCGCCAGCACCTGGCCGACGAATTCGGCGGCGCAGTCTTCTTCGTTCGCCATCGGACAAACGATGGCCAAACGGATCTCAGATGGCTGCGACAATTTACTCACCGATTCTGAAGTGCTCGTTTCCATTGCCAGTGCGAGGTCAGAAAATTCCTCTTACAACGATTGACCTTTCGACCGTCCTTAGCGACTCGCATCATACAGCCTGCAAATCTGATTATAAAGATATTCATGAGATACTACGCAAGCTGATGCACCCTGATGCACCACAGTGACCGGATTGCCCTGTCTGATATGAAACAAAGACTTCTGAAATATTTGATCTGCCCTCAATGCACTGGAGAGATTCGCCTTTCGCATATCGCACGAGAAGAGAATGGCGAGATCATGGAAGGAAAACTTATCTGCGCGTCATGCTCGCACGAAGTGCCGATCTCGCGGGGCATCCCTCGGTTTGCAACGCTCGAACATGCAGGCAATGAAAAGGCTGCGACCGCGAGGCAGTTTGGCTGGCAATGGCAGCACTTCACCCAGGGCGATGAGCTTTACAGCGATCAGTTTCTCGGCTGGATTGCGCCGGTGCGGCCTGAGTTTTTCCGTGACAAGGTGGTCCTCGAAGGCGGCTGTGGCAAAGGGCGCCACACTCAGCTGGCGGCGCACTGGGGCGCGCGCGACGTGATCGGGGTTGACCTCAGCGATGCCGTCGAAACGGCCTTCGCCGCCACCCGCGAGATCGAGAACGCGCACGTCATTCAGGCCGACATCTATAATCTCCCATTTGCACGCATCTTTGATTACGCATTCTCTGTCGGCGTGCTACATCACTTGCCTGATCCGCCCGCCGGCTTCAAGTCATTCGCTGCAAAAGTGAAGGAAGGCGGCCATCTTTCAGCCTGGGTTTATGGCGCCGAGAATAACGAATGGATCACTCGTTGGATTGATCCGCTGCGCAAAGGCGTCACCTCGCGGATAACACCTCGCGCGCTGTTGCAACTCTCAAAACTACCGGCTGCATTGCTTTATCTAACGACGAAACTGATCTATCGTCCGCTGAATCGATTTGCCAAGGGCGCGATTGCCCAACATCTTTTCTACAACGATTACTTGAATGCGATCGCGAGTTTTGGCTGGGGCGAACAACACACGATCGTCTTCGATCATCTGGTCGCTCCAACATCTTTCTACATTTCGCGGGAGGAGTTCGAAGAGTGGTGGCGTCAGATTGGCGCGCGCGATGTCGTCATCGGGTGGCACAACAAGAATAGCTGGCGAGGGTTTGCTCGAGTCCCCTAAGCTGATCATGCTCTTCTGCAAGCAAACGTCCGGATTTGACTGACAACCGTATGACTCCCGATACAGCTGACCCCGATGCCAACGAAGCACTGATAGATCTCGCCTATCGATTGATTCTCCAGCGTCAACCAGATGCGCATGGCATGTCGCACTACAAACAAGCCCTGGCCGCCGGACTGCCTCCGGTTGAGTTGTTGCGCGCCCTGCTAAACAGCGAGGAGTACAAACGGAAACAAGCTGCCTACGACTATACCGTCGATGATGATATTGCTCCTCACCTTACACCGGCACTCGAGAAATTGTCGGCCAAGCTGCAAGCGTGCAGGGAAATCGAGATGGAAGACTACGAGCGGGCATGGTCCGGAGTCTTTATCGATCGCCAGGACCTCGTCATCGGCCAGCGCGAGTACGGCCTGGCCCATAAGACGCGCTTCTGGGAGTTGGTTAATGCACTCTCGGTGTTGATCGAAGGAATTGACGATCCAAAAATTCTTGAAATCGGGGCTTCCGAGTTTTCCGCCCTGTACCGCAAGCTATTTCCTCACATACGGCTCGACATCCTTGACCGTCCTTATGCCGCGGACTATGCCGGTTTTACCGAAGCCGTCTGCCGCCAGGTCGCCGGCTGCAAAGCCTTTTATGCCGTCGACCTCGCCGACTATCGCATGCTGGTTCCAGCTCTGGAAGGGTTGCCCCAATACGACCTGATCATCTTCGCTGAAGTGCTGGAACACCTGCCGATCCATCCTCTGGACCTGCTGCCATCCTTGATTCAACAATTGACCCCCGGCGGCGCGATCTACCTGACGACTCCCAACTGCTTCGCTTACCAGAAGCTGCGGCAAATTGAATCACGCTGGAACCCGCAGACGGTCTATCCAAGGCAGGATGATAACTGGGACGCGCATCACCACTATCGTGAGTACGCCGCGAAAGAATTATTCAACTTCATTACGGAGGCCGGCGGAAGAGTAGACGGCTTCTATTTTTCCGATTGCTGGCCTGAGGACAAAGAGATTGCCGATCACCTGCGCCGGCAGCCCGACGAACGTGGCAACATGGTGTTTGTGGTGCGGCGAGGATAAGGTCAAGACCCGATCTTAAGTTGATATCAACTAAGTTGCCCCGCTCATCTCCATCTTCGCGTTGGTTCGCTGATCAATGATCTGGCCCAGGCGGCGAGCCGCGGCGCTGGCATTGAGGTTGGCTAATCCGTCGATCTTCATCGTTGAGATGACGCGAAAGAAGATGACTCCATCGAGCCAGTCGTAGCTGATCAGGTCTTCGCTGTGCACCGCGAATGTTACCGAGTAATCGTCCGGACCGAGCCAGCAGTCGAAGGGAAATGAAACTTCAATGATCTCGCCGCCGTTGACTGTACCAAACTTCAATCCGAGCTCTCGTGTGTTAATCCCGTAGGCCGAGATTCCATGACGATTGCGAATGAGGAAGCCAAAAACAGGATCGACGATGTCACGGTGAAAGCGCACGCGCATGCGCGCGACCACGCTTTCACCTGTCTCAACCAGATCCGCAGGCTGACGTGAAACATTCAGCACTTCGGCGTTGAGTACTTCTGCGCTTCTGTCGCCATGGCGATATGTGTAACGGAGCGATGGGCTCTTCCGGCCCAGCGCCCCATCGAAATCGGAGATCGCTTCCACGCCTCCTTCGTTACCTGATCGAGCAGGCTCTGCTGCATAAGCATCCTCTCGTTCCATGATCAGTCCCAGATAACGGTTTAGGACGTCGGAAGGTTTGCCCTCGGCTTCAACCCTCCCGTTGTTCAATAGGATCGCGCGCGCGCAGAGAGCCTTGACGGCTGCCAAATCGTGCGAGACGAAAAGGATAGTCGTGCCGTGCTCCTGCATTTGCTTAATGCGCTGTACACAACGATGCTGAAAGACAGCGTCACCAACCGAAAGCGCTTCGTCAATGATCAGGATTTGCGGCTGGGTGGCGACCGCTGTAGCAAAGGCAAGCCGCACATACATCCCACTCGAATATGTCTTGACCGGCTGATGAATAAAGTCGCCTATCTCGGCGAATCGCTGAATCTCGGGCAGCAGGGCTTCGGTTTGTTTTCGGCCGAAGCCCATCAGCGCCGCGTTCATAAAAACATTCTCGACGCCGGTAAATTCGGGGTTAAAGCCCGCGCCTAATTCGAGCAAGGCCGCAATCCGTCCGTCGAACCAGACGTTTCCATGTGTCGGTTCGAGGGTCCCGGTGATAATTTGAAGCAGGGTCGACTTGCCACTGCCGTTTGGCCCGACCAGGCCGATGGTTGTGCCGGCCTCGACTTCGAAGCTCACATCTCGCAGCGCCCAGAACTCTCGATGCCAACGCCACAATCCGCGCGTCAGGGATTCTTTCAAACGATCGCCGGGATGCTGGTAGATGCGATACTGTTTTGAGACGCGCTCAAGGCGCAGAGCCGTGGACATCGGTCTGGAGTCTAAAAGAGTTCGGAGTCGGGAGTCAAAAAAGGCTAATCCGCGGCTAGCATGCTCGGCGCCAGGTGAGCGCGGGTGGGGATTGTCCCTCTCAAACCCAAAGCCGACCGAAGTAGATCTCGACGGCTGAAAAGCGCAAGACTTTATAACGCGTGATCTGCCTCTCAACCCCCCAATTCGATAGCCTTCGCGAAAGTTGCTAAACTCGCCACTTCATGTGGAAGTTTTCCAAGCCAATCAAACATCCGATCCCCGAAACACGTTGGCCTAAAGTCGCAGAGGCCGAAGCGTCACTACTGTTTCAACCGATAAAGGTCGGAGCTATCACTCTCGAGAATCGAGCGTGGGTGCCGGCGATGGTGCCCTGGCGGGCGACCGAAGATGGTTTCGTGACTCAGGATAATCTCGACTGGTATCACCGTTTCGCTGAAGGTCAACCTGCCGCATTGGTAGTCGAAGCTACCGGCGTGCGCGACATTCCGAGTGGGCCTTTGCTTCGAATCGGCCACGATCGATTTCTGCCCGGACTACGAAAACTTGTTGAGACTGTCAGCGACGCCAGTGAGGGCCACACGAAACTCTTCATCCAGATAATCGACTTTCTGGCGGTTAAGCGCCGCCCTGATCCGGTGAAATTTTTCCGGCGTTTTCTTCAAATTACAGCTCGGCATCGCCGGATTCTGGCGGAAGTCACCGAGCAGTCCGCCTGGCTCAGCGCCGACGATTCAGAAATTCGCGCGTTTCTGATCATCGCGCCCGAAGCCCTTATTGATCGAGTGCTCGACGCGCGCGAACTCGAAGCGCTGCGCTTTGGTTATCGGGAACGTGTAACGGACACACAGCTATCTCATATCCGTGATTTGCCGCACGTGCTCCCTGAAATTTTTGCCGCCGCCGCGCACCGCGCGCGTGAGGCCGGATTCGATGGCGTCGAATTGCATTACGCCCACGCGTACACGATGGCCGGATTTCTCAGCGCGCTGAACAAACGCGACGATGGTTATGGTGGTCCACGCGAAAATCGCGTGCGTCTGCCGCTGGAAGTTTATCGCGCGGTACGCGAACGCGTCGGCAATGATTATGTTGTCGGCGTCCGATTTCTCGCCGATGAAGTAATTGCCGGTGGCAATCGGGTCCATGACGCCGTCTACTTCGGCGTCGAATTCGCCAGGGCCGGCTTCGACTACCTCTCGATCTCTAAAGGCGGTAAGTTCGAGGACGCGGAACAGCCGAAAGTTGGTCACGCAGTTTATCCTTACACGGGCCAGAGCGGCTACGAATGCATGCCCACGACGCTTTCCGACGAACGCGGACCGTTTGGACGAGCTGTTCCTTTGGTTGCAGCAATCAAAAGCGCCGTGAACAAAGCCGGATTCGCGACGCCCATCGTCGCCACGGGCGGCATCACGACCTTCGAGCAAGCGGAAGCGATTTTACAAAACGGTAACGCAGACATTATCGGCATGGCGCGTCAGGCGCTCGCCGATCCTGACTGGTTTCGAAAGGTGAGACTGGGACGCGGAGAAGAAGTGCGGCGTTGCACCTATACAAATTACTGCGAAGCTCTAGATCAGGCGCATCGACAGGTCACGTGCAAGCTCTGGGACCGAAAGCAACTGGAGGAACCGGGAGTTGTGATGGCGGCGGATGGTCGAAGGCGATTGTTGGCGCCGCCGTGGAAAGAGCTGTGAATTGCCGGGAGAGCGGACGTCCTCGTCCACAGTGAGCACGAAGCACGAAAACGTATTTACAAGGAAAGGTCTTCGAGACAGACACACATGGGGCCGCGTTTGCGGACGAGGACGTCTGCGCTCCCAGCAGTTAGCCGGCACTTTCCCTGTACATGGCCATGAACTCCGGATCGCGCTTTTTCAATTCAGCGTCATTAACGCGCCCGCTGCGCGTCATCAACACATATGCGAGCTCAAGTGGCGGTAGATGCACGTACTCTCTCGCGTTCTCAAACCACAACATGCTTTCATAGGCGGCCGCCTGATAATCTTCAATCACTGGTTTGCGGACTGCTTCAAATCGTCGCAAGGCGGTCTGCACGTCCGATGTCTCAGCAAAAGATTGGCGCAGAGCGATCGCGTCTTCCATCGCCAGCTTTGTTCCCGAGCCGATTGAAAAATGCGCCGTATGCAGTGCGTCTCCAAGGAGCACCGTATTTTCATGATGCCAAAGAGCATTTTTCACCAGCACAAAATTGATCCACTTTGAATTATTGGAAAGCAGCGGCTGGTGTTTCAAATCCAACGCGAATAGCCCGGCAAGATAGCCGCGTGTCTGTTCATCGGACATTTCGGCGAAACCGCTCTGGGTCCAGGTCTGCGGATCACACTCGATAATGAAGGTGCTGGTCGTCTGATCGAATTTATAAGAATGGGCACAGAACACGCCAGCCTGCGATTGGCGGAACGTCAGGGTCAGCCCATGAAACAACTCCTTTGTGCCGTACCAGATATACTTATTCGGGCGGGTACTCAATTCTGGTTGGAAATCAACTTTGAATCTCTCACGGACCAGACTGTTCACGCCATCGGCCCCGACCAGCAGATCGCATTCGTTTTTGAGGGAATCGAGATCGGAAATCTCCGTGCGAAAATTGATGCAGACTCCCAGGTCCTGACACCTACGTTGCAGGATCTTTAGCAGTCTTATCCGCGCAATTCCGGAAAAACTGTTGCCATGAATCGAGACCTTCTGATCGCGATGGACTACGTCGACGTTGTCCCAGGCTTCAAAGTCTCGTGTGATTTCGGTGTGCGATACTTCATCGGCTGCGCGCAAGTTGGCGAGAGTCTTGCCGGAAAAGACGACACCCCAGCCAAATGTATCGTCCGGCCCGTTGCGTTCATGGACCGCGATGTCGTGCGACGGATTGCTCTTCTTCATCAGGATCGCAGAGTACAATCCCGCCGGGCCGCCGCCGATAATGTTGATTTTCATCGTCTCAAATCAGGAAAGCCACG
>Ga0137384_10004294_pt1 | contig 11404 bp, 10 predicted proteins | sample SagtaG_2_FD_104922 | JGI IMG/M metagenome (GOLD analysis project Ga0137384, IMG submission 104922) | Vadose zone soil microbial communities from Sagehorn Ranch, Mendocino, California, USA - Sage2_R_60_16 metaG | ecosystem: Environmental > Terrestrial > Soil > Vadose zone | place: USA...
ACGAGCCCGAGCAGGATCAGCGCCGACGGGTAGAGCGAGCCGGTCGCCTCGGAGAACTCGTTGGCGATCACGCTGGCCAGGGTGTAGGCCGGGGCGAACAGCGACGCCGGGATGTCCGGCCGGTTGCCGATCGTCATCGTGACGGCGATCGTCTCGCCCAGGGCGCGGCCCAGCGCCAGCACGCTGGCCCCGAAGATGCCCGCCCTGGCCGCCGGCAGCACGACCTTCCAGGTGGTCTCCCACCAGGTCGCGCCCAGAGCCACGCTGGCCTCGCGCAGCCCGCCGGGCACGGCCTTGATCACGTCCCGGGAGATCGAGCTCAGCGTGGGCAGGACCATGATGGCCAGCACCACCGAGGCCACCAGCAGGTCGGTCTGGCGAGCCGGGCCCGCGAAGACGGGGATCCCGCCCAGGCGCTCGGAGGCCGGCCGGCTCAGGTGGAGCAGCAGGAAGGGCGCCAGGACGTACAGCCCCCAGATGCCGTACACGACGCTGGGGATCGCCGCCAGCAGCTCGACGCCGGTGCCGATCGCCCCGCGCACCCTGGCCGCGCCCGGCTCGGCCAGGAAGATGGCGACGCCGATCCCGATGGGCGTGGCGATCAGCAGCGCGATGAAGCTGGTCACGACCGTGCCGTAGATGAACGGCAGCGCTCCGAACATGTCCTTGACCGGGTTCCAGTCCCGTGACACGACGAAGGCGGGGCCGAAGTGCCGGAAGGCCGGCAGGGCGCTGATCCCGACGACCACGACGACGGCGATCAGCACCAGCGGGGCGACCAGGCTGACCACCGTCGTCACGGTCCGGAACCCGTCCGGTGGCCGCACGGGCTTGGCCGGCCGCGCGGCGCCCTGGACGACGGCCATCAGATGGCCACCCGTGCGGCGTCGAGCCGGTCCATGCGGTAGCCGGCGCCGCGCACCGTCACGATCTCCAGGGGCACGCGGCCGGCGAACTTCTCGCGCAGCCAGCGCACGTGCACGTCCACCGTCTTGCGGTCGCCCATGAAGTCGACCCCCCAGACCTGCTGGAGGATCACGTCGCGTGACTGGACCCGGCCGGAGTGGGCGACCAGGAAGGAGAGCAGCTCGAACTCGCGGGCGGTGAGCTTGACGTCCTTGCCGTCGACCAGCACCCGCCGGGCCGGCCGGTCGATCACGAAGTTGCCGACCTCCTCCCGCTCCGGGATGGTGCGCTCGGCGCTCTCGGCCCGGCTGCGCCGGATGACGGCGTTGACCCGGGCCAGCACCTCGCGGACGGAGAAGGGCTTGGTTATGTAGTCGTCGGCGCCCAGCTCCAGGCCCACGATCTTGTCCACCTCGGAGTCCTTGGCGGTGACCATGATGATCGGCACCCGGCTGCTGCGCCGCAGCGCCCGGCAGAACTCCATGCCGCTCATGCCCGGCAGCATGAGGTCGAGCAGCACCAGGTCGGGCCTGGAGGTGCGGGCCAGGCGCAGCCCGATGGCGCCGTCGCGCGCCTCGCTCACCGCGTAGCCGGCGGCCACCAGGTGGTACTTGAGCGTCTCCCGGATTCCGTCGTCGTCCTCGACGACGAGGATCCTGTCCATCACGTCAGTCCAGCTCCACGACCAGGCCGGAGTTGAGGAAGATGATGTCCTCGGCCACGTTGACGACCCGGTCGCCGATGCGCTCCAGGCTGTGCGCGATGTTGATCAGCGTCACGGAGCGCAGCGCGTCCTCCGCGTCCACGCCGGTCCCCATGTCCTCGATGAGCGCGTCGAACACCCGGTTGTGGAGCAGGTCGATCTCGTCGTCCTTGGCGGCGACCTCGCGCGCCCGCTCCGGGTCCTCCTCGATCAGGGCGTCCAGGATGTCGCGCACCTGCTGGCTGGCCAGCTCGCCCATGAGCCCGAACTCCGGGCGCAGGGGCCCGTGGGGCAGCCCGGCCAGCGTCTGCGTCCGCCGGGCGATCCGGACGGCGTAGTCGCCGATGCGCTCCAGCTCGATCGCGATGTACTGGACGCCCATCAGCGTCCGCAGGTCGTGGGCGACCGGCTGCTGGGTCGCCATGACCTGGAAGACCTGCTCGCGGAGCTGCCGGAACAGCTCGTTGATGGGCTGGTCCTGCCGCCGCACGCGCTCCGCGGCGCCGCGGTCGAACGCGCGCAGCGCGGTCAGCACCTCGTCGATCTGCCCCTCGACCAGCCCGGCCATCCGCAGCAGCGACTCGCGCAGCTCCTCCAGCTCTCGGTGGAACGCTTCCCTCGTCACGCGAGGGACAGTATCAGCGCCGGTGCTAGCCGAATCGTCCGGTGATGTAGTCCTCAGTTCTCTTGTCCTTTGGCCGCCGGAAGAGGTCGACCGTGGGCGCGAACTCGACCAGCTCGCCATGGCGGTCCTGCGGATCCATGAGCATGAACGCCGTGTAGTCCGCGACCCTCGCCGCCTGCTGCATGTTGTGGGTGACGATGACGATGGTGTAGTTCTCGACCAGCCGGGCCACCAGGTCCTCGATCTTCAGCGTGGCGATCGGGTCCAGGGCCGAGGCGGGCTCGTCCATCAGGATGACCTCGGGGTTGACGGCCACGCAGCGGGCGATCGACAGCCGCTGCTGCTGGCCGCCCGAGAGCGACGTGCCGGGCGTGTTGAGCCGGTCCTTGACCTCGTCCCAGAGGGCGGCGTCGCGCAGGCTCCGCTCGACGGTCTCGTCGATGCGCGACCGCTTCCAGCCCAGCAGGCGCGGGGCGAAGGCGACGTTGTCGCGGATCGACATCGGAAAGGGCTGGGGACGCTGGAACACCATGCCCACCCGCTGCCTCAGCTGCAGCAGGTTGCGGGTGCTCAGGATGTCGGCGCCGTCGAGCAGGATGCGGCCCTCGGCGCGGCTGCCGGGGACCAGGTCGTACATGCGGTTGAGCATCCGCAGCAGCGTGCTCTTGCCGCAGCCGGAGGGGCCGATCAGCGCGGTCACCCGCTTCTCCGGGATCTCCAGCCAGACGTCCTTGAGCGCGCGGAAGCTGCCGTAGTAGAAGCTGACGTCCTCGAGGGCGATCTTCGTGCGCGACGCCCCTGGCAGCGCCCTGACGACGAGGGGGGCTCCCTCCGTGCCCCTGGTCGCCGTCTGTGCCGGCCGGGTCTGCCGTGGTTGCTCCACGGGGCCGACGATACGGTGGGTCGGTTAAGCGAAGGTTAACTGGTCGTTAACGGTGATTGGCATGGGGATCGCCAGCCCGAACACCTGGCCGCCCTCGCGCGCCGCCTCGGTCCAGACCCGGCCGCCCTGCACCCGCACCAGGTGCTTGGTGATCGAGAGCCCGAGGCCCGACCCGGTGGCGGCCCGGCCCGGGCCTGCGTCGAGGTCGCCGGAGGCGCGCGAGCGGGCCGGGTCGACCTTGTAGAAGCGCTCGAAGACCCGCGGCCAGTGCTCCGGGGAGATCCCGGGCCCGTGGTCGCGCACCGTGAGCCTGAACTCGCCGGCGTCCAGGCAGGCGTCGACCTCCACGGGCGAGCCGGGCGGCGAGAACTTGTCCGCGTTGTCCAGCAGGTTGTCCAGGACCTGGGCGAGCTTGGTCCGGTCGGCCGTCACGTGCAGGTCGGCGGCGATGCGCAGGTCCAGCGGCCGCTCCAGGCGCAGCCGCTCGGCCACCTCGGCCACCAGCTCGCGCACGTCGAACCGTGTGAGGGTCAGCGCGCTACGGCCGGCCTCGATGCGGGCCAGCTCGCGCAGGTTGGCCACGATGCTGGTCAGGTGGTCGGTCTCCTTCAGCGCCCTGGCCGCGAAGCGCCGCCGCGCAGCCGCCGGCGGGGCCGGCTCGCCCAGCAGGCTCTCGACGGCCAGGCGCAGTGAGGTGAGGGGCGTCTTCAGCTCGTGGGAGAGGTTGGCCACGAACTCCTGGCGCACCGTCTCCAGCCGGCGCAGCTCGCTCACGTCGCGCAGGAAGAGCAGGGTGTCGCCGGGCTGCGGACCGGGCGCCAGCCGCACCTGCACCGTGCGCTGGCTGTGGGCGAGGCGCACCTCGCTGTGCGGTGTGCCGGCCCGCAGCGCCTCCAGCAGCCGCCCCTCGCGGGTCGCGTCGAGCAGCCCCAGCGGCAGCTGCGTCGCCTTCAGCCGGAAGAACTTGCGGGCGGCCTCGTTGGCGGCCAGCACGCGGCGGTCGCGGTCCAGGAGCAGGGCGACGACGGGAGCCTCTTCGAGCAGGTCCTCGAAGGGGCCGGGCGGCAGCGGCGGCGGCTCGCCCTCACCCCGGATCCGCTCGCGCCAACGTTCCCACACCACTCAGCCGGAGTATAGGGACGCCCGGCGGACAGTCGGGGACCCACCGCAGCATTAACCATGACTTAACCCGTGATTAACGCGAGCAGCCTTAGCTTGGCGGCATGAGACTAGTGCGACTGTCCAGATGGCTGGTGGCTGCCGCCGCCCTCGCCCTGGTCGCCTGCGGAGGCGCCGCCTCGAGCACCTCCAACCCGACGCCCACGGCGGACGTCGGCAGCGGCCAGCTGCAGGGGGCGGGCGCGACGTTCCCGGAACCCTTCTACACGCGGGCGTTCTTCGCCTACAACCAGAAGTACAGCCAGGTGACGGTGAACTACCAGGCGATCGGCTCCGGCGGGGGCATCCAGCAGTTCACCAAGGGCACCGTCGACTTCGGAGCCTCGGACGTGCCCATGACCGACGCCGAGGTCACGGCGGCGGGCGGCGCGGACTCCCTGGTCCAGCTGCCGACCACGATCGGCGTGGAGTCGATCGCCTACAACGTGGCCAGCGTGGACAAGCTCCAGCTGGACGGCGCGACGCTCGCCAGCATCTACCTGGGCGCCATCAAGAAGTGGAACGACCCGGCCATCCAGGCGCTGAACAGCGGCGTCAAGCTGCCCGGCACGGACATCACGGTCGTCCACCGCTCCGACGGCTCCGGCACGACCTACGCCTTCACCGACTACCTCGGCAAGATCAGCCCGGACTGGCAGAGCAAGGTCGGCAAGGGCAAGTCGGTCCAGTGGCCGGCAGGCGTCGGCGCCAGCGGGAATGCCGGCGTCGGACAGCAGGTTAAGACCACCGATGGGGCCATCGGCTACGTGGAGCTGGCCTACGTGATCCAGAGCAAGCTCCAGCATGCGTACCTGAAGAACAAGGCGGGCAAGTACCTCCAGGCCAGCCTGGACGGGGCGACGGCGGCCGGCGCCTCGCTGACCGGCGTCAGCCCGACCAGCTTCTCGATCACCAACGCCGATTCCGCCGGGGCCTACCCCATCGCGAGCTACTCATGGGTCATCCTGCGTACCAACCAGACCGATGCCACGAAGGGCAGGGCCGTGGTCAGCCTGTGGAAGTGGGTGACCGGCCCCGACGGCCAGCAGTACGGGAAGGACGTGCAGTTCGCCAGCCTTCCCAAGGAGGCGCAGGCCTTCGCGCAGGCTCAGCTCGGGAAGGTGCAGAGCGGCGGAAAGGCCATCCTGACCTAGACCACCACCTCTTTCTCTCTCCCGTCTGCCGGGGCGTCCCGAGTGGCGCCCCGGCGCTTTTCTCTCTGCCGGGCGGCTCAGCGGACCGACCGGATCCGCCTGACCAGGATGGCGCCGGCCCCGTACAGCCCGGCGGCGACCACGAACGTGATGCGGTAGCCCAGGTTCGGAGAGAGCCGGTTGAAGGCGTCCAGGATCACGCCCATCACGGTCGGCAGAAGCACGCGCGGCAGGGCGTCGGCGACGTGGTAGAGGCCCAGGTCCTTGGCCGGCCGGTCGCGGTCGGGCAGCGTGTCCAGGCCGAGCGCCCAGTCCACGGCGGTGAACGCGCCGTAGCCCATGCCGTAGACGACGCCGAGCAGGAGCACGACGGAGGCGGGCAGCAGCGAGCCGCCCAGGAAGCACAGGACCACGACCGTCTGGACCGCCCCGGCGGCGTAGATGAAGCGCTTGCGGCCCCGACGGTCGGAGAGCGGGCCGCAGAAGATCGCCAGCGGCGCGGCCGTCGCGGTCACGATCAGGATGAACAGCGAGGTGAACTGGTCGGCGTTGGGCACGCCCATGAGGTCGCGAAAGCCGATCAGGAGGAAGGGGAGGGTCGTCCACAGGCCGGCCACGTTGAGGAACCGGGTGACGCACGCCCAGCCGAAGTCCCCGCTCCAGAGCGGGCTCAGGAACTCGCGCAGCGAACGGGACTCGCGGGGCGGCGACGGCCGGGTGCCCTCGCCGGCCAGCGCCCACAGCGTGGGCAGCAGGCTCAGGACCAGGACCAGGACGAGCGCCAGGTACGTGTAGCGGATGTTCCCCGGACCGGACCGGGCGAAGACCAGCGTGACCAGCAGCGACGCGACGCTGCCCATCTGCACGAAGAAGCCGAGCACGCCGCTGGCCCGGCCCGTCTCGGAGCCGTGGACCGTGTCGGGGATCACGGCCACGTAGGCCGCTCCGGCGACGTTGATGAAGGCGACCGCCAGGACGAAGCCGACCAGGATGGGCGGGTAGGCGTGCGAGCCGAACAGCACCAGCAGGGCCGCCACGATGCCCAGCGTGCCGGCCACCATGATCGGGCGCCGGCGTCCCCAGCGGGTGGTCAGGCCGTCGGACCAGGCGCCGATCAACGGGGGCACCACGAGGGCGAAGAGGCCGCCGAGCCCCGTGGCCACCCCGATGGCGGTGGCCTGGCTGTCGCGTGGCACCACCCCGGGCTGGGTGATCTGCCACTCCATCAGGATCGTGTAGAGCGGCGTGATGACGAAGTACGTGCCGAACCAGTAGGCGCCCAGGGCGAGGTGCCGCGCCGGGCGGATGCGCGCTGGGGGTCCCGCGGCCAGTTCGACGGGCGTGGTGGTGTCCACGCGCTCCTCCTTGCTCTTCCTTCTCTCGACGACGTCCCGGGGTGCGACGACTGTACGGCACAAACCCGGCCCGCGGATATGGAACCGCCGGCTCCACCCATCTACCCTTTCCGCATGGCTTCCGAGCGCAACGCAGTCAACGATCTCGAACGGCTCGAGCACCACGTCCTGCCCGGCGACCCGCCCGCGTCGGCGGACCTCCTGGTCGAGGCGGACCGCCTCCCCTACGACCTGGCCGGCCCGAAGCTGAGCCCGGCCCTGGTGCGGCTGGTCGAGCGCTTCGGCCTCCCCGAGCGGCCGCTGGTCGCGGCCCGCGAGGAGGAGGGCGAGGACGGCGACTACCAGGTCCTCAGCGGCGCCACGTGGATCCGGGCGGCCCGCGAGGCCGGCATGGACCGCGTCCCGGTGCGCGCGCTGGAGCTGACCGACGCCTCGGCGGCCTTCCTGGCGCTGGTCCTGAACCAGGCGCGCCCGGCCGACGTGGCGGCGCAGGCCGACGCGCTCCAGGCGCTGCTGGAGGCGGGCGCGGACGAGCCGGACCTGGCCCGGATCACCGGGCTGGGCCGCGGCCGGCTGCGCCGCCTGGTCGGCCTGCTGGAGCTGCACCCGGTGCTGCGCCAGGCGCTGCGGGAGGGCCAGCTGGGCGGCCCGGTCGCGTTCGCCGCCGCCGGCCTGTCGGAGGCCTCCCAGCAGGCGCTGGCCGGCATCTACATGCGGGAGGGCCAGCTGACGACCGCCGACCTGCGCCGGGCCGGCGAGGGCGGGGCCGCCGAGGCGGCCGCCGGGGAGCCGGCCGAGGGCGAGGAGGAGCCGGACGCGGAGGAGGCGCTGGCCCTGCTCCGGGAGGCCCCGGGGACGGCGGAGGACGCGGCCGCCCGCGCCCGACGCCAGGCCGAGGAGCTGCTCCGCACGCTGGAGGAGGCCAGCATCACCGGCGACATCCGCGAGCGCGTCACCGAGGTGATCGAGGAGCTGAACAGGCTGGCGCTGGTGCCCTAGTGCCGCCCCTCGCCGCGCTCTGCCGGGCGGGGAAGCGGGGCGGGGGGAGGATGGGCGGCGTGGGCAGGCGCCGCCGCCCCCTCGCGCGCCCGGAGCCCGGCCGGGGCGCCGCCGAGGTGGACGGAGCTAACCTATCCACCCCGTGACCACCTGGCAAGCGCTGTTCATCGGACTGCTGCAGGGGGCGACCGAGCTCTTCCCGGTCTCCTCGCTCGGCCACGCCGTCGTCCTGCCCAGCCTGCTCCACTGGCCCTTCGACCAGGCCAGCCCCACGTTCCTGCCCTTCCTGGTCCTGCTCCACCTGGGCACGGCCACGGCGCTGCTGATCATCTACCGGCACGAGTGGCTGCGCATCGCCGTCGGGTTCGTGCGCGCGGCCACCCGGGGCCGGGTCGACGGCCCCGACGAGCGGCTGGCCATGCTGCTGGCGCTGGGCACGCTGCCCGGCGGCGCCCTCGGCCTGTTCCTCGTCCAGCCCCTCGCGCGCCTGTTCGCCACGCCGCGGGTGGCGGCGGTCATGCTCATCGTGAACGGCGCCATCCTGCTGGGCACGGAGGTGCTCCGGCGCCGGTCGGAGCGGTCGGGCGTCAGCCGGGAGGAGCAGGAGCACGACTTCAAGGACGTGAGCCAGATCAGCGTGGGCGCCGTCGCGGTCGTCGGCCTCGTGCAGTCGCTGGCGCTGGTGCCGGGCATCTCGCGCTCGGGCATCACGATGGCGGGGGGCCTGGTCGCCGGCCTGCGCCACCAGGAGGCAGTCAAGTTCGCGTTCCTCCTGGCCACGCCGATCATCGCGGGCGCCGGCGTGCTGGAGGTGCCGGTGCTGCTGCAGCAGCGGCTGGCGGCCAGCACGCTGCTCCTGTACGTCGTCGCGGCCGTGCTGGCCGGCGCCGCCGCCTACGTCAGCGCCCGCTTCCTGGTCCGCTACTTCCGCTCGGGCCGGCTCGATCCCTACGGCTGGTACTGCGCGGCGCTCGGTGTGGTCAGCCTGGTCTTGCTACGCTGACGGACGATGGGCAGCATTCGTGGCGGCGCCGGGCTCCGGATCGGCCTCCTCGGGCTGGCGGCCGTGTTCGCCCTGCTGGGCGTGCTCTACGCGCTGGGCACGATCAACTTCCTGACCACCCACCCGACCGCCGCCCACCACTACCAGCACGCCGTCGTCCTGGCGGCTCTCTGCGTGGCCAGCCTGGTCGCCGCGAGCCTCTACCGCCCTCGTGCCGCGTGAGTCGCACCATCCGATTACCTGTCGTCGACCGGCAGGAGGTAGCCTTGGCGTACACGTGGGAGGCACGCAGGCGCAGCTCCGGAACGCGAATCACCACGCCGTAGCCGTGCCGGGCGCTCGCACCGCCGGCCCGGCCGTGGGAGCCGCGCTGTCGGAGTCGCGCTACCTCAACCGGGAGCTGTCGCTGCTGGAGTACAACGCGCGCGTGCTGGCGCGGGCCGAGGACCGGAGCCTGCCCCTGCTGGACCGGGTCCGCTCCCTCCACTTCTTCGGCCAGAACCTGGACGACTTGTTCCAGATCCGGGTGGCCGGCCTCCAGGAGCAGCTGGTCGCCGCCCCGGCGACGGCGTCGCCGGACGGGATGTCGCCCGGCGCCCAGCTGCGCGAGATCAGGGTCCGGGTCGAGGAGTTCTACCGGCGCCAGGATCGCCTGTTCCAGGGCGAGCTGCGCCCGCAGCTGGCGGAGGCCGGGATCCGGCTGGTCGACGCCGCCGACCTGTCCCGCAAGGACACCGAGCACCTCTCCAAGTACTTCCGCAAGAGCATCTTCCCGGTCCTGACGCCGCTGGCGGTCGATCCCGGCCACCCGTTCCCGTACATCTCGCACTTCTCGCTGAACCTGGCCGTCATCGTCCGCCACCCGCTGCGCCGGCACCAGCGCTTCGCCAGGGTCAAGGTGCCGCCCCTGCTGCCCCGCTTCGTGGCCCTGCCGGGCGGCGGGCGGTTCGTGCCGCTGGAGCAGGTGATCGCGGCCAACCTGCAGGCCCTGTTCCCGGGCATGGAGATCGTCACCCACACCGCCTTCCGCGTCACCCGCGACAACGACCTCGAGGTGCGCGAGGACGAGGCGGACGACCTGCTGGTCACCATCCAGACCGAGCTCCTGCGCCATCGCCGCCGGGCCGCCGCCGTCCGGCTGGAGGTCAACCCGGACATGACCGACGAGGTGCGGGACCTCCTGATGCGCGAGCTGGAGCTGACCCCCGACGACCTCTACGTGGTGGACGGCCTGCTCAACCTCAGCGACGTGGGCTTCTTCAGCGACCTGGACAGGCCCGACCTCAAGTCGGAGCCGTACACGCCGGTCAACCCGCCGCGGCTCAGCGGCCCGGACAGCGAGCCGGAGGACTTCTTCGAGGCGCTGGGGGCGGGCGACCTGCTGGTCCACCACCCCTACGAGTCGTTCTCCAGCTCGGTCGTCGCCTTCACGCAGCAGGCGGCCGCGGACCCGCAGGTCCTGGCCATCAAGCAGACGCTCTACCGCACGTCGGGGCCCGCCAGCCCGATCGCCCTGGCCCTGGCCGGCGCGGCCGAGGCGGGCAAGCAGGTGGTGGCCCTCGTCGAGCTGAAGGCCCGCGGCGACGAGCAGGCCAACATCGCCTGGGCCCAGGCACTCGAGCAGTCGGGCGTCCACGTCGTCTACGGCCTGGTCGGCCTCAAGACGCACGCGAAGCTGACCCTGGTCGTGCGCCAGGAGGGCGCCGGCATCCGCCGCTACGTCCACGTCGCGACCGGCAACTACAACCCGATGACGGCGCTCGCCTACGAGGACGTCGGCCTCTTCTCGGCCGACGCCGACCTGGGCGCCGACGTCAGCGAGCTGTTCAACTTCCTCACCGGCTACAGCCGGCAGCGGCGCTTCCGGAGGCTGCTGGTCGCGCCGGCCGGGCTGCGGGCGGGCCTGCTGCGCCTGATCCGCGAGGAGGCCGCCGGGCCCAACGGCCGGATCGTCATCAAGGCCAACAACCTGGTCGACGGCGAGATCATCGACGCCCTCTACGAGGCGGCCAGGGCCGGCACCGAGATCGACCTCGTCATCCGCAGCGTCTGCTGCCTGCGCCCCGGCCTCGAGGGGCTGTCCGAGCGCATCCGGGTCCGCTCCATCGTGGGCCGGTTCCTGGAGCACTCGCGCATCTTCCGGTTCGGCGGCGGCGAGCGGTCCGCCCGGTACTACATCGGCTCGCCCGACGTGATGGACCGCAACCTGGACCGCCGCGTCGAGGCGGTGGTGCCGGTGACCGACCCCGCGCTGCAGCAGCGCCTGGCGGAGATCCTGGACACGGAGCTGGCCGACGACCGGCTGGCCTGGCGCCTGGACGCCGAGGGCAGCTGGCAGAAGGTCCCGACCACCGCCGGCCTGGATGCGCAGGAGCGGTTCATGAGCCTGGCCCACGAGCAGGCGCGAGGCCACGGTGTCCGTCTCTCCTGAGCGGGAGGTCAAGCTCGGCGCCGCGCCGGCCTTCCACCTGCCCGACCTGTCCGGCCTCGCCGACGGCGTCGGCCCGGGGGCGGAGCGGGAGGCCCGGCTGGAGACCACCTACTACGACACGCGCGACCTGCGGCTGGCCCGCTGGGGGCTGAGCCTCCGTCACCGGGGCGGCGAGGGCTGGACACTG
>Ga0137384_10004296_pt1 | contig 11403 bp, 6 predicted proteins | sample SagtaG_2_FD_104922 | JGI IMG/M metagenome (GOLD analysis project Ga0137384, IMG submission 104922) | Vadose zone soil microbial communities from Sagehorn Ranch, Mendocino, California, USA - Sage2_R_60_16 metaG | ecosystem: Environmental > Terrestrial > Soil > Vadose zone | place: USA: California...
ACACCCGGCAAACCCGCCCGGTTATCATTACGATGTGACCAGCAACGGCAAACGCTTTCTGGTAGATACCACCAAAGAAGGAAACTCCACGCCGCTCGCGCTGGTCGTCAATTGGACGGCGGATTTGAAGAAATGACTATTGCCGCCGGCACAAAACTCGGTCGCTACGAAATCCGCTCGAAGATTGGCGCGGGCGGAATGGGCGAGGTTTATCGAGCGCGCGATGAGAAGCTAAATCGGGACGTGGCCATTAAGTTATTGCCACCCGACTTCTCAGAAGATGCCGATCGTCTGTACCGCTTCGAACAAGAGGCCCAAGCGGCAGGAGCACTCAATCATCCAAACATTCTCGCCGTTTACGACGTTGGCGTACACGATCGTGCACCCTATGTTGTTGCCGAATTGCTCGACGGCGAAACGCTGCGTGACCTCCTCGATCAGCGACAGCCCGCCACCAGAAAATCAATCGATTATGCGATTCAGTTAGCCCATGGCCTCGCGGCGGCCCACGACAAAGGCATCGTTCACCGAGATATCAAACCCGACAATATCTTTATAACTAAAGACGAACGCGTAAAGATTCTGGATTTCGGTCTTGCCAAGCTGGCGCAACCCTCGGGGGGAACCGTCGCCCAAACTGACATTGCCACCCGCAAAGTGCACACGGATCCGGGCACCGTTATGGGAACGGTCGGGTATATGTCGCCGGAACAGGTGCGCGGCCAGGCGGTGGATCATCGCACGGATATTTTTTCATTCGGTGCGGTGCTGTATGAAATGCTGACGCGGCGTCGCGCCTTCCGTGGCGATTCGGCGATTGAGACGCTCAACGCGATTCTCAAAGAGGAACCCACGGAACTCTCTGCGTCCAATCCCAACATCGCTCCGGGGCTGGAGCGGGTTGTCTGGCATTGCCTGGAAAAGAGTCCGGAGCGTCGGTTTCAGTCTGCCAGTGATGTAGCCTTTGCCTTGGAGTCGCTTTCCGGTGTAACGAGTCATCCGAGTCAGCAGACTTTGCCAGCGGTCAGTCCTCCTGTTTCTTCGCCGTCGAGATGGACACGCGAGCGGTTGGTCTGGCTGGGTATCTGCGCGCTATTGATTGTGGCCCTCGCGACGCTGGCCTTCGCCTATTTTTCGCGTTCGCAGTCAAGCAGCCAGCCGGTCCGACTTGCTCTGACAACTTCCGATAAGGCAACTCTTCCCGCACGTGTTACAGTTTCGCCTGATGGTTCGCGAGTCGCGTTCCTCGCCAACAACGCTGAAGGCAAACGGTTGCTCTGGGTAAGATCTTTGGATTCGCTCGGCGCGCAGCCGCTGACAGGCACTGACGGCGCGACCGCTCCGTTCTGGTCGCCCGATAGCCGCTCGATCGGATATTTCGCGAGCGGCAAACTTTTCAAGGTAGAAGCCTCGGGCGGCCGGTCACAAGCACTTTGTGACGTGGTTGAAAACCGGGGCGGCGCGTGGAGTCGCGACGGAGTGATACTTTTTAGCGGGCCGGACGGGCTTTTGCGAGTATCCGCGCAGGGTGGCACTCCGACCCTGACGACAAAACTTGATCCTACAGAGGAAGCCCACCGTTGGCCGTATTTTTTTCCGGATGGCCGTCACTTCATCTTTCTCGGTGATGCCCAAACATCCGAGAACCATCACATTCGCGTCGGCTCACTCGATTCGCAGGAGACTCAGATTCTTTTCAGTGCGGTCACGCGCGTCGCCTATGCGCCTCCCGGCTTCTTACTCTATGTAAGCCAGGGAGCCCTCGTGGCGCAGCCTTTCGATGCGCAAAAATTAAAAGTTACCGGAGAATCTGCAATTGTCGCTGAACGCGTAGCGACAGTAGGCGAGAACCACGAGTTCGATTTCTCAGTCTCAGATAACGGCGTACTCGCCTATCAGACCGGCAGCATTCAGTCGCAGCCGGTTTGGTTCGATCGCACGGGAAAGAAGCTACAGACCGTTGGAGAGGCTGACAGCTACGCTTCGATTGCGCTCTCAGCTGACGGACAACGAGCGGCCGTGGGAATGTTGGACGCGGATGGGCGTCACAGTGATATTTCGCTCCTTGATCTGTCACGCGGCTCCAAGTCCCGGCTCACCTTCGATCCGAAGTCTGATGGTGCCCCGGTTTGGTCGCCTGATGGAACTCGCATAGTGTTCTATTCGAATCGAGCCGGCGACGGACACGCGAACCTTTTCGTCAGCACCGCAAGCAATGCGGGCGACGATCAACTGCTCCTGGCATCGGATTCCGACGACATTCCTACAAGTTGGTCGCGCGACGGGCAAAACATCTTATTTATGCGTTTCGGAAAAGTGCACGCCGGCGTCTGGATGCTCCCACTGTCGGGTGATCGTCAACCGAAGCCAGTGTTTCAGTCCTCAGCATTTGATCAAGGTGCCGCAAGTTTCTCGCCCGATGGTCGTTTCGTCGCGTGTACGTCGAATGAATCGGGGCACTATGAAATCTGGGTTCAGAGCTTTCCACCATCGGGTGAGAAATTAATGGTCTCGTCGGGAGGTGGTTTCTTCCCGCTTTGGCAAGGTAATGGAAAGGAACTGTTCTACCTCACTGCGGACGGAAAGGTGATGGCGGCGGAAATCAAGATTGGTGCAAAGTTAGAGAGCGGAGTTCCGAAACAGCTTTTCCAGACCAGAATCAAATTCGGTTCCGACTATCCTTACGGTGTCTCTCCCGACGGCTCACGCTTTCTTATCAACACACCTGTTGGGGTTGATGATCCCACGCCTATGATCATCGTCCTCGATTGGACTGCGCTCCTGAAACAGAAGCAATGACTATCTCAGGCACTAAACTCGGCCGCTACGAAATCCGCTCAAAGATTGGTGCGGGCGGGATGGGCGAGGTCTATCTGGCCCAGGACACGAAGCTCGATCGCAAAGTTGCTCTGAAGATTCTGCCGGCCGAACTTGCATCGAAGCGTGATCGGATGCGGCGTTTCACGCAGGAGGCCAAAGCGGCCGCGGCGCTCAATCATCCGAACATCGCGCACATCTACGAGATTGGTGAGAGCGACGGCCGTAACTTTATCGCAATGGAGTTTGTCGACGGCCAAACGCTGCGGGAATTGATCCATCACCAGCAAACCGATCTGCCAAAACTCCTGCGGCATTTGCAACACGTGGCCGAAGGATTAGCGAAAGCCCATGCTGCTGGCATCGTTCATCGCGATCTGAAACCCGACAACGTCATGATCACGCGCGATGGTCACGCAAAGATTCTTGATTTTGGCCTCGCCAAACTAATCGAGCGGCAACCCTTGCCCTCCGGTGGTTCCAGCGAAGTCGCAACGGCAGTTATGCCACCGCATTCAACCCCGGGCACAGTGATGGGCACGGTCGGTTACATGTCGCCGGAACAGGCCCAGGGTAAAATCCAAGAGATCGACCAGCGCTCAGACATCTTTTCGTTCATCGGCCTCCTCCAGTAGCGCAAGCTGGCAGCTTGCGCCACGCCGAATTGAGCCTTGCAGCCAGTATCAAACTCAGCCGCTACGAATCTGCTCGAAAATCCGTCACGCTTTTTTGAATGTCTAGCGCGATCACCCGAACGCGGATAGAATGTGCGGGTCTCGTTAAGACGTCTTGCCGCTGCTCGTCTGAAACACGCTGCTATGAGCATCGCTGCTGCCACCCGATTGGGACCATACGAAATCATCGCGCCGGTTGGCGCGGGCGGCATGGGCGAAGTTTATCGCGCGCGCGACACGCGATTGGGACGAGATGTCGCCGTAAAGGTTCTCCCATCTTCTTACGCGGATAATAAAGAACGATTGCAACGATTCGAGCAGGAAGCCTGCGCCGCAGGTGCGCTCAATCATCCGAACATCCTCTCGATCCACGACATCGGCACACACAATGGCTCACCATACGTAGTTTCAGAATTGCTTGAGGGCGAGACGCTGCGCGAGCGGCTCAACGGCAGCGTTCTGCCTTCGCGCAAAGCCATCGACTACGCTCAGCAAATTGCGCAAGGATTGGCGGCGGCTCATGAGAAAGGAATTATCCATCGTGATCTGAAGCCGGAGAATCTGTTTATCGTCAGAGATGGTCGAGTCAAGATTCTGGACTTTGGCTTGGCGAAGCTGACGGGAGCTGCTGACGTCCAGGCGCAGACGGACATACCTACGCGGCGCATCGACACCGACCCGGGCGTGGTGATGGGCACCGTTGGTTACATGTCGCCTGAGCAGTTGCAAGGGAAGACTTTAGATCATCGTTCGGACATCTTTTCGTTCGGCGCCATTTTCTACGAGATGCTTTCGGGCCGTCGCGCTTTTCATGGTGAATCCGCAGCCGAAACGATGAGCGCAATCCTGAAGGAAGATCCACCCGATCTCTCGGAAACAAATAAGAACGTTGCGCCGGCGCTCGAGCGGGTCGTACATCACTGTTTGGAGAAGAATCGTGAGGCGCGCTTCCATTCGGCGAGCGATCTGGCATTTGCTCTTGAGGCCTTGTCCGGTGCGACCAGTATTTCTGGTCAAACCGCAACCGCAATCGCTCCGGTATGGGAACCACCAAAAAGACGCGAGCGTCTGGTCTGGATCGGAGCAACGGCGCTTCTCGGTCTCGCGCTGCTGGCAGCGCTGCCTTTTGTGATTGCCCATTTCCGAAGCGGGCCGTCAATTGAAAACCACGCCACACGCTTCCTTGTTTTTCCGCCTGAGAAAACAACGTTGATTGGCGGCGGCCAACACATCTCGCCTAACGGCCTGCGCCTGGTTTATGTTGCCACTGGAAGTGACGGCAAACGTCTTCTGTGGACGCGCCCGCTTGATTCACTTGCGGGCCAGCCGCTGCCCGGAACAGAAGAGGGCGCAAATCCCTTCTGGTCTCCGGACGGTCGTTTTATCGGATTTTTCGGCGCCGGATCGAAGCTCAAGAAGATCGAGTTGACTGGCGGTCCCGCGCAGACGCTGGCAGATGTCCTGGGAGGTGGTGGTGGCACATGGAACCGCGACGGGGTAATTGTCTTTGCGCGAAGTTTTACCGAGGGGCTTTATCGTGTGCCCGCAATGGGCGGGTCGTCTGTTCCGGTGACAACCCTCGATGAATCACGCAAGGAAACGGCCCACCTTTGGCCTTACTTCTTGCCGGACGGACGTCATTTCTTGTACCTCGCTCGCAGCGCGCAAAAAGAGAATACCGGCATTTACGTCGGAGCACTGGATTCAAAAGACCGAAAGCTATTGATAAATGCTGAGTCAGGCGGGGCGTACGCTCCGCCCGGGTTTCTGCTTTTCCTGCGCGAGCGAACGCTGATGGCCCAGGGCTTTGATGCTAACAAGCTGCAACTCACGGGCGAAGCATTTCCCATTGCCGAGCAGGTGGGCTTTAACGCACTGAATGGGCGCGGATTCTTCTCGGTCTCGGAAACGGGCGTGCTCACCTTCCTAAGCAGCAGCACCCTAAGTACTCAGCTTGCCTGGTTCGATCGCAGCGGTAAACAGCTTGCCCTGATTGGCGCACCAGCTGCAGATACGGGGCTGCATCTCTCGTCCGACGAAAAACGGCTTGCCGTCAGCCGCCTCGATTCGCAAGCAGGCTCGGCCGATATCTGGTTGATTGACCTCGCGCGTAATAACCCCTCGCGGTTCACTTTCGACCCGGCGAATGAGAGTTCCCCAGTCTGGTCACCTGATGATAGCCGCATTGTCTTTGCATCGAATCGCGGTGGCGTTGTCAGTATCTATCAGAGACTTTCCAACGGCGCCGGCAACGACGAATTACTTCTCAGATTTGCCGAGCCGATTGGTCCGCACGATTGGTCCCCAGATGGAAAATTTATTCTCTTCGGGGTGCTGTCTCCTAAAACGAATGTTGATCTTTGGCTCTTACCCCTGTTTGGCGATCAAAAGCCGACGCCATTTATCCAGACGGAGTTCGCGGAAGTCCAGGGAGAATTCTCTCCGGACGGCCGCTGGCTCGCGTATGCTTCAAATGAGTCAGGAGCGTACCAGGTCTATGTTCAAAGCTTCCCAACATCGGGCGGTAAGTGGCAAGTTTCCACCGGCGGCGGCGCCCAACCACAATGGCGCCGGGATGGTAAAGAGTTGTTCTATCTCGCTCCCGATAGAAAGCTTATGGCGGTAGAAGTTAACGGTACTGGTCCGACCTTCGTGGCGGGCGTCCCCAGGCCCCTTTTCGACGTTCATGTCAGCACCATCTTCCCAGGGGCCGCTGGCGCTGGGCCATACTATGTTGTCACGGGCGACGGCCAACGTTTTCTCGTTAACACGATTGTGGGAGATTCCACGCCCGTGCCGCTCACTATTGTCTTGAACTGGACAGCCGGGCTGAAGCGATGACGGTTGCGATCGGCACCAGACTGGGCCGTTACGAAATCCGCTCGAAGCTAGGTGAAGGCGGAATGGGCGAGGTCTATCTGGCCCAGGACATGAAACTGGATCGCACCGTCGCCGTGAAAGTCCTGCCTGCTGACTTGGCTCAGGATCAATCGCGCATGCGGCGCTTTGTGCAGGAAGCGCGGACGGCTTCGTCACTATCTCATCCTAACGTGGCTCATATTTATGAGATCGAAGAGATTGATGGCATGCACTTCATCGCCATGGAATACGTCAACGGCGCAACCCTGCGTGAACGAATTGCCCGTGGCGGGCTTGACCTCAATGAGGTTCTCGATATCGCCGTTCAGATTGCGGCGGCTCTATCCGCCGCGCACAGCGCCGGCATCACCCATCGCGACGTTAAACCCGATAACGTCATGCTGCGGCAGGATGGTTATGTGAAGGTGCTCGACTTCGGCCTTGCGAAACTGAGTGAGCTTACGTCAGATACCGATACTGAAGCGCCCACAAAAGCCATGGTGAACACTGATCCGGGCACAGTCATGGGCACCGTCGGTTATATGTCACCGGAACAAGCGCGCGGGAAAGCTGTGGATGCGCGCACAGACATTTGGAGTCTGGGCGTCGTGATCTATCAAATGGTTACGAACCATTTACCTTTTGAAGGATCGTCGAACAGCGACGTGATCGCCGCGATCCTGGGAAAGGAGCCACCGCCGATGGCCCGATATGCTCGTGAGGTTCCGGAAGCGCTCGAATGGATCACGACCAAAGCCCTCACCAAGGATCCGGACGAGCGTTATCAAACCGCGAAAGAGATGATGGTCGACTTGCGGCGGATCAAACAGCGCCTGGATGCGCACGCGGAAATTGAGCGATCGTCAGCCCCTGATTCGAGCGGTGTCACCTCGGGGATGTCTGGTCAGCAACCGTCAGTCGGCGCGGCCTCGCCAGGCTCGACAGTCTCTGCCGCTGGATCGTTTTCAACCGCCCCCGTCTCCAGCGCCGAATATCTGATCAGCGAGATCAAACGCCATAAGACCGGCTTCGGGTTGATCCTGGCAGTCACCTTAGTGGCTGCCATAGGCGGCGGCTTATGGATATATAAGCTCTTCACTATGGGTAAATCTTCGGGGCCGCCGGCGATCAGGTTTACCCGACTTACCAGCGGCGGAACGATCGGGAACGAGACGATCACAGGCGGCGCAGCGATTTCACCGGACGGGAAGTACGTCGTGTTCTGGACCCTCGACGGAACCAAAAGCTCGTGCTATGTCCAGCAGATATCGACAAATAGTCTGGTCCGAATTGTCGGGCCGCTCGAGGGTAATTACGGAGCGTCAACATTCTCGCCTGACGGAGAGTTTGTTTTCTATAACGGCGATGACAAAGACAACGTCGATGGCGCTTTGTTTCAGATTCCCGTGCTGGGCGGACAGCCGCGCAAAATCGTCAACGGTATCTCGAGTCCGGTTACTTTTTCGCCCGACGCCAGGCAGATTGCCTATGTGCACCTGATTCCAGCCACAGGCGAAACTTTGTTGAAGGTCGCCAACGCCGACGGCAGCGGCGTTTCGAAAATCATCGCTCGGCGCACTCTTCCGAATTACTTTTCCCCTGACGGACCGTCATGGTCACCGGATGGGCGCGTGATAGCCCTGGGCGTGGCGTCAATATCTGCCGTTATTGCGGGGTCGACAGTTGTCGAGATTCCGGCCGCAGGTGGGAACGAACGTCCCATAACCCCGCCGCAATGGGGCTTTGTATCGCGGGTCAACTGGCTCAGTAACGGCAGCGGACTCGTGATTACTCTGTATGCGTCTTACACATCGATGGGTACTCAAATCTGGTTTGTGTCTTATCCGGATGGCGCCGCCCATCGGATCACGAACGATCTGAATGGTTATGGAACTATCAGCCTTGGGGTCAGCAGCGACTCAAAGACAATAGTGACGGTTCAGGAAGACTTCACCCGCACGATCTGGATCACTCGACCCAATGATGACCCGGGCCAGGCGCGCCAGATTTCCAATGGCAAATATGAAGGTGCAGAATCAATGGCGATGACCCGCGATGGCAGGATTGTTTATCTTGACCTGATCGGCGATTCCAGTGAAATCTGGATCATGAAAAGTGATGGCAGCGACAAGCGCCGGCTAACCAGTGACGGCGCGCTCAAGGACCGGGTCTCAGTTTCGCCAGATGATCGTTACCTCCTCTTCAGCTCAAACCGGTCAGGTAATTTCAGCATCTGGCGCGCAGACATTGACGGCAACAATCCTAAACAACTGACGGAAGAGAGCACATTCGCAGTCGGGGCAATATCCTCCGCGGACGGAAAGTGGGTTTTGTTTCAATCGTTCAGGTCCGGCAAATGGTCGGTTTGGAAAGTTCCGATTGATGGTGGAGATGCCACCCAGATAAGCGACGTTGAATGTTCTTTGCCCGCCCTCTCGCCGGATGGAAAACTGATCGCCTGTCTGATACCGAACCAGAAAGCGTCCTTCAGATGGCAGATTGCAATTATCCCCTACGACGGCGGTCCGGTGCAGAAGTTGTTTGACCTGCCGCCCACATTTGGTTTTAACGGCGGCCTGCGCTGGACAGCCGACGGACGTTCGATTTCATATCTCAAAGAGGAAGGCGCCACCTCGAATGTTTATGCTCAACCACTTGACGGCGGTCCGTCCAGGGCTCTTACCAGGTTCAAAATGGATCGGGCGTCGCGATTCGAATGGTCGCGCGATGGCAAGCAGATCCTGCTGGGTCGCGGCCCACAAACGGACGATGTCGTCTTGATTAAGGACTTTCGCTAACTCGAGCCCCAGGAGTTAGCGCGAGGACAACCACTTCTGATACCGAGCTACGACCCATTGAGGCGGTTCGGGATCGTCGGCAGCTCTGATGTTCAACCCCGTACTCTTCATCCATCGCCATAGCCAGGTCGGGCCGTACCTGGAGACCAGCGTGTCTTTCGTCTGATACGCCGGATCCTTCATCGCTTCATCCAGGCTGACAAACCGATAACCGCGAGCTGAAAAACGCGCGAGCATTTCTTCCAGGGAATCAGCGTTTATGTCATTAGCATGAATCAACAATGTCTGCGTAACTTCCCGGCCAAAGATCTTTGGAGCAAAGCGCTCGGCAAACTCCGTCGCAGCGAGAGTGAAATCAAGATAGTCGTCGCGCACGCGTTTGGCCGTCGTTCGGTCTCCATCCCGCAGCGCCAGCACGTAAACAACATTAAAGATGAAATCAGAATTCTCAATCGTGTGCGGCGTGACTTTGTAACCACGATCAATCAAAAACTTTTCGATCGCTTCTTTCTTGGCCTGCGTATCACCGGTGTGCGTCATGGGATGGCGAAAGTAGAGCTGATAGGGTTGACGCGAGCTCATTAAGCGGCGGCTGACAATTTCGCCCTTCAGGATCTCTTCTTCAAACTGTTCTACTGTGAGGTTGTTAAAATCAGGATGTGAATAGGTGTGATTGCCGAGGATCATACCCGCGTCAACCCATTGCTTTAGTAAGACCGTCCGCGCATCTTTTTCGCCGTTCACTTGCAACTTGCCTTCATTGACAAAGGCCACGACCGGCACACGTTGCCTGCGAAGAACGGCTAAAATTTTGTTCGTCGCACGCCGAGCATCAGCCAACGAGGATTCTCCAACCGCCGCGTAAGGGAGGTCGTCAATCGTAACGGCCATCTTCCGCGCAGGAGTGGGAGTTTGCGCAAACACATTGACGCTGAGAATCAGGACTACTATTGCAGCCTTTGGGCCGATAACAGATTTCATCTTTGCCCTTCTCAAATCAAGCGGTTTGCCGCCAGCCAGTGGCCGCCATCCACGGCGATGATTGCGCCGTTAATAAAGCTCGCGGCATCTGAACAGAGGAATAACGCAGCGTTTTCGATGTCCTTGATCAGCCCAAAGCGTCCCAGTGGTACCTTCTTGCGCAGCTTCTCCTTGATTGGTTCCGGCACCAGCCGTTTCATCCCTTCAGTATCTTCGATCGGACCCGGCGCGATCGCGTTTACGCGAATGCCATAGCGTCCCCATTCCACGGCGAGATTTTTCGTGAGTGCATCGACTCCGGCCTTGGCTGCGGAAACGTGAAGCTGCATCGGCGTGCCGAGATAATGCAGCGTCGCGCTGATGTTGAGTATTTGTCCGCGATTTTTCTTTAGTTCGGCAAAGGCCGCCCGGCAAACATTGAACGTGCCTTTGAGATCAATATCGACTACCGTGCCGAAGCCGTTAGGCGAAAGTTCTTCCGCCGCACAGAGAAAATTTCCCGCGGCGCCGTTGACGACAATGTCAATCCTGCCAAAGCGTTCAATGGTCGCAGCGATTGCCTTTTCGACTCCTTCGGGATTGCGCACGTCGGCTGCGATGGCGAATGCTTCGCCGATGCTGGTGTTTTCCGGTTTGGCACCCTCCCTAACGGTCGGGTTTCTGCCGCTCCGCGCGTTGTTGATTGCTTTGGCGGCAGGTTCAAGATGTTCGATATTGCGACTGACCAGGGCGACGTTCGCCCCAGCTTCGGCCAGAGCGCGCGCGACGCCGCCAGTAATTCCCGTGCCGCCGCCGGTAACGAAGGCAACTCGCTCCTTTAGAACTCCGTCGGTGAAAAGTTTTTGCTCCATAGAATTATTCCTTCAAAATTCCGGGCGGTTAGCTTATCATCAACGCCGGTTGATGCCACACGATGAAAAGTTTTAGCCTTCGAGGACTACATCTTGGACTAATGGCGGTTCTGGCGGCCGCCTCGATCATTGGACTGGTCTCGTTGCGGCGAACAGCAGTAAGCGGCGCCCCGCCTACCGCTCCCCCTATCGGCTCGGCGAAATCCGGCACCCACGGTCCGAATCAATTCGACGACCCGTACGCCGATTTTCGCAACGCTCGTTACTCAAATGCTGGACTGCTAAGTGAACGTGACGAATTAAAATTGGGCACGCAGCTTAATCGAGAAGCCACCAAACACTTTCGCCTCACCGACGTTGGCCTCGCGCGTGTCGATCGAATCGGGCAACGCATGGCAAAGTCGAGCCTGCGTCCCAATATGG
>Ga0137384_10004297_pt1 | contig 11401 bp, 9 predicted proteins | sample SagtaG_2_FD_104922 | JGI IMG/M metagenome (GOLD analysis project Ga0137384, IMG submission 104922) | Vadose zone soil microbial communities from Sagehorn Ranch, Mendocino, California, USA - Sage2_R_60_16 metaG | ecosystem: Environmental > Terrestrial > Soil > Vadose zone | place: USA: California...
CGAGAGTGAGACAATACCCAGGTAAAAGCCTTTCAGCCGGAGTGCTGTCGGCCCAATGAGCGCGCCCACGAGCGCAGCCACAATCCCTGCCGCCGGGAGCCAGATAATAAACGGCAGGCCCAGGCCAAGTGGGTCGAGTGGAGATGAAGGCACGTCACCGCCAAGATATGCGGCCGTGTACGCGCCAATAGCCATAAAGAAGGCGATGCCCAATGAAACCTGGCCTGTATACCCCGAAAGCACGTTGAGCGCAAGCGCCGCGATGGCCGCGATCAGCGTAAAGTTGACAATCGAGAACCAGTCATCGTTGGCAACCGAGAAGAAAAGCACAATAAGGGCTACAATCAGAATAACTGCAATTATCAGTGATGCCTTGCCTCTCAGGAATCGTGACGATGGTGTAGGGACGCGATTCATTGCGTCCTCGGGGGTGGATGTAGGGATGTGATTCATCGCGTCCCTGGAAGATGCGCTCATATTCGCTCCACCTTTCTGGTACCGAAGAGGCCGTAGGGTCGAATGAGCAGCACGAGAATCATTACCAGGTAGGGAGTAATCGTGTGAATACCTGGAGCTATAAAGCTGGTGAGGTTGTTTTCGTACCCGGCAGTCAGGTCCTGTACCAGGCCGATAATGATTCCACCCACGATTGCTCCGGGAATCGAGTCAATACCGCCCAGGATGATGGCAGGGAAGGCCAGCAGCGCAGCGCCGCCCAGCGTTGGATCCATCGCAAAAGAACCAATGGCGAGAAACACTCCTCCAATTGTGGCCATGGCGGCAGCAATCCCCCAGGCCAGTGCGTAGACGGTGCGAATGTCGATTCCCACCGCCAGCGCGGCCTCCTGGTCAAGCGCAGTAGCGCGCATCGCCAGTCCGTACCTGGTCCGTTGGAAGAAATAAAAGAGCATGGCGCACAAAATGACCGTCACAATAATCGTCAGCAGGTCATTCGAGCCAAAGTGAATGCCAGCAATGTTAAAGCCGTTCGTAATGGTGAATGGCGAGGCCGCCGGAAGAGTATTCGATCCCCAGGTCACGATAACGCCGGTACGCAGGATCGTATCCAGGCCAATCGTGATCATCAAAATCGAGAAGACCGGTCGGCCAATCATGCGACGCAGCACAAAGCGTTCAAAGAGCAGACCGATCGCCACCGTCACCACGACGCCCAGCACTACCGCTAAAATAAAGTTCAGGTGCCAGTTGTACACCCCTGACGAAACCACATAAGCTCCCACCAGCAATAGTTCACCCTGAGCAAAGTTAATGACCTCGCTGGCCTTAAAGATGATCGTGAAGCCCAGGCCGATCAGGGCATAAATGCAGCCAAGCGCGATACCCGCGAAGGCTATTTGAATAAAATACGCCACGTTTCTCTCCTGCTAGCGATTTTGACTTCCAGGGCGACGCCCTTACCTTCTATGCGGAATTCTCTTCAGTTGAGATGGGTATGGCGGCAACTCCACCTCCAAATTCTTCACCCAGATACGCTTTGATCACGTCGGGATTGGCCTGCACCTCAGCCGGGATGCCCTGCGCGATGACGCGCCCGAAATCGAGCACCAGCACGTGATCAGCGATACCCATGACCAGCGCCATATCGTGCTCAACCAGTATCTGGGTAACTCCGAGTTGTTCTTTGATATCCAGAATGACGGCGGCGATATCCTCGCTTTCCTCAAATCCCATGCCCGCGACCGGCTCGTCCAGCAAGAGCAGTTTGGGTTGCAACGCCAGCGCGCGGGCTATATCGGCTCGCTTCTGCAATCCGTAGGGCAGGCTGCCCAGTGGATGATTTTGCAGGCGCTGCAATCCCATCAGGTCGAGCAGGTGCAGGCAGTAAGCGCGGTTCCTTTTTTCTTCATTGCGGGTCAGGCCGAGATAGATGCCGCCGAGAACGATGCCACTGCGCATGCGGGTATGGCGACCGAGTAGCAAATAATCCATCACGCTCATAGTGGGAAACTGCCCAAGATTCTGGAAGGTGCGTGCGATGCCGGTGCGCGCCACCTGGTGTGTTTTGAGTCGCAGCAGGTCGCGCCCATCATAAGTAACGCGCCCTTTCACGGGCTGGTAGACGCGAGAAATGACATTGAAGAGCGAGGTTTTGCCTGCACCGTTAGGGCCGATTACCGCGAACAACTCTCCCGGCTGCACGTGGAAGGAGACGTCCGCCAGCGCCTGCACTCCTGCAAAGCGTACCGAGATATCTTCGACGGAGAGCAGCGGCGCGCTGGTTGATCTCGGTGCGTTTTGCGTCCTGGAAACGTTGTTTTCACTCACAGGTCCCACTTCCTTTCGGGACGACGTTGACGAACAGTTCCCATACTGATGCTTTCTTCACCCTCGTGCAGCCCCAGGTAAAACTTGCGCACGCTCTCGTCCTGCAAGAGTTCCGCGGCTGGCCCGGCCAGCACAACTTTTCCGGTTTCCAGCACGTAGCCGTGATGCGCAACAGAGAGCGCCATCTGCGCGTTTTGTTCTACCAGTAATACGGCAGTACCACTGGCATTTATCTCGGCGATGATCGCGCGAATTTGCTGCACCATGAAAGGCGCGAGTCCTAACGATGGTTCGTCCAGCAGCAATAACTTTGGATTTGTCATCAAGCCCCGGCCAATCGCGAGCATCTGCTGTTCGCCACCGGAGAGATAGCCAGCCTGGCTCTTGCGGCGATCACGCAACACCGGAAACAGATCCATCACGCGATCATAAGCGCGTCGCGCTGCCGCCGCATTCCGCACAGAGATAGCGCCAGTGCGCAGATTTTCGTCTACAGTGAGATCAGCGAAGAGCCTGCGGCCCTCTAATACCTGGGAGATACCGCGCCGCACGATTTGAGTAGCGTTCAGGTGATCAATGCGCTCGCCATCAAAATGAATCGTACCCCGCACGATACTGGCTTTGTGGATATTCAGTAGTCCTGAGATGGCGCGGATGATAGTGGTTTTGCCCGCGCCATTGGCTCCCAGCAGCGCCACCACCGTCTTATCTGGCACTTCTAGAGAGACACCCTGCACGGCAGGGACGATGTTGTGATAGGTGACTGCGATGTCCTGGAGGCGCAACATGATGTGACCCCTTCAATGCCATAGCAATACGCTTATAAGTTACCTGCGATGGCTCTATTATGTCACCTATTGTAAATAGGCTGCAGTACAGTATACAATGTTTTCATCTACAATTTGGAAGCAGAAATTTGTTTGCTCGAACAATGCGAAGGCAGCAAGTATGGAAGAGAAGCAAGTATCCTGGGGATAGATCAGGCTTCTCCAAAAGAGCATACGGCCATGGCGCTGGCGGCGTTTGCCTGGAAGCGCTTTCACAGAACAGAGCGGGTACCATCGTAGCTACGAGGAAGCGATAAATCTATTGCCCTTTATTGGCAACATCCAGGCAGGCACGCAGGCGTTGTGCCAGGGCATTCACCTGCTCAAGCGTATAAATGAGGTGCGAGCCTGGAATCACGAAGACCTTATCCACCTGAACAGGAGGCATAGTGCGTATCCATGCCTTGCGGAACTTATCCTCGCTCGACCACACAAAAGTAATTTTTCCATCATAGGTTCCTGGCCGGTACCCGGAAGCTTCCCAGCGGTAGACGCCGGGCCAGTCCTGTCGGAGCATTTCGGGGTCAGGGAAAAGCCTGCGCAGCCGAGGAAGTCGATGGCCTTTCGCATTCGCTACATCTTTTGTGGTTTGCGCCGTTTCCACTCCTTCAGTATCCTGCTGACCCTTGCGATACAGCGGGAAGCGCAAGTATTTGTAAATGTGGCGCAGGCGTAATTGCCAATCGATCTGCGTATCTTCGCCCACCCCAAACATATCGCAAATACGCGTATAAGCCCTGCGCGTTCTACTATGCGGGGGAGAAGCTGGATCGATTAAGAGCAGCATGTCGAGGCTTTCTCCCGCTGCGCGCAGTTGGCGCGCCATCTCGTAGGCCATCAATCCCCCATTGCAGAAACCTCCCAGCAGGTATGGTCCTTTCGGCTGAATTGCGCGCAGCGCCTCTATATGAGCAGCCGCGATTTCCTTAATGGTGGGTGGAATGCGCAGCCCGTTAAATTTATACGGCTCCAGGGCATAAAATGGCTGTTCGGCTCCCAGGCCGCGCGCCAGTGTAAAGCAATAGAATGCGCCCCCCATATAATCGCCGTGCAGGTAGAAGAAAGGTCGCTGCCCCGCTTTCCCCATCTGGACAGCGATAATAGCAGCCCGTGAACTCCCCTCGTCCGCATCTATCCGCTGCTGAATTGCCTGGGCCAGTTGCTCGATGGTTGGCCCGGCGAAAAGTGTAGACAGAGCAATTTTCTTGCCAAAAATCTGCTCAATACGACCCACCAGCCGGGCTGCCAGCAGAGAATGACCTCCCACGTGGAAAAAATTGTCTGTGATACCGATGGGCTGCCTGTTCAGCAACTCTTCCCAGATAGCAATCAACTGGTGATGGATCATCAGTTTGGGAGCGACATAGTTTTCTCCTACTGTCCTCCTCGCGCTCTCCGGTGTGGGCAGCGCCTGCCGATCCAGCTTACCATTGGGTGTCAGGGGTAAAGACTCCAGCACAATGAAATCCGCGGGAATCATATATTCTGGCAAATGCACTTTCAAATGCTGGCGCATTTGCGCCATCGTCACATTTTGCCCCTGGCCAGGAACAACATAGGCCACCAGCGATTTCTCTCCGCGTTCATTTTCATGAACCAGCACGAGGGCTTCACGCAGGGCACCGTACTGTCCCAGCACCGTCTCAATCTCCCCTGGCTCAATGCGGAAGCCGCGCATCTTCACCTGCTGGTCGCGACGGCCCAGAAACTCAATGGTTCCGTCCAGGAGATAGCGTACCAGGTCTCCAGTTTTGTACAAACGCGCATCCGGCCTATCACTAAATGGATCGGGAATAAACTTTTCAGCGGTTAGTTCGGGACGATTCAGGTATCCGCGCGCCACTCCTGCGCCCCCAATATAGAGTTCCCCTGGCACACCAACAGGCACCGGTTTCAATTGACGATTAAGGACATACACCTGGGTGTTGCCGATAGGACGCCCGATAGGAATAGAGCGCAGCGTCTCGCTCAAGTCCGCGGGGATGGGGTAGCAGCAGGCAAAGGTCGTGGTTTCGGTCGGCCCATAGCCATTGATAAGCCGTGTTCCAGGCAACTGGCGCAGGGCGCGCCGTATATGCGTCACCGAAAGTGCCTCTCCACCCGTTAGTAACTGCTTCACTCCCCGCAACTCCTCCGGCGCTTCATCGATCATCGTATTGAACAGCGAAGCCGTCAGCCAGAGCGTCGTAACGGCATGCTTGCGAATAAGCGCTCCCATGCTTTTCGGTGTGGGAACGCGCTCTGGATAGAGAATGCAGCGCCCTCCATGCAGCAACGCTCCCCATACCTCAAATGTCGAGGCATCGAATGAAATAGGAGCCATGTGCAAAACGGTTTGTGTCTCATCCAGGTGGGCGTAATCTATGCCGAAAAGCAAGCGCGTAATACTGAAATGCCGTATCTCCACGCCCTTAGGTCTGCCTGTAGACCCCGATGTATACATGACGTAGGCAAGGTTCTTAGCCTGCGTCGCGCTTTGCGGGAGGTTCTCTATTGGCTCCTGCTCGATGGCTGTATCCTGTCCATCCAGGCAAATGACTGTAGGGACGCGATATATCGCGTCCTCGTCTCCTGGCAGCAAATCGAGCAACTTTGCCTGGGTCAACAGAACGGGAGCCTGCGTATCCTGGAGCATGAATGCCAGGCGCTCTCTGGGATACGACGGGTCGAGCGGCACATACGCCCCCCGGCCTTCAGAATGCCCAGCAGACTAACCACCATTTCCAGTGAACGATCCATACACAGTCCCACCCGCGTCTCCGCCCCTTCCACTACACCCAGCCGCCGTAGGCGATGCGCCAGCTGATTGGCGCGCCTGTTCAGCTCCCCGTAGGTCATTGTCTGCTCATCAAATACCAGCGCAACCGCCTCTGGTCTGCGCTGTGCCTGCTCTTCAAATATCTGGTGAACTGGCTTGTTCTCAGGAAAAGCTGTGTTTGTGGCATTCCATCCCACCAGTAACTGTTCTTGCTCCTGTTCCCTCAGCAGAGGCAGGTCAGCGATGCGTTGATTGGGATCACGCACAATGGCTTCGAGCAAGGTTTGCCAGTGTCCTGTGATGCGCTCGATAGTGGAGGCATCAAACAAATCCGTATTATACATGAAACGACCGATGAGACCCTCCGGTCGATCATCGAGTTCCAGGTACAGATCGAATTTAGAGGTGCCAACTCTCACGTCCATCTGGGTCAGCGTCCATCCAGATGGCAGCACAGGCAGTGGAGGTTCAAGCGTAATCAGCGCCTGGAAGAGCGGGTTCTGGCCCAGATTGCGCTCAGGCTGCAGCTCCTTGACCAGGTACTCAAAAGGGATATCTTGATGGGCCAGCGCCTCAAGAATCACCTCGCGCACCCTCTGCTGCAATGCGCGAAAGGTGGGATTGCCCGACAGATCGGTACGCAGTACCAGCGTGTTCAGGAAAAACCCCATCATGCCCAGCATCTCGCTGTGCTTGCGCCCAGCCGTAGCCGTCCCGACCAGCATATCTTCCTGCTCGGTGTAGCGGTAGAGCAACGTCTTGAACGCCGCCACCAGCGTCATGTACAGCGTGACCCCTTGCTGGCGGCTCAACGCTTTTAGTTCATCCGTCAGGCGCCTGGATAGCCCAAATGGCCGCATTGAACCCCGGTGAGTCTGCACCGGCGGGCGTGGGTGATCGGTGGGTAATTCCAGCGTCGTCGGCGCGTCTGCCAGTTGGTGCTTCAAATAAGCCAGTTGCTCCGCAAACACATCGCCCTGCAGCCGTTCTCGCTGCCACTGCGCGTAATCGCCGTATTGGATGGGCAATTCGGGAAGCGGTGAAGGCTGCCCGCTTGAGAAGGCTTCGTAGAGCGTGCGTAGTTCTGGCAGGAAAACCTGGTAGATCGCCACGCCATCGAAGATAATGTGGTGCAACGTCAAAAATAGGCGATGCTCCTCATCGTTAAAGTGTACCAGTGTAGGACGCAGCAAAGGAACCGCGCTGAGATCAAACAGCACGCGTGCCTTCTCTGTCACCACTCGCAGGGCCTCAGCCTCTCGTTCAGCTTCAGGAAGGTGACGCAGGTCAACTACAGGGAGTGTGAGCTTGAGCGATGGGTGAACCACCTGCACGGGCAGTCCATCCACCACCGGAAAGCTGGTACGCCATATCTCGTGTCGTCGAATAAACTCGTTCAAGCCCTGCTCAAGCGCAGGCACGTCAAGCGAACCGGGCATATGAATGGTCACGCACTCGTTATACACCGGAGTATTTGGGGTCAGTTGAGCCAGCAGCCATAACTGCTGCTGCCCAAAGGAGAGAGGCGCATACCCCGCCGCAGTGCGCCGGGGAATAATCTGCCCAGGCGTCGCGCTTTGCGGGAGATTCCCACGCAGGTACTTTTCAAGCAGAGTACGCCGGGCGTCTGAGAGCTTCGTAATATCGAGCATAGCTTAACTTCCATTCACATCATCAGCGTTCTATAGTATCGGCCGTATTTATTTTTGGCACAGCATGAGTATTATATTGTCATTGTTACCTATAAAGCCCTTTAAAGGCCCTTCCTTGCAGCTTGCCTGACCGGGAGTACTTCCTTGCAGCTTGCTTGACCGCAGTCTCGTTGGCAAGCAGCATATCAAACCTAACACAACAAATGATGTGAGAGGAGAGTGAAAGGGTTGAGATATGGTTATAGAAATTCCTCCAGGGTTATGAAATCCTTTTTCCTCACCCTGGCAAAGAAATTTCCATGGACTGCCCTTTAAAAGGGAAAAAACTTCAACTCGCGATAAGCCCGGACATCATGGCCTGCACGGAGCGCAGTTCATCGCGGTTGACGGTGTGGCCCATGCGTGGATAGAGCCGCATCGTAACGTCTCCGCCTAGCTGCTGCAACACTTCTGCGGTTTCCTGCACACGCGCCTTTGGAATATGGGGATCAATGTCGCTGCATCCCAAAAAGACGGGTGTACCTGCAAGCGAACCCGACCCGTTGTGTGGAGTGCCATCGGGGCCTATGAGTCCGCCGCTCAAGCCTGCTACGCCGCCGTAGCGACGGGCGTTGCGCGCCACGAACTCCAGCGACAGGCAGGCGCCCTGCGAGAAACCCAATAATATTGTACGCTCGCTTGAGATACCTGCCTGAGTCAATTGCTCGAGGAGAGAGGCAATGACCGCGAGACCGGAAGAGAGACCCGGTTCATTACTCGCGATGGGCGCAAGAAAGCTATTGGGGTACCAGGTATTTCCGGCTGCCTGTGGCGCGAGATAAGCAAAACCCCGCTGCTTGAATTCGTCAGCCAGCATGAGAATATCTTCCGCCGTGGCTCCACGCCCGTGCACCATAATCATGGCTGCCTTCGCACTCTGCAACGGCTCGCCTGCGAGTAAGAGCGGCTGACCCTGGTGTGGCCCTGTAATCTTATTTGAATGTTCACTCATGGTTGTTATTCCTTGCGTGCAATGGCTAAGAGATGGGCACTGACTCCAAGCAGGGATGGCTCCTGTTCGAGTCGACGAACGAGTGTGAGAAACGGTTCCCGCTTCCTCTGGTCGTTGAAGTTAGCCGCCACATCGGGGAATAGCCACAAGGGCCGTTCAAAGAGAAGACTGAGATTGGTGATCCCGCTTGCCAAAAATTGCCTGGCGAACGTCATCTATAATCTCCTCAGGAACCCCTGGTCGTCCACGCACCCTGGGTTTTCGCATCGTCGCATCACCCGTCATCAAAATATCCACGACGGGGGTGAAACCAGCGAGGATAAAGCCCCTTTGGGAGGGCAGGTTATCCTCGTCCGCACCGATCCATATGCGATGCATGCCTGCGCGATACAATGCGCCAAGCATGTATGCCAGCAGCGCGGGATAGAGGCGCTGGCCACGAAACGCCGGAAGCGTAGCGCAATCCCAGATATAGGCTTCACCCGGTTGAAGACGAAAGCTCAACCCTAGCTCCCCAATGCTTTCCTCGTCAAACGTGACCCAGCCATAGGTAACAAGCCCGCCATCGATTCTACCGGCATAACACTGGCATCCCCTGGCGAATCGCTGCAACACCACTGCCGCATCTTCAAGTTCCATGGCCTGGGCAAGTTCCTGCGCTACCTCCGGCCCAACGCGCATGAAGGTCGCCGGTATGCGCGGGACGATGCTCACCGGTATACGCGGAACCAGCGGGACCAGCGGAACCAGGGCGGGGGCAAGCCCCGCCCGTACCCTATACGGGTCGGAGTCGTGCTTCGTATAGGGTACGGGCGGGGCTTGCCCCCGCCCTGGATCTGTTGGCCTATACGGATCGGTGTCTGCCCGCTGCCCTGGTTCGGTCCCCTGCTCCTGGCCCAGATTCAATACCCAGAACGTGCCTATATGCTGCCCTTCCGCCTCGGAGGGCGGGGTCGTGTCGGTCAAGTCAACGCCACCTCTGTGATAGGAACTGCTCTACGCTGGGTCAGTTCAGCTATAGCATCTGCGATATGCGCGTCCTGAATATTATACGCTCCTTCGGCCACTGGCAGGCGATGCGCTGTGGCGAGTACATCAACGGCGGTAAAGCCTTCCGGCGCAACAAACTTGTAGCAAGCCATTTCGAGCAGTTGCCCATTGGGGTCTCGAAAGTAAATCGAGTCCATGAAACCCCGGTCGATATTGCCCGTATTCCAGATGCCGCGCTCATTCAATCTCGAAGCAACCTGTGTATAGGTAGCGCGCGAGACGGTAAGGGCGAGGTGATGCAGGTTACCGATACCCTGGGGATTGGGGGTAGGATCATCTGTCCGCGTGGGGCGCACAAAGAAGGTGAGCAATCGTCCATCACCTGGATCAAAGTAGAGATGCGTCTCATCTGGAACATCTAGATTGGGCTGCTCGAACACCAGCGGCATCCCCAGCACATTCGAGTAGAAGTCAACAGTCGTCTCGCGATTAGAGCCGACAAAGGTAATGTGGTGTACGCCTTGAGCCTGTATTTTTGACATGGTGAAACCTCCGCGGGACACCTGCAAGGCCCTACTCGTGTCCTTCCAACGCGGATGCAAGGAGAAGGGTACGTAGCCTTGCAGGTGCCATCCTGGCTAAATCCTGAAGAACATGTGTCGAACCTGGTCAATCACCTTCGGGTCGCCGCTCGTCTCGCCACCGGGAAAGCGTTGGAAGGTGGTGAGCACAAAATCTGAAGCGCTCTTGAAGTGGAACAGGGCCTGCACGCCGTCCAGGTTCTCGGCTGGCTCATAGGTGTAAGCTCCATCTTTCACTTTGACGCGCCACTGACCGCCCCACTCTCCATCAACCTTCACCCCAAATTCAATGTCCATGCCCTTGACCGATTCCTGGTCCACCGTGACCTGCATCAGGATGAACATGTATGGAACCAGCACACCCGCCGTACGCTCGTCCAGCTTCGCGTCCTTCTGACCCAGCCCCCACTTCATATCCCATGTGTGCACGCCATAGTCCATGACATGGAAAGCGGGGTAGAAGAGCGTCGGCAGTGGACCCATATAGGGGTGGGTAACATTGAATCCGCCCCATTCTTCAGCGGTCAGAGCATCGAAAATAGCGAGCATCGTGTCCGAATCGCTCTTGAGCCGTGCGTTGGTTTGTTCGCGAGGCAGGCTGCGAAACTCCTGGGCTTTCTCGTTGAGTCGCTCACCCATGACCAGCAGGCCCAGCGCGTCAGCCGGTTCACCCGTACGGGCCATATCCCAGCGAGACAAATACCCTTCGGTCACATCGATCATGTGGCCCACAATGTCGCGCACCTCCCATTCGGTGCAGCGAGTCTGAACCTCCCAGTTCCTGGGGTCGTCAATAATGTCGTAGAAGCTGGCGCGCTCCGTACGTATCACATCGAGTACGGTATCCTTCGCGCTGTAATCCATTGAGTTGACTGCCATGATAACCTCCCTGGCCTTCTCATTTCGTCCGGCCTGTAGGGACGCGATTTATCGCGTCCTCGCTTCGATAACGATGCAAATCGGCGGTGAATAACGGTGCTAATTGGCGAAGAATATTCTTCCTCCTTTCAATTTTCTGGTCTATTGATTGATACGTAGCCAGTTACCACGCTCTCTCCCCGGCGTATAAGGGTGGCTAACGCCTGACGCCCGTAAGGGGCGTCACTACACGTTGTACACGGTCACGTCGCTTATGGCATTGATGCGGTGACTGAAGCCTGACGCCCACAAGGGGCGTCACTACATTTCGCCTGACCCCTCCCCCCCTTTCCCCAGCCGCGAAGAGGCTAAGGTGGGGAGAGGGGGGCTTTCTCAGATGTAGGGATGCCCCTTGTGGGCATCCGGTCCCCATCCTATATTTCGCTTGACCCCTCCCC
>Ga0137384_10004300_pt1 | contig 11398 bp, 10 predicted proteins | sample SagtaG_2_FD_104922 | JGI IMG/M metagenome (GOLD analysis project Ga0137384, IMG submission 104922) | Vadose zone soil microbial communities from Sagehorn Ranch, Mendocino, California, USA - Sage2_R_60_16 metaG | ecosystem: Environmental > Terrestrial > Soil > Vadose zone | place: USA...
TACAGGCTATAGCTCTACTATGCTCTTTAAAGAGCATAAAATAGGACAAATAGATGTTCGGAATTGGGGTTGGCCCAGGGTAGTTGGAATAGGAACATAGCCCAAATCTGATACGTCTCAAAAAAGAGAAGACAAAAGGAGGAAACAATGAGAATTCTTGCGGTCATCTTCGGCATTGTGCTGATTCTGCTGGTTGCCCAGGACGCCTTTGAGACGATCGTCTTGCCGCGCCGGGTGACACGACGCATCCGCCTCGCCCGGCTCTTCGATCGTGTGATCCAGACGGCGTGGCGATCTGCTGGCCTCTTCATGCAAGCAGGCGCAAGACGAGACACTTATCTCGGCTATCTGGGACCACTTTCCTTACTGGCATTGATCGTGTTCTGGGCGGTGCTCTTCGTCTTCGGATTTGGGCTGCTTCTGTGGGGATTGGCTCTTCCCCTAAACGCCCCCGAGAAGACAATTAGCTTCGTCACCTATCTCTACCTGAGCGGAACCACGTTTTTCACCCTGGGCCTGGGTGATGTCACCCCTGTGCCAGGAGTGGCCCGCTTGCTGGTGGTGATCGAAGTCGCGCTGGGGTTTGGCTTTCTGGCGCTGGTGATCAGCTACGTGCCCATCCTCTACCAGGCATTCTCGCGGCGGGAGCTGAGAATCTCCTTACTGGACTCCCGAGCAGGTTCCCCGGCGACGGCAGTTGAGATCCTGCGTCGCAATCATGCACGCAGAAACGTCGAGGAACTGCGCATGCTCCTGCACGATTGGGAAGAGTGGTGCGCGGACATCCTGGAGAGTCACCTGTCGTATCCTGTCCTGGCCTACTACCGCTCGCAACACGATCAACAATCCTGGGTGGGGGCCTTGACAGTGGTCCTGGATACGTGTGCGCTGATCCTCACAGGCATTGAGGGCGTACCGGACGAAGCAGCCAGATTCACTTTTGCGATGGCCCGTCACGCAGTCGTCGACCTCGCCCAGGTGCTTAATACATCACCCACAACCGACGCAGCTCGGCTGCCATCGGCCGAATTTGCCCACCTGCAAGAGATGCTCGCGTCGTCCGGCATCCACTTAAATCCGGGAACGGCAACCGAGCGAAAGCTGGCCGAGTTTCGAGAAACGTATGAGCCGTTTGTGAGCGCCCTGGCCGATCGCCTGCTGGTTTCCCTGCCACCCTGGATTCCCCCGGCAGATAGTCTCGACGACTGGCAGACCACCGCCTGGGATGATCTGTTGCCATCAACCCGTCAGACGCTCATCAAGGTGATGCACGGGGAATGAAGAGGAAGGTATAATATATGCGCGTTGTGGCAATGAGCTACAGACATGCGTGCGAAATTCAAAGGAGATCGGCATGACACAGAATGCTCCTCTTAATAACGTGATCTATCCAGAAAATGTATCTCGCTTGAGAAAGGCCTGGACCTATATCACCGGAGATGCCATCGAGTCCTCGCCAGTGGTTGCAGGTGGGGTCGTGTATATCGGCTCAAAGGACCATACGCTGTATGCCCTTGATACCAGGACCGGCAAGGAACTCTGGAGATATTCGACTGGAGGCGCTATTTACGCTACAGCAATAGTCATTGATGATGTCGTCTACATCGGCTCGCGGGATGCAAAACTCTATGCCCTTGAAGCCCGGACGGGCGCTCTCTTGTGGAGCTACACCACTGGCAACGCCATCGAGTCCTCCCCTGCCGTCGAGGGTGGATTGGTGTATGTTGGCTCCACAGACTCCACGCTGTACGCCCTGAGCACGGACACCGGTGATATGCTCTGGAGCTACGCGGCAGAGGCGGGTATTCAATCCTCACCAACCGTTGCCGTGGGGATGGTCTACGTCGGCTCGTGGGATCACAATGTGTACGCCCTTGATGCCAGCACAGGTGCCAGGGTATGGAGCTACACCACCGGGGACCGCATCAGTTCCTCGCCGACAGGTGCCGATGGCGTCGTCTACATTGGTTCGCAGGACCATCACCTCTATGCCCTCGATGCTGGCACGGGCGAAAAGCTCTGGAGCTACCAGACCGGGAAAATCATTCTCTCTTCGCCAGCAGTCACCAATGGGGTCGTCTACATCGGTTCGCATGGTGACACTCTCCATGCCCTCGATGCCCGGACGGGTAATGAACGATGGAGCTACAGGACCGGAGGTGCCATCGACTCCTCACCGGTCGTCGCTGATGAAGTCGTCTACGTTGGCTCGCAGGACCGCACCTTATATGCCTTTGCCGCCATAACGGGTGAAAAGCTCTGGAGCTACATGACTGGTGGCGCGATTGTCTCCTCGCCTGCTGTTGCTAACCAGTACGTGTATGTTGGCTCACAAGACGGCATCGTCTATGCATTCACTAGTGATAGGTTATGGAGCTACGCCACCGGCGGAAGCGTTCAATCCTCGCCAGCGGTGGCTGAGGGAGTCGTCTATGTCGGCTCGCACGACCATCGCGTGTACGCCTTGGATGTCGCTACTGGCGAGGAACTGTGGAACTACATCACTGGTAACGCCGTCCACTCCTCACCAACTGTCGTCGATGAGATAGTCTACGTCGGCTCCGCTGATGATACGCTCTATGCCCTCGCAGCCAGCACAGGTGCCAGGCTGTGGAGCTATAAGACCGGGGGAGGCGTTGACTCTTCGCCAGCGGTGGCCAATGGAACGGTCTTCGTCGGCTCACAGGATCACTCGCTTTATGCTTTTGATGTGAACACGGGTGAGCGGTTCTGGAGCTATGCCACAGGGGGACCGGTTGTTTCTTCGCCAGCCGTGGTTGAGGGAGTCGTCTATGTCGGCTCTGAGGATCATTCGCTCTATGCCCTTGATGCATTAAGCGGAGCTTTCTTGTGGAGCTACGAGACGGCAGGCAGCATCCAATCCTCGCCGGCAGTGGCAGAGGGGGTCGCCTATGTTGGCTCGTGCGATCACTCGCTCTATGCCCTAGACGCCAGGACGGGCGCTCTCGTGTGGAGCTACCAGACAGGAGATAGCATTGACTCTTCGCCCACCGTTGACAATGGCATCGTTTATGTTGGTTCGCATGACCACCGGCTGCATGCGCTTGATGCGCAGACGGGTGAAGAGTACTGGAGCTACGCTACCGGCGGGCGCATTGACTCCTCGCCGACGGTGGCAGAGGGGGTCGTCTACGTCGGTTCGCATGATCACACGTTCTATGCTCTGAGTGCTCAGGCGGGCGAGAAGCTGTGGAGCTTCACCACTGGAGGCAGTATCGTCTCCTCACCGGTGGAGGCTGACGAGGTCGTCTACGTTGGCTCCAACGATCACAACCTGTATGCATTCAATCAAACAGTTCTGTTACAGAAGTAAGGGGTTTGCGGCTGGTAGGAACAGGAAGTCGGAAGAGCAAAGAGGATGAATGGATCATCGGGGGAGCTAGTAAGCTTCAGAGACATCGATTTTCCGGTGAAGAGACGAATTGTGACCCAGAGAGTGGAAGCAAGAGAGGAAAGGTAAATCCCGATGTCTACCCCTTGACAAACCTGCATTTGCCTGTTAAAATAACAGTGTTATCTAAAGGAGCGATGTTATGAAAAAAGGCACAGCGGGCACACAGGCTGAACGCCTGCGCAAGGCGATTCGCCATCGCCAGGCACAAGAGAAGCAAGAACTGCGCCAGGCTATCCTGACCGCTGCAGGCGAATTGTTCCTGGAGCAGGGCTATGAGCGCTTCTCGTTGCGCAAGGTGGCCGAGCGCATTGGCTACTCGCCAACGACCATTTATCTCTACTTTCGCGACAAGGATGACCTGCTGTTCACCGTGGTCGATGAGGGGTTTGTGCGCTTTGGCCACCAACTGGCAGCGGCAGCTGAAAGTCAAGAGGATCCCTGGGAACGGATCATCGCACTCGGTCGAGCCTATGTGACCTTTGGTTTGCAGAACCCGGTGTACTATCAACTCATGTTCATGCAACGGACAGATTTCTTGACGCAAAGGCAAGTGGGTGAAAGCCAGCCGCGCATTGCGAGTTTTCAGGTGTTGCGGGAGGCCGTGCAACAGGCTATCGATGCCAGAGTCCTGCGGCCAGGTGATGCACAGAGCTATAGCGATGTTCTCTGGGCCCTGGTGCATGGGATCACCTCCCTGGCGATTAGCATGCCCACGTTCGACGCCTCCCGTCTTCAGCGCACAATGGAGACTGCGTGGCAGATGGAGTGCCAGGGCTTGCGGCTGCCCTAATGTTCTTTTTTTGCACGCAACTTAACGTTGTTATTCTAGTTGTATCAGTTTACTTATTGAGCTGATGGAGAAGACTAGTGCAGAATTGGTGAAGCTGCAACCCACCGAGACCATCCTGGGAGTGAGGAGCAAGCCGGATGCAGCACATTCGTAGTTCCAGAGAGAGAGCTTCCCGATACCTGGAAAAGCAAAAGAAACTCTGGCGAAAACAATACAGAAAGAGAGATAACACATGGCGAAAGTGATGCCAGGACGCTATACTGCCCAGATTGACGAACCCTTTGTGGTGTTTCTGATTGGCATGCGCATCAACAAATGGTTGGCCTTCTCGAAATGGATTCCGACGGCGAGGGCGATGGGGCCGATGTTGCGCACGCTGTTCCAGCATCCTGAGAAGGGGTTTCTGGGAGGGCAGATCTTCTTCTACTGGCGAGGCATCGCCCTTGTCCAGTACTGGCGTTCCTTTGAAGACCTCGAAACGTTTGCCAGAAATCGGCAAGAGCCACACCTGGCTGCCTGGCGGCGCTATAACCAGGCCATCGGCTCGGATGGCAGTGTGGGCTTCTGGCATGAGACCTATCTCGTCAATGCAGGACAGTACGAGGTGGTCTACGGAAATATGCCCGTCTTCGGCCTGGCTGCCGCCACCAAGCAGGTGCCAGCCGTCGGGCGTCGTGAGACAGCCCGCCGTCGTCTGGGCGGTGAGAATGAGCCTGCTGTGGCTTCACCGCGCACACCAGGTGATGCTGAGCAAAAACTTCCGCCGCCGCACCCCCCTGTGATGAATTTATCTAAAGTTCGACAATAAAACACGCTCGAAAGACATTGAAGATATGTCCTCGAAACCGAAGCCCGAAAAAATGTGAGGTGAAGGGCCGTACTCCCTCACCAAAATTCGCGAGAGAAACGTTACGTAACTGCCATCCATGTGAGTTACCTACCCCTGCTTGTTCAGGAAAGCTCCTCGCTGGTCATATAAATAGCCCAGGAGGTCAGCCGATTGTGCCTTGTTGAGAAAATAGCGCTCTGCTGGCGTTTTCACCACCAGCACACCATCATTCCATCGGAACGTTAATTCACCAAGTGTGATCCCTTGCGAGGTCTGCTTCTGTGGAGGCATCGTACGTAACTGGCTTTCTGGTAAGTTACGTAACACTTCCTCATGAAGATTCCGCGCCGTCTGCTCCAAGCTCGCCAGCGTGAGCTTGTCTGTTGCGCCTAAATATCGTTTGTAGATCTGCCGATGCTCCTTCCGATAGGCATACCAGTAGTCGTTGTGCCGTTTGTGCTCGCTGCGTGCTGTAAAATGGCCGGACTTGCCCTTGAAGTGAAACGAAGGAAGCTGAGTCAGCCAGGCAAACCACTCTGGGGAATCAGGCTGCAAGTCTCTCGCCTGTACCGTTCCTTCAAGCATATCCATAACGAGATAGCGATTCTCTGTGCCCCTGATATGTTCAATGAGATTGTACAAACGTGGACGTGGCATCTTTTCCCTCTACGGCGTTACGTAACTGGAAAAAATTCGAGTTACGTAACGCGATATCACACGCTACTGAGCTGACGATCTGTTCATGCTTTGCTCTACACCTGCTCATACAATTTCCCACGAGCACCTTTCAGCTCCGCTTTGAGCTGGCGATTTTCCGCTGCCAGTGCCTTGATGCGTCGATCTTTGGCGGCCAGCAATACCTCCTTCGTTTTGTCCGTGCGAGCCTGGTGCTGTTGACGTTCTGCCCACTGTCGTTCAAGCCGTTCCTGGCCTTGCTGGGTACGCAATGCTTCAATGCGCTCTCGCACATCCTGATGCGCATAGAGATAGCTCTTGGTGACGCTCGCTGCCTTTGCCACCGTGTTGAAATTCACTGTCTGTTGCTCTCGCAGGAGTTGGTCAATGGCCTGGTGAACACGCTTCTGTGTCTCCTCGGCTTTGTGGTGAGCATACGCCAAGAGGCCGTGCGTGTTCGGCTGGGCTGTTGCTTCTTTACTCATGCTCGCTTTGCCCTTTCTGCTGGCGTGTATTCGCGTATGGCCTTGCCAGCCGGATGATGCAGGTCGCCTTTGCGGAGCACCTGGATCAGCGGCAAGACCCGGTTGAGCTTCTGTGTGTTACGCTCGACCCAGATCTCGCTGCCAGCTCGTTCACCTAGCTCAATCAGTTCGTGAAGTTCTCGTTCCTGCTTCTCAAATTGAGGCAAAAAATCAGGTGTCGTGCAGAAGTGACGGCAGGTGTAGCAGGGCGAATCTTGTGTCGGACAATGGGCTTTTTTCGGTTTGAAGCAGTAGCCGTCGGCGAGCCGAACCGCATCCAAGTTGGAGCGAATGTGTTCCCACTCGATCTCTTGCTCATTACCCAGGTGCTCTGCTGTTACTCCTTGTGGATGGCCTTGCACATCGATTCTTACTGCACCTTTGGCAAATGCCTGCTCCCATTCTTTCCGCATGGTCGTATCGAGAATTCTTGCGTACACCAGGGTCATCTCAGGTGACAAGTGAGCTAACCATTTTTGTACATGAGCCTTGCTCATTCCTGCGTTAATTAACTCGACAGCTTTTGAGTGACGAAACGCATGCGTTCCAAAGTGAAAAATATGCCCTGCCTCGCCCTTAATTTCATACGTTACCGCTAACCTGTTAAGAGCATCTTGAACCGATCTACCAGTGAGAGGACGACCAGCTCGCTTTTGAGTGATAGCAGGGAAAAGGTATCTCTGGGGATTCTCTTGGAGCGTGAACTTCTCTCGAATGAGCGAGCTTTGAGCAGTCACAAGGGCAGCAATTTCATCTGAAAGAGGACCTCTGTGGTCAAGGATATCCGTTTTGAGAATGTCCCCTTGTAACCCCCAGCCGCTAGATGAACGGGCGAGGCAGGTATCATAACGAAGATTGAGTACATCTGAGATCCGCCACCCGGAGGCGCGCAGAACAATTACTACAGGGAGATAGACGGCAGGGAGCTTTTCTATCTGCTCTTCTAGTTGAGCTAATACCTGCTCAGCAATATACTTAATTTTTTGCCTGCTCGGCTGGGGAGCGCTGCCAAGCTCATCTACCCAAATTAACTTGCTCACAGGAGTCAGTGGAGCGTCTGGACTTGATATCCGTTCAAGGTATTCAAGGAAATGTCTTACTGTAGGTACTCCCTCCCAGAGATATTTAGCACTCAATGGTTTGCCATCGATACCCTCTTTGAGATGAACATGCAGCAGATACGCTTCAATATCTGATCGGCTGAGCTGCAGAAAATCACCCACTGTTGGGTAACGCTGCACATAAAAATCCAAGAAAAAGCGGAGCCATCTCAAAACAATATCGCAGAAAACATGAGAACGTCTAATGAGCAGCAATTGAATGTATCGTTTGGTCAAAGCACGAAATGGCTGAGGAACTTTGGTAAAATTAAGCAGATGATCACTCCTATGCGCTGAATATCGTACTCCAGGGATCTTACGTACATCCCAGATATCTTTGGCAAACTCTGCTTCTACAGGGTCCGGATGCACCTCAGTAGAGTGCATGGCGAGACGTGAGATCATTTGCCCTTCTCCTTTCGTGTTGGCTGGCTCAACTGGAGTTGGGATTCTGCTTTTTTCCATTCTTGACGCATTTCCTCTTCGTCTGGATGCACGTAAAGTTGGTAGGTGTACTGGAATTGGGCATGTCCAGCGCGTTCTCGCAGCACTTCCGGACGCATTCCGTTTTTTGCCAGACTTGTTAAGGAGCTGTGACGCAAGAGATGGGCGTGGGCATCAATACCTGTCTTGTTTTTGATTCGCTGAAAAAGAGCATTGACTTCTGCATACTCCAGCGGCTGGCCCACGCGGGGTCCTCGAAGTTTGATGAAAAGATGGTTTGTTTCTACATCATCCGTATGAACGAGAACCAGGTAGTCGAGAATCTGATTGATCAAATCAGCGGATACATCCACGCTACGGCAGCTCGTCGGCGTTTTGATCTCTGCATCGTTAGAGAGCGGGCCTCGATCACACACATGAATTTTGCGTCCCTGCACGTCTACATCCGCGATCCACAGGGCAAGGCACTCTCCAACGCGAAGTGAACTCTGGTACAAGAGGGTAAGCAAGAGCTGATCACGGACGTTGTCACACGCATTGATCAGCATCTCAATTTGCTCTTTTGAGAGAGTCTTGGGATGCCCTCGTTGAGGTAGGCGCTGTTTGAGGAGCTTTTTTTCAACCCGTTTACCTTTAGCAATGTGATGCAAGAAGCTCTTGTACGATCGTGCTTTGGCTGGCAGATAAGTTCGCGTTTTCTCGTTGAGATTCGTGGCCAGGTCATCCTGCCGCCAGAGGTAGTCGTAAAAGCCTGAGACGGCTGTGATGATCAAGTTAATCGTTCGATTAGTACGAGCCTGAGCTACGGGCTGTGCAGGAAGCACTTTGAGCGACCGATACGGATTCTTCAGCCAGAGTACAAATCCTCCCAGATCATCGAGGGTGACCTGTTGGTAGTCAAGGTGCTGCTGTGTCAGGTAGGTAAAGTACAGTGATAGGCCATGTGCGTAGGAGCGCAGGGTATGACGTGCTCGACCAATTGCATCAAGATACTTGAGGTAGCGAACGACCGGAATGACCAGATCTCCACGCTCATCAACGACGACAGACCGTTTGTGATGGTACTGTTGTGTGACAATTTCTTGGACACGCATGAGGGTTTCCCCTTTCCAACTTCATCATCAACCAGATAACCGCCTCGTGTCGTAGACGTTGAAGACTATCCTACAAGACTTTCGTTGTACCGTCAAGAGCTAGTGGAAAAGGGGGTATTTTTCTTCGTAGAAGACGATGAAGACATAGCTACTATCACCTTTTGATATATTCATCCATGGGGATAAGGCGGCGTTCCTTTTTTGGGGTGGGGAAAGGGGGAATGCTTGACAGTCAGTAGGCATAGTGGTACAATGACTACCATGAACAACAAGCAACTCAACCCAAATATTCGGGTGACACCACAGACCCGCAAGGATTTGAAGATTATTGCGGCTTATACCGGCGAAACCATGCTCGAAGTGGTGGCAAGATTGGCACGTCAGGAACGGGAGAAAATACAGGAAGGAGGGAAGCATGCTCAAAGCGTACAAGTACCGGATTTATCCCAATAAAGCCAGCGCTCAGAAACTCCAATGGGTGCTTGATCGTTGCCGGGAACTCTACAATGCTGCTCTCCAAGAACGCAAGGAAGCCTACAAGTATGCGGGCAAGACGATAGGCGTCTACGAACAGAAGCGCGATCTGGTCGAAATTAAGCAGATACGCCAAGAGTATCAAGATATTGGTTCCCATGTCTTACAAGACGTGGTGTTTCGGCTTGAAAAGGCTATGCAAGCGTTCTTTCGGCGCGTGAAAGAAGGTTCCAAACCAGGCTACCCGCGTTTCATGGGGCCCAACCGCTACGACTCGTTCTGCTATCCCGATAAAGCCGGATGGAAGATTGAAGGGTGCACACTTCATCTCTCCAAGATAGGAGAGATCAAAGTCAAGCTTCATCGCCCTCTCGAAGGGAAGGTGAAGACTGCTACCATCAAACGAGAGGGCGATCACTGGTACGTGACATTTGTCTGCGAAGTGGAAGACGCAAAGTTGCCTCTCAGCTCTGAAGATGTAGGTCTTGACCTTGGGGTAACTCACTTTGCAGCTTTGTCAGATGGTACCTTCATAGATAATCCCAGGCACTACCGCAAAGCTGAAAAGAAGCTTGCTCGATTGCAGCAAACCCTCTCACGCAAGAAACGCGGATCTCACAGACGACAAAAAGCCGTCAAGCAAGTTGCCCGTGTTCATAGGAAGATACGTCACCAACGGAAAGATTTTCTGCATAAGGAGTCAAAGAAGTTGGTAGATCGCTATCAGGTGATGGTGTTTGAAGATTTGCAACCGGCTAATCTTGTCAAAAGGCCAAAACCCAAGCAGGATGAAACCGGCAAATACCTCCCTAACGGAGCTGCCGCGAAAGGTGGATTGAACAAGAGCATCTCTGATACTGGATGGGCACAATTTGTCCAGTACTGTTCTTACAAGGCTGCAAGCGCCGGTAGGGAAGTGGTCAAAGTCAACCCCAAATATACCAGTCAGATGTGCTCACAATGTGGTCAAGTTCGCAAAAAGGATTTATCCGAACGGTGGCACTCGTGCGATTGCAGAGGCGAACTTGATCGTGATACCAATGCAGCAAGAAACATTCTTCGGCTTGGAAGAAGCCAACAGTCTACCAAGGCTGTAGAAGCCCCGGCTTTAGCCATGGGGTACTTCACTAGCCTTTCCTCTTGACACAACGACACATCACCCTCTTTTCTCTGCATAACTAGAGGTGTAAGTGGCTTGCAGGAAGGGTAAAGCAAAAGCGACACCCTTCTCCCGCTCGTCCTGAACTCTCTACCCAGATGTGCCCTCCCATCTTCTCGACGAGTTGTTTGCAAACATACAGGCCCAAGCCCGTTCCTCGCACAGTACCTGATAGATCGCGTTGGAGACGCACAAATTTCTGAAAGAGCAGGGGTGATTCAGTCGGCGGAATCCCTGGACCGGCATCTTGTACACGGATGCATACCTGCGCAGGAGCGGTTTCACTTCCCTGTTCCTTATCTACCCACGGGGAGGCGGCGATGACGACAGGCGTCCGTTCTGGAACATACTTGAAGACGTTGGCGAGCAAATTGTTGAGCACCTGGTACACTAACCCCTTCTCAGCCCAGACGCGGAGCTGTTCTGAGATTTCCACCTGGATCGCATAGGCTTGCGCCTTCTGTGGATCAAGCAAGTCAAGGACTTCCCGCACGACCTGGGCGAGGGAGAGTTCCTCTGCATGGAGCAGTTGCACCGTATTGACTACCTTCAGCGCATCCAACACCGAATTCACCAGGCGCGTGAGTTCTGCACAGTTGTCAATCGCCTTGTGGAGAAAGGCTTCCTTCGTCGAAGGCTCAAGCTGTTCGCCATACTCGTTGAGGAGAGCGAGATAGCCACTCACGGCCGCGAGCGGGGTTCGTAGCTCATGGTTCACATTGATGATAAAGTCATCTTTTCGCTGTTCCAGTTCTTTTTCCTGGGTAATCTCGCGGATGACCGTAATCAAGAGATACGGGAGGTCATTCTCTTCACACACGCTGGTCACCCTCAACGCGATCCAACGTACCTCCTGTGTGTGATTGTGCGCCCATCGCAGCTTGATGGGGAGCA
>Ga0137384_10004302_pt1 | contig 11393 bp, 10 predicted proteins | sample SagtaG_2_FD_104922 | JGI IMG/M metagenome (GOLD analysis project Ga0137384, IMG submission 104922) | Vadose zone soil microbial communities from Sagehorn Ranch, Mendocino, California, USA - Sage2_R_60_16 metaG | ecosystem: Environmental > Terrestrial > Soil > Vadose zone | place: USA...
GATGTAGGAAGACTTCCGCTCTTCCCATTCCTGTTTCTTGTCAGGGTACTCCACGAAGCTATCAGTGCAACCCTCAACTATTTTTGCGACTTTGTTTCCGAACTTGGCTTCAATATCGCGCAGTCTTGGCAGGCCACCCTCGTCTTCCACCGCATCGTGGAGGAGGGCCGCTATCGCCATGTCTTCAGTCACGGGGAATGGTACATGCCCGGTTTCTCCGAGCACGAGCGAGGCGACACCCAACAGGTGCGCCATATACGGCACTTGAGTCCCCTTGCGAAGGCTGACGTGAACTTGACGTGCGTAATCCACGGCCAGGGTGAAACGAGGTGTCAGCTGGACGGGATTTTCCATGACCTATTGTACCCATCTCGCATCGCCACACACCTCCTCACAGTACTTTCCTTCGCTGGGACGTGCAAAAGAACATCGAAAAGGTCAGGGGAAGACATGCCGAGAAGGCTATCCTCCTCGAAACGGTTTACAGAGTCATGGCTGGTAAACAGGATCGAGTCGCTCTCGCGCAGGTCATTGCGAACTGGCCGTCGAATCCGAAACCTTGACTAGGCATGAGATCCAGCGACCGAAGAACTTCCACGCGTCCTCCGCACGCCAATCGCTCAAGGAGGCCAATAAATAATCCTATGAGCTAAGAGCCTTGCCATTCGATTTCGTTGCTCCGAGGTGCGGTGTCTTGCGATACACCGAGGTCGTAGAAAACGTTGCTGAGCCGCAAGGCTCAAGACTCTCAAAGGCGTGAAGGCTCTCGCCGACAGTTATGATTTGAAGTCCGATTCGGATCTGCTCACCATGGCGGCTGTATACTGCGTTTATAGACCTGCGGGGACTGTCCTATCGGTCAAGTAAGCAATGAGGAGTTCTCGGACGGCAAACCACCGCCACCACTCTGGCGGGCCAAGGGCCGCGTGCGCCTCGTGGTGATTGGTGCTATGTGTATCCTTCCGTTTGCGGCAGTTCTCACAATCTTGCAAGGGCTGCCTTGGAGCTTGCCGCGCTGGATTGACTCAGCCGTGAATGATGTGGGTGGTTGGATGTTGTTGGCCGGTCTTTTGAGCTTCGCTCTGACGCCTGTCACCGTTGGCATAGGCGCTTGGTCCATCTTCAAAAGCAAGATCGACAGGCGGATTAGGGTGGTGATTGCTTGTTTCGTGCTCGCGCAGGTCGCGACGGCCCTATCTTTGCTCGCAATGGCATTCGTCGGTGGTATCGGGAGCGGGGGACGACTCCCGCATTAGAATCAGAGTTGGAACCTCGGTGCCTACCTTGTTCCGAAAAAGTGGTTTGTCCGATGCGAACTGGAGACTGAATCGCTTGGAACAGTAAGGGACGCTATGCGCGTTACAGTTACCAGAGACGAAAAGCCGCTCGGGATTCCGTATTTGCGGCGCCCGACGATGCAAACAGTCACGATTATATCGATTTGAAGGTGCACCCTGAGGGGATCTCATTGGTCCCCGAAGTTCGCGGCTGGGCTGAATTGGAGATAGGTTTCAAGTCGGCCGAGGTCGTGGTGTTTCCGGTGAGCCGGCACGTCCTTGTCTCCGGAGCGAATTGCCGTGTCAAAGCGACGAACACGACTCGCAAGCGCATCGCGGCACACAACACTTTCACGATGCTGACAGCCGATGAGCAAGTGTACTCTCACGTTCCGGATTTCTGCTGGCTGGACGAGACCGGCGCATATCAGACCAACTGGAAACTGTTCTCGAAAGAGAAATTCATGCAGGGCTCCTCTGCCGAGACCGAAAAACCCTGACCCAGAGGACAAGGTTTATGGACCGAATCAAGCTTCCAAAAACGGATGAATATTGAACACTCACGTCCTACGGATCTCGGTTCCTAATTTCAACGAGTTAGAAGACCATGGTTTTGAGATGATTTTTGAACGCAGAGCCGTAAACCGAATGGTTGCTACTACGCCTTGATCGTTTCGGCGGCAGCGTCCCACACGACCGCGCTTCTACGGAAATAAGATTCATTGGCCATGTGGCAGGCCAGCGCCGCATGGTGGCCGAATACCACATCTTCGACAACCGGCTGGCGGGTGCGCACAGCTTGGAAGAAATTCCAGAGATGCGGTTTGAGCTCTCCGGAGGAAACGGAGCTGTAGCTGAAGCCCTCCGAAATTGTTTCTTTGCCCGGCGGCAGGTCATGCTCCTCGTGCCATTTCTTGACATATTCTTCGCGTAGTTCCTTAGGGAAACTTTGGGCGTAATAGCTTGGAGATTCGTCGTTACCGCTTTGCGGAAGGTAATTGATGGTGTGCCCCGAAACTTCGAGGATGCCCTTCGAGCCCAAAAAACGGTAGCCGTCATGAGTTTCGGTGCCGAGGTTCAGCCGTATGTACACAGGATGTGAGCCATAATCGAAAAGCGCGGCGTGAACATCCGGCATGTTGCGCCCGTCCTTCCAGCGTAGGATCCCGCCTGTTGCCAGGGCCCGCTTTGGAGGCTCATTCAGGCCGAGCATGAAGAGCATGCCGCTAATGAGGTGAACCATGAGATCGCCGGCGACACCGGTCCCATATTCCTTCCAGCAGCGCCAGCGCGCAAAGAGTTTGGGATCGAACGGACGTTTTGGCACGTCGCCCTGCCAGGTGTCCCAATCGACCGTCTGCGGGGAAAGATCGGGCGGCAGAGGATACTGCCAGGCTCCATCGGGACTGTTTCGTCCAAGGGCGACCTCGACCATCATCAATTCACCGATAATGTTTTTTTCAAGAAGTTCCTTTGCCTTCGCGTATAGAACCGAACTGACACCTTGGGAGCCGATTTGCACGATGCGGCCGCTGGACTTAGCGGCTTTGACCATTTCCAGGCCGTCAGCCGCGGAGTGCGACATGGGCTTCTCGCAATAGATGTCTTTTCCCGCGAGAACGGTAGCGACAACGATCTTCTTGTGCCAGTGATCAGGCACAGCCGCGATGATGCAGTCGATTTCCTTGTTGTTCAGAAGTTCCTGGTAGCGTCTTGTTGTCGAGACGCCGGCCCCGGCGATTTCCTTGGCCAGGCGATGCCTGCCGTCATAAAGATCACAGGCAGCAACGCATTCGACTCCCGGCAGCTGAATGGAATTTCTGAGCAGATCGGAACCTTGCATGCCGATGCCGATAATGCCGAATCGTACGCGGTCGCTGGGCGGCACGTCCAGATAATCGGCTGCTTCGAGGCGCGAGTCTCCGAGAAACATGCTCTTTGCGGCAGAGATAGCCGCGGCCGCACCCGCACTGCGCTGGAGGAATATCCGCCGGGAGAGATGTCTTGTCATTGTCCTTTCCTTGCCTCCGAAATCGATGAAGTCTCTGATCTAAACGTGTTTAAGCCAAGAAGACCATAATCGCGGGGGTGGCAACGGCGGTATATTGGCCGGCAAAGGACAGGGCGCCCGTTTTCCGGTTGATTCGATACGTCGTGATTCCATCCGCTCTTTGATTACACGAGTAGAGGTAGTTCCCCGCGGGATCGATCGTAAAGCTGCGCGGATAGTCGCCCCGAGTCCATTCCTCTGCGGCAAGCGTAAGTATTCCGTCATCGTCGATCGAGAACCACGCGATGGTGTCATGCAGCCGGTTCGCAGCATAAAGAAATCTTCCGTCCGGGGAGATCATAACCTCCGACGTAAAATTTGTCCCTTTGAAGTCTTTGGGCAACGTTGAAACGGTTTGCTTCGCCGTCAACTTTCCCTTTTCAGCGTCATAGTCGTACGTTACCAACGTCGATCCTTCCTCTTGAAGCGAGTAAAACCATTGCCCGCTGGGATGAAAAGCGAAGTGGCGCGGCCCGTCGCCGGGAGGCAGCGGTACGCTGGCAGGATTGACTTGAGAGAGTTTGCCCGTCTCCACATCGAACTTCCAAATGAAGATCTCGTCCAATCCAAGATCGCTCGCTAGGACGAACTTACCCGCGGGATCAGCCTGAATCATGTGTGCGTGAGGCTTATCATGGCCGCTGATGGCAAAACTTCCAGGAGGTGCGCTGGTTGCACGGATTGGACCTATCGTGCCGCTGTTGTGTATCACATCAGTAGCGACACCGAGCTCGCCGTTCGGGCGCACAGGGAATACTGCCACCGTTCCGCCGTGATAGTTGGCTACGAAGACGTACTTGCCAGAAGGATGGACGCTGAGGTGGGCAGGGCCCGCTCCTTCGGAACTGACGGTATTTAATATCGTAATACGCCCCGTTGGCCGATCAATCGAATAGGCGCTGACAGAGCCGGAGTTGGTGCCCTTGTAATTGGAGATCTCGTTCGCTGAATACAAGTACGTTCGGGAAGGATTGAGAGCCAGCCAGGACGGGTTCGAGTCACTAGGAAAGACATCGCGTTGTCGCAGAGCCCCCGTCGCAGCATTCATCTCGAATAGGTAAATCCCCTGCCCACGACCGATCGCGCCCTCCGGACCTTGGGGGGAGCTGTAAGTACCCACGTAAGCCAGAACCGGCCTCCCGCGAGACATGAATCCCGGCCCCGTTAAGGCGAGGGCCGCAGAGCCTCGTATGAACTCGCGGCGCGAGCTTTTGCCGAGACAGTGACCTTGCATCAGCAGATCCTCCGTTTAGTGCGCAAGAGGGTCAGGGCGAAGCTGGAAATGTAATACCTTGCTCGTCGTTCCTTTACCACCTTCCGCGTGAAAAGGAGTTCGAGTGCCGTAGGTAGCCCACAGGCCTTTTCCCTTCCAACCAGCCTTCGGATCGTCGATCCGGCCGTCCATCCCTTTCGCGTAGAATCCCATGGGATACGAGACACGAAGCACAACGAACTTCCCGCTGTCGGGCAATAGCGCAAGAAGCGCATCATTTCCGTTGCCGGTGGCAATAGGCACGTTCTTTCCCAGTCCGAACGTGTCGAACTGATCCACCCAATCGTAATAACTAGCCTCGGCGCTTCCTGGATCAGTAACCCCCTGCAACTGCGGCCCCGGTAGCCGATAGAGCGTCCAACCTTCGGGGCAATGTTGCCCTGTCGCAGTTGGCCCGTTGAGCGGCCCTTTGCACTTGCCCCGGTCGAAGCTCGCCAAATGCCCGCTGGCAATCACCGTCCACACAACGCCTTTGCGATCGATGTCGAGCCCACGCGGCGAGAACCCGTGAACGGGAGCTTTTGGATTGTTCCAGGGCAGTTCGTAGATTTCTGCTAGAGCGGTTGCCTGGGGATTTGGCCCGGGGGTTAACCGAACGACTGCACCCGGGAATCCTAGCACCGTTCCCCAGATCGACCCATCCACCGGACTCACGGTGACGCCGTAGAAAGCGGCGTTTATCCGCTTGTCCTTTGTGGGGTTGATGGGCTGATCAGGCTCCACATACTCATCGCGTTTTCCATTTGCATTGGTGTCGAGGATAAGTGCGGTCCAGCCCTGCGACTTCTGTTCATCGTGGGTTTCGTCGAACATCTTTGTATTCAGCCACCCTACAGCTCCTCCTCCGCCACCGCTACTTGTCCACAAGGTATTGTTTGCATCCTCGGCAAAGACCAGATGATGCGTGCCAAAACAAGTGTCAATGAGCGTGATCTGCTTGGTCTGTGGATCGTACACGGCGAGTTGCCGGCCACTCGTTTTGAGAGGGAATAAGGCTGCCGAAGGGTGGCTCGAGCCTTCTTTGCAGAACAGTGGGTTTTCGCCCGGGCGGATTCTGGAGGTAATCCAGACTCGCCCCAGCGCATCAAACATCGGATTATGGACATTGGCCTGGCTGTGCCAGATGGCTTCGTCCCCCCAATAGGGCGACGGCGCCCCAACCTTGTCGTCTGCGCTCGATGGCGTCTTCGGGTCGCGAACTGGCACTCTAACCTGGCTCGCTGCAGCGCCCACCGGGTCGAGGACCGGCAGATAATCAACACTGAGTTCGGCAGCGCCGTAGATTGCTCCGTTGGCGTTCAGCGTGGGATTGCGCTTGTCCGTGGCGATCTCATCGTGCAGATATGCCTTAGGATCGGCCCAGTCCCACTCGGTAATGACGACGTTTCGCTCGGCACCTTGCGGTCTCGGAGGTGTGGGCGGCAATTCGCCGGCAGCTATGCGCTCGGTCCAATCCGCGAACATGGGCAATGCTCGCTCTGGCCCTAGCTGGCCGAGGCCGTTGATCATGTTGTTGCCAGCTTGTCCCGAGAGTATGCGTCGCGCCCAGGCCGCGGTTGCGGAGTCGAAATGGCCTAGGACCTTTGGGATTTCACGCGTGGCCTTCTCGCCCATTTGGTGACACGACCAGCAGCTATCCGTCTTCAAAAAATGCAGCCATTGGCCCTGGCTTTTCATGTTTTCCGGAATGCCGTTGCCTTTGGGGCCGGTGCCGGGGAACTCGCTTTTGTCCGGTACTCGCAGCAGGGAAAACCAATAAACGGCCGGATAGTATTCCGCTGCTGCACGCGCGCTCGGCGCCACTGCGGCATTCAGATTGACAACCTGGCCAGGCGTCACTTGTGCCGGTTGGGAATCCACGAGCCCGTAGCCTCGCACCCATACTTTGTAGTTCGCTTTGGGAAGCTGAGGCAGCAGGTAGCGTCCCTGATCGTCAGTAACGACAATTTTCACAAATTTGGCCGGCAGGTCGACCGTTTCCGCGATCACCCAAACGCCCGCTTCCGGGCCCTTACTGCTCGTGACGACGCCGCCGATGTCATCGCCGCCGATGGAGATCGCTTTCCCAGGAAACTGCCACGCATTCGGCCCGCGTAACGAAAGGAATAGGATCACGCCTATAGCGAGCAGCGGATAGGAGATTCTCTTAGTCATATTGTTCACCTCCCCTGGGGCCGAATGGACGGCGCGACATTACTCGCAGCGCGGGAATTGGGGATCTTTCAGAATCAAACGTGGTCGAATCGTAAGCACCTCGAATCGAGTTGTCAATTGGCGCTATTTCGGGGAAAGCATTTTGAATTCGCAATAGCTGACCGCGGCAGGGTCTTGAAACGCCTTTCCGGAGTCAACATGCAGCACGGGTACGCTCAGCTACTGGTTTGTTCATCGCCTCCCTGGCTGGGAGACTGCAACGGGGAGAGCTGAAGCAGGTAGGGTGGGTCTAATGTCTGGCAAAACGCGAACAAACCAGGCGCTGACCGGTGCGACAGTCTTTCGATTGGCGTGATATCCCTTGTGCGAAGGTGTCCTCCAAGGCGCTGCACTCTTTGTACGCGGGATCTGTGCCGGCCGTCGCCGATGTCGTGCACCATAAGAATGTTCGGATGGCTCAGCGCGCCCACAGCGCGTGCCTCCTGCTCGAATCGAAGAAGACGGTCCGCGTCGGACGCGAACGACTCCGGAAGGACTTTTACCGCCACTTCCCGCCTAGCCTTGTATCGCGCGCGATACACCTCACCCATGCCTCCGGCACCCAGGGCGCCTGCAGATCGAAAAACGTGTACGCGAAAATTACAGGAGCATAGTTGCTGACTGAACCTGTGTTCGGAGTTATTTTTGCTAACCGCTTCATAGCGATAAACTCGGATCGATGGACTGGAAACCTCTCTCGGTCTTTCGCTGGCTGTTTGACTCGGAGCACGGCGCATCGGATTGCCTCATCCCTAGATGCCTATTTCTGCGTGCGCTCGGACTGATATATTTTTCAGCCTTCCTCTCGTTGCTGTTTCAAATTTGCGGCCTCATTGGGCCTGCGGGAATTCTTCCCGCGAACGAGTACCTGCAGGCGGTAGCAAATTCCTTGGGCCACGCGCGCTACTGGTATGCTCCGACCCTATTGTGGTTTAACGCCAGTTCGCACATGTTGCGTGGATTGTGCTGGACCGGGCTGGTGGGCTCGGTGTTCGTGACCTTCAATATTTGGCCGCGCGGCATGCTCGCCGTGTGCTTCGTGTGTTTCATTTCGGTCGTGAGCGCCGCGTCGGAATTCTCCGGCTATCAATCGGACGGTATGCTGCTGGAAGCGGGATTTATTTCGCTGTTCCTCGCTCCGCAGGGATGGCGCCCGGGACTCGGCCGCTGGCACCCGCCCATTCGCGCCAGCGTGTTTCTTTTGCTGTGGGAATGGTTCCGGATTTACTTTGAATCGGGCATCGCAAAAATTGCAAGTGGCGATCCCGAATGGCGACACTTCACGGCGATGGATGAGTATTACCAGAATGGTCCTTTGCCGACATGGATCGGATGGTACGTCCAGCACTTTCCACACTGGTTTCATGCGGCGACGGCATTCGGCACGCTCGCGCTGGAGCTGGTGCTGGTGTGGATGCTTTTTCTGCCGAGACGCTGGCGAATTATTTGCTTTTGCATCGTGACGCCGTGGCAGATTGCGATCATCCTGACGGCCAACTACACGTTTCTGAATTATCTTGTTCTGGTGCTCGGTTTCTTGTTGTTGGATGACAGTTTCCTGGCGCAGTTTCTGCCACGGCGTTGGAAGGAACGTTTTCTCCGTACGGCGAAGGCGACAGCCGAATCCGGAGCGGTCCCTGCATCGTTCCGTTTAAACTCCACCGACCAGCTTGGCGCTGCGCCATCGATGGAAGCATCCGTCATACCGAAGGAAAATCGCGGCGGTACCTGGGCCGAACAGTTTCGAACTCAGTTCGCATTTCTAAGGATTCCGATAATCGCCGTTGTTTTTGCCTGGCTCTTCTACACATCGACACTGCAAATGATCTGGATGATCCGGCCCGGTTTTCCATTGCCAGCTTCACCGGTGGCTGCGCTCGAACCGCTCCGCATTGCCGGACGCTATGGGTTGTTCGCGGTGATGACGCGCGGCCGCTACGAAATTGAATTCCAGGGTTCGGCGGACGGGCAGAACTGGGTTACCTATCCGTTCCGGTTTAAACCGCAGGACGCGCGGAAGGCGCCGGGCATTTATGCTCCTTATCAGCCACGGTTCGATTGGAATTTGTGGTTTGCGTCACTGGGGGAGTGGCGCTCCAATCCGATTGTGCCGAACACCGAAGAACGGCTCCTGACTGGCAGCACGGATGTTCTTTCGCTCTTTGCCGGCAATCCTTTTCCTCACGAACCACCACGCCAGGTACGCGCTGTGATTTGGCAATACTGGTTTACAACGCCGTTTGAAAAGCGGACGCAGGGCTTGTGGTGGCGGCGAGAATTGTTGGGGTTGTACGCGCCGACGCTGGAGCGCGAAGCAGACGGTAAGATTGCAGTTGTCCAGTGGCCGAATTCGCTTGCGCCGCGCGAGTGATTCGCATCTCTGTGACCTGACACGTGAGGGGAAAAGCTAAATTGATACGCAGAGCTTGCGTCATCGGCGCCGGTCCGAATGGCCTCGCAGCAGCCATTGTTCTCGCGCAGCGAGGATTGAAGGTAGACGTTTTCGAGGCGGAGCCTCAGCCGGGAGGCGCCGCGAGAACTCTCGAGCTTACCTTGCCTGGCTTTCTCCATGACTTCGGATCGGCGGTGTATCCATTCGCTGCTGGGTCACCATTTTTCTCCTCACTGCCATTGTCGAACCACGGACTCGAGTGGATTCATTCGCCATGCCCGCTGGCGCATCCGCTCGACGACGGCACTGCGATTATGTTGGAGCGCGATCTGCGCGACGCTGGAGCGTCGTTAGGTCAGGATGGACGAGCCTGGCGCAGGCTGATCGGGCCGTTCGCCAAACGCTGGACCGACCTGTCATCTGAAGTGCTTCGTCCCCTTCACCTGTTTTCTCGGCATCCATTGTTGCTTGCGCGTTTCGGACTGGTTGCTTTTCCGCCCGCGACCATGATTGCTGGTATTTCGTTTCGCTACGAACGCACCAAGGCGCTCTTCGCGGGCCTGGCGGCCCATTCGTTTCTGAGTCTGGGCGAACCATTGAGCGCGGCGTTTGGCGTTTTGCTGGGTGCTGCCGCGCACGCGGTGGGCTGGCCAATTCCTCGCGGCGGAGCTCAGTCCATCACCAGGGCCTTATGCGGCCATCTTGCGGAGCTCGGCGGTGAGATTAAGACTTCGGCGCGTGTCGATAATCTTGCATCTCTGCCAAAGTACGATGTGACGCTGTGCGATGTGACTCCAGTTCAGTTGGTAAGAATGGCAAGCAGCCGCTTATCCGCGACGTACACCCGGCAATTGGCCAAGTATCGGTATGGCCCCGGAGCTTTCAAAGTCGATTACGCTTTGTCGCAGCCGATTCCGTGGAAAGCAGCCGAGTGCTGGCGTGCCGCGACCGTGCATCTGGGTGGAAGCGCCGCTGAGATCGCGGCCTCCGAAGCGGCAATGCGGCTTGGCCGCCATTCAGAGCGTCCATTTGTGCTGTTAGCACAGCCGAGTCTATTCGATGCGTCGCGCGCCCCCGCAGGGAAGCACACGGCTTGGGCGTATTGCCACGTACCGAACGGCTCTAATTTCAACATGCTCGAGGCCCTTGAAGCGCAAATCGAGCGGTTCGCTCCTGGTTTTCGTGACTGCATCCTGGCGCGGCGTGTTTTTTCTCCTGCGGCACTGCAAAAAATGGACGCCAACCTGATCGGTGGGGACATTTCGGGCGGCTCGTTGGAAATTAAACAGTTTCTGTTTCGGCCAACGTGGCGTCACTATCGAACATCGGCCAAGGACACATATCTCTGCTCGTCATCCACTCCGCCGGGCGCGGGAGTGCACGGAATGTGCGGCTATCATGCGGCACGGACAGCGCTGTCGCGCTTAGGGATAGCCGAGCAGGCGCCCTATGGGCAACTCCCGACTTTTCATAAAAAATCATCTGAGTTTCCGCCATAGTGACTCGCAGGCGATGATAACGGGAGATTTATCCTAGACGCTCGCGGAAATGAAAGTGTTTCTTGCGCTCATTAGCGGAAACTCGGAACTCCAAGTTGCGAAGCCAGCTGCCTGGACTTGGCCCACCTCGACGGGCATACTGGTACCGAAGCCTTTCGAATTGCTGCTACGGCCTTTCAGGAACGGTAACTCGTCCATCAGATAGCGCTGCAGACGAGAACCACCGGAGTCGGCAAGCAGCCGTAGAAGTGCCTTGTCCTCCGGACGCAACGAGTGTAGATACTTCCGAAGCTCTGCTTCATGCCATGGTTTTGTTCTCCAACGTTGATCGCGCTGCGGCCGCTCTGATGCATAGGCGACGAATGGAGAATCACTTTTTTGGACACTGCGATAAAGTTTATCGTCGTAGAACAGGCGGTTATCATCGAGGATGTTTTCCCCAAGGCGTTTCCGCATAGGGACGCGAGGAGATCCAAGACAAACTTAGCCTCAACGCCGTGCAGCCTTGCCGTCCTATAGCTCTCCGGCAGAATATTTCCGATCGCGCTCCAGGAACTCCAGAATAGGCATGAGCAGATCTCGCGCGGGTCCTACTCGGTGCGTGACTTCGTTTTCCAGGATGGCGCGTAGGATCTGCAGTCCGGCTTGCCCGGTCAGCTCTTCTACCTGCGCTTGCATCTCTGCCCACACCTCAGCCATCGGCAATGGC
>Ga0137384_10004308_pt1 | contig 11390 bp, 13 predicted proteins | sample SagtaG_2_FD_104922 | JGI IMG/M metagenome (GOLD analysis project Ga0137384, IMG submission 104922) | Vadose zone soil microbial communities from Sagehorn Ranch, Mendocino, California, USA - Sage2_R_60_16 metaG | ecosystem: Environmental > Terrestrial > Soil > Vadose zone | place: USA...
GTCCTTCTCCAGCCGTACGCTCCGCTGTTGACGGTCCTCGCTCACCCCGGCTTCGGCATTGCCCGGCAGGTGTCCGCCGCCGACGGGACTGTTAGATTTATCGGCACTGGCCCTTACAGGTTGGCCGACGCGTCAGGTGGCCGGATAACGCTCGATGCGGTTGCCGGACACTGGGCGGGGCCGCCCCGCGCGGAGCGGTTGATCTTTCTCGACGTAGCGAACGACGACCACGCCGAAGCGGAGTTCGACGCTCGGGCTCTCGACCTGTGGTTCCCACCAGGGGCGCCACGACGAAACGAAGGGGCGCTCTCCGTCCCCGGGATCCAGGTCGGGTACCTGGCGTTCCAAACGGAAAAGGAGCCATTTTCTCGTAAGAAAATCCGACAGGCCGTGGCGGCTGCCATCGATCCTGCGGGGGTCGGCTCGGCGCTCGGGCGCACGGCGGTCCCCCTCCAGTCGTTCCTGCCGGCCGGGACGTGGGCGCGACGCGAAGGCTCTCCGATCCTCGGCGGTACGCGCCGCGCGGTGACCGGGCTGCTCGCTGAAGGCGGGTGGCCGAAAGGCTATTCGCCGACGCTGCTGGCGCCGAGCGAGTTGCCTGGCTTCGACGTCAGCGCCCTGGCTGACGCGCTCAAGACGAGCCTGCAGGCGGCCGACATCCCGGTGCGCGTACGTCTCGAGCCCGATGCCGCCCTCCGGACGGCGCGTGGCTCGGGCGAGCACGACATCGCTCTCGCCGAGGCCACCATCGCGGGCGGTGATCCGCATCTCTTCCTCTATCCACTGTCGACGAGCGAAGGCGCCAGCCGGGGACCACAGACGCTGAACTTCTCCTTCTATCGAAACCCCCGGCTCGATGACATGCTGATCCGCGCCAGCCAGATCGCCTTCCGGCCCGAGCGCGCGCGCCTGTACCAGCGAGCCCAGGCCGTGCTGTCCGAGGAGCTCCCGTGGATCCCGCTCTACGTGCGCCTGGTATGGGCGGTCGCGCGGCCGGAGGTCCGGGGACTGCGTCTTCATCCAACCGGCCTGCCGCGCCTCACCGCGGTCAGCCTCGAGCCCTAGCCCTCCTTTCCCGGCCGATGCCGACGATCGCCGAGACCACCGTCGAGAAGATCGAGATGGTGTTCCCCGAGCACGCGGGCGCTCCCGGCCAGATCCACGGCGGCCGCATGATGCAGTGGATTACCGAGGCAGGGACGATGGCGGCGGCCCGCATGGCCCGGGGCCAGGTCGTGCTCGGCGCCATGGACGACATCGACTTCCTGCACCCGGTGAAGGTCGGCGAGATCGCCATCCTGCGTGCTCAGGTCGAGTACATCGGGCGGAGCTCGCTCGAGGTCGGCGTGCGCGTCTGGGCCGAGAACGTCAACACCGGTGCCCGCAGCGTGACCTTGAACTCTCATCTGGTCTTCGTCAGCGTGGGCGACGACATCCGTCCACGGCCGGTGCGGGAGCGGATCGAGCCGCGGGGCGCCGCGGAGATGGCACTCGTCGAGGCCGCCCGGCAACGCCGGGAGCAACGTCTCACCCGATGGGACAAACGCCGGGATCTCGCCACCGGAACACAATCGCGCGAGTCGGAGCCACTTCCCACCTCGAACGGGCCACCCTCGGCTCAAGCCGGGCACGCGGACCCCGCTACAACGTGGCGGTTCGAGTCGGTCCGGTCTGTGCTCCCTGAGGATGCCCTGTTCGGGACCACGATGTTCGCGGGCAAGCTGCTCATGGCACTCGACGAGGCAGGCGGCATCCTGTCGATGCGATACTGTCGGGGTCTGGTCATGACGGCCTGTCTCGACGCGATGGACTTCTACGCGCCGATCTCGACGCACGAGGTCGTCACGTTCAAGGCCGGGTTGAATTACGTCGGGACGTCGTCCCTGGAGGTGGGCGTGAAGGTGGTGACGGAAAAGCCGTGGACGGGCGAGGTGCGCCACGCCTGTACGGCCTTCCTCACCTACGTGCATCTGGGGCCTGACCTCCGGCCGCGGCCGTGCCCGCCGTTCACGCCCAACACGGTGGACGAGAAGCGACGCTGGGAGGCGGCCAGGGAGCGAAGGGACCTTCGGTTGGCGCGGGTCAAGCGCCTCAAGGCGGCTCTCACCGGTGAGAGCCCGGCGGAGAAAGGGTAGCGGCGATGTCAGGGCATTCCCGGTGGTCTCAGATCAAGCGCAAAAAGGGCAAGGCCGACGTGCAGCGCGGGAAGCTGTTCTCGAAGATCCTGCGCGAAATCACGGTTGCCGCCAGGAATGGCGGCGGTGATCCCAAGGCCAACATGCGACTCAAGGCCGCCATCGAGTCGGCCAAAGAAGCGAACATGCCCCAGGACAACATCAAGCGCGCTATCCAGAAGGGCACCGGAGAGCTGCCCGGTGAGTCGTACGAGGAGATCACCTACGAGGGGTACGCGCCCGGGGGCGTCGCCATCCTGATCCGTGTGCTCACCGACAATCGCAACCGCACCGCCCCTGAGATCCGGCACACGTTCGAGAAATTCGGCGGCAACATGGCGGGATCGGGCGCCGTCGCGTGGATGTTCGAGCGCAAAGGCGTGATCCGCGTGGACGCGGCCAAGATCGGCGAGGACGATCTGCTCGCCAAGGCGCTCGACGCCGGGGCCACCGACATGACACGCGAAGAAAAAGTTTTTGAGATCACGACTGGTCCTGGTGAAATGGACGCGGTCCGCGGGGCGCTTGAAGGAGCCCGGGTTCCGGTCGTGGAGGCCGAGGTGACATTCGTCCCGCAGTCCACGGTGCGCGTGGAGGGCAAGGACGCCCCCCAGGTGCTGCGCCTCATCGAGGCACTGGAGGAACTGGACGACGTCCAGGCGGTCTACGGCAACTACGACATCCCGGACGAGGTCATGGAGGCCATCACGGTCTGAGCGACCGTCGGGCGGCCTGCCCGCCCGGGTCGTCGGCGTCGATCCCGGCCTCGTCGGCACCGGCTTCGCCGTTCTCGAATCCGGTCCCGGTGGTATCGACGTTCTCGGCGCCGGAGTCATCGAGACTCGCGCCAGCATGCCCCTCTCCGAACGCGTGCACGCGATCTACGACGGCGTGTTTGCGCTCCTCGACAAGCACGCGCCATCCGCGGTGGTGGTGGAAGACCTGTACGCATCCTACGACTTCCCGCGCACCGCGCTGCTCATGGCCCACGCCCGCGGCGTCATCTGTCTGGCCGCGCACCAGAAGGGGTTGCCGGTGGTGACTCTCGCGCCGGCGGAGGTCAAACGAGCGATCGCGGCCAACGGGGCGGCGTCGAAGGAGCAGATCCAGCACTCTATCCAGCGGCTGCTTTCGCTTGCCGAGTTGCCGCGGCCGTCCCACGTGGCCGACGCGCTCGCCATGGCGTTCACGGGCCTGGGCCGCATGCGCCTGCTGCGGTGATGGCCCCATGATCGCTTCGCTGAGCGGGCGTTTACGGCGGCGGCTCGAGGATCGCATCGTCCTCGAGACCGGGGGCGTCGGCTACGAGGTCTTCCTTCCCCCGAACGTCATGCGGCAGATCGAGCACCTGACCCCCGACGACAGCGAGAAGGCGAGCGAGGTGAGCCTGGTCACTCACTATCACGCCACCCGTGACCAGCCGCGTCCCGTGCTGATCGGCTTCACCCACGAGCTCGACAAGGAGTTCTTCGAGAAGCTGATCACGGTGAAGGACATGGGACCGATGGTGGCGGCGCGGGCGTTGGCGGTGCCGGTGGCGGAGATCGCGGCAGCGATCGCGCGGCAGGACGAGAAGTACCTCCGCTCGCTGCCTGGCATCGGGCCGCAGAAGGCCAAGAACATCGTCGCGCAGCTCCACGGCAAGGTGGCCAAGTTCGCCCTGCTCCAGGGTGAGGCCGCGCCGGCTCCGACCCCGGCGCCAGCCGCGGCCGAGGGCCAGGACAGCCTGCGCGAGCTCGTGTGGGAAGTGCTCGTCAAGCAGCTCGGCCATCGCCCGAGCGAGGCATCGCAGCTCATCACCGACGCCCTCAAGCGCCGGCCCGGCATCATGAGCGCCGAGGACCTGTTCGACGAGATCTACCGTGGAGCGAAGGCCTCGTGAGCCCAGCCAGCGCTCCGACACCTCCCGAGGATCCGTCCGTTGCGCGGATCCTCAGTCGGGCCGCCGCGCCCGAGGAGGCCCAGTTCGAGCGTCAGCTCCGTCCGCGGTCGTTCGCCGAGTACGTGGGCCAGGAGCAGGCGGTGGCGAGCCTGCGCGTGTCCGTCGAAGCCGCCCGAGGCCGCCGCGAGTGCGTCGATCACGTCCTGCTCTACGGCCCGCCCGGTCTGGGCAAGACCACGCTCGCGGGCGTGATCGCCAACGAGATGGGCACGAACCTCGTCACGACCTCCGGGCCGGCGGTGGAGCGGGGCGGCGACCTGATGGGGATCCTGTCCAACCTCAACGAGCACGACGTCCTCTTCATCGACGAGATCCATCGTCTTCCGCGGGTCGTGGAAGAGCTGTTGTACCCGGCCATGGAGGATTTCTCGGTGAACTTCGTGATGGAACGCGGCATGTATGCGCGTGCCCTCAAGCATCGGCTGTCCCCGTTCACCCTGGTGGGCGCCACCACGCGGCCGGGGATGCTCTCGGCGCCGCTTCGCGAGCGCTTCGGGATCTTCCACCACCTCGACTTCTACTCGGAAGCCGAGCTGACCCGCATCGTGCTCCGCTCCGCCGAGATCCTCGGCGCCAAGGTCGAGCCGGGTGGAGCGGGCGAGATCGCCCGGCGCGCCCGCGGCACGCCACGGATCGTGAATCGTCTGCTGCGTCGGGTCCGCGACTACGCCCAGGTGGCCGGCGACGGGATCATCACGGCCGCCATCGCTCGTGACGCGCTCGACAAGGAAGGCGTGGACGGCCGAGGTCTCGATCGGCTCGACCGGCGATTCCTGACCGCCATCGTCGAGCACTACGGCGGGGGTCCTGTCGGCATCGAGGCCGTCGCGGCCACGATCAACGACGAGGCCGAGTCGCTCACGGAGATGGTGGAGCCCTATCTCTTGAAGATCGGCTTCGTCGTGCGCACGCCGACGGGCCGGCGGGTGACACGTGAGGCATACTTGCATTTGGAGAGGCAACCGCCCACCACGCAAGGCGGGCAGGGTGGTCTCTTCGAGTGACGCCATGTCGGATGTCGGCCGATCCCTCGTCATCGTCGGCGCCGTCATCGCGGTGGTTGGCATCGTGCTGATGCTCGCGGGGCGGGTGCCGTGGATCGGCCGGCTGCCCGGCGACATCTATATACGCCGCGGCAACTGGTCCTTCTACTTTCCCCTGGCGACGTCGCTCCTCCTGAGCGTGATCCTCACGCTGATGTTCTGGTTGATCGGTCGCCGGTGAGGCTCCTCCTCGGGGCGCTGGCGCTGCTGGTCGCCTCACCAGCCGCCGCCGTCGCCTCGGGGATGATTCGCGTGGCGCTGGTCGAGTCCGCGCGGGCGGCCGACATCCGCGGCTTCGACATCGATGTGACCCCGCTCGGCGTCGGGTGCCCGCGCTGTCCGGGCGTGCCGTGGCGAGTCGACGTCGTCCGCGCCACGGCCACGGCGACGGCCGTCGAGATCGACGGCCGGGCGGCCGCCGCCTTCCGGCTCACGAGCGAGCGCTCGCTGCGGCTCAATGGTCGTGAATACGTCGCGCCGCTCGAGATCATCCGCCATGGCAGCGGCCTCGCCGTGATCAACGAGTTGCCGATGGAAGAGTACGTGGCCGGCGTCCTGCGCGCCGAGACCGGTGAGCGCTGGCCGGCGGAGGCCCTGCGCGCCCAGGCCATCGTGGCCCGCACCTACGCGGCGTACCAGCGCTCGGTCGCCGGCGGCAAGCCCTATCAGATCGTAGCGACGACTGCGCATCAGCTCTTCGCCGGGCGCGTGTCGCCGACGTCGCCGTCGTGGAACGCCGTCCAGGACACCGCCGGCCAGGTCCTGCGCTGGGAGGGCGAGCTCTTTCCGGCCTTCTACCACAGCGAGAGCGGGGGCTACACGGAAGACCCGCGCACGGTCTTCGCCGCCCGCAACATTCCTGCGCTCAAGCCGGTCGTGTGCCCGTTCTCGACCGGCTCGCCGCACTACTACTGGAGCCTCGACGTCCGCCTCGGTGAGCTGACCGACATCCTGCGAAAGGGCGGCGTGGACGTCGGCCTCGTCAGCGCGATCGAGGTGACGGAGCGTACACCGTCGCTGCGGGCGTCGGTGGTGACCGTTCGAGGCACGCGCGGCGCTGTCCGGGTCCGAGGCAACGATCTCCGACGCATGGTCGGCTTCGAGACTCTGAAGAGCACGCTGTTCGCGGTCGCCATCGACGGCGAGGCGGCGCACTTCGCCGGTCGCGGCTACGGCCACGGCGTCGGCCTCTGTCAGTGGGGCGCCAAGGGCATGGCCGAGCAGGGCCACCCCGCGCGGCGAATTCTCGAGTTCTACTACCCTGGGGCGACCCTGGGCTTCCTCGACGGCGGGTAATCGCGCATTCCGATCACGTGGCAGGACTTCGAGAAGGTCGATATGCGCGTCGGCGTGGTGACCGACGTTCGTGAGTTTCCAGAGGCCCGTCGCCCGGCCTACCGGTTGTGGATCGACTTCGGTGAGCTTGGTGTCAAGCGCTCCAGCGCCCAGGTCACCCGGCACTATCGTCCTGAGGAGCTTGTCGGACGCCTCGTCGTTGCCGTCGTGAATTTTCCACCCAAGCAGATCGGGCCATTCGTGTCCGAGGTTCTCGTCCTCGGTGCGTACGACGAAGCTGGCGAGGTGATCCTGCTCCACCCCGATCGCGCTGTGCTTCTCGGCGCAAAGATCGGCTGATCCGGCCCCACTGGCAATGCTCTTGCACCCACTCAGGGTGGAGCTGCGCCATGCGCAGAGGGTGGATCTGGACCGGGAGTATCGTCGGGGCGCTGGTCGCGCTCGCCATCGTCGCCACCTTCTTCATCGACGAGCCGTTGCGGCGACGGGTCGAGTACGAGATGAACCAGCGCCTGCGTGGGTACTCCGTCCGCATCAGCGCGCTGAATTTCCATCCGCTCGGGTTTTCCATCGACTTCAAGAACATCGTCGTCACGCAGGACGCCTCTCCCGATCCGCCGGTGGCGCGAGTGCCGCTGCTCCACGCGAGCGTCCAGTGGCGAGAGCTCATCCGGGCCAAGCTCGTCGCAGACTTCCTCCTGGACCGTCCGATCGTCTATTTCGACCGCCGCCACGCCATCGCCGAGGTCAGAGAAGGCATCCCGCCCGACAAGCGTGGCTGGCAGGAGGCGCTGCAGGCGATGTACCCGCTCAAGATCAACCTGTTCAGGATCCGCGACGCCTCGGTCACCTACGTCGACCAGCCGACCCAGCCGCCGCTGACTCTCAAAGAGCTCTACGTGCGGGCGGAAAACATCCGGAACATCCGTTCGAAGGACCGGGTGTATCCCTCACCGCTGAAGGTGAGCGCCGTTCGTGTTCGATCACGGCAAGCTGAACCTGGACGGTAACGCCGACTTCCTCGCCGAGCCCCATCCGGCCGTGCTGGCCAAGGTCGCGCTGGACGACATCACGCTCGATTACTTCAAACCGGTGCTCGCGAGCTTCAACATCGCCATGCGCCGCGGGACGCTCTCGGCGACGGGCGACGTCGAGTACGGGCCGAAGATCAGCGCCGTGCACCTCGAACATGTCGTGCTGCGCGATGCCGACCTCGACTACGTCTCGACCAAGGAGACGAAGGCAACGGAGAAGGCCCGGGTGAAGACGGCCGCCAAAGCGGCCGACGCCAGCGCCAACCGTCCGGACCTCGAGTATCGAATCGACCGCCTCGAGATCGCCGACGGAAAGTTCGGCTGGGTGAACGAAGGCGCGACGCCCGCCTACAAGGTGTTCATCACGCGGACGAACCTCGTGCTGGAGAACCTCAGCAACCACTTCACGGCGGGCACCGCGAAGGTGAAGCTCACGGGCCGCTTCATGGACACCGGTGACACGTCGGTCACCGGAGCATTCCGATCCGAGCTCAATGGCCCGGACTTCGATCTCAATGCCCAGATCGTCGACGCCGATCTGCGAGCCATGAACGACGCGCTGCGCGCCCACGGCAAGTTCGACGTGGTGTCGGGCGTCTTCTCGCTGTACTCGGAGGTCCACGTCAAGGACCGGTGGATTCGTGGCTGGGTGAAGCCGCTCTTCCGGGACGTGCAGGTCTATGACAAGGACCAGGACCGCGACAAGAAGTTCATGCAGAAGGTCTACGAGCGAGCGGTCGGGGTGGCCGCCAAGATCCTCAAGAACCGTCCGCGCAAGGAAGTGGCGACGGTCGCCGACATCTCGGGTCCGCTCGGCAACCCCAGGGCGAGCACGCTCCAGGTCCTCGGCCGGCTCATCGAGAACGCGTTCTTCCGCGCCATTCTTCCCGGGTTCTAGCGCGACGTCGGGAAGAACCACGCCTGATCCGTCCGTGTACACTCCGGGGTCGTGGACGTCCACGACTTCGAGTACGAGTTGCCGCCCGAAGCGATCGCCCAGGCGCCGGCGATCGAGCGAGACGCCGCGCGCCTTCTCCTGATCGACCTCGCGCGCGGCGCGCTGGAGGACCACGTCGTTCGCGAGCTGCCCGAGCTGCTCCGGCCGGGCGACTGCGTCGTCGTCAACGACTCACGAGTGATTCCGGCCCGCGTCCTCGCCCTCGACGCCAGCGGTCACCGGGTCGAGCTGCTCTTCGCGGAGCCACAGCGCGACGGCCGATGGCGCGCGCTGGTCCGGCCCGGCCGGCGGTGCCGCGCGGGCGCGGGGCTGGTGGTTCCTGGTGCGATGGAAGCTCGCCTCCGCATCGTTGCGGCCGAGCCCGACGGCCCGCGCATCGTCGAGCGCCTGGACGGAACGATCGACGACTTGCTGGCCAGTCACGGCATGCTGCCGCTGCCACCGTACATCGCGCGCCACGCCCAGCCGACCGCGGACGATCGGGAGCGCTATCAGACGGTGTACGCCCGGTCGCCAGGCTCGGTGGCGGCGCCCACGGCGGGGCTTCACTTCACGCCATCGCTCCTCGATCGTCTACGCGCGCGATCGATCGAAGTCCATGCGCTGACGCTCCACGTCGGGCCGGCGACCTTCCGGCCCATCAAGAGCGAGCGCGTCGAGGATCACATCCTGGCCGCCGAGCGCGTGGCGATTCCCGCCAGCGTCGCCGACGCCGTGAGCTCGGCGCGGAACGAAGGGCGCCGTGTCGTGGCGGTCGGCACGACGACGACGCGCGCGCTGGAGTCCGCCGCCGGGGCCGATGGACGCGTTCGAGCGCACGACGGCACCGCGGAGGCTTACATCACGCCCGGCTACCGCTTCCGTGTCGTCGACGCTCTCGTCACCAACTTCCACTTGCCGCGGTCGTCACTGCTCGTCCTGGTCTGTGCCCTCGCCGGACGTGAGCTGATCCTCAAGGCCTATCAGCACGCGCTCCGCGCCGGCTATCGTTTCTATTCGTACGGCGACGCGACCCTCATCGTGTGAGCATGACCTTCGCTCTCCTGGCCACCGACGGCGCCGCGCGGCGCGCACGGCTGACGACCGCGCACGGTGCGGTGGACACGCCCGCGTTCATGCCGGTGGGCACCCGTGGGACCGTGAAGGCGCTGGGCCCCGACGATCTGATCGCGGCTGGCGCCCAGATCGTGCTGGCCAACACCTATCACCTGCTCCTGCGGCCCGGCCACGATCTGATCCGAGACCTGGGCGGCCTCCACCGTTTCATGGCGTGGGACGGCCCCATCCTCACCGATTCCGGCGGTTTTCAGGTGTTCAGCCTGGCGAAGATCAGGACCATGAGCGAGAACGGCGTGGAGTTCCGGTCACCGATCGACGGATCCACGCATCTCCTCACACCCGAGCGGTCCATCGAGATCCAGCACGCGCTCGGCGCCGACATCATCCATCCCCTCGACGAGTGCCTGGCCTATCCGGCCACGCGAGAGGCAACGGAGCGCTCGCTCGCATTGACCCTGCGCTGGGCCCGCCGCGCGCAGGCGGCCCACGCCGAGGGCGCGAGCCAGGCTACGCTGTTCGGGATCGTTCAGGGTGGCGCCTGGGACGATGTGCGCGAGCGCGCCGTCGCCGAGACGGTGGCGCTGGGCTTCGACGGCTACGCCATCGGCGGAATGGCCGTCGGCGAGCCCAAGCCGCTCATGTACACACTGACGGCGAGCGTCGCAGCGCGCCTGCCGGCGGCGCAGCCACGCTATCTCATGGGCGTGGGCAAGCCAGAGGATCTGATCGAAGCGGTCAGCCAGGGCGTGGATCTCTTCGACTGCGTGCTGCCCACGCGGAACGCCCGCAACGGCCAGTGCTTCACGACTGAGGGGCCGCTCGTGATCAAGCACGCGGAGTATGCGCGCGACGCCCGGCCGCTCCAGGACGATTGTGGCTGCTACGCCTGCCGGCGGTTCTCGCGCGCGTATCTCCGTCACCTCTTCCTCTCCGAGGAGCTGCTCGCCTTCCGACTCCTCAGCCTGCACAACGTTCACTTCTTCCTCGGGCTCATGGCCAGCCTGAGGAGCGCGATCGCCGAGCAGCGTCTCGAAGCATTCAAGACTCGGTTTTTCGACCGCTATCCCGTGCCCGCTGCGGAGAGGTCGTCCGACTAGTGCTCCCGGAGTAGCCGGCCGAAGCCGCTCACCTGATCCGTGATCCCGTTCTGGCGCAGCGCGTACCACAACGTCGCCGCGTTGATCGCAACGACCGGTTTGCCCAGCCAGCGCTCCGCCTCGTCGGCGAGGCGAAGCATCGACAGGTTGGTGCCCACCTGGACCAGGGTGTCGACCTCGGGACGGTTCACCTCGAGAAGGGCGCGACGCAGTGTGGGCTCGTCCACCTGGGCGATGCTGGTCGCGGTCGGACAGCGCAACCCGGTCAGGGCCACGACCTCGTAGCCGCACTCGGAGAAGAAACGCCGAACCTGAGCGTCGCCCACCGGCTGGTAGGGCGTGACGACACCGAGCCGTCGGGAGCCCAGCAGCGCGAACGCTCGTTCGCAGGCGTTGGCGCCCGTGGCGATCGGGATCCCTGCGAGCTCTTGCACCCGCTGCTGGAACTCCTCGTTTCCCTTCTTGCCACCCCAGAACGTCTCCGAGGACATGCCCATGACGAGATAGTCGGGCTCGGCGCTCATGACGTCGGCGACGGCCCGCGCGATGGACGCCCGGATCTGCAGCATGATCTGCTCGAACGCGGCGTCGTCGCCCATCTTCGGGTTCTCGATGAAGATCCTGCCCACGTGCAGCGTGACGCCGGGCGGGGCCATGGCGTAGAAGTCGGGCTCGACGATGGTGTTGGTCGAGGGGACGAGCACGCCGAACTTGGCGCGGTATCCGAGCGCATCGGGCATGGTGAGGCCTCCTGCCCGGAGCATAGGCGATACCACGGTTCGCGTCA
>Ga0137384_10004309_pt1 | contig 11389 bp, 10 predicted proteins | sample SagtaG_2_FD_104922 | JGI IMG/M metagenome (GOLD analysis project Ga0137384, IMG submission 104922) | Vadose zone soil microbial communities from Sagehorn Ranch, Mendocino, California, USA - Sage2_R_60_16 metaG | ecosystem: Environmental > Terrestrial > Soil > Vadose zone | place: USA...
CGACAACATCACGCTCTACTGGCTGACCAACACCGGGGTTTCCTCGGCCCGCCTGTACTGGGAGAACAAGGCGGACTTCTTCAACGCCAAGCCCATCACGATCCCGTTTGCCATCAGCGTCTTCCCCGACGAGCTCTACCAGGCCCCGCGCAGCTGGGCCGAGCGCGCATACCCCAACAACCTCATCCACTACAACAGGCTCGACCGGGGCGGCCACTTCGCCGCCTGGGAACAGCCCGACCTGTTCTCCACCGAGATGCGGGCGGCGTTCAAGACGCTGCGCTAACCAGACCACCGGCGGGCGGCGCGCACCAGCCGCGCGCCGCCCGGCACCCGCGAGGCACCGGCCGGGGCCCCGGGCCGGCGCACCGAGCCACAGGGAGGACATTGTCATGACAGCATTCTGGCGCGCGCCCGCCGGGCTGCACGTGGCCTCGGCCCGGCTGCCCGATGAGGGTGAGCTGCCGTCTTTCGACGGCGCGGCCGGGTGGCTCAACTCGCCGCCATTGACGTCGGCAGGTCTGCGCGGGAAGGTCGTCCTGGCCGGCTTCTGGACCTACACCTGCATCAACTGGCTACGCCAGCTTCCCTACTTGCGCGCCTGGGCCGAGAAGTACTCCGGCCACGGGCTGGTGGTGATCGGCGTCCACACACCGGAGTTCTCGTTCGAGCACAACGCCGACAACGTCCGCCGGGCCGTGCAGGACATGCAGATCAGCTACCCGGTCGCCACCGATAACAACTATGCGGTATGGCTTGCCTTCGGCAACCACTACTGGCCCGCCCTCTACTTCGCCGACGTGCAGGGGCGCATCCGGCATCACCACTTCGGCGAGGGCGAATACGCCCAGTCGGAAATGGTCATCCAGCAGCTGCTGGCCGAGGCCGGATCCACCGGCGCCGGCACTGACATGGTCTCGGTCCATCCCAGCGGCCTGGAAGTCCCGGCCGACTGGGCCAGCCTGAGATCGCCAGAAAACTACACCGGCTATCAGCGGACCGAGGGCTTCGCCTCCCCCGGCGGCCCGGTGCCGGGCAAGCCGCACGTCTACACCGTCCCGGCGCGGCTGGGGCTCAACCAGTGGGCCCTGTCGGGGGAGGCGACCATGGAGGAGGAGGCCACCACGCTGAACACGGCGAACGGGCAGATCGCCTGCCGCTTCCACGCCCGCGACCTCAACCTCGTCATGGGGCCGGCAGCACCAGGAACGTCGCTACCGTTCCGCGTCGGTATCGACGGACAGGCCCCCGGCGAGGCCCACGGGACCGACACCGATGCCAACGGCAACGGCACCCTCACGCAGCAGCGGGTGTACCAGCTCATCCGCCAGCCCGGCCCCATCACCGAGCGCACCTTCGAGATCACCTTCCCCGACCCCGGCGCTCAGGCCTACTGCTTCACCTTCGGCTAGACCGGGCAAACATGCGAACCGCGCCGGGTGGAACTGCCTGCATGCTGCTCTTCTCCGTCCTGCTCGCAGGCGCCGAAGCCTGGCGGACGGCCGCTGGTCAATGGCCGGTGCAGCCAGATCGTCTTGCGACGCGACCGCCAGGGAGCGCCCATTGTCGCGGCGGCCGCGAGCGGGACGATGGGCAACCGATCAGGACGCAGCGCACCGCACCGTTGCGTGACCGGGTGAGCCTGGCTGATCTGTGGCGTCCTACTGGTGGCCCGGCGCGCGGCGGCCGGGGCCTGCCCAAGGCCGGAGGCCGACACAGGCGCCGGCCGCGGCGCGCGCAGCGCGCTGCCTCGATCTTCTATGCGGGCAGATTCAGCAACGAAGTACCGCCGCCGCCGGCGGCCATCTACGCTGCCTGCCCTGCCGCCGCTGTGAATGTCTTGGCCCGCTCGGCACCGCGCAGGCAGAACCGGATAATCTGCGCATGCTCACGGCAGTCATTGAAAGGCCGGCCGAGCGCGCCGAGTCGGCGATCTGGACGAACGCGCGTCGCGAACGCATACGTTCCGTGATAGTCACTGTCCGGCTTGGTGGCAGGCGGCCCTAGTGGCCGCCATGCTCGCGGAATTGCTGCCGTGGCTGATCATGCGCTATCTCGGCGAGATCAGCTCTACCGAAGATCGGGCTTCGCGAGGGCGGACGGGCCTGGGCTTAGCCGTGCTTCTCAGGAAAGCAGAATCGAATCTGTGCTCGGCTTTGTGTTTCTTGGGCCGCCGGCCGTGAGCTGAAGATCATTCTGGGGGGCAGTTCGGGGGGCAGAATGCCGCCAGCGAGGGCTGGCCTGCGCTGGCGTCCGCTAGCGTGAGCTAGCGTTCGGGCCTGCTCAGAGCCTATACAGCGGTCTGTGGGCTGGTTGATGGTGATGATGGTAAGGAGAAGGTAGGCGGTTCGATCCCGCCAGAGGGCTCGAAGCAGTAACGTTGACCTGGGGTTTTGTCCTTCTTCACTCGTTTCAAGGCTGCGGTGATTGCCCCGGTTGCCCGCAAGGAGATGGCCTGCCCGCTAGGCGATGGCAGTTCGGTGCATGTCTGCTGACGTGCTGTTATGGCGCGGCCAGGTTCTCTTGCCGTTAGCCACAGCGTCCGCAGACCAGATAAGTTTCAGATGCTGGCGGCCCGGGTCGGCTGCTTCAGGCGCGGCAGGTACGCTGCCGGCGGCCGGCACTGGGCCGACCGAGCCGGGCTCCGGGGCATGTCGCTGGGGGCTAGTGACCAGCTGCTGGCGTGCTGGCGTCGCTGCTGCCCGTGCCCGGCGCGACCAGGCCTGCGTGCCGGGCGGCCGGCGGGACCCGCCCGGCGTCAGCCGCGCAGCCGACGCGACGGCTGTCACGCTGGGTGAGTTTCCGCCAGGCGGCCGCGGGCGTGTGCTGCGCGCCGAACGAGGTGATACACGGGTGATCATTGCCGCTTTCCATTCCAGAGGTTGAGTAATGATCACCCGTGTATCAGGCGTTATACGGCCCGAAGGGCTTGGTGATCTTCGATCACCCTGCCGAGTATGCGCGGCGGGCAGCTGGGTCGGCAGGATGCGCGGCGGCGCGCAGATCAGCCGGTTATGGCACCGGCTCTGGCGAGGTGGTTTCGCTGTTCATGAGGCCAGCTCAGGTCCGCCGAGTGGTTCGTGGCCGTGGCAGGGTGGCTTGCGCGCGTTCTGGCCGGCGGGCGTGCGGCGGGCGGTGAGCTGGGCTTGCAGGCCGTCGAGGATGGCTTGGAGGCCGAACTCGAAGGTGTTGTCGGGCGCCGCGCCGTAGCCGGCGGCGGCTGTTTGGAGGCGGGCGCGCAGCCGGGGGAACTGCGCGGCGATCTCGCTGGCTTTGGCCATGCTGTCGCGTATCAGCTCTTCGGCGTCACCGCCATCGCGGCTGAGCTTCCGGGTGAGCGAGGCCGCCGCGGCTGGGCCGAGGGCGTTGCCGAGCACGAAGGTGAAGACGCTGGCCGCTGCCTGGTCGGCCTGCTCGCCGGTGAATCCGGCCGCCTCATAGATGGCGAGGGTGTGGTCATCGTGGCGGGCCTTGCCGGTGCCGAAAAGTACCTGGGAGCCGAAGGCCTGCACCAGCCAGGGGTGGCGGGTGAGCATCGCGTGCAGGCCGGCGGACATCGCGGTGGCCGCTGCCCGCCAGCCGGTCGCGGTCAGGTCGGGCAGCGCGATCTCGTGCCACGCCTGGTCGGCGGCGAGGGCGATGAGGTTGTCCTTGCTGCCCACGTGCCAGTAGACCGCGGTGGCCGCGGAGCCCAGCCGCTTGCCCAGGGCGCGCATGTTCAGGCCGTCCAGGCCTTCGGTGTCCAGCAGGTCAATGGCGGCCTTGACGATCTGTTCGCGGGTCAGCGTGTCGCGCGGCATGCGCCCAGAGTAGGGCACCGGACGTTTGACTTGAACATAGTTCAAGAAATGACTTGCACATCGTTCAAGTCATGCCCTAACGTTCTACTTGAACGATGTGCAAGTCGCTGCGGAGGCCGCCCGCGGTCACCCCGGCGCCGAGACGCGAAGAGAAGCGGAAAGGCGAATGGGATGTCACATGAGGCGCTGTCCGGTTTCGTCGAGGCGGCGGCCGCAAAGTCCGGCATTCCCGGCGTCGCCGTCGGGGTGTGGGCGGACGGTCGGGAGGTTTACGCGTGCCACGGAGCGACGAGCATCGACAACCCGCTGCCCGTCGACCAGGACACGCTGTTCGTACTGGGCTCGGTCACGAAGACCTACACGGCGACCGCGCTGATGCGCCTGGTCGCGGAGGGCCGGGTCGAGCTGGACGCGCCGGTGCGCAGGTATGTCCCCGAGCTCAGGCTCGCGGACGAGCAGACTGCGGCGCAGGTCACCGTGTTGAACCTCCTCAACCACACCTCTGGCCTCGGTTGGGACCTTCTCCTCGACACCGGTGAGGGGGATGACGCCCTGGCCAGCTTTGTGGCGAAGCTGGCCGAGTTGGAGCTGATCGCACCGCTTGGCGCTCGGGCCTCCTACAGCCAGGCAGGGTACAGCCTGCTGGGGCGGGTCATCGAGAAGGTCGCCGGCATGCCGTACGAAAAGGCCATTGCCTCGCTCGTCTTCGAGCCGCTGGGGCTGTCGCACAGCTTCTTCGCGCCCGATGACGTCATGACCCGGCGGTTCGCCGTGGGGCACAACCGCGGGGAGGACGGGACGCTGTCCATCGGGCGGCTGTGGAGAGGCCCGCGTTGTCGTAACCCCGGCGGGGGCCTCGCGTCCTCGGTGGCGGACCAGCTTCGCTGGGCCCGGTTCCATCTCGGTGACGGCCACGGGGAAAGCGGTGAGCGTGTCCTGCCGGCCGAGGTGCTGCACCGGATGAAGGAGCCGACGGTCGCGTTGCGAGGCAGCACACTCGGTGACGCCTTCGGCATCTGCTGGTTCCTACGCGACGTGGACGGCGTCCGCACCGTCGGGCACGGCGGGTCGGCCAACGGCCAGTTCGCCGAGCTGCTCACGGTGCCCGAACGGGGCTTCGCCGTCGTCGCGCTGTCCAACGCCGGCCCGGAGGGCATCCCGTTCAACCAGGCGGTCGTCCGCTGGGCGCTGCAGACCTACCTGAGGGTGACTGACCGGGACCCCGAGCCCCTCCCCTACGACGAGGCGCGGGCCCGGGAGGTCGTAGGGCACTACGAGAACGATGCCATGGACCTCAACATCGCTACCGACGGGGCAGTAATGACGCTCGCGGCCGACATCAAGCCGGAGATCCGGGCGGCGGCGAACGAGGAGCTGCCCCCCGGCTACCCGCGGGAAGAAATCGGCCTGCTGCCCGGCGACGGGGACGAGTACATCACCACCAGCGGCGGCATGACGGGAATGCGCGGCTTCTTCACCCGCGACGACAGCGGCGCGGTCGTGGGAATCGACGCCGGCGGCCGGATGCACCGCCGGGTACCGACAGCCTCCGGGTAAAGCCCGGTATCCGGTCTCGCACGGGCCGGGACCTCAAGCATTTCGGCCGGGTTCTCCGACAGGCCCACGAACGACATGCCTGTCCAGCGGCCCCAACCTCCGGAGGGCTCACATCCGCGGGACACCCATCCGCGGGATCAAAATGGCGATCGGCTCACCGGCGGCACGCCAGATTGACCCGTTCGGGCACTGCACGGAGGGTCAAGCGGGGCCCCTGACTGCCGACCAGATCGGTTCCGCGTGCGTGCACCACAGCAGGCCCCGCCACGTTCGGTGACCAGCATGTAGAGGGCCATCATCGCGGCTAGAGGGCGACGATGGATATCGCCGGGCTGGTCGATGATAGGCACATGGACTCGGTGGCGGCTGCCTTGCTGGCGTCGGACAGCGCTGTCTTGGTTCCGGTGCCGGAGGCCGAGCGGGTTGTCAACCGCCTTCGTGCCGGGCTGGACCGCGCTGCTGCGTGGGGTGTTCCAGCACATGTGACTGTCCTTTACCCCTTCGTGGCGCCGTCTGCGATCACCGCCGCCACGATTGAAGTCCTTGCGGACGCGGTGGGGTCAGTGAGCGCTTTCGATTGTGAGTTCCCCGCGACGGGGTGGTTCGGCGAGGAGGTCATCTGGCTCGCGCCGCGTCCAGATGAGCCTTTCCGGGCATTGACACGCGCGGTGTCGGCAGGCTTTCCCGGATACCTGCCGTACGGCGGCGCATATGACGATCTTGTTCCTCATCTGACGGTCGGTGACCGTGCCGTCGGCGGCAGCGCGGAACTGCGGGCGGCGGAGGCGGACGTGCTACGCGCGCTGCCTATCCAGGCGCGGGTCAGCCGCGTATGGCTGATGACCGGCAGTACCGCGGCGGGCAGCTGGCGTACGGTGGCCGAACTGCCACTGGCCGCAGGCTGACTGGCCCACAAGCGCACGCTATGTGCGGCCGTGCGTAGCTTTGCTTGTGCCGTCGGATCGGCGATCATGGGGATGGAGGCCCGGATGCAGACCGTGACGTTCGCGGGCAGCCAGCCTGCACCTCGGCTCGAGCCCCGGCCGGGTGACAGCCAATGTACTGAGGCCGTCAGGCTGACATTTGCGTGCCGGGACATCCTGGACGGCTCGCGGCAGCTGAGGACTTTCGCCGGAGCGATCGTGGCGTCCTTGGCCTTGCCCGGCAGGCGTTCAGCTGAAGCGGCTGCCTTCCGTCGAACGGCAGCGTGTCGAAGATCCGTAGCTGGTTCACTTCCTAGGGAAGCGTTCACCGTGTCAAACGAATCAGGTCGGGCGAGAATGATGCATCTTCTGGAGCTGGAATTTGAATACCTTCAGAAAGCCAATGACAAGTTTGATGTTTCAAGATTTACGATAAAGAACTGGGCTGTCACGACAACTGGCGCACTTCTGGCGCTCAGCGTTACCGCTGATAGTTCCGGCCTTGCCCTCCTGGGGCTTGTCACCGTGGCAGTTTTCGCCTATCTTGAAGTGCTTTACATATATATACAGGATCATGTTATTGCGCGCTGCAACCGCGTCGAGGAGCTACTGGATTCGACAATGCGCACTGACGGTCCTCTGGCGATGGACGACTACAGGTTTGGCATCAGCCAAGGGTTTAAGGGCCGGTTCGAGCCAAAAGGCGTACTATTAGCACTGCGCGGCCGACCACACATATACATATTGTACCTGGTCCTCTTGGCGGCTACGGCGATCGATATAGTTGTGCTTAAGTTCTTGACTTAGGTTCGGGCGATGGGGCCCTTCCAGCGCCGACAACCAGAAGATCTGTCGCCTTGCGGAAGGTCCACGTACGCGGTCGGCCGGCAACGGCAGGTCTTCCACAAACGGCTGATGCTTTCCCGAGGAGTAACATGCCGGCGCAAATAGGCTTTTCAGCTAGCCAAGACCATGGACGTCCCGAGCACCTGTATAAATTTCCTTACGTCACGACTCCCGGACATGCGGCCGATCGAGGGCCGAGACCTGGGCTCAGTCACTGGCCCCTTCCCCGTCCTCACCGAGGCGCCGGGTAGCGAAAGGCATGAAGACCAGCTCCCCCTGCCGGGCGCGTGCAGCAGATGCCAGCGCAGCCGCAAGTGTGGAAGGCAGCCCTACAGATCATCCGTTCGGTACCGCTCCACGGGCGACATTCCAGCCGGCTGATCACGCGCAGATCGGCGGATACGGATCATCAGCTGGCAGCAGGGTCGGCCACAGAGCGTGACGTCAGCGCCGGGCGCTCCCGATGGCGGTCGCCAGAGCGCCATCGGTCAGCATGAGCGTCAGTGGGCCTGATCCCCGATGACCGTCCACACGCACCCAGGCTGGTAGGAACGCCCGATCACCTCCATATCAAACATGAGCGGATGCTGGCCGTCTCCGGGGTCGCCGGGGACTCTGGCACCTGAACCGGGCGGGACATGGCTGGCGCGTGCGCGCTGGTTGCCCACGGTGGCCGGGTGCAGTGCCGGAATCAGGCACATCGCCGGCAGTGACTTGTCACTATGTGAGACCAGAAGCGAGCTGTCCCTGTGGGAGAATCTGGGCCAGGTAGTCATAGGGTCAGCAAACCGGGACGAGGAGTTATGGGCGGGACGAGCGCGGCATCGCCGGAGGCCCCGATGCTGACTGTCGCTCTTGATGTGCCATCGGCGCAAATTCTCGCCGATCAGGCGTCGATCATCGCCGATCTTCAATTCGTGATGGAATGTTGCAAGCGGCTGCTTACCGAGCTGGCTAAACCTGAGGAAGACCGAGATGCGGTTGTGCCGCAGGCGCTCTGGTCGGCAGCGCTGGTTGCCTATGCTCGCTGCTTCGGCAAGGGCAAGCGATTCGGGCTGGCGACTGAAGATGTACGAACCCTGCCTCTTCAGGGTGAGGTGATGAAATATCATAAATGGGTCATCGGGGAGCGCGATAAGCTTACGGTTCATCCAGCGAACCCATTTGAGGCGGCGAAAGTCGGGGCGGCTCTTTCGCCGCCCGGGCAGGCACAGCGGCGGGTGGAGGGCATCGCGATTCTCTCCACGAGCCATGTGCTCGTAGATGATACCGGCGTGCGGCAGCTGGGTGGCCTGGCGTCAGAACTGGCAAAGCAAACTGCTGAGAAAGCACAGGGACAGCAGGGCTCTGTGCTCGCGGATGCACAGCAGCTCAGCATAGACAGCTTGTACGGATTGCCGCCGCTGCGCATGCGCTCATCCACTGCCGGCGCCACCGAAGATGCGCAATAGGCGAGCCAGCCGCGCCCATCTCGTGGAGCGATACTGAGAGTTCCTGGCACTATCCGCTGCGCGCCAGAAGAGGACGTCTTAGCTGGTGTGACGGTGAGGTTCCTGTGGTCCGCGCGTCATAGAGGACCCGAGGCCTTCGGGCTTGCAGGACATAGCGGTCTGGCTGACGGTCAGGTGGCCGGCTTCTCCGCAATAAGGAGGTGGCGGTGTTCGTTGGTCTCGATGCCGCGCGAAGAGCCGCAGGCCGAGATCGCGCGGTTGACTGCGCTGCAGTGAACGTCCGGGTCGAATTGCTCAGGCAGCGGGATCGCCTTGATGAAGAAGACGAACGAGTCAAGGTCGCTGAGCCAGTAGCGCACGTCGTAGGTGGCCCACGCTCGCGTCGTGCAGCCGAGCCTGCCGAATGCCGCCTCCAGGGCCGCCAGGCCATGGATTTCGTCGGGCATGGGAGGCGCGTCAGCGGCTGAGTAGTAGCTTTCCCACAGCGCGGCATTGGAGTCCCAGCCGAACGCGGAGAAGATCGACTGAGTGTTCCGCCCGCCGACCTGCTCGGTGATGAAGACTCCGCCGGGGCGCAGCACCCGGACGATCTCGGCCGCGTAGACCGGGGCGTGCCGGTTCAGCACCAGGTCGAAGCTGGCGCCGGGAAGCTCGAGCCGCCCGGCATCCATGACCGCGAAGGAGACCTTGCCCGCAAGCTCCGCCGGCGTGCTGGCCCGGGCCGTCGCCACCATGTCAGTGCTCGCATCGATGCCGGTGCCCGCGCCGATCAGCGGCACAAGCTTCAGGAACTGCTCGCCGCCACCGGTGCCGATGTCGAGCACACGACTGCCGGGCCGCAGGTAGCGGCCGGCCACGTCCTGGTAGTCCCACGGCACCGGATCGCGCTCGTGCCGCACCGCCGAGAAGTCCCAGCCGCTGAGCTCGCCGACGTCCTCCGCGATAGTGCGTAGCTCGTCTCGGGTGACCGGCTCCATGCGCATACCGGCACCGTCTCATCCACGGCCGCCGATGCGGACCGGATATCTGCGAGCCAGGCCTCCGCCAGGCACCTCGCCCACTGCGGCCACCGGCAACCGCACGCTGCCCCTGCAGCATCCCAGCCCGCCCGCTCGTCACGACGAGGAGCTCACGCAATGCGGCTATCAGGTGAACTCGTCGAAGGCGTGCCAGCTGCTGCGCTGCGCTAGAGAGCGGCCTGCCGCGCCAGGGACCGCCGGCGGTCCCTGGCGCGGCCGCCGGGCAATCCAGGCTAGCCGCGGGGGACTCATGTGGTCAGGCGGCACGCCGGGGGCTGCCGGTTGCTGGCCGGGCGGCACGCGGGGAGGAAGCGGCACGCGGGGAAGAACGGGCGAGCGCAGGCCCGCCGCGCCTGGTCCGCCGCGGGGCGGGGGAGGCGGACATCTCGCCGGCAAGCTGCCGGACCCAGCGCATACGGTCCCGGGCCGCATCAGGGTGGTCGCCGAACTCTTGTGCCATCTGGCCGGCGCAGCCGCGGGTGCCGAGCTGCCGCACGATGCGGCTGATCGCCTGCGCCGCTGCCTCGGCAGTGGGGGCGTCCGATCGCTGCAGCCCTGATGCGAACAGCGCCTCGCACCTGGCGTCGTTGACATTCAGCCGGGCCATGGCAAGCCTCCGCGCCTTCCCTTGCCGGGCCATCGCCCGGCTCTGTGGAGCTGACTAGATGGATGAGAACCCGCCCGGCGCCCGCGACGGGCCGCGTCCTGGGCACAGGGCGGGCCCGGGAGCCGGCCGCAAGCAAGGGGATGCATCCCCATGCCCGGGCGGCGGGCACCCCGCAGCGGCACACCACGAGCCGGTTCTCCTTCACCGGTACAGAGCGGGCCCGGCCCCCTCAGATACCACAGCCCCTGCCGGATGCACGCCCAGGGCTGCTGTCATTGCTCCAGCCGCCGCGTACGGGCAACCATGCGTCACTGCAGGGAGAACATGATCCGGGCCGGGTTACCCGGCGTGCTCACCCAAGCCCCTCCACTCGCGGGCGGACCGCAGGACCGAACATCCATCACTGCGGCGTCATCGAACAACGATCATCGCGGCAAATGAGTGCATTCAGATGACGGCAGAACTAACCTGACTGGTCACCGCCATGGCTATCGGCGGGGCAGCGTGTGTGCTCTTTGGCACGTAATCAAAGAACCGGTAGATGCCTGGAGTTCTCCTGGCACATGTCAGTGGCTACCGCGTTTTGCTTCTGCTCGCAGCCTCGGCCCTGCTACTGCGCCAGACCGTGAGCCCCGTCGATCAGGCTCACCGGTTACCTGACCTTCGTATAGGTGAGGTCAAAGTCATGCTCCCAGTTCGAGCCGTCTCTGGAGGTCTCCCAGCGGCCATTGATGCGCTGGCCATCGCTGGAGAACGTGCCCGTGAACCGCTGCGAGAATTCCAGCGGGGTGAAGTCCGCAGAATCTCGCACGAGCGTCCACACGCCGTCGCTGAACTCCATCGCATACATGCGGGCGATGCCTCGCGAGTCGAAGTAGTGCTGACGGTATGCCTCGCGGCCGGGATCGACGCCGATGATGGCGATGCTGTCCGGAGCTTCGGGGACTTCGGTGCGCTCCATCACGAACTGCCGGTCCAGCATCCACTCGAAGACGGCGCGGCCGGCGACCGCGGCCGGAGCAGCCGAAAACGATGCTTCCATGGCCCACTCGCCGATGAGCCGTTCAACGCGCCGTCGCAAGGACCACCGCCGTGGCACGTGTACCGCATCGAGCCGCGCTCGGCGACCGTGGTCCTGGCGACGGACCCGGGCGGCCTGACCCGCTTCCGCTTCTGACGCTGCCCG
>Ga0137384_10004314_pt1 | contig 11385 bp, 13 predicted proteins | sample SagtaG_2_FD_104922 | JGI IMG/M metagenome (GOLD analysis project Ga0137384, IMG submission 104922) | Vadose zone soil microbial communities from Sagehorn Ranch, Mendocino, California, USA - Sage2_R_60_16 metaG | ecosystem: Environmental > Terrestrial > Soil > Vadose zone | place: USA...
CGCGAGAACGGCCGGCGTCCCGTCCACCTCGTCGGCCATTCGAACGGGCCGATCTACATCCAGTACCTGCTCACCCACACCAGCCCGGCCTGGAAGAGCAAATACATCCACGGCTTCACGCCGCTGGCCGGCAACTTCCCGGGCCAGGGGCTCGGTTATGCCTTGATGTTTGTCGGCGTCAACATTCCCGACCTGAGCTTTCCGGTGACGCCCGAGAACGGCGTCAGCAGCGCGCACATGTTCCTCTCCCACCCGTCGACGTTCATCACCGCGTCAGATCCCCGGATCTTCCACGACGACGAGATCATCATTCACGACCAGTCGACCGGTACGTTCTATACCCCGGAGGACTATCCCCGGCTGTTTGACGATGCCGACCTGTCCTGGGTGAAGCCGATCGCCGACTACTACATCGGCGGAGTCCCGTTCGCCGACCCGGCCCACTTTCCCAACGTCGACGTCTACGCCGAGAAGGGCTCCGGCATCGACACACTTGTTGGGCTCGGACTGACCGATCTGACCGTGGGTCAGTTGGTGACCGGCACGACCGAGTTCTTCACGCGCGACGGCGACATCAACCAGGAAGACATCACCAACGACGCGGTCACCGCCTGGAGTGCGATGAGCTGCTGGCACTTCAGCCTGACCGACAATCCGGGCGTCAACCACTTCGAGCTGCCCAGCAATCCGGGCGTCCTGGCTCGCCTCATCGCCGATGCGAACGCGTCCAGGTCGAACTGCCATGACGAGTGACTGATCAAGCGTGCGAGTACCTCGTCGACGCTGACTCGGTGAAGCGCGCGATGATGGGCACGCCGGCTGGGTCGTGCAGCGAGACGATGGCGGCGATCGCCGAGCCGCGGGCGCCGGCCATATCGAGGTCGGGCACCAGCGTGAGTGTCGTGAGACGGCGTTGCTCGTCACGGAGCACGGTGTTCGCACGCACGGCGTCGAGGAACCAGTCCTGCAGTTGGGGTGTGGTCTCGACGGCGCCGCCGCCGAGGAAGTAGGCGGCTGGGTCGGTGAAGTTCGCAATGATGGTGAACAGCCGGCCCAGCGCGATTGCCTGTTGGTTGAGGATGTCGAGGGCCATCGGATCGTGCTTTTCGGCGTATGAGCGAACCAGTTTGGCGGCCTGAGCCGCCGAGGCCATGTCATTCAGGTCGTGGTCCGGGTAGCGGCGAAGCCAATATGGCAGCAGGTTCTTCTCGATGCCCTTGAGCGACGCAACGCTCTCGGCGTCACCTGTGAAGCCACAATTGCATTCGGGCAGCTGCTGGTCGTCCTCGAGCAGCCCGGTCATTGGGATGTGGACGTGACCGAGCTCGCCTGCCATGCCTGATACACCGCGGACCACCTGACCCGCAACGATGACACCACCACCGAGCCCGGTCCCGACGATCACCGACACCGAAGACTGGCCCGCGGCCTGCTGACCGAAGAACTTGTAATGCGCGTAGAGAGCGGCCGCATTGCCATCGTTGTTGTAGACGACCGGTAGTTGCAGACGATCTTCGAGCCCGGACCGAACATCGAAGCCACGCCACGCCGGGGCGGAGAAGTTGGTCGAACCCTTGGAGGAGATGACACCGTCCGCACTCGTCGGGCCCGGGGTGTCCAAGCCGACCGCGCGCACGGCGCGCCGATCGGTTCCGGTCAGTGCAAGGACGCTGTCGAACGCGGAAACCAAGGCGTCGAGGGCCGCCTCAGGTCCGTCCAGGACGAAGGAAGCACTCTCCACGAGCCGATCCACGAGGAAGTGGCTGCGCGAGTCCAACACCGTGGCGTTGTTGCTCGTTCCGCCATTGTCGAGTCCTACGACGACCCAGTGCTTCGAAGCGCGCATCGTGCTGCTCCCGCCTGCATCCGGACATCAAGTGGCACGGGCCCCGGCCGACTACCCCGTCGCGTCGACCTGATTCGCCGTGGTTGTGCGAGTGCTCGCAATCACATGGGCTCCTGGCGGCAATCTTCCTCCGATGCTGGCCGCGGCGTCCGTGCTGGAACGGCGCGGCCACGAGGTGGCGGTCCTGGCCTCCGGCCAGACGCGCGAGGCCGCGCAGCGGTTGGGCTTCGAGGTGCGCGGCTACCGGCGCAGCCCTGATCCGGACGTCCGTCGCCTTCGAGGATCAGGCAGCGATACTGACGGCGAGGATGGCCGGTGCGGAGATCGCCCTCGACGCCCGCGCCTGAGTGGCTCGACATCGACTGCGACGCCCACGCGAACGTGATGCATGCGGGACCGCTGGGCGTCACCATCCGTCCGCCACCTCCCAACCGCGCAAACCTCCCGCGGCAGCGGGTGCTGCTGACCTTCAGCACCACCGCAATGCACGGTCAGACGGCGTTGATCGACCGCGTCTGCGAGGCAGTCGCCAGCCTCGAACTGGAGGCCGTCCTCACGCTCGGTGCGGCCGTCGACCACGACGCCGTACCGGTCGCCGACAACGTCGAGGTCATGGCCTACGCCGACCACGATCGCCTCATGCCCGGCACGGCAGCGGTGATCGGGCACGGCGGACTGGGAACGGTGTTGCGCGGCCTCGCTCATGGCGTGCCGCGACTACTACTGCCACTCGGCCGCGACCAGGGCTTCAACGCCGGCCGCGTCGAGCAGCTCGGCGCCGGGATCCGACTCGCCCCCGACGCACCGTTGGGCCGGATCCGGGCCGCCGTACGCGCGCTCCTTGACGACCCTCGATTCACCGCAGCGGCCGCCCGCGCCGCCCGCCACGTTGCTGCCGACGAGCCCGATCGCACCGCCGCCGAGGCACTCGAACACACCGCCGGCCGACGTCCGACCCACTGAAGCGGTGTCGCGGGCAGTCGTCAGCGGTCGATCGTCACGCTGCCAGTGGCACTTGCTCGTCGGCGGCGTAGTGCAGCTGGAACCCGAACTCGGCGACCGTGATCTCCGCGACTGCCCGGCTGACGTCGACCTTGCGGACGTGCAGCGACCAGCCGTACTGCTGCACGATGTCGCCGGGGCGAAGGTCACCGGCCTTCACGTGCCGTGCCGGACGCAGCCACGTTTCGGACCGGTCCGCGATGCCCTCGACCGAAGTGGCCGCGGTGGCTGCGACGTTGTGCATGATGGCCTCCTCGGACGGTGTCCGTGCTCGATACTGCGGTGTCAGACGCAATGCTCCGCATCACCGGTCTCGGGCGCATCACCGCACGGTTCGATCCTGAACGCCACTCTCGAGTGGACGCGCTGAGATCACGTGCGAAGCGGCCTCAAGGCCGGCCGCCTGGATGCTGCCGGGCCAGTTCTGCGAGCACGTTGTGCGCCTCGAACGGGAGCAGCGAGAAGTGGCCGTGCTGCTGCCAGATGCGCAGTTGCGCGTCCGGAACGTGTGAGGCAAGGGCGCGGGCGGCGGCCACGGAGACCGTGCGGTCACGTTCGCCGTGGAGGAAGATCACGGGCGTGCGGATGGCGCTCGGCTCGAATGGCCAAGGCCCGAACAGCAGCTCAAGATCGTGCGCGACGCCGCAGCCACCCTGCCGAAATGCTTCGGCGAAGTCGGCCGCCACGAGATCGCCGAGCGGGCCCTGCAGCGCCTGGCGGTCCGCCTCGCCGAGCTGCCAGCAGGTGAGGCGCAGGAACTGGCGCGGGCGATGACGGGCCCACGCCGCGATCGGGACGAGCGCGCGACCGGCCAGCTTCGGCATCCGGGCCGCGATGGCGTAGCCGATGCGCTCCTTGAGCGCGATCCCCTCCGTCGCGCCCGGTCCGGCGACCCGGCCCAGGCCGCAGACGACTGCCACGCAGCCAACCCGGTCGCGCAACTCGTGCGCGCACGCAAGCGCATAGGGGCCTCCGCCGGACTCGCCGAGGACAGCGAAGCGGCCGATGCCGAGCTGTTCGGCAAGGGCGCGGACGTCCTGTGCGTGGTCGAGCAACGTGCGCTCCGGTTGCGGTGTGGAGAGCCCGATCCCGGGCCGCTCGGGGGCGAGCACACGCACAGCTCCGGCACGCGCCGCCTCGTCGAGCACGCTGCCGGCCAGACGTGATCCCGGGAATCCGTGCAAGAAGATCAGTGGCCACCCGTGCGGATCGCCGTATTCCGCGTACCCCAGCATCCGGCGATCAGCAAGCCGCAACCGATGGTCCTGGCGCTCCGGGGCGGCACCGATGAGTGGCGCCGATGCACGGATCGGGCGTCGGTAACAACGCCGGTGACGCCAGCCGGTCACCACTTCATCCTGGCAGAGGCCCTTACGCTAGTGACGGCAGTTGGGGGCGTTTCAGATGAGCACCGAGGTCAGGCTCGACGACTCGCACACGGTGCCGACGCGCTATTGGCATCGACTCGACGACGGCCGCATTCAGTGCGACGTCTGCCCGCGGGCGTGCCGGCTGCATGAGGGGCAGCGCGGGCTGTGCTTCGTGCGTGGCCGTGCCGCCGATCGGATCGTGCTGACGTCGTATGGACGTTCCAGCGGGTTTTGCGTCGATCCGGTAGAGAAGAAGCCACTTAACCACTTCCTGCCGGGCACGCCGGTGCTGTCGTTCGGCACCGCGGGCTGCAACCTCGCCTGCAGGTTCTGCCAGAACTGGGACATCTCGAAGTCCCGGGAGATCGACACGCTTGCGGACGCCGCCTCGCCGGGTCTGCTCGCGGAGGCGGCCGCGGCGCTGGGTTGCCGCAGCGTGGCGTTCACCTACAACGACCCGACGATCTTTCTCGAGTACGCGATCGACGTCGCCGATGCCTGCCACGAACGCGGGATCAAGGCGATAGCCGTCTCCGCCGGGTACATCTGCCCGCAACCCCGGCAGGACTTCTATGCACACATCGACGCGGCGAACATCGACCTCAAGGCGTTCACCCAGGACTTCTACCACCGCGTCTGCGCCGGCCATCTCGACGCCGTGCTCGACACCCTCGAATACCTACGGCACGAGACGGTGGTCTGGTTCGAGATCACCACCCTGCTGATCCCCGGCCACAACGACTCCGACGCCGAGATCGACGCTGAGACCCGGTGGACCGCCGAGCACCTGGGCTCGGACGTGCCGCTGCACTTCACGGCGTTCCATCCGGACTACAAGATGCGCGACGTACCACCTACCCCATCGGCGACTCTGACCCGCGCCCGGCGGATCGCGCTGCGCCACAGCCTGCAGTTCGTCTACACCGGCAACGTCCACGACCCCGACGGCGGCAGCACCCGATGCCCGGGCTGCCATGATCCGGTCGTGGTGCGCGACTGGTACGTCCTGCAGCGCTACCACCTCACCGATGACGGGAGGTGCAGGTCATGCGGTACCGCGGTGCCGGGTGTCTACGACGGCCAGGCAGGTCGCTGGGGCGCCCGCAGGCTGCCGGTCACGATGCATTCGTGATGCACGACCGGCGCTGCCCATGTGGATCGTCGCCGGCGAAGCCGCGAACAGCCCTCTACTTCCGGGTGGATCCGAAGACCAAACCTGGCGCAGATGTGCCCTGGTCTGTCGATGTCAATCATTGCTCCCTGAGCGGCATCAACACTAAGGAGGATCGAGGGCCATGACGACGCAGGTCGAAGCGACGGATCTCAGGGCCGAGGCGCGGCGATGGGTTCGCAAGAAGCGCATTCTCTACACGATCGTCGGGATCTACGGCGTCCGCCCTCAGCATCATGTGGTTCGCCATCGACATGGCGGACGGCACCGAGAACATCTGGTTCTACTGGCCGATGCTCGGCACCGGCATCGCGGTTGCCGTCACCGCCATCGTCCTGTTCGGCATCGGCGGGCTATTCGGTGCCGGCTGGGAGCTGCGCCAGATCGAGCACTACCTCCGGCAGCGCAGTGAGCAGTTGCGGAGCGCCTGAGGAGATCAGTACGTCACGTGCGGGTCGTCGCCGCGCGGGCCACGCCGCCGCCACGGGTCGAGCGGTTCACTCGTCGGCGGACACGACGGGTGCTAACAGAACTGCTAGCGAGACGCCCTGAGACAAATTGCAACGGCTGCGAGGTCGTGGGTCATGCCCGCCTGTGATCGCGGGAGTAGCAAGGCATTCCCGGACGACGTAAGACGCCTGAGACAGGAGCCGTGATCTTCGGGACGAAGAGGTCGTGGGTTCGAATCCCGCCACCCCGACCAGCTAGGAGGCCTGGTTTCTGGGCGATCAGGGGCGGGCCGATGCGCTGACCACGTGTGGCGCTGCTAACGGCATTTGCTAACAGGGCGGACACGAAGAACGCGCACCGCCGCGGGATTTAACGCGAACAGGCATTGCCGAGGCGATGTTGGGAGCGGCCTGGTGACCATCCGAAGTGCTCACCAGGTCACGACGAGGTTGTCGCGCCTGCCGATCGTTTCGAGCCTCGCGGAGAGCAGCTCTTGCAACTGTTGCAGCTCGTTGGTGTCGACGGCCGCGAGCTTGATGGTGAGCTCGTCGCTGGCGGCGTCCACTGCGCAGGTTCCGGACGCGAACTCGATGACACCGTGGCTGTCGTTCCATTCGACGCGGCGTACCTGCAGTGGACCGCCGCCATCGGTCGCGCTGCCGTGTCGCGTGTGGCCGCTGATCTGGTTCAGATGGTGACACAACTGAGCGAGGTAGCGGCCGGCTCGATCGGTCGGGATGCGGGTCTGTGCGGTCGGCACGAGTTGGTCGCCTCCCCGAGTCAGTGTGAGCCGGGGCCGATGACCCCGGTGACGTGCACGACGACGAACACGATCACCACGACGGTGACGATGACGGCGATCACTACACGCGTCCTGCGTGATGGAGTGGCGTCATTGGGTGTCGGCATGTCTACTCCTGATCAGTCGATGTCGCGTCGCTCGATGGTGACGAGCCCGAGTCCGGCGGAGACCGCGGCATAACCGGCGAGCAGGAGCGCGCCGACGATCGGGGCCAGCAGGATCGCGCTTCCGGCGTTGGGCATGAGCCCGGCGAACGCGCCGTCGCTGGCTCCCGGCGTGTACTTTCCGGCAGAAGGCACGTTGCCGATGAGGATGTTCTCGATCAGCAGTAGCCACACGCACAGACCGATGACGGCTCCGACCTGGCCGCGCAGGATCGTCCCGAGGCCGGTTCCGAGGATCGCCCACAAGGCCGCGCCGCCGGCGCCGCCTGCGATCATCTGCGCGAAGTCGCCCGCGTTGAGTGTTATTGGGATGCCGCGCAGGGCGAGTCCGGCGCTGCCGATGGCTGCGACGAGACCTGCGGCGAGCAGGCCGATAACGAGTCCGGCCATTGCGGCTGCGGCGGATTTGGCGACGACGACGCGCGCGCGGTCGGGGTTGGCCAGGAGCGTGGGTCGGATGGTGCCGTGCCGGAACTCGGCGGTGATTCCGATCGCGCCGGCCAGCGCGGCGAACAACGCGCCAATGGTGGTGCCCCAGCCGAAGACCTTCGGCTGGTTGGCCGCCTGGCTGAGATCGGCGCTCTTCAGCGTGAACACATGCAGGCAGACGACCAGCAGCGTCACCCCGACCATCGACGCGAGCAGAACACGGGCGGTGCGGGTGGTGCGCTGCTTGAACAGTTCGGAGCGCAGCTGGGCGATCATGATTCGTCCTTGCCGGTGAGTTCCAGGTAGAGCTGTTCGAGTGAGCCGATGTCTGGTAGCTGATCCACCGCCACGGTGGCCACCAGCCGGCCGCGGTCGATGATCAGCGCGTGGTCGACGCTCTGCGCGACTTCGGCGAGCAGGTGGCTGGAGACGAGTACGGTGCCACCCGTGGCGGCGAACTGCCGCAGGAAGCCGCGCAGCCAGTGCACGCCGGCTGCGTCGAGGCCATTTGCCGGCTCGTCGAGCACCAGAAGCTCGGGGTCGCCTAGCAGTGCGGCGGCCAGCCCGAGCCGCTGCCGCATGCCGAGCGAGTAGCCGCCGACCGGACGGTGGGCGGCCCGGTCGAGTTCGACCAGGCCGAGCAGCTCGTCGACCCGGCCGGTGGCGATGCCCGAGGCCATGGCGAGCGCGCGCAGGTGGTTGCGGCCGGTCCGCCCTGGGTCGAAGTCGCCGGACTCGAGTAACGCACCGACGCGGTGGGTGGGGTTGGGCAGCGCGCGGTAGGGGCGGCCGAACACCAACGCCTCCCCGGAGGTGGGGCCAGCCAGGCCGAGTAGCAGCCGCAGGGTCGTGGTCTTGCCGGCGCCGTTCGGGCCGAGGAAGCCGGTGATCGAGCCCGCCTGGAGAGCGAAGCTCAGCGCATCGACGGCCACGACCAAGCCGAAGCGTTTGGTTAGGTCGCGAACCGCGACCACGGGCTGAGCCTGCGCATCCGTGCGGATCATGCGATTGTCGCGGGGAGAGGTCGTTGTCTGGTCCACACCCCAACTGTCGCGTCACGGTTCGCCGCGCACATCGTCCACGGGGGGTGTTCGGCTTACTCCCGCTGGGGTATGGAGCGGGGGTTGCGCGGCGCTACCGTCGCCTACGCCATGCATGAACGCCATCTGATTCTCCTCGACACCGCGGTACCAGCACTCGTCGCCGCGGTGATCGTGGTCGGCGAGGCACTGCACGGCGGCGCCAGCGCGCGACCGGCGCCGATCGTGCTCGGGATCTGCGCTGCCCTCGTGCTGGTCGGGCGGCGGCGCTGGCCTGGCTGGAGCCTCCTGGCCTCCGGCGCGCTCGTCGCGGTGCTGTTTCACGTCGACAGCTCGGCCGCCTCCGTCGCCGTGCTGGCGCCGGCGGTAGCGCTGTACTCGGTCGCGCTGCGCAGTGGCCGGGTTCAGCAGCTCGCGGCCGGAGTGCTCGCCATCGCAGCGGTCATCGCCGCCGACGTCATCCACCGAGGGCAACCCACTGTCGGGCAGACCATCGCCCACGTGCTGCTGGTCGCGGTTCCGCTGCTCGCCGCGGAGGTCATCCGCACGCACCAGGCGAACATGCGGCTGCTGGTGGAACGGCTTGAGCTCGCCGAACAGGCTCGCGAGCAGGAGGCCGAACGCCGCGTCGCGCAGGAGCGGATACGGATCGCCCGAGAGCTGCACGACGTCGTCGCGCACACCCTGACCGAGATCAACGTAACGGCCGCAGCTGCCGTCGAACGGGCCGCCCCAGGCGAGTCACACGAGGCACTCGAGCAGATCGAACGCAGCAGCCACGGCGCGATCGGCGAGCTACGCGGCGTCCTCGGGGTGCTACGCGGTCCCGACTCTGCCGAGTCGCCGCGCGCGCCTGCGCCCGGTATCGATGACATCTCCGAGATGGTCTGGCGCGCACGCAACGCCGGTCTCGAGGTCAGCCTTGAGGTTCACGGCTCACCGCCGTCACGCATATCGGACGCAACCGCGCTCGCGGCCTACCGCATTGTGCAGGAGTCACTCACCAATGTGCGCCGCCATGCCGCCGGGGCTCAAGCCGCCGTCACGCTCCGGTTCGATCCAGTGCAGCTGAGGCTCACCGTCGAAAACGGTCCCGGCAACGGTGCAGGCGGCACGGCAAGCGGACCCACCAGCCCCGGCGTCGGCATCACCGGGATGCGCGAGCGAACGAGGGCGGTCGGTGGAAGGCTCTACGCAGGCCCGCACGCCACGGGCTTCCGGGTCTGCGCCGACCTGCCCTATGAGCCGGCGCAATGATCCGCTTGCTCGTCGCTGACGACCAGGCCGCCGTGCGCGACGGCTTCGCCGCGATCATCGACGCCCAGCCGGGCATGAGTGTTGTCGGCCGCGCAGAGACCGGACGCGCCGCGATCGACCTCGCCCGTACCACGTTCCCGGACGTGGTGTTGATGGACATCCGCATGCCCAAGATGGACGGACTCGCAGCGACCCGCATCATCTGCGCCGACCCGACGTTACAGCGCACCCGCGTGCTCGTCCTCACGACATTCGACCTCGACGAGTACGTCTACGGTGCGCTGCGCGCCGGCGCATCCGGATTCCTGCTGAAGGACACCCCACGTGCCGAGCTGTTACGCGGCATCGAGGTCGTCGCGGCCGGTGAGGCGCTGCTCGCTCCGAGCATCACTCGCCGGCTCATCGCCGAGTTCGCCGCGCGACCCGACCCGCGGCAACCGGCGCCGCGCCTCGCTGAACTCACCGACCGCGAGCGCGACATCCTCATCCTCGTAGCCGGTGGGTTGAGCAATGCCGAGATCGCGGGGCAGCTCGTCATCAGCCCGCTGACCGCGAAGAGCCACGTCCGCAACATCCTGCGCAAGCTCGACTGCCACGACCGCGCCGCTCTCGTCGCCATCGCCTACGAGAACGGCCTCATCACGCCCGGCCATCCCAACTAGTACCACGGGGCGCAGGCTGGTGCCCGGCTGCTAACGGAACTGCTAACGAGACGCAGTCAGACACCACGCGACGGCCGTGACGTGACGTGACGATCCCGTGCCTGACATCCGACATGACAGGGCGCCGAGAGGCACCCCACTACGGCTGAGACGGGAGCCGTGATCTTCGGGACGAAGAGGTCGTGGGTTCGAATCCCGCCACCTCGACTGCTCGCCTTGTTGGAGCTCGGCGCGAAGCATTCGATCAGGCGGCGAGTGATGGAAGGGGCGAGCAGCGCGTCGCCGGTTCGTACGAGCCTGGACGGCGGCGATCAGATGCCGGGCCTCCCCCGGCGGCCCGGTGGACGATCTCACCTTGGACAGGGGGCACTGGCCCCGAGACGACGGGCAGATCGTGGTGTCCCGGACCGGTCCCGGCGACATCGGGTCCACCTTCACGGTCGGTTCGCAGAAGCTGACCGTCGTCGGCGTCGCGGACTCGGTCACCAACACCGCGCGAGGTTGACCGGGCGGCGGATCGCTTCGTAGCCCGACGAATCAGGGCTGAACAACTCGCCGTCGAGTGAATTGGCCGACTCGGCGAGGTCAGGCACGAGTTCGAAACTATGAGCGGCGTGACGACGGGGCTTGAACCAATCGCGCAGGGTCAGATTCGTAGTGGCGGCCTGCCACGGGCAGCAAGGAAGGGCTGGTAGGAGGCGGAGTGGTCATGGCCGCAGGTGCACCGGTCGATGCTGTCGCCGAGGAGCTGGCGCGGGGTGAGGCCCGTCAGGCGGAGGCATTCTCGGCTGAGGTGTGCCTGGTCGGCGTACCCCGCGTCAACCGCCAGTCCCGCCAGGCCGTCCGCACCACGCCGACCCGTGGCCGTGGCGCCGGCCTGAGCCAGCGCGTGAAATCCCTGAAATCGCAACGTCCGCTGGAGGACCTGGGGACTCACTCCAACCGCGTGCAGGCAGCGGCGGCGCAGTTGGCTCGCGGAGAGTGCCAGGTGGCTAGCGAGGGTGCCGATGTCGACCGGGTGCCAGGGCATCAGCACCTTCACTGCTTCGCGCACCAGCGGATCCAGGTGGACCGCAGTTCGGAACTCCTGCAACAGGTGGGCTTGCAAGAACATGAGCGCCCGCTCGGGCGTCCCGGCCTGAGCCATCGCCTCCACGAGGCGGTCCACCAAACTTCCCCAGAGCTCCGCCAG
>Ga0137384_10004315_pt1 | contig 11385 bp, 10 predicted proteins | sample SagtaG_2_FD_104922 | JGI IMG/M metagenome (GOLD analysis project Ga0137384, IMG submission 104922) | Vadose zone soil microbial communities from Sagehorn Ranch, Mendocino, California, USA - Sage2_R_60_16 metaG | ecosystem: Environmental > Terrestrial > Soil > Vadose zone | place: USA...
GAAGCAGGCCGCAGTTACCCCACAGCCGACCATCTCCAAACCTGCATTGCGCTGGGTGTGCAGCAGCAGGCCTTTGCTTCCGGGCGCCGGGCCGAGGAGATCCGTGCGCTCTGGCATGCGGCGCACCAGAAGGTGCTGCTGGATGAAGCGTGGCTGCAGAGGCTGCTGAGCCAGCAGCCTTCCCCCTTGATGGAAGTCGCGGTCGAGCAAAGCCGTGTCGCTGACGTGGTCAGCACTCCTCAGGTTTTGCGTGGACCGCGGGTCGATTGGGGCGAGGCGCTGGATGTGCCCACCTTCTATGACCGCGAGCAGGAACTGGCGACGCTTGAGCAGTGGATTGTCGAGGAGCGCTGTCGGGTGGTGAGCGTGCTGGGCATGGGCGGCATCGGCAAGTCGGCACTCGCGGTGAGGGTGATGCACCGGGTGGCGGCGCACTTCGAGGTGGTGCTCTGGCGCTCCCTGCGCGATGCCCCTCCTGTTCCGCGCTGCTAGAAGCATGCCTGCAGGTGCTCGCCCCGCAACCGCTGCCGGATCTGCCCGATGCGCTGGAAGGACGCCTCCATCTGCTGATGGAGCAGCTCCGCGCTCGGCGGGCGCTCCTGGTGCTGGACAATCTGGAGATGCTGCTGGAGGAAGGGGAGGGCATGGGCCACATGCGTGCAGGCTCCGAAGGCTACGCGCAGTTGCTGCGCCAGATGGCCCAGACCGTGCACCAGAGTTGCCTGCTGCTGACCTCGCGGGAGAAACCAAGCGACCTCGTGCCTCTGGAGGGCAGCCGGACTCCCGTACGCGCCTTGCGCCTCTCGGGGCTGGAGAGAGAAGCCAGTGAGCAGTTGTTAGAGGAACGGGAGCTGGTGGGCACTGCATCCGGACGGGAGCAACTGATCGAGCGGTATGGGGGCAACCCCCTGGCCCTCAAAATCGTGGCGCAGACCATCGTGGAGCTCTTCGGGGGCGAGATCGCGCCGTTCCTGGAGCAGGGCGAGGTGGTCTTTGGCAGTGTCCGGGAACTGCTGGGCGAGCAATTTGACCGTCTCTCCGTGGTCGAGCAGAGGGTGCTGCTGTGGCTGGCGATCCTGCGTGAACCGGTGAGTATCGAGGAGTTGCTCTCGGTGCTGGGCACGCCGCTCTCGCGTGCTCAGGTGCTGGAAGCCGTGGAGGCGCTGCGACGGCGCTCCCTGGTGGAGCGGGGGAAACAGCCGGGATACTTTACGCTGCAATCGGTGGTGCTGGAGTATGCGACGGAGCGGTTCCTCGCCGAGATAGCCAGCGAGATCGAGCAGGGCACCCTCTCGCGCCTCATCGATCATGGCCTGGAACTGGCCACTGCCAAGGAATATGTGCGGCAGACCCAGCAGCGCCTCCTTGTGGCTCCGCTGCTCGCGCAGTTGCGGAACGTGTACCCGCAACGCGCTGCTCTGGAGCAGCAGTTGTTCGCGCTGCTGGACCAGTTGCGCGCACGGGCCAACTATGCCCAAGGCTATGGACCGGCCAACGTGCTGGCGCTGCTGCGTGAGCATTGGGGACATCTGCGAGGCGTCGATCTGTCGCAGCTTGTCATTCGTGGAGCGTCTCTGCAAGGGGTCGAGATGCAAGATGCGACGCTTTCGGGAGCCACCTTGCGTGAGACGGTCTTTACTGAGGCCCTCGATGCCATCTGGACGGTGGCCACAAGCCTCAACGCACAGTACTGGGCTGCGGGCAGCAGGTGGGGGGAAGTGAGGGTGTGGCGCGAGAGTGGTAAGCTGCTGCACCTGGCCTGGCAGGCGCATACCAGCACGGTGGCGGCCCTGGCCTTCAGCCCGGATGAAGGCATGCTCGCCACTGGGAGCTGGGATGGTGCCATCAAGCTGTGGGACTTAGAGAGCGGCACCCTGCTCTGGACGAGTTGGCAGACCGACTTCATCCACTGTGTCGCCTTTTCCCCTGATGGGCGCACGCTCGCCAGCAGCGGAGATGGTGCCACCGTCCGCCTCTGGGACGCCTACAATGGCACGCACCTACAGACGCTCACCGGCAACAGCGGCCCGGTGCAGGCACTGGCCTGGAGTCCCGATGGGAGCCTGCTCGCCAGTGGAGGCTTCGACATGCAGATTCGACTGTGGAAGATGCAGGAGGCGCAGCCAGAAACTTCCGTGCGGATGCTCACGGGCCATACCAACTGGGTGTTTTCTCTGGCCTTTGCCCCCGATGGGCGTACCCTGGCCAGCGCGAGTTTCGATCGGACCGTCAAGCTGTGGGACGTGGGGGGGGAGGGCAGCCTGAGCGTACGTGAGACGCTCACAGGGCACACCGACCTTGTGTTCACAGTGGCGTGGAGTCCAGATGGGCGGCTCCTGGCCAGTTGTGGCCTTGACCAAACAATTTGGCTCTGGGACGTCGAGCGGAGCAGCTATCGGACGACGCTGCTTGGGCATACTGCCGCAGTGTACGGTGTGGCCTTCACACCGGACAACCGCGGCCTGCTGAGTGGCAGTGATGATGGCACCGTGCGGGTATGGGATGTGGAGAGCGGACAATGCGTGCGCATCATGCAGGGCTACGCGGCTGCGCTCTACGATGTGGCGTGGAGTCCCGATGGCACCCAGCTCGCCAGTGCAGGGACAGATCTGCTGGTGACCATCTGGGCAGTAGCCGACAGGACGCCGCTCAGGGTACTGCGCGGCCATAGCTGGAGCATCTATGGGGTGGGGTGGAGTCCGGATGGGAAGTTTCTTGCCAGTAGCGGATGGGACAATGCCGTCCGCGTGTGGGACGCGAGCACGGGAGAGAGTCGGCAGACTCTGCGGGATCCCGACCACGTCGAGACCCTCTTCTTCGGCGTGGCCTGGAGTCCGGATGGGAAGTTTCTGGCTAGTGGGAGCTATCAGCGTGGGGTGCAGGTGTGGGAGGTAACCACCGGCACCCGCCGGTGGGTAGGCCGTGGGCACCCAACCAGGATCCGCCGTATGGCATGGAGTCCGGATGGTACCCGATTGGCCGGTGGCGGCGATGATGGCAGCGCGTGCCTGTGGCAGGCCTCCGACGGCACATTACTGCATCAATTCGAGGGGCATCGTGGCAGGGTGGCGAGTGTGGCCTGGAGTCCGGATGGCACGCGGCTCGCCACTGGGAGCTGGGACAGAGACAGTGGAGAGCTCTTCGTCTGGGATGCGCGCAGTGGAGAGCGCCTACATGCCTGGAGCGAACCGAGAGCGAGGATGTACGCGCTGGCTTGGAGTGCGAGCGGAACGATGCTGGTCAGTGGCGGCAGCGATGGCCTGCTGCGCTGGTGGGACCTGCGGCTCGGGGAGTACGTGCAGGTGCGAAAGGCGCATCAGGGGGCGGTCCAGTCGCTCAAGCATAGTCCGGATGGTCTCCTCCTGGCCAGCTGTGGGGATGATGGTGCTATCATGATATGGGATTTGGAGAGCGGCGAGCACCTGCGCACGCTGCGTCGCGACCGACCCTACGAGCGACTCACTATCACGGGCATCCGGGGTCTCACCGAGGCACAAAAGGCGTCGCTGCGCGCGTTGGGGGCGATTGAGGGCGAGGCGGTGAACAGCTCCTAACACGCTCAAAGACGCTTTTCGAACCAGTGGTGGGCATATGGCTCGTCATCGAAGGCTTCTACCTCCTGGTATCCAGAGTCCCGGTACAGTTGGATGGCTTCAATGAGCGTGCGGTTGGTTTCCAGGTGAAGGACCCTCATTCCCGCTTCCCTGGCCTCGTGCTCCAGTGCCAAGAGCAGACGCCGTCCCAGCCCAAGACCGCGCGCTCGTGGAGCGACCCACATGCGCTTGATCTCCCCGATAGCATTTTCGTGAAACCTTAACGCGCCACAGCCCACAGGCTCCTCTCGCAGACGGGCAACGAGCAACAGGCCAGCCGGGGGCGTGAGTTCGTGCGCATGCGCCGATCTGGTCAGGGTAGGATCGAAACCCATCTCAAAGCGCTCGCCCAGCTCGATGAAATATTGTTCAATGCACCATCGGGCATCCTGACTGGCCGGATCAGCGACGGTGATCTGGACCATCGATGCGATCAGAAGCCGCTCGACCTGTGCCATGGCTGTCGCCAGTTTCACGCGCTGGCTCTCGCCCAGTGGCGAGAGCAGGGAACGGGCAAAGGCATCGGCTCGCTGATCAAGCTCTGCTCGCTCACGAAGGCCAGCTTCGGTCAGCTGGACGAGGCGAACTCTTCCATCATGCTCACTCGTGCTCACCACAAGCAAGCCTTGTTTCTCAAGCGAGCGCAGCAGGCGGCTGACGTAGGCAGAATCGAGCCCAAGCCGACGTCTCAGTTCCCGAATGCTCGCCCCCTCTTCTCCGATCTCCCACAAGAGCCGTGCTTCGCCAAGAGGATGGTTTCGGCCCAGGAAGTGATCGTTGAGGACACCAACGCGCTCTGTCATGGTCCGATTGAAGCTTCGAACCTGTTCAACCAACGGCATCTCCATGAAATCCTCCAGACTTGCTCAAGCAGTGACTTCTCATTCTCTGATTATAGTCAGAGAATTTGCTCTGATGCAAGGGAAGAATGAAGGAATACTCAAAGGGTAGGTAATCCTAGAGCGAAGGTGAACATGATGAGGGAGCTCGAGAACATCGGGTGAGCCGTACGTGTCTCGGACGATCGCTCTCATCGAGCTCGGCCGCCGTTGATCGTCAGGACGACGTTCCCGGTCTTCTGCTCCGTTTCGACGTACCTGGTCGCGTCGACCACGTCCGAGAGCGGGTAGCACCGATCGATGACCGCCCGGTATCTCCCGGCCTCGATGAGCTCCTTGAGGAAGAGGACGTCCTTCTTCGTGTAGCGAGGTGGTATCGAGAAGATCACTTTCTTGTCTCCGATGCGCGAGGTCCACAGCGCCAAGATGAGATTCTGGAACCCGTCGGTTGCCAGGTAGCTGCCGCCCCGCTTCAGTGAGCCTTTGCACCGCCTGAACGAGTGCTTGCCGACGGCGTCGAAGATGACGTCGTACGTTTGGCCGTTCTTGGTGAAGTCTTCCTGCGTGTAGTCGATCACCCGGTCGGCTCCGAGCGATCTCACGGTCTCGACGTTCCTGGTGTTGCACACCGCAGTGACGTCGGCGCCGAAGTACCTGGCGAGCTGCACTCCTGCGGTGCCGATGGCCCCGGACGCGCCGTAGATGAGGATCCTCTGCCCCTTCCGGAGATCGGCCAGTTTCAGGCACCACAATGCGTTGAGTCCCCCGTCGCAGACCGCAGCAGCCTCCTCGAAGCTCATGCCGGTCGGCTTGTGCGCGATTCGGGCGCTCTCGCGCATGCAGATGAACTCCGCGTACGCCCCGAAGCTGAACCCACTGCTGCCGAAGACGTGATCACCGACCGCGAACTCGTTGACGGCTGCGCCAACTGCTTCGACCTCTCCGGCCAGCTCGCTGCCGAGGATCCGCTGCTTCGGTCGGCGGATGCCACTAATGAAGCGGCTGAGGAGCGTGACGGCCAGGCCGCTACGTCGGTTGGCTTCACGAGTAGCGCAGTCCGCTCGGGTGACCGCCGTGGCGTGGATCGTGACGAGTACTTCGTCCTCTTTGGGGATGGGCCGCTCGACGTCTTCGAGTCGCAGGACGTCCGGAGGCCCGTATCTGTCGTAGACAACTGCTCTCATGAGTCTCCCTTACTTCTCTCGTTTGGCTGCGAGCGCCGGATCGGACTGCCGAGCTTCCACATCCGCCCTGCTCGATAGAACTCCGCCGGCTTGCCGCCGGGCCGAGCTCGGCGCCCGGTCGGGATGACTCAGCCGTCCTCTGTGACGACGCCCCGCCGGAAGTTCGCGCCGTCGAGGTGCACGCCCCAGACGGCCTCGTACACCGCCAGAAGCTCGGGATGAGGTGACCGTCGGTCCGACGAATGCCGGTGCGATGCACGCGCAGGTCGAGGTCGACGCTGATGGCCGAAGCCGATAAGCGACACGACTTTCTTTTGTGACACTCCGCTTGGGCTAAAGCCCAGCGGCTTCTCGTTTCAACGGAAGAGGTGACTCACCTGATTGCTCAGGCCCCTCCCTCTTCCTCAACGATGGCGGCGTCCCCGCCACAACCTGCAAGCCGCGTTGCAGGATATTCTTTGCAGCATTCTCGTCGCGGTCGGCAATAGAGCTACAGAAGAGGGCATCAAGGTCTTCATCAAGGCTTGTTCTTGTGCCTTGTCTGGTCGAAGGCGGTACTCATACGTTCTCACCACTCAAGTATACTGTGTTTTGACTGAGAGTCAAGAGGCAACATGAGTTACCCCGAATTTTTCGGGGAGAGTGAAAAACGCACCTCTTTGGGGTACACTTGAGAAAACTCAAACTTTTTCAAGACTCCAAGGAGGTGTTAGTATGTCTCAGTATGTCATGAAGATGGAAACGCCACAAGCGCCGGACTGGGAGGAAGGGGAGATGGCCGAGGCGGGAGGCCGGGATCTGCTGACCTCTTTGGCCCCGCTGTTAGTGCGGCTGGAGGAGGTGTTAGACAAACGAGTGGTGCGCACGTTTGCGCAAGCGATCCTGGCGATTGTGCGCAACCGGGATCGAGCGCGCTGCTTGGTGCAAACAGAACTGGGAGCGTTGCTCTTGGGAGCAGGCAGGGCCAAGGCAGGAGCCAAACGGTTGCGAACGCTCCTCAGCAAGCTGATCTGGAAGAGCAGCTGGATCGAAGAGTGGCTGATGGAGGAAGCCGAGCGGGCGCTTAAGCAGTGGGAAGCGCAAGGAGTGACGCCGATTGCGGCCTGGGATGGCAGTGTGCTGGAAAAGCACGAGAGTTCCGCGGGCGAGGGACTGTGCCCAGTGCATTCGAGCAAAGCCACCCGCCGGACCCGCATGCGCAAGGGCTATTACCATCCGCCGGTGGGACGCATCTGTGTCCCTGGTTTACAGTGGTTGGGCGTGGTCTGAACCCGCTGCATTCTGACTCAGGGGCATCCGAGGCTTTCAGCAATGCGTTTTTGGACCACACGCGGGGGCCATCGCAGCTGGAAGCGCGATGAAGAAAGCCGCCTGATGCGCGAACTGGCGGCCCGCTTTGGCCGACGCCTCATCCACGTCTTTGATCGAGGCTTTGTAGGAGAACTATGGGTGCGCGTGTGTGTGGTCGTGACCAACGTGCGGTTCATCATGCGCTGGACGGGCAAAGTTCATCTCCTCGATGCCAAAGGCAACTGTCGGGCGGCCTGGAAAGCGGTGATCGGCAAGCGACAAGGGCAGCAACAACGCGTGTTCTGGAATGCGCGCGCCCACCAGTTGATGCGCCTGCGCGTGGCGTGGGCACCCGTCTGGCATCCCAGCCATCCCACTCATCCGCTGTTCCTGGTCGTGGTGCGCGGCTACGCTGATCCCTGGTATTTGCTCACCAACGAGGCAATCAGCAGCGAAGAGGACGCCTGGCAGATCGCCCTGGCCTATCTGCAACGCTGGCAGATCGAGCAAGTCTGGCGTTTCGAGAAAAGTGAGTTTGGATTTGAGAGTGTGCGTATCTGGGCGTGGGAGGATCGGCTCAAGCTGTTAAGCATGGCCATGCTCGCTCATGCCTTCCTCCTGCGCTTGATGGATGCCGGCCCAGTGCGCGAGTTGGTGCGCCAGTGGCTCCTGCACCACGGCTGTCCGCGCGCAGGCTGGCATTGCCGACTGACTTTCTTGCCTCTCTCTCGCCTGCGTGCCGCGCTCTGCTGGCTGTGGCAGCAATGCCTGCCTGCTTGGGCTCTTCCTCGGCTGCGACTGCGCCGACGGCTCCCCGCTTCGGTGCAAGCGGCAGTTGGGGTGCAGATCAGCATGCTGTCCTGATGTCTTGCACGTGAGTGCAGCGCTCTTCTCTTGCCCAGTTGGCCTTCCTGTGCCCTGGGGCAGGATCGTGTGCCTCCTTCCCTCGCTCTTCTGCCGCTTCTGCCGCTTCTACTGCACAAGCATCTTCTCTCTCAAGACGGGCAACACCAGGGCCATCCTTCCGCTTGCGGAAGGGGGTGTTCCCACTCACTCGTCTTGCCAAAGAACTCATGAGGACGAGTCAGAACCCCTCATCTGAAAGGTTCTGACTCGTCCTCATGAGTTCTTCCTCATTTTTTGGGGTAACTCATGTTCTCTGTCACACTGACCTGCGAAATCTCAAGGTAGGAAAAGAGCAAGATCGGAGAAGTTTTTTCGCATCCCTGGGAGTATACTGTTTTTACGCGGTCTTATGCCGCGTAGTATATCATCCACAAAGATCGGAGAATACAATGGGAAAAGTCATGTTTGGCCTTTCGGTCTCACTCGATGGATTTATCGCTGATAAAAATGATGACCCATCACTGGTATTCGCATGGATGGGAAGCGCGTGGGAACATTTCAATGAAATCGTGGGCGATGCACTCAACGACTGTGGCGCAGTGATCATGGGGCGCAGAAGCTTCGATCAGATTTACAATGAGAAGGGGTGGGTCTTTCCTGATGGCACGGCTCCCGACTGGCCCGTGTTTGTCTTGCAATCGCGCGCACGAGAATCGGTGAAAAAGGGCAAGACGCAATTTCACTTTGTCACGGATGGCATTGAAAGCGCGATTGCGAAAGCAAAGGAGACCGCAGGCGAGAAATATGTTGCCCTTCATGGGGCAAGCTCAGTCCAACAAGCCTTGAAGGCGGGTCTGCTCGACGAATTCCATATGAACATTGCTCATGTTCTCCTGGGTGAGGGGGTTCGCCTCTTCGATCACCTGGGCTCAGAGCCTATCCAATTGGAACACACACGAACGCTTGAGACACCGGGAGCAACCCATCTCTCGTTCCGAGTGGTGAAATAAGACCGACTTCAGGCCGCCGACACATGTTTCCGCGTGTTTTGGTGGAAACGTGTGCGTCATGCAGCATCTGCCGTGCCGCGCACATTCCCGCCATTCAGGGTGCGCCCAATCACGTGCTCAGCCCGAGGGCGTCGCAACAAACCAAGGTTTTTGGGGTTGGAATGGGACTCTCTGGGGCGATTCCTACCATCACAGATGTTGTTTGAGATACAATGGGGTGGGATGATTGATGGCGTGAGACATGCGATTTTCACTTTGTGAGGGACCTATGGGATATATAGATCATACGTTTCAAGCGTTGATAGAGACTGGCGAGATGATTCCTGCTTTTACGCTGCCGGGTTCTGACGGGATGCCGTACAGTCCATGGATGTATCAGCAGCAAGAACATCTTTTACTTCTTATTTTACTGACCACTTCAAGTAGTGAGGCGAGAGGGCTGCTGAAGGCTTTCGCGCGGGAGTATCGCAGTTTTCGAGAGGAGGAGTGTGCGCTGCTGGTGATTTCGGCGGATACGGTGAGGGTGAATTTAGAGAATCAGGAGGAACTCCATTTGCCTTTTCCTTTGCTGGCTGATGCAAAGGGGGAGGTGATTGGGCGGTATACAGGGTGGGACGCGGAGCAAAAGGTGGTTATGCCGAGTATGGTGCTGGCGAACCGCTATGGGGCTCTGTACCGGCAATGGGTGGAGGAGAGGGAAGAGGATCTGGTGGGTATTGAGGAGATTTTAGAAGAGCTGCGGTACTTGAACAGGTTGTGTACGCCTTAGACGGTTGATAGGTTGATTGTTTTTGCGTGTGTGGTTTTGATCGATGCTGCTATGCGGAAGGCAGTTTTTCCTGGGGGATTGGGGTAGCTTCCCTATCAGGGTGATCGTGGGGTTAAGTTTATCTGACCTTCCAGGCTTCAATGACACAGTGGAGTGGAATCTCGGCGATCCAAGGCGCCTGCGGGGAGCTTGCCAAGAACTCCTCAGTTGGTTCGGGTTCTTCTAAGGCGGCAACGACGAGGCCGGAGGCTCGCAGGGTGCGGAAATACCAGGAGAGCGGGCGATGGTGGGCGCGCGTGTAGACGATTTGACCTCCTACCAGTTGCCAGGGCAAGTCGGCAACGGCAATCTCGCGGTAGTGACTCATTTTCCGCCAGATGGTGGTATGAGGATAGATGTGTTCGATCTCCCAGCCGGAAGTATCCACTTTATCGAAACAGGGATGGGACAGGCTTGCCACAAATCGTCCCTTTGGCCCAAGAACACGGGCGACTTCCTGAATGGCTCCAGCGGCATTCTCAATATCCATGAGCGCCATGTTGCAGATGGCTAGATCAAACGCGCCATCTGCCAGCATATCCAGGTGGGCTGCGTCAGCCACATGATAGGTGATGCCCAATGGCTCCTGCGCCTCTCTCGCACGAGCACGCTCAATGAGCGGCACATTGGCATCCACACTGGTGACGATGGCTCCTTGCCGTGCGAAGCGGCGACTGAGGTAGCCATTGCCGCAAGCGAGGTCCAGCAGATGCAACCCGCTCACCTCGCCAACAAGATGAAGTAGCGGAGGGTCGATCAACGCTCGATGCCAGAGATCACCTTCATCGCCAAGATGTTTGTCCCACCATTCAGTCATCTGGTCCCAACCAAAAGTACTCATGGGCTCGCTCTCCCTAACGGTATCAAATGCCGGAAAGACTCTTTGCATATTCGGCAGGAGTTCTTCCAACGATGGTTTTAAAGTCTTTGATGAAGTGCGCTTGATCGGAATATCCAAGCTCCAATACTATCTCCGGCCAATCCACTACTTCGCTGCCGGCCAATCGTTCAGCCACTTCATGGAGTCGATAGCGTTTGATCACCCACTTTGGACTGACACCGACATATTGCTTGAAGAGCCGTTGCACTGTCCTTTTGTTGAGGTTGAGCCGGCTGACGATGTCATCAACTTTGGTGATTTCTCGATGAGCGATGATAGAGTCAACGATCTCGTTTATGACCCTTACCACTCCAGGCTAGAAGGCCCCTGCATTCACACAAGGGGATGAATAGCCTGCCGGACGCCTCCGAGAAAACCATTTCCGCTTTTCCCTCTCTGAGAAAGAATGTACCGGTAGTTCTCTTTGCACACTGACAACCGAATCGCGTTTGCAGGTTCCGAGGTAAGCTCCCTCGGGTAAAAGCACGAGCGCACCAAACGTCAGCACGTGCCAACCGAGACAGAAGTTGCTTTGAGATAGGTCTCGCTTCTGTGGTTGAAACGAACGAGCGGTATGGGACGACATACCAGTGTCACTCCAGAAGCCCCCAGCTTGGAGCTGTGGGGAGTCGCCACATTCTTATCCTGCTCCGGAAGCCTCTCGCGAAGGCCCCAGGCTTGAATTTAATGCCGAAGGCCCGACTTTTGTTCTCGAGGAGACGCGCGAACTTTCTCGTCACCACGCCGTAGACTTTCGATTGGTCTTTCTCAATGACCAGATGAACGCTAGGGTGAGGGAGCGTCTCCTGGACCTGATGACTCCCCATGGCTAAAGCCAGGGGGTTCTGGCTTGGCTTGCACTCTCCACACTTGTTCGGAAAGGGGCCTCGTGCAAGTTCCCCCAGACTTTGAAGCCGACCGACTCTAACGGTTCA
>Ga0137384_10004322_pt1 | contig 11380 bp, 8 predicted proteins | sample SagtaG_2_FD_104922 | JGI IMG/M metagenome (GOLD analysis project Ga0137384, IMG submission 104922) | Vadose zone soil microbial communities from Sagehorn Ranch, Mendocino, California, USA - Sage2_R_60_16 metaG | ecosystem: Environmental > Terrestrial > Soil > Vadose zone | place: USA: California...
AGTGTTGGTCGCCTCGACGTTGCCCGCGTTGTCCCACGACCGGAACTTCACCGTGGTCGTGCTGCTGGTGCCGTTGACGTTGAACGCACCCGTGTACGTCGGGCTGGACAACGTCGGGTCGGATCCGTCGGTCGTGTAGCGCGTGCTGGAAATGCCCGAACCGGTGTCCGTCGCCGCGAAGGTCACGCTGACGACGCCCGAATACGGCGTATTCGTGCACGGGGCCGCGTTGCACGCGATCGTGGTGACCGGCGCGCTGGTATCCGCTGACGTGACAGCGCTGCGCACGGTGGACAGCGTCGCCCCGGCCGGCGCGCCGCCGGACTGGCCGGCGTTGGCCATCCAGTCAAGGAACGAATTGAGGTCCGAGAGTTCGATGTGGCCCGAGGATGTGCTGCAGGTCGAATAGTTGTTTGGATCGAGGGTCTGCGAGCACACCTTGCCGATGACGATCTGGTCCCAGCCGCCGTTATGCGACGCGGCGCCGGTCACCAGGCTTTCCAGATTCGCGAGCGTGACCGCGCTCGGGGCGTACGCGCGGGTGGCGAACCAGTTGGCTGGGGGAAGGGTTTCCGCGTACGTCGGGCCGGTTACCGAGAGGCCTCCCGCGGTCCGGCCGTTGCCGTAGCCGCAGCCCTGCACGATGCCTTGCACGCTCGCGTTCTGCGTCCCGCCCGGGTAGGCGAAGGCGACCGGGGTCAGGCCGTGCTGGAGCAGCGCGGTGCGGTCGTTGCAGACCTGGGCGGTCGGGTTCGGGTCAGTGGTCAGGTTGGTGGCATTGACCGTCTTGCCGCCGATGTCGTTCCCGGCCCCGGCCAGCGTGCCCAGCTGCGCCCAGGACATGAAGCTGCCCGACGCGCCGACGGTGCCGGAGTTGACGAAGAACGTGGCGTGCGCACCGTGCGGCTGCAGCGCCTGCTGGTAGCCCAGGGCGTATTGGCTGATGGTGCCGTTGTCGAATCCCAGCGAAACTAAGGTCTGCGTGCTCGCCGAGGCCAGCGGAACGCCTTGGATCACGCCCGCGGCCAGCACTAGCCCCACGAAGCCGGTCAGCCAGTAACGCAGACGCCTATGACACCGCATCGTCTTCCCACCCCACAGAGCCAGCCGCCCGCGACGAGACGGCGCCGTGCACCTGACGTTGCCCGAAAGCACCTGGTCAACCCCCCAAATAACCCCTGGACGCGGCCGGGACGCAGCACAGCTGGTGCCACTCCTCAGTCCGTGGTGGTCCCGCCCCAAGTCCAAGAGCTAAGCAAACGGCGTCTGGACGCCCTGTTAACTCCGACCAAGCTTGTCGGGCGCACCGGGCGGTGCACTACTCGCATTCGACGTAGATCGGGTACGCAATCGGCCAGGTAAACGTTCCGGCAGCGCTCTGGGCTGCCCATGGTCACGGTGCGCGCAGGCACGGTAACGACTGATCCCTGGGCGGTTTACTTGTAGTTGTAGGAAAGGTCGTCATGCATATGCATGAGGACTAAGCACCCGTAACCGTGCACAGTGAGCGCATGGACCCCTTGCGGCTGCTGCTGGTGGACGACCACTCGATGATCACTGAGGCGTTAGCGTCCAGCCTTTCCACGGCCATGGACTTCTGGGTGATCGGGCGGTCCACCACTCACGACCCGAACTTGGTCGACACCATCCGCAGATCGCGACCGGACATCATCACGATCGAAGTCGAGCCACTCGGCTCGGCGATCGGGAAGGTGCTGCGGCAGCTGATGGCGGCGTGCCCCACGGCCCATGTGGTCGTGCTCACCGCCTCCCATAACGTCTCGCACGCCGTGGAGGCCGCCAGGGCGGGCGTGGATGCCTGGGTGCCCAAGGAGCAGGGCGCCGCCGAACTCCAAACCGTGCTGCGCGGGGTATGCAACGGTCAATCCTGGTTTCCACCAGAGATGCTGAGCGCGGTATTGCGTCAACTACGGGCGGACATCCAGAGCGCCAGGGAGCAGACAAGCCCACTAGACATACTCAGTCCGCGGGAACGAGATGTCCTGCTGAGCATGATGGATGGCAAACGTGGGCGGCAGATCGCCGAGGATCTGCTGATCTCGGCCGACACCGTGCGCACGCACACCCGCAACATCTTCGCCAAGCTCGAGGTGCACAACCGCCTCGAGGCGGTCAAGGTAGCGCGAGCCGCCGGCATACGGACGCCCGAGCCCTCCGTGTGAGCGCCTCGTTCACTCGCCGTCCGGAGCCACGACGCCGTCCCGTTCGCGATAGAGTTCTGCGGTTTCCGGACAGCGCCACCAGCCGCCGCCGGTTTCTGCTAGCCGCACCCCAGCGCGGCCAACCCAGCCGATCCGCCGTGCGGGCACCCCGGCAACCAGACCAAAGTCCGGTACGTCCCGGGTCACGACGGCACCGGCTGCGACCAACGCCCAGCGGCCGATCGTGCAACCCGCCAGGACGACCACGCGCGCACCAAGCGACGCACCCTCTCGGACCACGACGCCGTGCGCGTCCCAGTCATCTGGCCTCTTGAGCTTCCCAGCCACGTCCACCGACCGGGGATACACGTCGTTGGTGAGCACTACCGCCGGGCCGATGAACACCTTGTCCTCCAGCCGGGCGGGCTCGTAGACGAGCGCGTAGTTCTGCAGCTTCACGTAGTCGCCGATGATCACTCCCGGGCCCACGTACGCACCGCGGCCCACGATGCAGTCACGGCCAAGCCTGGCGTCCTCCCGTATCTGCGCCAGGTGCCAGACCGTGGTACCGGTGCCGAGCACGGCACTGTTAGCCACGTCAGCGGTCGGCTGGACCTGTGAACCGTGCACGCTTTACCCCCTTCTTTCCCCGGGCGGCAAGCCAGGCGAGTCGCCGCGCAGCCGTTAAGGGAAAACGGACGTCACCCGCCCGGCATCCGTCACGATCATTCCCGCAGTGGCCGGGGACGCGGCGGTCGAGCTGGGAGACCACCGCCGCGCCCCCGGTCCCAATACGCCACCTGAACGGCTACGCGGACGTGGCGCATCGCCTGTTACGCTCCGGCCACTAGACGCCCGAGACCACTGCCCGGTTGCCCTGGCCACTGTGCATCGGCAGCGAGCCTAGCCGCCGATCACGCACGGAACGTTGTAGGGGTCGTAACTGTCGCACACGCCGACCGGGTTGCGGAAGATCCCGATTGACGGCAGCGCACGGCCCTGGAAGTCGAACAGGGTCAGGTTGTCGTTCGGTGTACCCGCGCCCGGTTCCCAGCCGACGCCGGGTATCCATTCGGGCGCCCAGTAGAACAGCCCGGCGCCCAGGCCGTCGGGCACCTGGGCGAGGATGGACAGCTCGTCGCTCACGAACGAGAGTTGGCCGCCGGGGTTGGCCGGGTAACCGGGCACAACCTGGCTCGGCTGCCACACGAAGTCGCCGGTGCTGTCGCCATTGGCCAGGGTCCACGGGTACTGGGTCTCGGCGATGACGATCCTCTTGTGGAACTGCGTCGCCAATGCGTCCACGTTCGCCCGCATCGCCGAGACAGTCCCGTGGAAGAAGGGGTAGTACGACAGACCGATCACGTCGAACGACACGCCTCGTGAGATGAGGTTCTGGTAGAAGGCCTGGCTCAGCTGATTGTTGCCGCCCTGGTCGTAGTGCATCATGACGTCGAGCCGATGGCCGCGCGGGTCGGCCGCGCGCGCTCCCGCCACCCCGGCCTTGAGCAGGGTCGCCAGCGCGTCGTAGCCGCTGCCGGTGCTCGGGTCGACCTGGCCGACCGGCCACAGCATGCCGTTGCGTATCTCGTTGCCGATCGACACCATGTCGACCGCGGTGCCCTGCGCGGCGAAGGCGGAGATCACCTGCGTGGTGTAGGCCTGGACGGTCTGGGTGAGCTGGGCGAGATCCTGCCCCTGCCACGCGGCCGGGATGTCCTGATGCTGCGGGTCGGCCCAGAAATCGGAGTACATGATGTCCAGGTACAGCTTCATGCCCGCGGCCTTGATGCGGCGGGCCATGGCCAGGTCACTGGCCAGGTTGCTGTAGCCGGGTGGCGGGTTGACCCAGAGCCTCAGCCGGACGTAATTCGCGCCGTTGTTCCGCATGATCGTCACGGGATCAGCCGCGATGCCGTGGTCGGTGAAATGGGCGGCCGTGGGCTGCACCGCCTCTTCCTGCGGCGTGAAGGACAGATCGCCACCAAGTTCGGTGTTGGATGCCGCCGGGTCGGGCCCGAAGACCCGCAGCTCGCCGATGCAGACCGGTGCGCCGGTGCCGCTGGTGACCGTCAGGCGGGCATACCGCGCCTGGCCGTCGCTGCCGTCCAAGCTCAGGTACATCGGGTTGCCAGGATCCACGGCGAGCAGCCGTGCGGAGGGCACTGTGTGCCACTGGCCGGCCTGGCTCGCCAGTTCGACCGAGGCGCTCGCGGAGGGATCGCTCGGGGCGAGGGTAATGCCGACGCCGTTCAGTTCTCGGACCTGGCCCAGGTCGATGGTGAGGCTGTCCTGCCAGGTGTTCGGGCACCATGATGTGGCCGCGTCACCGTCGATCGCGTTCGCCGCGGCGCTGCCCGATTGCACGGACGTCGCGCTGGCCTGGCCGGACAGGGCCCAGTTGACGCTCAGAGGCGCTGGCCGCTGCTGAGCCCCGTTCGCGACACGAGCCGGGCTGGCCGATACCGACGACGCGAGCAGCAGCATGGCGAGCGACACACCGCCCGCGATGGGGCTGGCACGCCACGGCCTGCCGCGGCGATCTGGCCCGCCTGCGGTCAAGCGCCTGCCCCCTCTCCGCTGGGGCAGCCACCCTGCCCGGCCGCCGACCGGACGAGCGCTGGGCTCATTGATCAAGTGGCCTGTTGAATTGCCGGTTGAATGGCCGGGAGTATCATCCATCGACCGCATCCCTTCTCCCTGCCCGGATGGCTCGCCGCTCCCTTGCTGTCAACGGAACGTGACAAGAACGGCTTCGAACCTTCCTGGACATATCCGGACATGAGCGAACACTAGGCGCGCGGTGGTCGCTTCGCAACAGTTCGCGGCGGTCGGTTCACGCTGGATATACGCCAGGTGCCGGCCGGACATGCGGCGGCCGGACATCGCCTGCGGGGGCAGGCCGGCTACGCCGCCAGGTCCGTGCCGCCGGGCCGCCGCAAGGGCAGGCGGTGAATGGCTGCATTCATCTACTTGCATCTGCTTTCATCAGGCGCACCACGGCAAAACCGCTGGCTGGCAGCGCTAACGCGATGTGCAGATACCGTCCCGCAACGCCCCTCTTGTCAGGCTCTATGCGCGCTCATACGGTCCCGATCGGGGAGCTGTCAAGAAACACACGGGCGAAATGGCGCTCGCAGCAGTCCCTTAACCGGTTAAGGAGGACCCCGCGCATGAGATCCAATCCCTTAGGCGCCGCCGGGCGGTCACGCCTGGGCCGCCGCATCATCGTGGCCGGCGCGGCGCTTGCCCTGGGCCTCGGTCTGGTCGCTGTCGCGAGCACCCAGGCCAGCGCGGCGACGACCTGCTCGGCCAGCTACGTCACCGCGAGCCAGTGGCAGGGCGGGTTCGTCGCGAACCTGACCATCACCAACACCGGCACCACGGCCATCACGGGCTGGACGGTCGCCTTCACCTATCCGGGTGACCAGAAGGTGACCAATGCCTGGAACGCCACCGTCACCCAGAGCGGCGAGAACATCACCGCGGTCAACATGAGCTACAACGGGACCATCGCGGCGGGCGGCAATACGACCTTTGGCTGGCAGGGCACGTGGACCAGCAGCGACGCCGCGCCCACCAGCATCACCTGTACTCCCGCCGGCGGCGGCGGCACCTCGCCGACGGTCAGCCTGACCAGCCCGACCAGCGGCCAGACCTTCACCGCGCCCGCCACCATCGCGCTCGCCGCGTCCGCCAGCGAGACCGGCGGGTCGATCGCCTCGGTGGCGTTCCTCAGCGGATCCACCGTGCTGGCTACCGTGACGACCAGCCCGTACACCTTCACGTGGACCGGGGTCGCGGCCGGCACCTACTCCCTCACCGCCAGGGCGACCGACGCCAGCGGCAACACGGCCACATCATCGGCCGTATCGGTCACGGTAAACCCGGCGACGACACCCACCGTCATCGCGAGCCCGACATCCCTCTCGGTGACCCAGGGCCAGACCGGCAGCTTCGGCGTGACCCTGAACCAGGCCCCCACGTCGAACGTGACCGTCACGGTGAGCCGCACCTCGGGCAACACCGGCCTGTCGGTCAGCGCCGGCGGCACGCTCACCTTCACCCCGAGCAACTTCAACACCGCGCAGAACGTGACCATCAGGGCTGACGCGACCAGCACCGGCTCGGCCGTCTTCACCGCCAGCGCCACCGGCTACACCTCGGCCACCGTCACCGCGACCGAGCAGTCAGGCAACACCGGAACCGCTCCGCAACTGCACGTGTCGGGCAACAAGCTGGTCAATGCCAGCGGCGGGCAGGTCCTCCTGCACGGCGTGAACCGGTCCGGCGGCGAGTACGCGTGCGTGCAGGGCAACGGCCTGTGGGACGGCCCAATGGACCAGACCGCGGTTTCCGCCATCAAGAGCTGGCGCGGCGTCAACGCGGTCCGGGTACCGCTCAACGAGGCGTGCTGGAACGGCGAATCGTATGTGAACAGCTCCTTCGCCGGCACCAACTACATCAACTCGGTGAAGACCTACGTCAGCCTGCTCAACTCCAACGGCCTGGTGGCCATCCTGGACCTGCACTGGACCGACGGCGTCTACACGGGCAACTCGTCCAGTTGCTCGTCGGCGCAGGCCACGTGCCAAAAGCCGATGCCGGACGCCGCTCAGGCGATCCCGCTCTGGACCTCGGTGGCGAACACGTTCAAGGGCAACAACGCGGTCATCTTCGACCTGTTCAACGAGCCGTTCGCGTCCCGCGCCACCGGCGATACGAACACCGGCTGGACGTGCTGGCTGAGCGGCGGCACCTGCACCGGCATCACCTACCAGGTGGCCGGGATGCAGGCGATGGTCAACGCCGTGCGCTCCACCGGCGCGGCCAACGTGATCATGCTGGGCGGCGAGGAATACTCCAACGACCTGCAGCAGTGGCTCAGCCACAAGCCGACCGATCCCGATAATAACCTGGTCGCGTCGTGGCACTCCTACAACTTCAACACCTGCAGCAACCAGTCGTGCTGGACGACTCAGGTCGCCCCCGTGATCGCCCAGGTGCCGCTCGTCGCCGGTGAGATCGGCGAGAACGACTGCGCGGGCAGCTATATCAACCCGCTCACCACCTGGCTGGACTCCGAGAGCACCGGTTACCTGGCCTGGGCCTGGAACGCCGACTTCGCCTGCTCGTCGGGTCCCGGCCTGATCACCGACTACTCGGGCACTCCGACCGCATACGGCGCCGCCTACCAGGCTCACCTGGCCTCGCTGGGTTAGCCGCCTGTGCTGCGGGCCGCCGTACACGTCTGCGCGCAGCGACCACCCGCGCCGGGTGGCGCACCTGACCGGTGCGCCCCCGGCGCTCCTCTCATCGCCGGGTCTGCCTGACTAAGCCGGGCCGAGTGGGGAACGTCACACCGTAGTGCTTGCTAGCTGCTTGCAATTGCAAGCAGTCCCTCTTACGATGAAGGCAGGACGGCGTGACGAGCAAGCACCCGTACTCCCCCCGTCTGAGAAGGCAACGAAAGGAGGACGTCATGCGCACCACTGCAGATGTCCGCAAATATGGCGAGACCATGCGTGAGCAGGGCAAGTCCTCGATCGAAGAGGTCGGCAAGCTCATCCGCGCGTGGGTCGGCGCTACGGACCTGGCCTACGGTCGTGTGCGTGCCGAACTGAAGGAACTTCCGGCTCGCAATCAAGCACAGGTTCAGAAGCTGCAGGGGCAGGCCAAGAAGCTGAACCGGGCCGAGGTCCGCAAGCAGGTTCTCGAAACCTACGATGATCTCGCCAAGCGCGGCGAGAAGGTCCTGGCCCGGCTGCGCTCCAGGCCGCAGGCCCGCCTGGTGTTCACGAGGGCCGAGAAGACCCTGAAGCACGCCGAGCGGGCGGTCGAGAACGCCGAGCAGCGCACCACCGGCGGGCCAGCCACGACCGGCCGCAAGCCGGCCACGAAGGCGCCTGCTCACAAGACCGAGGCACACAAATAGCACGCATCGCCCGCACCTTTGCCTGCGATGATCGGGGCTCCCGGAACCACCCGGGGGCCCCGCGCCATGTTGGGCGCTGGGCGGTGTTGAATGATCCCGAACGGCTGCGCGGGCGGCGGCAGGAGGTATCGGTGGACCGATCCCGGCTGGAGGCGTTCAGCGACGGGGTCTTCGCCGTAGCGATCACGCTGCTCGCCCTCAACCTGGCCGTGGCCGGACCCGGTCACGGCAAGCTGCTCAGCCAGTTGGGGAACCACTGGCCGGCGTTCGTCGCCTACCTGATCAGCTTCTTCACCATCGGCATCATCTGGGTCAACCATCACGCGTTCGTGCAGAACATCGCCATCGTGGACCGCACGCTGCTGTTCCTCAACCTCCTGCTCCTGGTGTTCGTCGTCGCCCTCCCGTTCGGCACGGCCACGATGGCCGACTATCTCAACGGCGGCGGCCAGGACGCTCGTGTCGCGATGGCGCTCTACGCGGCGATCCTCGAAGGGATGTCGCTCGCCTTCATGGCGCTGTTCGAGTGGACGCTGCACGAAGACAGCAGACTTCACCGCCCGGTGCCCAAATCGGCGCGGTGGCCGGCGCGCAGGCGCTTCTACCTGGGCCAGATCCCCTACCTGATCGCAATTGGCGTGGCCTTCATCAGCCCGCCCGCCGCCCTAGTGATCATCGGCCTGGTCGCCGTCTACTACATATTCGAACGAACACCCACCGCGTGACCGGCTCCGCACGGGACCGCCCGCCAGCGCCCGCCCGAAGCGTGGACTGGCAGATTTACGACATCGTCATCGGCGGGACTATGGTGTCGCATTTTCGCTAGACCGCCCCCGCCGCCAGCGCCGATGCTTGATTCATGGACAACGACGTGGATCGCTGTGTGCGGGCCGTGCAGTCGAAAGACGCGCGGTTCGACGGATGGTTCTTCACCGCGGTGGTCACCACCAGGATCTATTGCCGGCCAAGTTGCCCGGCGGTGCCACCCAAGCCAGCCAACATGCGCTTCTATCCGAGCGCTGCCGGGGCGCAGCAGGCCGGATTCCGTGCGTGCAAGCGGTGCCGGCCCGACGCCAGCCCGGGTTCACCCGAATGGAACCAGCGCGCCGATGTCGTCGCGCGGGCGATGCGCTTGATCGCGGACGGTGTGGTCGACCGTAACGGCGTCCCTGGCCTTGCTTCGCGGCTTGGCTACAGCGCACGGCAGGTCGAGCGTCAGCTGCTCGCCGAGCTTGGCGCCGGCCCGCTTGCGCTGGCCCGCGCCGGCCGGGCGCAGACGGCGCGGCTGCTGATCGAAACCACGTCGCTGCGGATGAGTGACGTGGCCCTCGCTGCGGGATTCGCCAGCATCAGGTCGTTCAACGACACCGTTCGCGAGGTTTTCGCCCTGTCCCCCACCGAACTGCGGCGCCGCGCCGCCCGCGGCCAACCGGTGCCCGCCGCCGGATTCCTATCGCTTCGCCTGCCGTTTCGTGCGCCGCTGTGCCCGGACAACCTGTTCGGCCATCTGGTGGCGACAGCAGTCCCTGGAGTCGAAGAATGGCGCGATGGCGCGTACCGGCGCACCCTGGCGCTGCCGAACGGGCACGGCATCGTCACACTGCGGCCCCCGGGCGTGGCGGGCCGGGGACGTGATGGGGATGGACCGCCTGGCCACGTCGCCTGCCAGCTTGCGCTGACCGACCTGCGGGACCTTGCCATCGCGATCAGCAGGTGCCGGCGGCTGCTCGATCTCGACGCCGACCCGGTGGCCGTCGAGGACTTGCTGCGCGCTGACCCGTCGCTCGCGCCGCTCGTGCTCAAGGCCCCGGGCCGACGTGTCCCCCGCAGCGTGGACGCCGCTGAGTTCGCGGTGCGCGCGGTTCTCGGCCAGCAGGTGTCCACTGCGGCGGCACGCACCCATGCGGGCCGGCTGGCCGCCGCCTACGGCGAGCCGGTCACGGATCCGGCGGGGGATCTGACCCGCCTGTTCCCCGATCCGGCGACCCTGTCGGCGAGCGGGCTGGCCGACCGCGGACCCGCGAGAAGCGACACGGCCGCGCGCAAGCCGGACACACCCGCCCTCCCCCTGACCCGGCGCGCGACGCTCGCCAGGCTTTCTGCCGCTCTGGCCGAGGGTGTGATCGACCTTGGCGTCGGCAGTGACTGGCAGCGTGCCCGCGAGCAGCTCGGAGCGCTGCCTGGCCTCGGGCCCTGGACTGTCGAGACGATCGCGATGCGGGCCCTCGGCGACCCTGACGCCTTCGCGCCCACCGACCTTGGGGTGCGCGTTGCCGCGGGCAAGCTGGGTCTTCCCGCGACCGCCGCGGCGCTGACCGACCGCGCTTCCGCCTGGCGGCCCTGGCGTGCCTACGCCGTGCAGTATCTGTGGGCCACCAGCGACCACCCCATCAACCGGCTGCCCGGACCAGATGATTTCTCCGGCCGCGCGACCCCCGCACGCCCGAGACAGCGAACGCGAAAGGACATGTCATGACCGCCCTCCCACCCGGCCGGGAACACAGCGTGGTGGACAGCCCGGTCGGCCCGCTCACCCTCGTGGCCTCCGGCGGCGAGCTGGCCGGCCTGTACATGGACCTGCAGCGCCACCCGCCACGGGCCGAGACCCTCGGACCGTCGGCGACGGACGCGACGCCGCTGCTGCACGAGGCCGCCCGTCAGCTTCAGGACTACTTTGCCGGGCGGCGAACCGAGTTCGAGCTGCCGCTCAGCCTCACCGGCACCGTCTTCCAGCGCCGTGTGTGGTCGGCACTGCGCGACATTCCCTACGGCGAGACCGTCTCCTACGGCCAGCTTGCCGACCGGATCGGGCAGCCCACGGCGGCCAGGGCCGTCGGCCTGGCGAATGGGCGCAATCCGATCAGCATCATCGTGCCCTGCCACCGTGTCGTGGGCGCCGACGGCGGGCTCACCGGCTACGGTGGCGGGCTCGAGCGCAAGGAGCACCTGCTCGAATTCGAACTGCGGGTAAGGGCGGGCCGGGGCTCGGCCGGATAGCTAGTGTCCCGAGTCGGGGCGCCCGCCGACGTGGCGGCCGCCCGCGCGGCGCGTCATGGTGAGCGCTTCGTGGCGCAACCGGGTCCAGTCCATCGGGGGCTTTGTGGCAGGCACGCCCGGGCGGTGGCGCGGCACTCGCACCCGCAGGGCCAGCGGGCGAATCGTGCAGCGCACAAACGTGGGCATCAACGTCGCCTCGCCGTCGATCCCGACCGGGATCTCCGGAGCGTCCGCGTCGATGACGATCTCATGGGTCGCCAGCACGGTCAGGCCGCGCGGATGGTTC
>Ga0137384_10004324_pt1 | contig 11377 bp, 8 predicted proteins | sample SagtaG_2_FD_104922 | JGI IMG/M metagenome (GOLD analysis project Ga0137384, IMG submission 104922) | Vadose zone soil microbial communities from Sagehorn Ranch, Mendocino, California, USA - Sage2_R_60_16 metaG | ecosystem: Environmental > Terrestrial > Soil > Vadose zone | place: USA: California...
ACCCTCGCGGTGCAGTGAGCCGGCTCGACCGCCTGACGACCGCGCACGAGTACTGGGACTCGCGCTGGACCGACGAGGCGGAGCGAGCTGCCTGGCTGGCGCCGGAGGAGCTCGTCAGCGACCTGGTCCCCCTGCTCCGGGAGCGGCGCGTCGACAGGGTCCTCGACGTGGGCTGCGGTGTCGGCCGGCACGCCAGGTTCCTGGCCGAGCAGGGCTTCCGCTGCTCCGGTATCGACGCCAGCGCCAACGGCATCGCGTTCGCCCGGGTGGCGGCGCGAGCAGCTGGGCTGGAGGTGGACTACCACGAGGCCTCGTTCCTGGAGCTTCCCTTCGAGAGCGCCTCTTTCGGCTGCGTCGTCGCCTGGAACGTCGTGTACCACGGGGACGCCGAGGTGGTCGCGACCGCGCTGCGGGAGATCGACCGGGTGCTGCGCCCGGGCGGGATCTACGTCGGCACGATGCTGTCCAAGCGCAGCACCGGGTTCGGCAGGGGCATCGAGGTGCGGCCCGGGACGTTCGTGGTCCAGGGGGGCGAGGGCGACAAGGGGCATCCGCACTTCTACTGCGACAGCAGGGAGCTCCTCCGGCTGCACGCCGCGTTCGAGGTCGTCCAGCTGGGGGACCGCGAGCAGAAGCCCGGCGCAAATCACTGGGAGTTCGTGCTCGAGAAGCTGTGAGGGCCTGCGCTGCGCTGCCTGCGAGCCCCGATCCCGGCCCGCGTCAGAGCTGCCGGGCTCCCGCCTCCGGCGTTGCCGCGACGGCCCTGGCCCCGCGAAATGCGGCCGGCGTGCCAGCTCAGCGGCACCCGCCCTCATGGCCGCGGGCCGACCGGCGTAACCGGGACATAACTGCGGCCGAATACCGTGGAGAGGATATCCCACGGTACGTGCCCACAGCGGGAGGTGAGCCAGCATGGCAATAGCAATAACGGTTCGCGAGCTGCGCGACGACGAGCTGGACGCGCGAATCGGTGACGCGGCGCTCCAGGCGCTGGAGAGGATCCACGTCGACGATGTCCTCGCCTACACCGACAGGGGCCTGGAGGACCTGCCCTCCTATCGCGAGCTCTACGAGCGCGCCATCAGGCAGCAGTGGTCACCGTTCGAGCTGGACTTCTCACGTGACCGGGCCGAGTGGGAGGGCCTGTCGGACGAGACGCGGCACCGCCGGCTGTACACGCTGCGCCTGTTCCTGGGCGGCGAGGACCGGGTGGCCAGCCTCCTGGCCCCGCTGGTCTGGGCGAGCCCGACGAAGGAGATCGCGGCCTTCCTGGCCACGCAGCTGCACGACGAGGTGCGTCACACGATGTTCTTCGACCGGTACTGGCGCGAGGTGGTCGACTCGTCGGCCCCCGAGCTGGACGCCCTGCTGGAGCAGGTCAGCCCGCGCCGGGAGAGCCCGCAGTACGACCACCTGCTGCACGAGTGGCTGCCCGCCCTGGCGGACCACCTGGCCTCCAACCCGGGTGACGAGGACGTCATGGTCCAGTTCGTCACCGTGTACCACCTGGTCGTCGAGGGTGCCCTCTTCCTGGCCGGCCTCCGATACCAGATGGAGGGCGCCCGGCGCTGGGGGCGGACGTTCGACTTCTACCGTGGCCTCACGGCGACGACCCGCGACGAGTCCCGCCACGTCCTGTTCGGCGTCCGGTTCCTGCGCGACATGGTGGCCAGGGACGCGGGCCGGTTCGCCCCGATCGTCCGCAGCGCGATCTCGCGGTCCGTCCCGATCATCGAGGCGCAGCTCTCGGCCCGCGACGGCGACCTCAGCCCCTATGGCGGTCGGCACCTGTCCGAGGCATGGCCCGGCTACACGCCCCGGCAGATGCAGGCCGAGGTCCTGGAGTACGCCAGGACCATCCTCGAGCGGCGCCTCCACGCGATCGGTGTCCGGATGGACCTCGGCGCGGCCGGCTGAGAGCGGGCGGTGGATCGGGAAGACGAGATCGAGCGCCCCGCGCCGGCTCCCCCCTGGGCCACGACGCCCGGCTCACTCCACCTGATGGGGCTGGTCGCAGGGTACTGGAGCTCCCAGGTCGTCAGGGTCGTCTCCCGGTTGGGGCTCGCCGACCTGCTGGCCGGCGAGCCGCGCCCCGCGGAGGAGCTGGCCGGCGCCGTCGCAGCCGACCCGGACGCCCTGTCCCGGCTCCTGCGGGCGGCTGCCGCGACCGGCCTCGTGCGGGAGGCCGGTCGCGACCGCTACGCGCTGACGCCGGCAGGCGAGTGCCTCCTCTCGGATGGCCGGATGCTGGGCGACGTCGCCATCGGCCTCACCGACCCGGCGTTCTGGCGCTGCTGGGAGCACCTGGAGGACGCGGTGCGCGCCGGGGAGCCGGCGTCGGGGCGAGCCCTGGGGACGGACATCTGGACCTACTACCGGCGGGAGCCGGCGGAGGGGGCCCGCTTCGCGGCGGCCATGAACGCGATCGGGGCCACGCTCGCCGCCTCGCTGGCCGCCCGGTACGACCTGCCGCCGCACGCCCGGGTGGTCGACGTCGGCGGCGGCGGCGGTCTGCTCCTGGCCGAGCTGCTCGCCCGCTCGGAGACCGCCACGGGCGTGCTCGTGGACCGGCCCGAGGTGCTGCTCGCCGCCCGTGAGCTGGTCGCGGCCCGGGGGATCGGCGAGCGCGTGGAGCTCCGGGAGGGGGACTTCCTGGCCGAGCTGCCTCCTGGTGGGGACGTCTACGTGCTGAAGTCGGTGCTCCACAACTGGGATGACGAGTCAGCGGCGCGCATCCTCGCGAACTGCCACCGCGCGGCGCGGGCTGGCAGCCTGCTCCTCGTCATCGGGTACGTGCTCCCGCGCGAGCCGGGCTTCGCGCACCTCCTCGACCTGATGATGCTCGTGCAGTTCGGCGGCCGCGAGCGGACGGAGGAGGAGCACCGGGCGCTGCTGAGCGCGTCCGGCTACACGGTGCTGCGGGTGCTGCCAGCCGTGGGCGCCTGGGGGATCATCGAGGCCAGGCGCTCGGAGGAGGCCTCCGCCCGGGCGATCTGACCGTCGAGGGCACGCCTCAGCAGCTGCGCGGTGACGGGCTGCGGCGGCACGCCCAGCTCCTCGTGCAGCGTGCGGACGCACAGCCGGTACCAGCTCATGACCCGGCCCAGCTGGCCCAGCCGCGCGTGGCAGTACATCAGCAGCCGGTACGTCTCCTCGGAGCAGGGGTCGATCTCCAGCGCCTGCTGGCACAGCCGGCTGACGGCGATGACGTCGCCGGCCCGGAGCGCCGCCTCCACCAGGGCGTGGAGCGCCCGCAGCGCGAGGTCCCTCAGCGTCTCGCGCCTGTCCTCGACCCAGGCCGCCGCCTGGCCGGAGAGGAGGTCGCCCCGGTAGAGCGCGACCGCCTGGCGGTACAGGTCGAGCGCCTGCGGCTCGTCCCCGGCCAGCTCGAGCCGGCGAGCCACCCCCACCCCACGAGCGAACTCCTCGAAGTCGATCCAGACGTTCTCGGTCCGCAGCGTGTAGCCGGAATCGTGAGAGAGCAGGGCCAGCGCCGAGGCCCCGCCGGGGCTGCCGGGCGGTCCGGCCCGGGCGCCGGAGAGGATCCTGCGCAGCGCGTGCGCCGCCACCTTGAGCGACGGCGCCCCCCCGGCCGTACCCGGCCACAGCGTGCTCACGAGGATCTCGCGCGCGACGGCCCGATCGTGGTTGAGGAGCAGGTACTGGAACAGCGCGCGGGCCTTTCCGGCCTGCCAGCGCTGGACCGAGGTCCCGTTGATCGTCAAGGCGAAAGCGCCCAGGCAGTGGACGGTGGTCGTGGCGGCGCTCGAAGGTTCGACGGCCCCCACCGGCTCAGACCACGTGATCGGCCGCTCGACGGCCGGCCGGGGCCGCCGGAAGATGGTCCGGCCAGGCGGTGTCGTAGATCCCGGCCAGGGTTGCCCGGCCCACCCTGCAGCGCACGTTGGCCAGCGCGCCGGGCATCTCCAGCGCCAGCCCGGCCAGCCGGTCGACGTCCCGGGCCGGCACCCCCTGGCGGCCCAGGCCGAGCTCGACGCCGAGCGGCTGCGCGAACGCCCGCAGCGCCGTGCCGATCCGAGGCCCCTGCCCGCGGTCCTGCCGAGCGGGCGGGCCGGCGTCTCGCAGCGCCGCCGCCAGCCGGTCGTGCAGCCAGGGCGCGGCGCTCCACGTCGCGTCCAGCGCCGCCGGCGCCACCAGCACGGCGGCCAGCGCGTGTGGGATCCCGTGCTCGCGGGTGAGGGGGTGCGCGGCGGCGTGGACGACGCCCGAGCCGGCGCTGGCCAGGGCGACCCCGGCGTAGAGGCAGCCCAGGTGCACCGCTTCCCGGCCGGCCGGGTCCCCGGCGCCGGCCGCGGCGGGCAGCGAGCGCACGATCAGGTGCACCGCGGTCAGGCTCAGCAGGTCCGTGAACGGCGACGAGCCGTGGCCCACGAAGGCCTCGATCGCGTGCACGAGCCCGTCGAGGGCGTACACGGCCAGCGCTGGCCCGGGCAGCGACGCGCTGAGCTGCGGGTCCGCGATCACCGCGCCCGGGAGAACGGGCGCGCGGTCGACCTGCGGTGCCAGGGCGGTCGCCACGACGGCCAGCGCGGAGAGCTCCGCACCACTGGAGGGCGTGGCCGGGACCGCCACCACGGGCGGCCTGCTGGCGCCCGCCGCGGCGAGGCCGGCCACGGCCTTGCACAGGTCGATCACGGCACCCCCGCCCACCGCCACCAGCCCATCGCAGCCGCCCGCCTCCAGGCGCTCCCGGCAGCGGGCGAGGTGGCGCCGGGAAAGGCTGGCGTCGACTTCCGTCCAGGTCTCGCCCGACCGCCCGCGCGGCTCGGCCAGCGACGCGGTTCGCTCCAGCGTCCCGGTGCTCGACGCGTCGGCATCGCCCACCACGAGGGGGCGCGACACCCGGCACTCGGCCAGGACGTCGGGCAGAGACTCCAGGCAGCCCGGACCGAAGCGGACCAGCGACGGCATCCGCAGATCCATGCGAGTCATCACCCCAGAACCCAGCCACCGGCAGCTGACGCCGATGCTAGCAGCCGGTCCCGGCGCCGGAACGGATCACACTCGGCCACGCCGTCGCGGCCGGCGGCAGCCGGTGCACTCCGCGGTCACGCGCCGGCGTGCTCGGCTGCCGGGGCTGCGTACCCCGTCCGGCAGGTCCCGATCTCACATTTGCGTTCTGGGCGTGGGCTGGGCGACGCTGGTGGGACCGGCGCGCGGGTGCCCACTGTCGCACCGGGCAGCGGCCACGCGCCACCATGTCGCACGCGTCGCCGGTCACCCGGCCTTTACCGCTGCACTTTCATGCGGGCGCTCGCGGGGCCAGGCGGCGGCTCCGCCGCCGCCCGCGAACGGCGAACGGAAGAATGACGAGGATCGAGCTGCAGGTGAGCGACGGAGGGAGGGGGCCTCGGAGCCGGGTCCCGTGACCGACGCGTCGCACCACCGCGGGCACCCCGGCCGGGCCGGGCCCACGGCGCGAGCGGACGCAGACGGCCCCTCCGGGTCGCCGACCCTGCGCCGGCGCGTCCTCTGGACCGTCGCGGGCATCTCCGTCATGGCCGTCCTGGGCGTGCTGGGTCTCGCCGGGGAGGCGGTGGTCCTCGCGAACGAGGCCACGGCCGGCCACGTCCGGGCCGAGCAGGCGGCATCCAACGACCTGGAGCTGGCAATGCTCCGGCAGGAACGGGGGATCCACGGATACCTCCATTCGGATGCTCCGGCCGCGGTGGGCTCGTACGTCGCGGGCCGGGACGACACGGGCCGGGCCCTGCGGCAGCTGCGGCAGCTCGCAGCGGGGACGGCCCGGGCAGGGCAGACGGCCAGGGTCGAGACCGCGGCGCGCGGCTGGCAGAGCTGGGCGGAGGGCGTTCGGGCACGGGCCCTGGCGGCCGGCGGGCCGGTCGAGGACTCGGCCTCGCTCGAGCAGGGCCAGCAGCTGTTCGATGCCTTCACGGGCGAGCAGGACCGGCTCGCGTCCCGGCTGGAATCCGACCTGGCGGCCGAGTCCGACACCGCGACCGCGGCGACGGTGGGGATGGCCGGCTTCCTCGTCGTCGAGCCTGTCATCGGCCTCGTCGTCCTCCTGCTGATCACGCGGGGCGTCCGGCGCCTCGGCATCGATCCGCTGGCGCACCTGGCCGAGAGCGCGGCGCTGATCGCCGACGGCACACCGGTGTCGATCCCCCACACCGAGCGACCGGACGAGGTCGGAAAGCTGGCTCGAGCCCTGCGCGCGTGGCAGGACACCTCGGTGGCGCAGGAGATCCTCGCCGAGCAGGCCCCGGTCGGGATCTGCCGCGTCGACGCGGAGGGGAGGCTGCGCCAGGTGAACGTCGCCATGGCCACGATGCTCGGTTACGACAAGCGGGAGCTGATCGACCATCCGTTCCCGGAGATCGTGCACCCGGACGAGCGCCGGTTCTCGATGAGCAACTTCGCGGGCGTCCTCCACGGCACCAGCCGGGTCTTCGTGGCCGAGCGGCGAGGCCTGCGCAAGGACGGCTCGGCGATGTGGTGCTCGCTGCGCATCTCGGCGGTCCGGACGCCGGACGGGCAGTTCGACGGCCTGATCGTGATCCTGGAGGACATCAGCGAGCGCAAGCGGGAGGCGGAGCGAGCGACCCACATCCAGCGCAAGCTGCTGCCGCAGGCGGTCCCCGCGATCGAGGGATACGACCTGGCCGGCATCTGCCTGCCCGCCCAGGACGTGGCCGGTGATTTCTACGACTGGGTGCTGCAGGAGGGTGGTCTGCTCGATTTGACGGTGGCCGACGTGATGGGCAAGGGCGTGGGCGCGGCGCTGCTGATGGCGACCGTGCGCGCCTCACTGCGAGCGGCGGCGCGCGAGCTGGAACCGGCGGCGCGGGTCCGCCAGGCAGCCGACTCCCTCGATCTGGGGCTGTTCGAGGAGGGCCTCTTCGTCACGCTCTTCCACGCTCGCCTCGACGTCGCCTCGGGGGTCCTGCACTACGTCGACGCGGGACACGGCCACTGCGCCATCAAGCGGCCGGACGGCGAGTTCGTGCGCCTGCCCGGGCGGTCGCTGCCGCTGGGCGTCGTGCCGGACGAGCCGTTCGAGGAGGGACGGGCAACGCTCGGCCCGGGTGACACCCTGATCGTGTACAGCGATGGCCTGGTCGAGACGGAGGAGCGAACGATCGGGCTGTCGGAGTTCGCGGCGGAGCTCAGCGACTCCGCCGACGCGGCGGACACGGTCAGGCGGATGGCAGCCAGGATGCCCAGCCCACTCGCGGACGACGTCACGATCGTGCTCCTCCACCGCCAGGCGGACGTCCCGTCACCCCCGGCCGGCCTGCGGCTCTAGATCCCGCAGCCGCGCTTCGGGCGATGGGTCCGCCGCCGTCGCACCGGGCATGGGCCCGGGGACCGGGCGACACCAGGCCCTCGAGCCGCGACGCCGGCTCGCCTCCGCTTAGGGATGTGCGGTCACCCCCGCAGGTCGCGGAACCGTACCTGCTTGTCCGCGCCCTCCAGCCGCCTCGCGACGGTGCCTCGCTCGAGGGGCTCGACCACGGGCCGGATCTCGAAGGCGGCGCGGACCCGCTCGGTGACGAGGGCCGCCGCCGCCTCACGGTCCGCACCCGGCGCGAGCTCGACCTCGATGCGGAGCCGGTCCCGGCCGTCGACCTCCTCCACCCACACCGAGAAGTCGGCCACGGCATCGACGCGCAGGAGGACGTCCTGCAGCTCCTGGTGGTCGACGTTCACCCCCTTCACCTTGCTGAAGCCCTCGGTACGACCCGCCAGGCGCAGGCGCGGGAAGGCGCCGTACGGTCCGGCGCAGGCGCACGCCGCATGGAGGGAGGCGATGTCCCCGGACACCCAGCGCAGGAACGGCGTCGCGTGCGAGTTGTGGAGCGGAGTCACCACGACGGTGCCCGGCTCGCCCTCGGGCACGGGGGCCCAGTCGCGGTCCGCGTCGAGGATCTCGACGAGGAACATGTCCGCCCAGAGGTGGAAGCCATCCCTGGCCTCGCACTCGGCCCCCATCATGGAGCACTCGCTCATCCCATAGGCGTTGAGCAGCCGCGCGCCCCAGGCGGTCTCGATGCGGGCGCGCTTGGCTGGCGTCAGCGCCTCGCCGCTGCTCAGCACGACCTTCACGCCCGCACGTCGGAGAACCAGTCCCCGCGCCTCGGCCACGTGGCCGATGTGCATGAGGTGCGAGGCCAGGCCGGCGAACACCGACGGCCGGCAGTCGAAGAGCAGCTGGACCTGGACCTCGGTCGGCGTGCTGGCCCCGGACCCGGCGGCGATGCAGCCGACCCCGAGCGCCTGGGCCGCGTAGCAGAACATGTGGCCGAGTGGATGAGTGCCCAGCGGGAACGAGTTCAGCATCAGGTCGCCCGCTCCCACCCCGACCATGTCGAGCACGCGGGTGAAGCTCTCGAGGATGACCCGGTAGTCGGCCCGGGCCCGCGGATAGAAGAGCGGCCGGCCGGTGACACCCCCGCTGCGCCAGACGGTCGCCACGTCCGCCGGGCCGGCGATCACCACCTCGCGCCGGAACTGCTCGCCGGTCAGCGCCCGCAGGTCGTCCTTGGTGGTCGGGCGAATGCGCCGGAAGCGCTCCAGGTCGGGTACCTGGCCCTCGGCGATGCCGGCCTCGAGGAGCCTGCTGCGGAAGAACGGGGACCGCCAGGCGTTCGCGAACGCCGTCCTGCCGTAGGTCTCGAGGGCCGGGGCCGCGCCGGCACCGCCTGGTGAGCGCATCACAGCCAACAGCCGGCACGGTACCAGCCAGCGGCTGCGGCCGCCGGCTCGCAATTGCGCTGGGGGCCGCGATCGCGCGGCCTGGAGCCGTTCCCCGACCCGACCATGCCCGCCGGCCGGCGGGCCCAGCCCACCGGCGCGGCGTCAGAGCGGCGCCGCGGTCGTCCTCGGCGGGGCGGGCCCGGCCGGCGGGCGCCCTGCGGCGCCGGCGGTGAGAGCAGGCTCCCGGTCAGCGGGCCGCGTAGAGGGGGTGGTCGCGGTAGGCGGCCAGCCAGTACTCCGTGACCAGCCGGCCGTCCAGCAGCTGGTGCCGCTCCAGCGCCGCTTCCACCTCGTAGCCCGTCCGCCGGGCCACCCGCAGCGCCCGGTCGTTGCCCTCCAGGACGCCGAAGTAGACCTTCTCCAGGCCCAGCTGGCGGAATGCGAAGCGCGTCATCAGGGTCATCGCCTCGGTACCGTAGCCGCGGCCCCAGCGCGAGGGTGGCCCGAGCACGATCCCCAGCCACGCGTTGCGGTTGCGGAAGTCCACGGTGCCCAGGGCGCTGCCGCCGATCAGCGCCCTGTCGCCGCGCCGCTCCACGACCCAGCGCACCGAGTCCGGTTCGCGCTGGGCCGCCGGCTCGCGGGGCCGGTCGGGCGTGACCGGCAGCAGGGAGGCCGTCCCGGCGAACCGCGCCACCTCGGGATGGGAGCGGACCGCCAGCAGCCCCTCGGCGTCGATGGGCCGCGGAGCGCGCAGCCGGACCAGCTCACCCACCAGGTCCATCGACTCACCCTAGCCGGTCTTGTACAGCGGGTGGTCGCGGAACGCCGAGAGCAGGTAGCGGGTGACCAGCCGGCCCTCGACCATGGTGTCCCGCCGCAGCATGCCCTCCAGCCGGTAGCCGCAGCGCTCGTACACGCGCCGCGCGCGCTCGTTGCCCTCGTAGACCGAGAGGCAGACCTTCTCCATTCCCAGGTGCTCGAACGCGAACCCCGTTGCCAGCCGGCAGGCCTCGGTGCCGTAGCCGCGGCCCCAGCGCGCCGGCGGCCCCAGGTGGATGCCCCACCAGCAGTGGCGGTGGCGCCGGTCGATGCGGTCCAGGCCGGTCATGCCGAGGCAGGCGTGGTCGTCCAGGGCTTCGATCGCCCACAGCACCTCGTCCGCGCTCGGGGCGCCGACGAAGCCGGCGAAGTCCTCCAGTGCGTACGGGTTCCAGGCCCACGTGCCCAGGTAGCGCACCACCTCGGGGTTGGCGATGTTGGCCACGATGGCGGGCGCGTCCTCGGGCCTCGGTGCCCGCAGCCGCACCAGCGTCCCCGTCAGCTCCCGGTGGGTCAGACGCCGACCACCAGGTCCGCGAGCGCTCGCGGGTAGTCCGTCATGAGGCGGCAGCCGCGCTCCGTGACGCACACCGTGTCGGAGTGCCGGAAGCCGCCCAGGTCGCGCAGGTAGATCCCCGGCTCGACCGTGAAGACCATGCCCGGCTCGCACAGGCCCTCCTCGCCGCGATCCAGGAACGGCGCCTCGTGTGCCTCCAGCCCGATGGAGTGGCCGGTGTGGTGGCGGAGGTGGCTCTCGTGGCCCAGCTCGCGGGCCAGGGCGCCCACCTCCATGTCGACGGCCGCCAGCGGGACGCCGGGGCCGAGCGTCTCGATCGCCCGCTCCTGCAGGGCCAGCATCGCGCCGAACGTCCTCGCCTGCGCGCGGGTGGGCTCGCCGACGACCATCGTGCGCTCCAGCTCGGAGTGGTAGCCGTCCATGTCGGTGGAGGCGCCGCTGACCAGGACGTCGCCGGCGCGGAGGCCGCGGCCCCGGACGAAGCCGTGGGGCAGCGCCGTGGCGCGACCGCCCACGAACATGGCCACCAGGCCGTTGCCGCTGGGGCTGCGCGGCCGCCAGCCGGGCATGTCGCGGATCATCTCGCGCAGCGTCTCCAGCGCTGCCGGCTCGTAGCACTCCATCTCCGTGACGCCGGTGCGGATCGCGTCCTGCATGCGCCGGTGAGCGCGGGCGGCCCAGTCGCAGCTGGCCTGGATGCAGGCCAGCTCGGCCGGCGACTTCACGCGGCGCAGGGCCTCGATCAGCGGCTCCGCGTCGGCCGGCAGGGCGCCGGTGACCTCGCTGAGCCGCGGGCCGCGGTAGCCCCACATCGGCACGACCCCGTCGTGGTCGGCGCCGAGGCGCCGGGGATGGGCCCCGATCAGCCGCAGCACCTGGGCCACCCGGTGCATCGGGTGGCGCTCGCCCGGGTACTCGAAGTAGGTCTCCACGTGGTCGAGGCCGGGCACCCCTTCCGCGTGCTCCCGCTCGACCGCGGGCACCACCAGCGCGGCGTAGCCGGCGGTGCTCAGGACCAGGGCGATCGGGCGCTCGGTGGGGACGTGGTGGAAGCCGGTCAGGTAGGCGACGCGGGCGGGGTAGAAGACCGCCAGGGCTTCCAGGCCAGCCTCCTCCATGCCGGCGCGGACCGCCTCGCGCCGGGCGGCGTACTCGGCGGTGGGAATGGCGGCCGGGGCCGCGGCGGCGGCTCCCGTGACGGCGGAGCCGGCCCCTACCGCCCCCTCACCCAGACCCTCCGGCGGCCGAGCAGAAGGGAAAAGGAGAGGTGGGGGGTAGGAATGGGCTTCGCCCGAGCGAGTGAGTCCGTCTTCCCGATGCGCACCAACGCCGCCCCCAGACCCGAAGGGATGGACCGCA
>Ga0137384_10004334_pt1 | contig 11366 bp, 6 predicted proteins | sample SagtaG_2_FD_104922 | JGI IMG/M metagenome (GOLD analysis project Ga0137384, IMG submission 104922) | Vadose zone soil microbial communities from Sagehorn Ranch, Mendocino, California, USA - Sage2_R_60_16 metaG | ecosystem: Environmental > Terrestrial > Soil > Vadose zone | place: USA: California...
AGTGAACCTTCGGTTTTCTCGCGGTGTCCTGCGAACGCGGCATTCAAGGTGTAACCCCGGATTGCGTCGGCCAGACTAATACGTTCCGAAGGAATCCATCCGCCCTTGGGTTCGGCTTCGGTCGTTTGCCGGGTGACGGCATTCTGAAGTCCCTGCCACGGACTCAGCGTCACCACCGGCCAGTCACTTCCAAAGGCCAACACGCCCCCCGCCGCCTGAACGCTATGCCACGGCCAGCCCCGAGTCGCGCGCTCCGCTCCGACGTTATGCGCCCACACGTTTAGCGTGTCATCATCAGGATACGCATGTAGAGGCTGCATGCTGGCAATGACGCCCAGCCGGCCGAAGCGGGGAATGTCGACATCCGACGGATCCTCGATGTGTTCGATCCGGTGCCGTGCGTCTTTGGTGCCGTTCTTCTTTGCAGCAGTTTCATACGCGTCCAGCGCCACGCGGATGGCGCGATCGCCGATGGCATGAGTGAAGACCTGAATTCCGCGGCGGTCGAGTTCGCCGACAAATTGCTTGTACTTTTCCGGGTCCCACAGCAGATGACCGGAGAGTGTGGGATCGTCTGAGTAAGGAGCGAGCATGGCAGCGGTGTGGGTCTCAATGACGCCATCAAGAAAAAACTTGACCCCGCCGGCAGACAGCCAGTCGTCGTTATATCGCTCGCGAGCGTGCTCGATATCTTCCATTTGACGGGCGGTCATGTCCGGCGGATCAAGTCTGTATGCGAGGTAGAAACGCACGCTGAGCTCGCCGGCGCGACGCAATTCTTGCAACAGTTCCGCGTCGGCCACGTCCCCTTCTCCGACATTCACGCCGCCCATGACGTGAACTCGGGTAACTCCGAGTTGGTTCGCAAGACTCAATCCTGCACGCAGGGCCTGGAGTTTCGCATCGCGGCTGGGGACCGGAATGGCGCGGCGGACAATCGCATCGGCTGCGTCTTCTTTAATCGCTCCGGTTGCTTCGCCGGTCGCTGGATCGCGTACAATTGCGCCCCCCGGCGGATCGGACGTTTCGTTGGTTATATGCGCCGCTGCAAGCGCCCGGCTGTTCGCCCACCAGGTGTGCCCGTCAAAACCTTCGAGGTAAACCGGCCGATCAGGAATGATTGCGTCAAGATATTTTTTGTCGGGAAGCCCACTCGGCGCGAACACCGGATAAGTCCAGCCCCGTCCCAACACCCAGGTGTCGTTTGGATGCGCAGAGGCATAGGTCTTCACACGCTTCTGGATTTCTCCGAGAGTCTTTGCATCATCCAGGCTGATTTGCTGCAAAGAAAATGAACCGTCGAGGAAATGAACATGGCAATCGGTAAAGCCGGGAAGCACCAGCTTGCTCTTGCCGTCAATGACCTGAGTAGAAGTGCCACGGTAGCGGGTTATGTCGCGATCGGTCCCGACCGCCAGGATATGTCCGTCCTTAATCGCCAGCGCTTGCGCCCACGCATGCCTCGAATCGACGGTGTAGATTCGCGCGTGGAGTAATACGATATCAGCAGGCTTGAGTGGGACCTGAGCCAACGCGCAGCCACCGAGGAGGATGACCAGAGCCCAGCGTAATACCGGGCAAGGATATTCGGATCTCGTCAAAGGGATCTCATTTCTCGGAAGTACCACATTGTTTTTAAAAAGTAGGCGGCGTGTTCACCCACAGGACCCAGGTCTCGGAGCGTCCTGGATTATTCCAGGTGTGGGGCACTGCGCTCTCGAAATAAAAACTGTCGCCGGACTTGAGGCGGTATTCTTCTCCCCGGAGAAAAATCTGCAGCTCGCCCTTGAGCACAAAAAGAAACTCTTCACCGACGTGACTGTAGGATTCGCCACTGCCCGCGTTTGGAGTAATGCGGAAAAGATGCGGCTCCATGACCGTATTTCCCCAGGCCAACAACTCCATGCGGACTCCCGGGCCAGCTTCCAGGACTTTGCGTGCATCCGGCCGCACCAGATGTTTGTTGGGTTCCGCGGTGTCGTAAAAATCGAGAATGTTGGTTTTGTAATAGCGCGCCAGTTTGCGCAGAGTGCCGACCGACGCGCTCATCTGAGACCGCTCGAGAGCGCTGAGGAATCCCACAGAGATGCCGGCGGCCTTCGCGACAGTAGCGAGCGATGTGCCCTTCTTCAGGCGCAGCTGACGCAGCCTTCCACCGATTGCCCCTGCCGCTCCATCGCGCGGCGCATGAACCAGCCCTTCCCGTTTCAGGGTCTGCACAATCGCAGGAGCGTTCATGCCCCGCACTTTCCGCAGAAAACTTGCTCGTTTAAGGAGGCGGAGATCTTCGCGCGAATAGAGCCTGTACTTGCTCGCACTCCGCCGCGGTCGTGTCAGGCCCAGGCTTTCCCACATGCGAATGACGGTGGGAGAGATGCCGACCTTGCGGGCGACATCGCCGATCTTCAGATAATCGTTGTTGTTATCGCTTGAGGACATGACCGCCATAACGCCGTGCACCCCTGCAAGTTTTTGCTTGACAGGCTTCTTAGCCGCCGACTAACCTTACCGGATTATAGCAAGGTTTGTTTTGAGCGCAACTTCTGTCTGAAACGAATACTCTGGCTCTGAACTTTTGGAGGCGTTGCATGTCTTCCCCCACATTGCGTCGCTCAGTTCTTTCCTGCATTCTCATCGCGACAGTTCTCTTACTTTTGTTGCCAGCTTTCGGTCAGAGCACCGGCGGCCGCATCATCGGCCGAGTCTCGGACTCGACTGGCGCTGTAATTACTGGCGCGAATGTCAGCCTTGTCAATGAAGCCACCGGAGTCAGTCGCCAAACCAAGACCGACCAAAGCGGAGATTATACCTTCGTAGAAGTCGCCCCAGGAAACTACCGTGTGGAGTACGTGCTGCAAGGGTTCAAGAAGGACATTCGCACGAATGTCACGTTGGACGTGAACCAGGTGGTCACCCTGAACGCGACCATGCAACCCGGAGCCACTCAAGAAACGGTGGAGGTTACGTCAGAGGCGCCGCTGGTTGACACCACCAGTACGCAGTTGGGCGCGGTTGTTGACGACCGGAGCGTGAGCCAACTGCCGCTGAACGCGCGCGACACATACCAGTTCTTGCAGTTGCAACCTGGAGTGACGTCCACGGTGGGAACAGGGAACCAGATCGTTTACGGTAGCGACAAGGCAGGCTCGGTATCCGTCAATGGCGGACGTGGACGTGCAAACAATTTCAGCGTGAACGGCGGCGACGCCAATGATCAATTCGTAAATCTTCCCACCGTGCAACCTAGCCCAGACAGCATCCAGGAATTTCGCGTTCTGACGAACACCTTCGACGCCGAGTACGGTCGCAACTCTGGTTCTGTAGTGAACGTGATCACGAAATCAGGTACGAATGCAATCCATGGAAATGTTTATGAGTTCTTTCGCAATACCAAGCTCAACGCCAATCCCTATTGTCTCGCGGCCATAGATAACGTCACCTGCGACAAACCTCAATTAAATCAGAATCAGTTTGGTGGAACCTTTGGCGGGCCGATCAAGAAGGACCGGACATTCTTTTTTACTTCTTATGAAGGGCGACGCGTACGTCAGGGAATTCCGTCGCCGCTGGTGTTTGTGCCGACGGCAACCGAGCGGCCAAGTGCCGGTCAGCTCTATGCGAATTTCTCGGGAGAGAGCGTATTCACCGGAACTCTAAGTAGCGCATTTCCATTGCAGCAGCGCCCCGGTTGCGCGTCAGCGATCGCTGCCCAGACGCAGGGGCAAGCGGTTTTGGCCGACGGTGCTGCGTACGGCGCAACGTACGACCCGGTTACCAATGCGCGCACGAGCACGGGAATTTTCACCGACGTCGTCAACAATCGAGACAATATCATTCCCTTAGAGTGTCTCGACGCGACTGCCGTTGACCTGCTTAATTATGTCCCGCTTCCATCGAATGGCGGCGACCAGCTTATTACCACGCCTGTTCAGCCGATTCGCGGCGACCAGGTCACGCTAAGGCTGGACCACCGTATCAACGATAAGCAAAACCTTAGCTTTTACTACTATTTCGATGATGACCATCAGATCTCGCCGTTTGCAGTGTTTGAAGCCGCGGGCGCAAACGTGCCGGGATTCGGGTCCATCGTCAACGAGCGATTCCAGCAGTACAACATCACTCACACGTGGACGATCAACAACACAACCGTGAACGAATTCCGGTTCAATTACAATCGCGAAGCGCAGCGTACCTTCCAGCACCCAACCTTCACCACGACAGTTCAGAATTCCTGCCCCCCGGCCCCGTCGTGGCTGACCAACGTCACGGGTGCAGTTCCATGCTTCACAGATCCTACGGATCCGACCAATGCCTTAGGCATTCATCCCAATCTGGGTCCGCAACACGAAGGACTCCCTTTTATTCAGGTCAGCGGCGGATTCACCATCGGCAACAACGGCGAGGGAGAACTTCCCCAGGTGGGGAACTCCTTCCAGTGGTCCGACAACGTAAGCAAGGTGGTCGGGAAGCACTCGTTCAAGTTCGGAACGGACCTTCGGCGCCAACGGTTTGATCAACTGCTCTACTTCGATGTCAACGGCGAATTCTTCATTGACGAAACTTCGACTAATACCACCAACGGCGATACCGCCTTTTCTGACTATATGCTTGGTCTGCCTGGTTCATACGGGCAAGGCTCCGCCCAGCATGAGCACGTGCGCGATACCGGCCTATATCTCTTTGCCCAGGACAGCTGGAAGCTCAAACCAAATCTCACGCTCAACTACGGCCTGCGATGGGAGCTGAATACTCCCATCGCGGACATTAGCAAGCATGTGCAAACCTTCCGTCCGGGAGCGCAGACGAAGGTTTACCCTTGCCAACTCGACCCGACTGTTGACGCAGCTCTGGTCGCAGCCTACGGAAGTACGGATTGCAGCCCAAACGGCCCCGCGGCGGCGGTTTTCCCGACCGGCCTCGTTGTCCCTGGCGATCCGGGCGTACCCAATGGTCTAACCCAGACGTAGTACAAAGCCTTTGCTCCCCGGATTGGAATTGCCTGGAGCCCAGGAGACTCGGGTAAGACCAGCATCCGCGCAGGTTGGGGATTGTTCTACAACCCCATTGAGCAACTGGTTCTCGAACAATTCAGTGCCGAGCCGCCCTTCGGTGGAAGTACGTTCCCCTTCAACACCCTGTTTAATGAGCCGTTTCTGGATCAGAGCGGGGGCTTCTCTTACCCCAATCCGTTCGGCCTGCCGCAGCTTGGCGGTGTCAATGGAATTCTCGATCCACCCCGGAACAAGCCGACTGATTGGGCAATGTTTCGTCCAAATACCTTATTCGGACAGTTCCAGCCAAACATGCGCACTCAGTATTCCGCGCAATATAACTTAACGATTCAGCGCCAGCTGACGAACGACATGAAGCTGGAGATTGGCTACGTCGGTTCTCAGGGCCACAGGCTCCTGGCGACGCATGACATCAACTATGGCAACCCGCAGACGTGTTTGGATATTATCGATATTCTCGGCCCAGACAGCTGTGGTCCGTATTTCGCCGACACTGAGATCATCGTTCCCGCCGGATCAGTCACCGGTCCGAACGGATTGCACCTTCCGTATGGACCAAACGGGCCAGGTGTCATTCCAGCGAACACTACACTCGCGAACGACGTTACGCTTGTGGGCCTTCGTCGGTACTCCTCACCGCAGTGTGATCCTATGACTGGAAACGGCTGCCCGGCGGACGGCATTCCGGTTTTCAGCAGCATCTTCGCACAGGACACGATTGCCAATTCAGCCTACAACTCTCTGCAGGCGTCGCTTGATAAACGCTTCGCTCACGGCCTGCAATTCACCGCTGCATATACTTTCAGCAAGTCGTTCGATGAGGCGTCGAGCTTTGAGGGTATTCTCAATCCCATCGATCCGCGTCGCAGCCGCTCGCTTTCGGCGTTCGATGCGCGACATCGCCTGGTCCTCAGCTACTATTGGGAACTCCCCACTCGGAAATTCAGCGGGACTAAAGGCAAGTTGCTCAACGGCTGGGCCGTCTCGGGAATCACAACCTTCCAGACTGGATTTCCGATTCGAATCTCCACCCTCGATGACCAGGAGCTGATGTACAGCTTCGATTTCGAGCTGCCGGGTGAGCCTGACCTGGTTGCACCCTTCAAGACGAAGCGTCCCCAGGACAACGGTCTCTATTACTTCGATCCAAGTGTGTTCAGCGAAGATAATACATTTGGCCGTATTGGAAACTCACCCCGGACCATCTGCTGCGGGCCGCACCAGAGCCAAACGGACTTCGCAGTTCTGAAGACGTTTGCTACTTCTGAAAACACGCACGTGGATTTCCGTGCCGAGTTCTTCAACATCTTCAACCACACGCAGTTTTTCAATCCGGACGGCAATTTCTCGGACGGAGCACAGTTTGGGCAGGTCACGCAGGTGCGCGATCCGCGGCTTGTACAATTTGCATTGAAGCTCTTCTTCTAGTCTGAAACCGGGCGGCACTGCCGCCCGGCCCACAATCTAATGGCCTGAAGGCCTGAGTAATTCGAGGACCACGATGTACCCCGACCTGCAGAAAGAACTTGACACCTTCGTCCGCCGTACGCCCAAGTCGGCAGAGGCGCACAAGAAAAACCTGAAGCGCATTCCGCTCGGCGTGGCCAGCAACTATCGCGCTTACGATCCCTATCCGATTTTTGTGAAAGAAGGACAGGGTTCACATTTCCGCGATCTGGACGGCAACGACTACATTGATCACAACTTGTGCTTCGGCGCGCTCATGGCGGGACACTGCCATCCCGCGGTGATGAAGGCGGTTGAGAAGCGTCTGACCACCGGCACCATGTTCGGCATGCCGCACGATATGGAATGGGAGCTCGCGGAAGAAATCTGCAACCGCTTCCCGGTGGAGATGGTCCGCTTCGGCAACAGCGGGACGGAAGCCACCATGCATGGCATCCGGCTGGCTCGCGCTGCCACGGGTCGCGACAAGATTGTGAAATTTGAAGGTGCTTACCACGGGCTGCACGATGCCGCTCTGGTCAGCGTAAAGCCGCATGCTCCGGATTTCGGCGACATCAAGAATCCGACCCAAGTTCCTGGCGGCCTCGGTATTCCCAAAGCCAGCCTCGCGAACGTGGTTGTCGCAACCTTTAACGACCTGTCAACCGTCGAACGCCGTTTCAAAGAGAATGCCGGAGAAATCGCCGCCATCATCCTTGAACCGATTCTGATGAATGTCGGACTCTGCATGCCTCAGCCCGGGTTTCTGGAGGGATTGCGCGAAATCGCCACGAAAGAGGGCGCGCTGCTGATCTTCGACGAGGTCAAGACCGGTGCGAAACTAGGCTGGGGTGGAGCTTCGGAATATTTCGGGGTCATACCAGACATGATTTGCCTCGCCAAGTCGATCGGCGGGGGTCTGCCGCTGGCGGCGTTCGGTACACACAAATCCGTCATGGATCTGATCTCGCAGCACAAGGTCTTCCACGGCGGAACTTACAACACGAATCCAGTATCTATGGCTGCAGGGCTGGCGACCTTCCACGACGTCCTTACGCGAGAAAATTACACGCACGTCGAAAAACTGAGCAAGAAACTGACCGACGGCTATCGCCAGATCGTCGCGAAATCCGGCCTGCAAGCCTACATCATCAGCGCCGGCGCCAATGGAGCGCTGATGCTGTATCCGAGCGAAGTCCGCAATTATCGCGACTGGCTCACGGTCGATACCGACCTGTGGAGGCATTATTGGTTTGGCATGGTCAACCGCGGCGTGATGGCGCAGCCCTACTGGTGGGACGAGCAGTGGACAATTTCCGTCCAGCACACCGAAGCGGATATCGAGAAGCACCTGGCGGCTTTTGAAGATGTTGCTCCCGCCCTCGCGAAAGCTCAGCAGGAGCGGACAGCCGACGTTGCAGTGCACTGACACGCCGTTTCCGAACCAGGAGCTCAATAAAGGAGCGCTTTTGTCAGCCCAGGAACCAGCCCCCAGCCAGCCTCATCTGAAACGTGTTCTCGGCCGCTGGGACCTCGTACTACTGTTCGTTGTTGCGGTCTTCAATCTAAACGTCGTGCCGTCGATCGCAGCCAACGGCGGCGTCACCATCTGGCTGTGGATCATCTCCATTGTGCTATTTTTCTGGCCACAGGGCATTGCCGTGATCGAGCTCTCACATCGTTATCCGGGTGAAGGCGGAGTTTATCTCTGGGCAAAAGAGGAGTTCGGCGATTTCCACGGGTTTCTCTCCGGTTGGTGCTACTGGACCAATCAGATGCTCTATGTGCCGACCGTCATGCTTTACTTCGTCGGAGTCTCCGTCTACGTGCTCGGTCCTGGCCACGAAGCATTGGCGGAAAACAAGCTTTTCGCGTTGTTCGCTTCTCTGGGCTTGCTGGCGTTGCTCACAGTCATGAACATCGCCGGTCTCGGCGTGGGCAAGTGGATCAATAACGTTGGCGCGATTGGGACAGGAATTGCAGCCGCGGTGCTGATCGGTCTGGGCATTGTGGTCGGGTTACGCTTCGGTACTCACCTCAGCGCAGGAGAGTTTCGCATTCCAGCGAATTATGGCTCGATGCTGAATTCATTCGGCGTGATCTGTTTCGGATTAGTCGGCCTCGAACTGGCTTCGGTCATGGGTGATGAAATTCGTGACCCTGTCCGGACTATGCCCGGAGCTGTGGCCTGGGGCGGAGTGATTTCTGGCGCGCTCTACATTGGTACTACCGTGATCCTGCTGCTTGCCATCGGAAAAAGCGACATCAGCATTTTGCAGGGAATTGTGCAGGCGGTCGGACACATGGCTCAGCGAGTTGGCGTCACTTGGATTGCAATTCCGTTCGCGGTGATGCTGAGCTTGGCGATTGCGGGAATCGGTTCGGCCTGGACGGGCGGCGCGGCCCGCATCCCTTTCGTCGCCGGCCTCGATTCTTACATGCCAAGCTGGATGGGCAAAATACATCCCAAGTACGCCACTCCCCATGCCGCTCTGATCGTGCAGTTTGTCGTCTCGGCAGTGCTGGTGGTCATAAATTTCGCCGGCGGCATCCATGTGCAGGAGACGTTTCAGCGTCTGCTGTCGCTGGCTGTGGTGCTGCAGTTAGTGCCGTTTCTCTACATGTTTGCAGCGCTGGTGAAGTTTGGATGGAACTCAGACAACTCGGGGCGCTACGGAAGAAGAACTTTGCTGATCTCCGGAGTGTGCGGATTTGTTACCACGTTTCTCGGAATTGCGCTGGTGTTTTTTCCCGCGCAACAAATCACGTCTCTGCTCTCGTATGAAATTTGGATGTTTGGGGGAACGGCATTTTTCGTCGCGCTGGCAGCATTTTTCTTTTTCGTTTACGGAAGACGAAAACAGCACCAGAGAATTCATGTAGGGACGGGCGCCCTCGCCCGTCCAGCCGAGCGCAGTTCGGCAAACTAGCAGGAGGTAATCATGCCCGCCGGAGTCACGACAGACGTTAAGACTTACTCGCTCTTTATCAATGGAGAATGGGTTGAGAGCAGCTCGAACAAGAGCTTTCCGGTTTACGATCCCGCGACGGAAGAAGTCATAGCGCAGGTGCCAGACGCGAATTCAGAAGACGTGAATCGCGCCGTGGCCGCCGCTAAGGCGGCCTTCGAAGACGGCCCCTGGGCAACTACCACTCCACAAGAACGTGGACGCGTTCTCTTTCGATTGGTGGACAAAATCCGGCAGAACCTTCCGGCACTGGCGGAATTGGAGTGCCGCAATACCGGCAAGCCCATCGTGGAAGCAGAATACGACATCAACGATGTCGCGACGTGCTTTGAGTACTATGGCGGGCTGGCAACCAAAATCCTCGGCTACGTGAATCCTGTTCCCGACAACGCTGTCAGCCTTACTCTGAAAGAGCCGGTGGGAGTCGCCGGCCAGATTATTCCCTGGAATTATCCGCTCCTGATGGCAGCCTGGAAGCTGGCGCCCGCACTGGCCGCCGGTTGCACATGTGTGCTGAAGCCGGCGGAGCAAACTCCGCTCACCGCGCTGGAGATGGCGAACTGGTTTTCGGAAGTTGGTTTGCCGCCCGGCGTCGTGAACATCGTCACCGGATTCGGCGAAACTTGTGGCGCCCCTCTGGTGAAACACCCCGACGTCAATAAGATCGCCTTCACCGGCAGCGCGGAAGTCGGCAAAGTCATCGTGAAGCAGGCTGCAGAAACTGTGAAGCGGGTCACGCTCGAACTCGGTGGCAAGTCGCCAAACATCTTCTTCGCCGATGCCGATTTCGAAGCGGCGATCGATGGCGCTCTGTTCGGGGTCTTCATCAACCAAGGCGAAGTTTGCTCAGCCGGCAGCCGCATCCTGGTGCACAAGCCGATCTACAAGAAGTTTGTCGAGGCCATGACCGAAAAAGCGCGCAATATCAAGCTCGGTCCGCCCCTCGAGCGCGACACCAAGATGGGACCGCTGGTCAGCCAAGATCAATACGACCGGGTGCGTTCGTATCAGGAACTGGGTAAGAAAGAAGCGAAGATTTCAATCGGTGGAGGACGTGCCGAGAAGTTTGCTAAGGGTTACTACGTCGAGCCGACGATTTTCTACGACGTCAGCAACGACGCTCGAATTGCGCGCGAAGAAATTTTTGGTCCGGTCGCCTCGGTGATTCCGTTTGATGATGAAAAAGATGCATTGAAGATTGCGAACGACTCTCCGTATGGACTTGCCGCAGCGGTCTGGACGCGTGACATCTTCAAGGCCTTCCGTGTGGTGAAGTCACTGCGCGCCGGAATCGTCTGGGTCAATCACATGCAGCCCACTTATGTCGAAGCGCCTTGGGGAGGCTACAAGCAATCTGGTTTTGGACGCGAGCTCGGCCCTTGGGGGATTGAGGAGTATCTCGAAACCAAGCAGGTGCACATTAATCTGAACGAGCAGCCCATTGGATGGTACTGAGATGGGTTCGATCCAATTGCGAACAAGCATCCCTGGGCCGAAATCCCGCGCCCTTTCCAAGCGCCGGGAAGCTGCCGTTCCTCGTGGCCTCTCTCATGCCACTCCGGTATACGTGGCACGTGCGCAGGACGCATGGCTGGAGGACGTTGACGGCAATCGCTTCCTTGATTTCGCTGGTGGTATTGGCTGCATTAACACTGGCCATCGCAATGAAGTTGTCATATCAGCCATCCAGTCGCAGCTCGCAGCTTTTCTGCACACTTGTTCGCAGGTCACGCCTTACGAAAGCTATGTTCGTCTCTCCGAGCGCCTGAACCAGATCACCCCAGGCAAGTTTCCTAAGAAGACTTTGCTGCTAAACACCGGCGCGGAGGCCGTAGAGAACGCGGTCAAAATTGCGCGCGCACATACAGGGCGCTCCGGCGTGATTGCATTCGAAGATGCATTTCACGGGCGCACCATGATGGCGCTGGCTCTCACCAGC
>Ga0137384_10004341_pt1 | contig 11361 bp, 10 predicted proteins | sample SagtaG_2_FD_104922 | JGI IMG/M metagenome (GOLD analysis project Ga0137384, IMG submission 104922) | Vadose zone soil microbial communities from Sagehorn Ranch, Mendocino, California, USA - Sage2_R_60_16 metaG | ecosystem: Environmental > Terrestrial > Soil > Vadose zone | place: USA...
CTGTCCGCTAATTGCATGAAGCCAGAGCAGGTTGATCGACTCCGGAGTGAATGTGCGACGCAGGAGCTCAACAGTCATCGCGCGGCCGCCGCACTTGTCGCAGGCAAAAAACACGCCGTGCGATGTGTGCACTTCTTTTAGCGGTATATTGCAATGGGGGCAGAGGAGTGCCGAGGCGTCATTGGCATCCATTTGGATCAAGGCTCCAAAATCCAAGCTCCAATATCCAGAGAAAATCCAACCCGGCCGGCGCGAACATCGGGGCGGACATGCGATTTTGTTTCACTGGCGAAATTCGCCACGCGGCGTAGAGAATGCGCGTGAAGGAGGCGCCGAAAAGATTTCATTTCCTCGGGATTTGTGGGACGGCCATGGGCTCGGTGGCGGCGGCGCTCCGAGAGCGGGGCTTCCAGGTTAGCGGATCGGACGAAAATGTTTATCCGCCGATGTCGACCTTTCTGGAAAAAGAAGGCGTCGCGCTCAAGAAAGGCTATCGCGCCGAAAACATTCCACGAGACGCCGATGTGGTGGTGATCGGGAACGCCATGAAACGCGGCAATCCCGAGGTGGAAGCGGTCCTGAACCGCAAGCTTTTTTATCTCTCGCTGCCGGAAGTTTTGAAAAATTATTTCGTGCGCGGGAAACACAATCTCGTCGTCACCGGTACACACGGCAAAACAACCACAACGGCGTTGCTCGCATGGATCATGGAAAAAGCCGGACGCAAACCGGGTTATCTCATCGGCGGCATCCCGAAAAACTTCGGCGAAGGCGCGCGCCTGAACGATTCGAAGTATTTTGTGATCGAAGGCGACGAATACGACACGGCGTTCTTCGACAAGCGCTCCAAGTTTATTCATTACCTGCCGGAATTGCTGATTGTAAACAACATCGAGTTCGATCACGCCGATATCTTCAGCAGCCTCGATGAAATCAAACTAAGCTTCCGGCGCCTCCTCAACATTGTTCCCCAAAATGGAATGGTTTTGCTGAACGGCGACGACCGCAATTGCGTGGAGGTCGCGAAAGATTGCCTGGCGCAGATGATCGAGGTCGGTTTTTCGAAGAATTGCGCACAGCGCATTCGCGACGTTGCCTTCTCGGCGAGCGGCTCGCGATTCAAACTCGGTGACGAGGTTTTTCAGATCCCGCTCGTCGGCGAGTTCAATGTGCGCAACGCGGCGATGGCGGCGACAGCCGCGCGGTTCTACGATGTGCCAAAAGCGAAGATCGATAATGCGTTCAAAACCTTTTCAGGCATCGCGCGGCGGCAGGAGCTCCGTGGCGAGGCGCGCGGCGTGAAAGTGATCGACGATTTTGGGCACCACCCGACCGCAATCGCTCATACCTTGCGCGCGCTCCGTCATCGTTATCCCGGGAACCGGCTCTGGGCAGTGTTCGAGCCCCGCTCAAACACGACCCGGCGCGCGGTATTTCAGCAGCAGCTTCCTGACGCGCTGAAGCTAGCCGACGGTGTTTTCATCGCGCGAGTGGCCAGGCTGGAGCAAATCCCGGAAAAAGAGCGATTGAATCCGCTAGCCGTCGTGGACGCGATTTCTAAAACGGGCCGGCCAGGATTTTACGAAGAGAATGCTGATTCAATTGTCGCTCGAATTGTGCCGATGCTGCGGCCGAAAGATGTGGTGGTCGTTTTTAGTAACGGGGGCTTCGACAACATCCACGAAAAGCTTTTAACGAGGTTAAGAGGGTAAAAGGGTTAGAACAGTTCAGAACGACTCCAGATGTTTAGCCGTTGCAGCATTGCAACTTTTAGCGGGTCACTTCGGCGACGGCGCCGCCGATGTATGATCGTGCACGATCCTCCAGCCATCGGCGGTTTTGCGAAAGATTAAAGTGAAACGGCCATGCGGCTGATCTTGCGCGCGTTTTAAATGCCAGCGACCCAAGACGACCGCTGCATCCGAACCCAGCGGAGTTATCTCGAGATCGGAAAAAGTTAGCACACCCATTTTCGCGCGATCTGAATACTTCTTTTTGTAACGTTCGCGAACTGTTTCCCAGCCGCGTCGCACCGAATCCCCTGAAACGAAGATTGTAGATTTTGCGCGTGCGTATCCATTCATGAACCCATCGATATCGGCCCGGTTCCAGGCGTCCTGTTGCGCCCTCAGCACCGCGCGAATCCGGTCTGCGGCGGTTGCCTGGTTTTCTTGTTGGGCCACAGGCGCAGCGAAAATCGAGTGACTGCCTGCGGAAATGAAAACAACACTGGCCCAGACGCAAAGCGCGAGCGGGATTGGAGGGCTGAAACGAATCATTTGCACCGTTGGCAATTTCCTATACGCTCTATCCGTCGCGTCCAGTTCGATTAGGGGATGATTGTTTCGCCGGGCAAAATATTCTTGAAAGCCGTTTCTGACTTTATTAGAATCGCCGGCCACACCAGTAGGGCTACCGTGCATCGATTTTTCTGCATCGCGACGCTTACGATTGCGTCCGCATTTCTCGCTTCAGCTCAGCAAGGGCCCGAGCGCCCGCAGCCATCTCCCAATCTGCAGGTAGGCAATGAAGCAAATGCGACACCGTCTGTTTTTCCGATAGCGAAGGGGACGCAACCTGCGCCAGCCGCTGTTCAGATAGCCAATCCGCCGCCCACAGAGACGCCTCCGCCAGGTGCGCCGGCGACAGTTAAGCTGCAGTTTCCAAACAGCGATGTTGTCGATGTGCTGCATATGTATGAGCAGCTTACCGGTAAGAAATTGGTGATGGACAATTTCGTGCAAGGCAAGGTGAACATTTTCCTCACTAAAGACGTATCTCGTGAGGAGGCCATCAAGATTATCGAGATGAGCATGGCATTGAACGGCATCTCTTTAATCACCGCGTCTCGAGACATTGTGGAAGTAGTCGGAGCCGGGCAAAACCCGCGCAAGGCGGTGGTGCCGATAATTTCCGACGCGGAGGACATTCCGCCGGGCAATCCCGTGATCAGCTTTTTGTTTAAGCTCCAGTATGCAGACCCGCAAGAACTACAACAAGTGCTGATGGCATATTTTCAGGGAAGCTCGAGCTCGATCAACATTCTGGCCCTGCCGAAATCGTCGAGTCTCCTGGTGACACAAAATGCAGACATCATCAGGCAACTTGCCAGTGTGATTCAGCAAGTGGATGTGGCGCCCGCGGAAGTGGTGAGCGAGTTCATCAAACTCGACCGCGCTGATGCGACTAAGGTAGTGGACATGCTCAAGGACATCTTCGAGAAGGGCCAGCCAACCGGGCAGCCCGGCCCGGGTGGAGTTCGCAGCGTGAGAGTGACGCCGCCCGTTCCGCAACCGGTGCCAGTAGAAGCGGAGACTGGCGCTTTGGCCGGGCTAACGGAAGAAGCCGTCGTAGTGGGGAAAATCAAACTCACCGCCGACGTCCGGACAAACCGCATACATGTGGTGACGCGGCCCATCAACATGCCTTTTATTCGCAGATTGATTCGCGAATTTGATGCGAATGTCGAGTTTGGACATCCGGTCAGCCGATCCCTGCGATACATTTCGGCCGGCGATGTGTTACCTGTGCTGGTGCAGGCGTTGACCGAGCCGGGAGCAGCTGCACCTGCTGCGGAAGCAGGCGCGCCCGGTGCGGCCCCGTCGCCGCAACCGGCGCCTTTGCGCACCACCACTACAACTGCCGCCACAACAACGGGACTCGTGGGCGCTGCCACGACCACGACCGGCACGACTGGCGGCACATTGAATATCTCCGAAGAACTCGCCACGCAGCCAGTTGACACCACACCCAAGGCGGTCACGGTCGGCAACGCCAAGTTGATCGCGGATCAGCGCGCGAACGCGATCATCATGCTGGGCAGCCGCGAGGTGGTGGCGAAGGTGGAAAAGATTCTCGATGAAATGGACGTGAAAGCGCCCCAAGTCGCGCTCAGCACTGTTATCGGCGAATTGACACTTAAGAACGACGAGGAATTCGGCGTTGATTACTTCGCAAAATACAACAAGAAAGTCGTCGGCATCTCACGCAACACCGGTGCGCCGCTGCCGCTGCCTTCTGTTGGGCCATCTGCTTCCCCGGTAACCGGAATTGGAACCGGAATTGTCGACCCGGCCGGTTTAATCAACTTCAGCCGAATTATTCAGAACGTAGCCACTGGGACCAATGTATATATCGCAGCCGGTAACTATCTCGCGACAATCGTGCACCTGCTCGAAACCACCGGACGCTTCAAAGTGATCTCGCGACCGATGGTTTTCACGAGCAACAATAAGAAGGCGATCATCGCCTCGGGCACAGAAATTCCAGTTCCGGTAAATACCCTGACGAATGCGACGACCGTAACTAATGTAGCCTCGGTGCAGTCGAGTATCGAGTTCAAGAAAGTCGCGTTGCAACTCGAGGTGGTGCCCTTAATCAATTCCGAGAAGGAAGTCTCGCTGGATATTTTGCAGAAACTCGACAGCGTGGCTGGCTCGACTCTAGTGAGCGGCAACCTAATCCCAAATATTGCTACCCGCTACATCCGCACGAATGTTTCCGCGGGAAATGGCTCTACTATTGTTCTTGGCGGCCTAATCACCGACAACAAGACAAAGAATTATAACGGCATTCCTTACCTCTCGCGTATTCCAGTCCTCGGCGCGCTCTTTCGCGGCACCACCGCCAGTCACGAGCGTACGGAACTGATTGTGCTCATGTGTCCCCAGGTGACCTTGACCAAGCTAGATCTTTACCGGCTGCGTCAAAGATGGGAAAACTACACCCATTATGGGCCAGAGCTTGATCAGGCTGAGTGCCCGGACTGCCCGAAAACGGAGACCGGCAAACAATTAAGCTTACCGCCACCGGATATTCCTCCGGCGAAAGATATGTAGCAGGTTTCACCATATTTTTTTATGAAACGGATTGCTCTCGCTTTAATTCTCGCCCTAGGCCCGGCCATTGCGCAGGCAGGCGAGTACGATGTTCTCGAGTACGACATTTTTCGCTCGGTCGATCCGCTGGCACAACGAGACGAGTGGGGTTTGCTTCACCAAGGTCGCGGCGTGAACGCCACCGATTTCGCGCCAAGGTATCATTGGCGCTGGGAGTACTATTTTAAGGCGCCCGAACAATTGATTGTCCAGCCGGCTTATGTTGGCTCAATGCAAACTGCATTGCGCCAGCGTGGATACTATTGTGGCCCCATTGACGGCGTATTCACCCCCGCAGTGGCCGATGCCATTGCGCGGCTTCAGAAGAATTATTCCATGCGGGTCACCGGCACTCTGACTGATCCGGTGCGGAGAGCGCTGCGTCTGCCGTGATCCCGCATTCGCGCGCAGGCAGCCTCACGATTCCTCAGCCAAGGATCACGCGTTATACGTGAAAGCCCTTGCGAAACGCCTTAAATCGGTTTCATTCGGTTTCTTCTCCTCTGCGTTATCATCTCCCCGTTTGAATGAGCTCAGCTGCCAGCCAATCGTTAATTAATTTGCTGCTCGAAAGCGGTGTGTCTTCTCTGGAGGAAGCCGCGCAATTGGCTTCAAACCCAAACGGCGGTTCGTGGGTAGGACAGGTGCTCGACTCAGGCAAAGTGGACGAACAACGCTTTCTCGCCGCGATCGGGAATTTGTTCCGCGTGCCAGCTGTCTCAATCGATCCCAAGAAGATCGACCGCACGACATTGTCGATCTTGCCGAGTCGTTTCGTTTTTCAGCACCACATTCTGCCGATCGAAGTGAAGGAAAATTCGGTGGTGCTCGCAACGTACGATCTCTTTAACTCCCTCGGGCGCCAGCTGGCCTCCCAGCTTTTGAAGAAGCCGGCTGAATGGGTGCTAGTGCCGCGCGCACAGCTTCTGCGCGCAATGAAAACGCTCTACGGGATCGGCGCAGAGACGTTCGATGAAATCCTGAAAAGCAACCGCGCCTTCGAAGTGCTTCAGGAAGGCGAAACCGCGCACGAGCTGAACGCCGACGACCCCGAAGCGTCCGTAGTCAAATTCGTTAACCAGATCATTCGCGAGGCAATTCTCGAACGGGCGACGGACATCCATGTTGAGCCGCTCGAGAATGACCTGCGCATTCGTTATCGGATTGATGGAATTTTGCATGAGATCGCCGTGCCGCCGCAGTTGCGCGTGTTGCAATCGGCCATCATCTCGCGTCTAAAGGTAATGGCGCATATGGACATCGCGGAACGGCGTCTCCCCCAGGATGGGCGCATGAATTTGCACGCGAACAATCAAGAGATCGATGTGCGCGTCTCAACCATCCCCACGGTCAATGGCGAATCGATCAGCTTACGCTTGCTCAGCCGCGGCGAGCAGCAATTTAATTTTGAGCGGCTTGATTTGAGCAAGAAACAGGAAAAGATCATTCGCCACCTGCTCGCGCAACCCAACGGGATCATTCTGCTTACCGGCCCCACTGGCTGTGGCAAATCGACCTCGCTCTATTGTTTCTTGAGCAGCATTAACTCCGTGCAGCGGCGCATCATCACCATCGAAGAGCCAGTGGAATATCGCATTGCTGGCGTATCACAGATCGACGTGAAACCGGAAATTGATCTCACGTTTGCCAAGGGTCTGCGCCATATTTTGCGACAGGATCCGAACGTGGTGATGGTGGGCGAAATTCGCGATATCGAGACAGCCGACATCGCCATCCGCGCCGCCATGACTGGCCACTTGGTTTTCAGTACGCTGCATACGAACGACGCCGTAGGTGGGATCACGCGCTTGCTCGACATGGATGTGGAGCCGTTTCTGCTCGCATCGGTCGTGAAATCGTTCATCGCGCAGCGGCTGGTGCGCACCATTTGCCCGGACTGCGTGGAATGGGTGGACTACCCAGGCGAATATCTCGCCGAGATCGGTTTTCCAGTCAAAGAACTCGGCGCCCGTTTTCAGCGTGGCGCAGGATGCGATCAATGTCGCCAGACCGGCTATCAGGGGCGCGCAGCCATTTATGAAATTTGTCTCGTGACTGAAATGTTGCGGAAGCTGATCATGCGCAGGTGCGATGGCGGCGAACTCAAGCAATGCGCGATTGCTGAAGGCATGGAAACTTTGCGACAGGACGGCTGGCGCCGCGTGGCGCAGGGCCGGACGACCATCGAAGAAGTGGTGCGCGTCACGCAGACCGATGAAGTAATGGCCGAAACCACTGAAGAAGCCCGCCCTGTCGTGGCGGCCGAGTCGGCCGAGATCGGCTAAGATCGACAATCATCGACGGCATTATTTTTTGCCGCGCAACTCGCTAATCGCTTTCGCATAATCCTTTGCGCGAAAAATCGACGTACCGGCGACGAGGACGTTTGCGCCATTTTCGATTGCGAGCTTTGCCGTCTCGGCGTTGATGCCGCCGTCCACTTCAATGTCGATCTTGCGCGGATGCAATTCGTTCCATCGCGCGGCGCGTTTTACCTTCTCCATCATTTCGGCCCGGAAGGTTTGTCCGCCAAAACCAGGATGGACAGTCATGACTAGCAGGATGTCGATCTTGTCGAGATACGGCTCGACCGCGTCGAACGGCGTCTCTGGATTTAGGGAGAGGCCCGGGCGACAGTTGGCCTCACGAATTGCGCGTAAAGTTTTCTCAATGCCATGTTTCGCTTCCGGCTCCACGTGAACCGTAATCGAATTGGCGCCGGCCTTAACAAAGCGCGGCGCGTAGTGATCGGCGTGCTGGATCATCAAATGCACATCCAGCGGCAGCTGCGTTTCTTTGCGCACAATGCCAACAATTTCCGGCCCGAACGAAATGTTATCGACGAAATGTCCGTCCATAATGTCGCAATGAATCCAATCAGCCCCGGCCTGCTCGATGCAATGAATTTCGTCAGCCAGCCGCGCAAAATTCGCGGCTAGAATGGACGGCGCGACGATAATGTTTCTTGCGATCACGTGGTAAGTAAAGCGTATATCGTTGACTCGTTAAATCGTTAAATCGTTACATCGGACAGACGAATCACGGATTACCCATAAATGCGCTTGACGGGGCAGCGCACTGTTTCAGATTACGGCGGAGTTTTTCAGCCGGTTGAATCGCACTCGCGGGAGGTTCTCGGAATGTGACGCGCTTTGCTCGGACTGGAAGTGCTTCTAATTTATAATTCATGTTCAACGGACTTTTCGGCTGGTTGTCCAGCGATATCGGGATCGATCTTGGTACGGCGAACACGCTGGTTTACGTAAAGGATCAAGGGATCGTTTTGCGTGAGCCATCTGTGGTGGCCGTGCAGGCGGGCACGAACAAGGTGTTGGCAGTAGGCGACGAAGCCAAACGCATGCTCGGTCGCACGCCCGCAAACATTGTTGCGGTGCGACCGCTGAAAGACGGCGTCATTGCCGACTTCGAGGTGACCGAGGCCATGTTGCGACATTTCATTGCCAAAGTTCACAACCGCCGGGTGCGCGCGCGGCCGCGCGTAGTCATCGCAGTTCCCTCCGGCATTACTGAAGTGGAAAAGCGCGCTGTGCGCGAGTCGGCTTCGCACGCTGGGGCGCGTGAAGTTTATTTAATCGAGGAACCGATGGCCGCAGCGATCGGGGTGGGCCTTCCGGTGCAGGATCCCGCCGGAAATATGATCATCGATATCGGTGGCGGCACCACGGAAGTCGCGCTCATTTCGCTTTCTGGAATTGTGTTTAGCCGAAGTATGCGTGTAGCCGGCGATGAGTTAGACGAAGCGATCGTGCAGTATTTGAAACGCGCCTACAACCTGATGGTGGGCGAACGCACGGCGGAGGAAATCAAAATCAAGATCGGCTCAGCTTATCCGAGTGAAAAGGAAACCAGCGTGGAAGTAAAAGGACGCGATCTCGTGGCGGGATTGCCAAAGACGCTCATGATCACTTCACAGGAAGTGCGGGAAGCGTTGCTGGAGCCGATCTCCACGATCGTGGATTCGGTACGCATCACGCTGGAGCGCTGTCCACCTGAGCTTTCGGCAGACCTTGTCGATCGAGGGCTCGTGCTGGCAGGCGGAGGAGCGTTGCTGCGAGGGTTCGACAAGCTTTTGAGCGAGGAAACGGGTTTGCCTGTCCATGTTGCTGAAGATCCGCTCAGCGCGGTGGCAGAGGGGACCGGCAAATGCCTCAATGAACTTAAATTTTTGCGTCAAGTGGCCTCGGCAGATCGTCAGTGGCGGTAAAAACAATTGCGGATTCTGGAAATCGGATTGCGGAAAGATTTCTAATCTGCCGTTGATGTTCTACACGCAATCTGCAATCCACAATCCGCAATCACGATGAGTCGCGCAAACGTCATCGCGTTGCTGATTTTTGGCGCCATTCTCGGGTATTTTCTCAGCTTTGGGCCAGAGAGCACACGCAAGTTCAAGGCCGGCGTCTATCAATTGCTGGCACCATTTTTGAGCCGCGGCTCGGGGTTGCAAAAACAGATTACTTCCGTGCGCACTGGTCTGAAGTCGCTGGAGCAAATGGAACGCGAAAACGCCAATCTTCAGGTGGAGAATCGAGCGCTGCGCGCCACCAACCAGGCTTTGCGCGACGTCGAACATGAAGTCAATCGTATGCGCCATGCGCTCAATTACCGCGAGCGATCCGTCTTCAAGTTGATCGCTGCCGAAGTAATCACGCGTGATTCTTCGACCTGGTGGCGAACTGTCACCATCAATCGCGGGAAGCGAGACGGTGTCGAGCCGGACACGCCAGTGGTGACAGATGAAGGATTAATAGGCAAAACGACGTCCGTAAGCGATAGCATCTCAGTCGTTCTTTTGATTTCGGATGAAAATTGCAAATTGGCGGCCTCAGTAGAAGGAAGCCGCGAACAAGGGATCGTCTCGGGCGAGCGCGTGACTGCTGGATTGAATCCGAGCTTAGATCTAAACTTTTTGTCGAAACAAGCTGACCTCAAACCGGGCAAAAAAGTCTATACTTCCGGTATGGGTGGCGTTTTCCCATCTGGTTTGCTTATCGGCGCTGTCAAAAGTTTTCGCGTACGCGAGCTCGATGGACAAGCGCAGTTGACGCCAGCGGTAGATCTCTCGCATTTGGAGGACGTGTTCGTGGTGACCGGTCGCAAATGATCTTTTTTCTTCTGCTGCTGGTTCTGGTAGTAATTGCCCAGATTGCGGAATTCTTCATCCCAGTCTTGCCCTGGCTTTACGACGCGCATGTTTACATTGTGCCAGTGATCGTTTTTTACGGGGCAATGGCGCTGCCGTTTCCGCTCATGCTGGCGCTTGCTTTATGCGCCGGCCTTCTGCTCGATGCGCTCACGGTGCAGGTGATTGGGGGAAAAGTTGAAATCTCAGCGGGATCATCGATACTTTTGTACGGCGTGCTGGCGGGACTCATGCACGGCCTGAGACCGCTCTTTGCCCGTGGCCACTGGGAAGTGCATTGTATCCTGAGTGGCGTCGGCACGTCATTGATAGTTCTGACGCAATACCTGATGATCGCATTCCGACGTGGCTCTCCTATTTTCACCCGCGAAGTTTGGTGGCAAATCGGCGGGCCCGGCCTCATCGCCATGGCATTAGCGCCGATCGTGTTTTGGTTTTTACAATGGATGGCACGGATGACTGGCTATTCATACGTTCTTGAAAGGGGGCGTTTCGAATGAACCGTCACCGCAATAATTGGCGTCTGCGCATTCAGTTCCTCGCCCTATTTATGCTGCTGGGCATGGGCGCGCTGGGCCTTCGGCTCTGGTGGGTCCAAGTAGCCCATGGCGTCGAATGGACTGCGCAATTGCGCACCAGCTCTCAGGCAACCGTCCGAATTCCCTCTGTACGGGGCGAAATCAAAGACCGCAACGGCCTGACACTGGTCCAGAATCGCGCGAGCTATGAGGTGGATTTTTATTTGCCGGAGATGGTCAAAGGCTATCGCGAGCGCTTCGGTTCACCGCCGCTGACGGAATATCGAGCGACCATCAACGGAATGCCAAAAGACATGAAGGAGCCGGACATCATCAAGATCGTCAATGACGGCATCATCCCGCGACTGAACGATCTTGATCTGGCGCGCGACTACAATTCCAACCGGCTGCAGCGACATTATCGCAACGACACTGAAGTTCCGTTCTCTTACATCAAGGACATCGATTTCCCAACTATGGCGAAATTTTCTGAACACGATGTCGGGTTGCCTGGGGTGGACATCGCCATCAAGCCGGTGCGCTCTTATATTTATGGCGCGCTGGCCGCGCATCTTCTCGGTTACGTCGGTATGCCGGACGACGTTGACAAGGAGGAAGCAAGAAAATTCACGTTTTACCAAGCGGACGTGGAAGGGAAATCGAATATCGAAAAGTCAATGGATGAATATCTGCGCGGGAAACCCGGAATGCGGTATTTGCGCAAAAGTGCCAAGGGAACAATCGAAGGAATCTTGCGTGAAGATCCGCCGCAACAAGGCGCGAATGTTTTCCTTACGCTGGA
>Ga0137384_10004344_pt1 | contig 11356 bp, 7 predicted proteins | sample SagtaG_2_FD_104922 | JGI IMG/M metagenome (GOLD analysis project Ga0137384, IMG submission 104922) | Vadose zone soil microbial communities from Sagehorn Ranch, Mendocino, California, USA - Sage2_R_60_16 metaG | ecosystem: Environmental > Terrestrial > Soil > Vadose zone | place: USA: California...
ATAAACATCGGTGGGAGTACTCAGTAGTCAGTAGGGGTGCATTCGGCGCCAGGGCGGAGATGATTTGATTGCCGGGCGCAACGATGTCGGGTTTCACCACATAGTCGTACGCCGTCGGTCCTTTCGAACTGTAACTTGCAATAGTGTCGTCGATGCGGGTCGGAGTGTCTGCCGTCTTCATGGCGCCCACGGTGATGGTGTACGGATCATTCCCTGGAGCGGCGATGGTGCCGTAGCCTTCTGTTCCCGCGGTGTTGTTGCGCCCCTGGTTCCCAGCCGCGGCCAACACTACTATGCCTGCATTCCAAGCTGCCTCAACTGCCTGGCAGAGTGGATCCAGCTGATAGCTTTCGTAGACTTGGCGCCCGAGCGAAAGGCTGATTACACGGATGTTGTAAGTAGATTTCAAGTTGATGGCAGTTTGGATCGCCGCAATCACACTGCTGTCGGTACCAGCACCGTTTTGGTCCAAAACGCGCAGGTTGATGATGTTTGCATTCGGGGCAATCCCTTTGAATGTGTGAGTGAAGTTGGAACCGGTGGAAAACCAGCCCGCACCGGCAATGATCCCAGCCACATGTGTTCCGTGGCCATATTGGTCGGAGCTATCCGTTGTGCCAGGAACAAAGTTCTGGCTATAGACAACGCGCGAGCCATAAGTAGGATTCGACGGAATCCACCAATAGAGATCACCAACGGCGGTGACGCCGCTATCAATGACCGCTACTCCGATGCCCGTGCCATCCAAACCCCACTGCTGCCACGCGACGGGTGCATTGACTGTTTCTGCGCCGTAGTCGAGAGTCGAAGTACCGCTGAGCGGACGATTGGGGGAGATGTAAGCAACATCGGGATCACCCGCCAGAGAGGAGAGGGACGCAACCGGTACGGAATAATGAGCTCCCATGATGGCGTCCAGTTTCGTCTTCAGCACTCCGCCCTTGTTCTGTACCTTCTGATGATGCACATCAGTGGGCACCTGGTTGAATTGAATGATGACGTCAACGGTTGGGCCATTGGAGCCGTCTTTGAAAGCTTCAAGGTCGTTGGACAACTTGTGTTTTTTTCCGTCAGCAAGGGAGACGCCGACCGCAAGCAGGCAAATTGCAATCGCCAGCAACATCCGAGCGCCCCACGTAGCGGCGTTGAACACTTGAGGATGGATGAGGTCCTCTTCTCGCTCGAACCGTCTCATGGATGAACTCCCAGATTGTGCGAACTTGATCGAAACGTAGATTTCGGAATTACCGTTTGCATCGTAACCTAATACGTAAGCAGCCATACGCCCCAAGGTTGGGGCCGTCAGTTTTGCTTTATCGTCCAACCCATTCATAGGTTTAGTTGCCTTCCTGCTGTCCGCTCGGTGTTTGGGAAGTGCATGTGCGATGCCAACCCTGTCGAACGGCAATTCCTTGTGATTGAGACAGTTAGGGCTGTCCGATCCGCGGAGTGGAGAAGACAATTTGTCACTCGGTGAGGGACTCGGAGACCAGGTGTCTCGGACCCCCGGTGCGGGTCTGTGTGTAGATTGCATTTTAGTTTTCACCCGAAATCGCTACGTTGGTACTCTCCCACCGATTGTTGGGTGCTGGTTCCCCAAACTGCTGCAGAACCCCAAACGGCACCGGAACCCAAAATCAAATAAACGTTGCAGTTACTTTGGTCGTAGGGATCCGTAGGAGAAGGCTAGGGCGACGTCGGAAGGGAGGGCGGGAGAGAATCGGCGTGAAGAACCCCATGAGATAAGCAAATCAAGAAGCCGCTTTCTACGCGTTAGCCAACGATCCGAGTCCACACGACCCTGGCCATGCCTTCCCCCGTGCCATGGCAGAAAGCAACCTCTTGACCGGAACAGAGCTCCTGGGCGGTGTGGGACGCGCGAAACCCCGAGGCGCTCAGGTCAAGGAGAAAAGCATGAATAGGGGCAGAACGCAAATCTGACTTGAGGATATTGAGGGTCATTACGCCGTGGGCTGCCCGCCGTGGATTCCGTCGACGTTCGTCCGGATGTGCGGGAGAGCATTCAGCCAGCAGCGACTGCTTCAAGTGCATTCGCGGCCTCATACTTTTTCAGCTTACGGGTCAATGTTCTCCGAGAAATTCCGAGCACCTTTGCGGCTCGTTCGTGGTGACCGGAAGTCTGGTCTAACGCGCGGAAGATCATCTGACGTTCCATCTCTTCGAGGCTTGCCGCGACGGGCGCCGATTGCGGCGAAGTCTTCTGCTTTCCCAGCGGTAAGTCCTCGACCTGAATTTCATTCCCAGATCTCATGATTGAAGCGCGAATCACGACATTGCGGAGTTCCCGTACGTTGCCTGGCCACGGCAAGTTACGAAGCTCCTCTAGTGCCGCCGGCGCGATACCGACATTATTCTGGTTCTGCTCGCGCAGGAAGAACTCGGCTAGCACAGGAATGTCTTCCGGCCGCTCGCGCAGAGGTGGTACTGCAATGTGAACCTGGCTCAACCGATGGAAGAGGTCGCTTCGAAACTTGCCGCCTGCAATGCCCTTCTCCAGGTCCCGATTTGTGGCGGCCACGATGCGAACGTTCGGGGAGATCTTTTTTAACCCACCGAGGCGGTAATATGGAGCGCCATCCAACACTCGCAGCAGCTTCACTTGCAAACGGGAGTCAAGGTCGCCAATCTCATCTAGGAAAAGCGTGCCCGGGTGGGCTAGTTCGAGGAGACCCTGCTTGGTCTGGGTGGCACCGCTGAAGGCGCCCTTCTCAAAACCGAATAACTCACTTTCAACGAGATGTTCTGGAAGTGCCCCGCAATTGAGGTCCACCCAGGGCGAATTACATCGAAGGGATTGTTCGTGCAAGGCCCGAGCGACAAGTTCTTTGCCGACCCCGCTTTCGCCCGTGACGAGGACGGAGGCATCCGTTTGGGCCACACGCTTGACCATCTCCATCACCCGTCGCATGGCTGCGCTAGGGATGACGGCGGGCAACCCGAGAATCGATCCAGGGCTACAACTCATATTTGTTGCTCCCAATAATCCGGCGACAGGACCTGCGATTATCAAACCTTTTCAAATGATGATTCGCCGACGGACAAATTGCCCATAGTACTTCCGAACTGAAAATATGGCCCGAAAGTACTCTTCGATGCGTGAGTTAAGCCTCTTGTTATGAATGACCTACGGAGCTAAGTGTCAGAGAGAGAGTGCCAACGGAAAGGGCCGAGATACTTGGGAACTGCGCCCGCGAGTTGAGCGACAAGTTGTCACCGATCCGCTCAAGCGACACAACTCGCCAATGGGGGACACAGCTCGAAGTTATGATTTCACAGCAGGTTAGGGGGGACTCGCGTGCGACGTGTTCGTGGCAGTCAGGTTGCAAGTTCCAAGGATCGGTACACGATTAATGCTTCCGACCTCCATGAAAGCCCGGGTCTATATAGCGATCACTCTTCTCGCGGGGCTTTTGTCCTTGTCTCTGGGGCTCTTTCATGGTCAATGGACCGAGCCCTCACGCTACGTCTGCTATCTGGCGCTTGCTCTTCTCGCCTCCGGGATGAAAGTGAGTCTCCCTGGGGTGCATGGAACCATGTCAGTCATCTTTGTGTTCATTCTGGTCGGCGTCCGTGAGCTAACTCTTGCTCAAACCCTTTTGATGGGCGTTTTGGGAACGGCAGTTCAGTGTTACTGGAAACCTAAGACCTGGCCCAAGCCGGTCCAGGTTGCTTTCAACGTTGCGAGCATGGCGAGTGCTACGGCGGGCACATATTACCTATTCCATTCGAGAGTGAGCCAGTTCGTTGCGGACAACCAGCTGCTAATTCTGGTCGCCTCGGGAGCAACATTCTTCGTTCTGAACACCGTTCCGGTGGCGTGCGTGATCTCGCTTACCGAGCAAAAGCCCCTGCGGAAGGTTTGGTCCGAGTGTTACTTTTGGTCGTTTCCCTACTATTTGCTGGGAGCTGCGATTGCCGGAATCGTAGAACTAATTGACAAAAAAGCTAGCTGGCAGCCTTCTCTGCTGATTCTTCCGGTTGTGTATCTGATCTTCCGTTCTTACCGCCTTTATTTGGCCCGGTTGGAGGCCGAACGCAATCACGCCGAGGGCATGGCTGCTCTCCATCTGCGGACGATTGAAGCACTGGCGCTCGCAATCGAGGCCAAGGATCACGGCACGCATGAGCACCTGCGGCGCGTGCAGGTCTATGCCATGTCCATTGGAAAGGAAATGGGCCTGTCGCCGTCCGAGCTCGAAGCGCTTCGTGCGGCTGCGGTTCTTCACGACATCGGCAAGCTGGCCGTCCCTGAGCACATCATCTCCAAGCCCGGGCGACTTACTCCCGAAGAATTCGAGCGCATGAAAGTCCATCCCCTCGTCGGTGCGGAAATTCTCGAGCGCGTCCAATTCCCATATCCGGTAGTTCCGATTGTGCGTGCCCACCATGAGCGGTGGGATGGGAATGGTTATCCTTGCGGCCTGGGCGGGGACGAAATTCCGACAGGAGCGCGAATCCTCGCAGTAGTTGACTGCCTGGATGGACTTGCCTCAGATCGCCAGTATCGTCCTGCGCTCTCACTGGAAAAAGCCATGGAGCAGGTCATTGGGGAGGCTGGAAAGAGCTTTGACCCGAAAGTAGTGGAGGTGCTCCAGCGCCGCTACCGGGAATTCGAGCTTCTGGCAAACATCAAAGGGAGCGAACAGGCCCGCCTGACCAAAAACATTAAAGTCGAAAGCGCAGCAACTCCAGGCGCGGGATTTGAAAAAAGTGATATTGTGCCGATCAATCCAGGTAGCAGTTCGATCGATTTCCTCGCTTCTATTGCGGCAGCACGCCATGAAGTGCAAACACTGTTCGAGATCACACGGGAACTTGGTAACTCCCTTAGCTTAGACGAAACACTTTCGATGCTTGCAGCTCGCTTGAAGCACTTGGTTCCCTACGACTCGATCGCAATCTACTCTGTCCGAAACATTCAGCTCGTTCCCGAACATGTCAGCGGCGACAATTTCCGCCTACTTTCTTCGCTGCGGATTCCTATTGGGGAGGGCGTATCTGGATGGGTGGCGGCAAACCGAAAGCCGATCGTGAACGGGAATCTGGCAACTGAGTCAGAACGCTTGAATGATCCTACGAACGGCCATTCCTTGCGGTCTGTCTTGGCAGTTCCCCTAGAAGGCGTGGATGGCGTCGTTGGCGTTCTGGCGCTCTATCGGACCGAAGCAGATGCCTTTACTCGAGATCACCTCCGCATCCTGCTCGCGATCAGTTCGAAAATCGCACTCTCGTTTGAAAATGCTTTAAAGTACAGACAGGTCGAGCGCACGGCGACCACGGACTATTTAACCAGTCTACCAAACGCGCGGTCTCTGTTTATTCATCTCGATAGCGAACTTGCGCGCTGCCGCCGTCATCAGATGTCTGTCGCGGTACTGGTTTGTGACCTGGATGGCTTCAAACAAATCAATGATCGGTTCGGCCACTTGCAAGGGAATCGACTGCTGGCCTCTTTTGCCGAAAAACTCAAGCAAGCCTGCCGCGAATACGACTACGTGGCCAGGATGGGTGGGGATGAATTCGTTCTAATTCTCTCTGGTTTAAAGCCCGAAGCGCTTGAGGACAAAATACGCCACTTGCAACGGTTAGCCGCCGAGGCGGGCCGGGAGATTTCCGGTACCGACGTGCTCTCCGTGAGTGTGGGGCACGCCTTTTACCCGGAAGAAGGTTCCGATGCCGAGCAGCTTCTCTCGACGGCCGACCGGCGGATGTTCGGGCAAAAGCGACAGCACCATAACCAGTTGTATACAAGCCAAGCCGTGGCCACCGAGGTAAGTCCAGCCAGTACGATACACTAACTCCACGGCGTTTGGATTGCTGCACAATGTGGACCTGGACCGGAGTTCTCTTCCGACGTATCGGCACGCTCTTGCTCACGGCTCTTCTCGGGGGAATCCTCGGGGCAACCTTGGTCCGGTTCGCGCCGGGATTTGGAGTAGATGAGCGCGAGCTTGACACCCGCCTGCACGAAGACAGTATTCAGGCGCTGCGGCGCTCGCATTCTGAAGAACGCAATGTGTTGCAGTTTTACGCAAGCTACCTCGCTGGCGCCGCTCGAGGACATCTGGGCGTTTCGCATTCTTTTGGTCGCCCCGTAACTCAACTTTTCGCCGAGCGCTTGCCAGTCACTCTACGGACCGTTGCGCTGGGCCTCGCGGGAGGGTGGATGCTCGGCCTTCTGCTCGCCTTGCCTGTTGTTAGGCTTCGCGGATGGAGTTTTGACTTCTTCGCGTCCTCGACCAGTGGCGTATTCTTGTGTCTCCCTACGGCGGTCGTAGCCATTCTCTTTCTCTATTTCCGCGGACCGGTGGCCCTGGCCATTTGTGTGGTCGTCTTTCCGCGTGTTTTTCGTTACGCTCGAAACATTCTCGTGCAGACGTACGCGCTGCCTCATGTCCTGACGGCAAGCGCTAAGGGTCTCTCCACGCTTCGGATTCTTCTTTGGCACATTTTCCCCGTTGCTGCCCCCCAAATCCTCGCTCTTAGCGGTGTTACCGTAAGCATCGCGCTGGGGGCGGCAATTCCCATAGAAGTGATCTGCGACTCTCCAGGGATCGGCCAGCTAGCTTGGCAGGCTGCTCTAAGCCGCGATTTGCCAGTGCTCGTGAATATGACTTTGTTTGTGACCCTGGTGACACTCACCGCCAATTCTGCTGCGGACCTTGCGACCAAGGCCTTCGAGACGCGCCCGGTATGAAGCTTCTTCGCCGAACCGCGGCTGCGTTTTTGATCGCTGTCTTCATTGCAGCACTTTTCGCCGGGGTTCTTGTCCCTGTTCCCTATGCCAAGCAATTTCGGGACTCGCCTAACGCGATGCCCTCTCGAATACACCTCCTAGGGACAGACGAGTTAGGCCGCGACCTTTTCTCCAGACTGCTTTACGGCAGCCGCATATCGCTTCTTTTGGCCCCCGCAGCATCGTTATTGGCGACGATCATTGCTGCCCTGGTCGGAGGGGTAGCGGGGTACGCGGGCGGATGGCTCGAACGTATCGCGCTGGGTGGTACAGACCTGGCTATGTCCCTGCCTTGGCTCTTTCTCCTCCTGGCAGCGCGCGCCGTACTACCTCTCAACCTCTCTCCCGCTGCGTCGCTGCTCATTACGTTCGCCCTTCTTGGGTTCTTCGGCTGGGCTGCATCCGCGCGTGTGATTTGTGCCGGCGCGCGCGGCTTGCGCGACTCCGACTTCGTCCTGCAGGCCAAGGCTTGCGGTTGCTCCTCCCGGCGCGTTCTGTTGCAGCAAGTGTTGCCCAATCTCCGCCCCGCACTGTTTGCGCAGTTTTTGATCTCCATTCCGGTTTTCATCCTTACGGAAGCAAATTTGGGAATTCTGGGGCTCGGCGTATCGGAACCTTTGCCTTCCTGGGGTGGCTTGCTTCGAGGGCTGGAGAATTGGAGCGCGGTCCAGGCCAATCCCGCGCGGCTGGCTCCGCTGCTTTTGCTTCTTGTCGTCGTGAGCTGTTTTCAGCTTGTCCTACGTCAGGAGGACTTTGCGCCATGAGGAACCATAGACTTGCATTACTAGCTGCAAGTTTCCTTTTGGCTGCTCTCCCAGCTACGGCGCAATCTGGCGCCGAGCTGCGCTTCGTCTTGCGCTCGGAGCCAAAGACCTTCGATCCCATGCTTGTCGATGACGAAGCGTCTGAAACCATTCGCTATCTGACTGGCGGCGTCCTAATTCGGGTCAACCGGAAGACCCAGGCGCTCGAACCGGAATTGGGTGTGTCTTGGAAGGTTTCCGAGGGCGGAAAGAAGATAAGCTTCCGAGTGCGCGAGGGATTGTCGTTCTCGGACGGAACTCCGTTTACCGCCGAGGATGTTGCTTTCACCATGCAGAAATTAATGGATCCGGAGCTGCACTCCCCGACCGGCGACTCCTTCCGCTCCTCTCAAGGCCAGGTCCGTGTGACCGCCCCAGACCCGCGCAATGTCGTCATTGAATTTCCATCTGCTGTTGCCGGACTCGAGCGGCTTTTTGACCAGGTGGCCATTGTTTCCTCCCATTCTCCAAAGAAGGAGGCAGCGGTTCTGGGACCGTTTGCCATTGCCGAATACAAGCCCGGGTCTTACGTGTTGCTAAGGCGGAATTCCTATTATTGGAAGAAGGACGCCCAGGGTCGGAAGCTTCCCTACCTCGATTCGATCCGATTAGACGTCCAACAGAATCGAGATCTTGAGCTGCTCCGTTTCAAGCGTGGCGAAATTCAGCTCATCAACAGCCTCGACGCTTCCTACTTTGAGAGCCTTGCCAAGGAAGCGCCCGCGGCCGTGCGCGACATTGGTCCATCTCTCGACTCTGAGCAGATTTGGTTCAATCAAGTCCCCTCTTCGCCCATTCCCAATTACAAAAAGAAATGGTTCCGCTCCACTAGCTTTCGGCTGGCCATTTCTGAGGCGATTAATCGCGGCGACCTTTGTCGCGTTGTATTTAGCGGTCATGCGCGCCCGGCGGTTGGGCCTGTTTCGCCCGCAAATCTCTTCTGGTTTAACAAGTCCCTCGAGCCTAATCCGTACGATCCGCAAAGCGCACTGCGCCGTTTGCAGCAGGATGGATTTCGCTTCGATGGGCACGTCTTGAATGACCCTGATGGACACTCGGTTGAATTCTCCGTCGTCACCAATGCGGGGAACAAATACCGCGAGCAAATGGCCGCAATGATTCAGCAGGACCTGGAGCAGATTGGAGTCCGGCTTAATATTGTGACGTTGGATTTTCCTTCCCTGATCGAACGCATCTCCCGCACCTTCGATTATGAGCTTTGCTTGCTTGGTCTTGTTAATGTGGATTTGGATCCCAGTGCGCAGATGAGCGTCTGGCTCAGCTCATCCAGCAATCATCAATGGAACCCGGAACAAAAAACGCCTGCCACTTCTTGGGAAGCGGAAATTGACCGCCTCATGCAAGCCCAGGCTTCTACGAATGACCAAAAGCAGCGCAAAAGCTATTTTGATCAGGTTCAGAAAATTGTCTGGGACCAGCAGCCCTTTATTTATCTGGTGAACAAAAACGCGCTTGTCGCCATCTCCCCGGCGCTTGCCAATACTTCCCCGGTCGTGCTGCGTCCGCAAACGTTCTGGAATATCGAGAGTCTTTACCTTTCCAATCAGGGGCGCGGAGGCGATCAGTGACTCGAACGACTTCGCTGCTTTCGCTGTGCCTTTCGGCCGATTATCCGGACAGACCGAACGTCCTGCGCACCCTTGCCCTGGAGATGTACTCGGGTGAAATCCTTGGGCTGATCGGACAGAGCGGCTCTGGCAAAAGCACTCTGGCGCTCGCGATTCTCCGCTTGTTGCATCTCCACAAGGGCAATCAACGCGGCGAAATCTGGTTTCAAGGGCGTAATCTGATGGGGGTCTCGGAGCGGGAGATGCGCTCCGTGCGCGGGCGAGAACTTGGGTTAGTTCTTCAAAGTCCGCTTTCCGCCTTGAACCCCGCTCTTCGAATTGGCACGCAACTAGAGGAGGCTTGGCGCGCGCATGTTAAAGGATCGGACGACGCGGCTCGCAAGGCGATCCTCGAAACATTGTTGAGTGTCAGCCTTCCTGCAGAAAGGTCCTTCCTCCGGCGCTATTCCTCGCAACTTAGTGTCGGGCAAGCTCAGCGAGTCATCATTGCCATGGCCATCCTCCACCGCCCTTCGCTGTTGATTGCTGATGAGCCCACCAGCGCTTTGGATACCATCACCCAGTCGGAAATTCTCCGCTTGTTTGCCCAGCTCAGCCGTGAGCTTAGGATGGGAATCCTTTACATCTCTCATGATTTGCTGTCGGTTGCGGCGCTTTGTCATCGCATCGCAATTTTGCATGCAGGCCAAATTCTCGAATGTGCTCCGCCAGCACAAATTTTCGGCGCCCCGCAGCATGTTTACACACAGAAGCTCGTCGCCGCGCTCCCCCGAGGCGCGCTCCTTGATTCCGATGGCGATAAGGTTTCGAGCGTTGTTGCGAGCCATGAGGTGGAGGAAAGCGTCAAGCCATCGGTAGAGTCTTCCATCCCTGACCAAATTCCCAGCATCGTCCGTTAAAGACCCGAGTCACAAACGGCACACAACTGGAACCGGTTGCTAGGAGATGTAAGGAAGGCTGAATACAGCTACAAGTGTGCCCAAACAATTTGTCTCACTACATGGGTTCATGCCATTTCCTGGGAACACCTGAGGTAAAAGGGGCAGATTAGCGCTGATGGTCCGGTTCGTGTGTGAATTCTCAGCGGCGTGAGTGACAACCGGATTCCAAATCCTTTCTTAAGCTTGCCGAGCCGATTTCGACGCGGGTTTGTTGTGATGCCACATGGCAGAGACCGTGACAGGGTAGCAGCTGAAGGCAATTTGTTTCTAATTCCGCGGCGCCGATCACCACTTTAAGATGTTTTTCAAAAGCCCTCTGAGTTCCACTTGAACGCAGATTCTTTCAAAACAAGGCGGGAAGAGATTACATAACTATTACAGAAGCTCGGAGTTTCGCGTGCTAGGTTCGTAGGGAGGATCGGCAGAAGTGTTGCCGAGGAGTACGAAACGATGAGCATCCTTAAACGTGACAAGACATTTGCGCAGCCTGTTAACTGGACGACGAGCTTCTTCATAGGAGCGTTCCACGTTGGCGCCATCCTCGCATTGTTCTTCTTCACTTGGAAGGCATTTGCCCTAGCGGTTCTGCTTTGGTGGATTGCCGGAAGTCTTGGGATAGGCATGGGCTATCACCGGCTGCTCACGCATCGAGGCTACAAGACGCCGAAATGGATGGAATACTTCCTGACTGTGTGCGGAACCCTGGCCCTCGAGGGAGGGCCGATCGCCTGGGTGGCGACGCATCGTGTCCATCACCAAAATACCGACATGGAAGGTGATCCGCACTCGCCGCGCGAAGGGGGGTTGTGGGCGCACATGGGTTGGATTCTGACGGGCCAGGCAATGCATAACAATACCAAAGAACTCTTACCTTTCGTGCCGGATCTTCGGAAAGACAGATTTCATGTGTGGATCACCAAGTGGCACTGGATTCCGGTCACATTCCTCGGTGTGCTTATCTTCGCGATCGGTGGCTGGTCGTGCCTGCTATGGGGACTGTTCTTGCGAACGACCGTCGGTCTCCACGCCACTTGGCTCGTGAACTCCGCAACGCATATGTGGGGATCGCAGCGGTTCATCACAGGTGATATGTCCAAAAACAGCTTTTGGGTGGCGATGCTGACGTTCGGGGAAGGGTGGCACAACAATCATCACGCAGCCGCACAGGCGGCGCGTCACGGCCTTGCCTGGTATGAGTTTGATGTGAACTGGTACGGGATCTGGGCGCTGCGAGTTCTCGGTCTCGCGTGGGACGTCAAGCTTCCC